>Ga0310811_10005269_pt1 | contig 16339 bp, 18 predicted proteins | sample YCmetagenome_FD_207642 | JGI IMG/M metagenome (GOLD analysis project Ga0310811, IMG submission 207642) | Soil microbial communities from experimental microcosm in Duke University, North Carolina, United States - YC | ecosystem: Engineered > Artificial ecosystem > Soil microcosm > Unclassified ...
ACCTTTCGGATAACCGGTTCTATACTTACCCGATATCTTCGCTACATGTCTATTACCGGTACTCGGTTGTTTACCTATCCGATACGCTTACTGATCCGTTATCCTTTGACTGCACTAATGTACATAGCCTCGGACACTGCCTCTGATTATTCCGTTAGCTACCTACAGTATATAAACTCTTGTACATCTCGATAGATCCTCAGTTCAAATATTACAGTCTTGCAGCATTCTTGTCCTCGCACATTAGTGTTGTAAGGACCCTTTCTCTATCCTTTGGGCCTAGGGATTGATTCCCTAGGCCAGAGCTCCGCTCTTCCACGTTTCTGGACTTCCTCCATTTCCGGATTCTATCTTAAGCCTAAAGGATTGTATCCTTAGGTTAAAGTCTTGTCTTCTGATACTTACACTCTTTCCGATCCTTATCCAACTCCGTCTCTACCTAAGGGTAGTCTATATCCGTCCGCGTCCGCTCCGGAACCCCTATCCGGAACTCCGGACCACTCTCCCTGCCTCGGACTGTGTCTGTTGCAGTATCTCCACCCTATGCCTTCACCAAGGATTGATACACGCATCTACCCCACTTCCTATCAAGTGGATGGAACTCCATCCGAGTTTCTGATACTCGTCCGGAAGTTTCCTGCACTCATCCGGACGGTTCCCGCGCTCATCCGGAAGTCCTTCGGACGCTCCACCAGAGTTGTCTGCCTCCAAAGTCCTCCAGACTTCATTAGGACCTTATTGGACTTTATCCGAAATTAAGGGCACCGTACTCAGGTGAGGGGCACAGCATACAAGCTGAGGCCAAAGCCCTTCTGAGTCAGTCATACTCACCCCTCCAAGAGATTGTATGCACCCGCGTGCCACGGTCTTTAACAGTCACAGGCAACATTTTGGTAGTAAAACATGCTCACAGGAGAAAGAATGACATCATGGACTGTGACAAGGTAGATATGGAATGGGTCAATTGTATCATGAAACAGTGAGTGCAATGTCTCTGGTTGTGACTATTCACTGACCAAGACCAGAATGGTTGGGGAGAGTAATTTCTGGCGTTCAATGGGCAATATGTAGATCAATTCGCCACATAATGTAGAATGGATAGGATGAAAGTTAAGGTTATAAAGTTATGGTCATAAGAGCTGGTAGTGACATGTACACAAGTGGGAGAGTGAACTGCAATGACCTGAACTGCAAGCGTCATCCGGGCAGGTCTCAAGGAAAGGCAAAGATATCAATCAAAGGACCTTCTTATGGGAATGTGCAGTACTGTACAGGAGCTAGACAAGCAACAAGAAACCAATCATGCACACCTCAGGCATTACTTCTCGGTATCAATATAGACCTTTGAGGTAGGGTTTTTATGTTGTGGGAAACTTACCTCTGAGGTGCGCCCTCCCACCATTCTATTAATAACATGCCTTGTTCATTTCATCCAGCACCTCCTGGCATGGCTCCCATGGCGCTCATGCTGCCTGAAACTACCCTCCTCTCGTTATTGCACACCTCCAGCGATCCTTGCTTGCCTTGAGCGGGGTGATCTCTATATGCTCTCAGGGCTCTCACGTCACAGGAATCAGAGCCTCTGATGTCTATATTGTTGCTAAGTTTGGGGAGTTAGTGAGTCATCATTTTCCCTCGCGCTCTCCCTTTCACCATGGTCTCAACCAGTGCTCACACTCCTACTCATGGAGCTCAATGTGTGTCATCTGTACTAGGTCACCACTTCATCAGCCCGAAAAAAACCCAGAGACAAGAAAAAAACTCAGAAACATGTTGAGTTACCTGGCACCCAAGCCAAACACCATCAACTGCTAGTTCGTATGCAGCAACTGATGAACCCCGAGCCTCAACAGAGTGAAGTTCCTGCTGTAGATGCAGTTGAAACTGTCTCTGACACCAGCCAGACTGACGCTTTTGCTGAAATCCCTGATCCAGACTTCAAAATCCCATCAGAACCTCCTTCCAATATACTTGTAGAAAAATCTCCAGTCAAATGCTGCATTTTACCTGACAAGGCTATGGATTTGTTGTATAGCAGCTGGAAAACACTAATACCCTTCCTTATTGAACCTCATCTCAAATATTTGGCATGAACGCTAGTGACAGCACTGGAGCTCACCCCCAGGGTTATCTCTGCATGTGCAATGCTTTTGTGCCCTCAAAAGTGAACATCAATCGTGTGTTTATTCTTTGACAGTAGGTTTCTTATCTATGACTTAACACCATGTTGACCAATGAACACCGTTCAGGATTTACGTCTATTGATGTCCTCAGTTGTAGATGCTCCATGCTTCCCCAAGTCCTCCTTCACCATGGTCTATTTCCAACCACTCCCTCACAACCTCATATGGCTGTCTCAGTCGAACTTCTGTCATTCTATTGGGCACTTTTGAACGATCCTGTGATGCCATCAATGCCTTATCGTTGGCTCTAAAAATGCACTACTCTTGCAGAGGTTTCGTCATGACAGACACCTGAGTAAGTTATTCATGATGCAGCATATGTTTAAACTGATTAGTTGCACTAGGGGGAAATTATTCAGGATCCTTTTCATTGAGGCCTGGGCTATGCTGTACAATGGTATGACATTCTTCAAGTCCAAATTGAATGTCAAGTTGAAGAAGCCCTGCAGAATAGCTGTCACCGGGTGGCAACCCTTCATCCTCAAACAGAGGATCATGTCCCAACCTCGTCACCTTTATCTACCCTATGTAGAGGCTGCTGCGCACCCATACTTATTCAATAGTGTCCTGCATGTTTTGGAGGGATGATGTTCAGGAAACCTACTGCTGATGGAGGAGACATTCACACTGCCACAGATGGCAACTTCCACCACCGCCATCAGTGTGCAGCAGGGGATTGCCCCCCCTTTTATGACCCCACTTATTTCATTCCAAAGCAGTTTGTTGATGATGTCGGCCACTGCATAGAGGCTCAATGTAAGAGGCCTGCAAAGTCGGCTGTACCCTTCATTCCTGATGAGGCTATCGACCAATGTAAAACTGCATACAAAGCAACCGATGGGAAAAAACAGAAGGCAGCAATGGATAGCTTTGATGATACTGGCATCATGGCACTCATACGTCATCATGATATCCCTCTTTTTTTGCTAACATCAACTCTCCAGGAGAACAGCAGAAATATTCGGTGGCCCTCCTGGAACATTTGTTCTCATTGATCCCATCTTATGCTACAGTTGTAGCTTTGTATGATGTTGGGTGTGTCCTTGCGCGATCCCTTAGCAAGGTAAATTCATCTGGTCTCTATTTAGGTTCATCCACTCATCATCTTCAGTATGACATTCTCCCTTGCAGTATCATCTCACGTTTGTGCTTTGCAACCACTGCCATGCATGCCTATGGGCATGAGTGGGCATGCCAACTAGTGTACAACCCACGCATGTGTGTTGGGCTGGGTCTTTCAGATGGAGAAGGAACCGAGAGGCTCTGGTCTTGCTTGGTGTGCCTAATTGGTATTGAGAGGTTGTCATTGGTATGCCTTCTCAATTCTTGTCATTGATTCAGGTCTTATTGCATAACATCAGTGTCAGTGCCATCTGTGGCTCATCCACCGTCAGGCTGTGGCTATAGGATCCAAAATGCAAACTGACTTAGGTGATTGGATTCGACGACACTTCAAGCATGGTGTTAATGACCAGGGAACTGCTGCCCAAGATGTCCTCAATCAATGCAAACTTTCTGTTGATGATCTCAAGTCAGAGTGGTCTCAGCAACAAAGCTCACAGCTCTCAGTCCATGCATGTAAGTGTTTTTAGTTGATATTGAATACGATACGAGTTACATTTGTTCTTAGACGCCCCTGCTCACCTTAAAAAGGAGTTAGACACTGTATTGACCCTACAGGCTGACATCGATACCTCTGATACAGCAATACAATCCACCAGGCTCATTCTCGAGAAAGGCACTGCCTCACAAGACACTCTCGAGGCTCTTGAGAGAGGTCACAATTGTCTTATGGCCAAAGTCAAAGTTTTATATGCATCCCTCAATATTCACGACCAATTCCCTGAACTAGAAGGCATCAATTTGGACTTCGTTCAGCTTCTTCTGATGGCATGTGACTTGAAGATGAACATCCACAAATAGCCAATCGCAAGTTTTTTGAGTGGGATAAACTTGACTGTGCAGTTGGCAGTGCTCAGCAGGCATTAGGTAAATCATTCATACCTGTGATTTGCTATCAGCTGACAGTCGTTTAGGCACTAAACTACATCAACAAACCCACAAAGCTATTGTGAAGCACCAACATGCTCTGTTGACAGCACTCAGGAAGTTTAATGCTTATTGTGAGCGCTTAGAAGTGTTATATGACCCTTCTTGGGGGATTCCTTTACCTAATCCTCTCCCGACCAAGCTTGCAGAGCTGCATAGTGATCCCAGTCTAATGGAAGATGTGTGTATTACACCATCGACAGGACAAGTTCCTTGGTGGTTGGAAGATGCTGATGTCAGAGACAGCATCCGTGCACTTCTGAAATGAGAGCGCTGCCGAGAAGAACAGAAGCGACTCAGTATCAAGGCCGACAATCTATGTCATTTCTTTGGGGAAGAACTTGCTGCACTCAAGCTTGCACTCCGCACACCAGGATGTAAGTTGCCTATTATTGTACCAATTGTTTTTAATACATAGACAGGTGAACTTATATCTGTCTTGCTGAGGCAGTGCCACAATCAATTACTCAGACTTCAAATGCGCTGGGCAAACCCATTAGCCTCTTCGCTTCACTTCACATCCCGTGTCAAGGATGCGCTGGAGATTGCCATCACCCTTTCAGGTGGTGTCTAATCACCAAACATGCACTGGCTCAGCACTACATTACTGGAAGTACCTGATCCTGAGGGAGAACTCAGTGATGTCGAGTTTGCTGAGCCTCTTGACCTACCAGTAGTTGAATTTGAACATGCCACTCTCGCTGACGTTATAGAGGATGATTTGGGTCGAGAGGAGGTTCGAGACTTTGATTTGATGGATCATGTCAATGATGCTCATGTTGTCATCTTGTGGGAGGCTCCCGAGGTGTGCCTGTCCTTTAGTGATTATTTGAATGTTAACTAGGTTTTAGTCTGTGCTGATAGATGACTCCTACGTCCCATGTAAGGAGGAGCATGTCATCATTTCAGGGACAGTTACTGGAAGAGAACTACCTTCACAAGATGGATACCCTCATCAAATTTTTGAGCTGAAGGACATCACCTTGCTTACCTCACCCACAGCATTCCTTAATGATACTTGTATCAATGGGTCCATTGTTTTGCTATTTTCAGAACTGAAAAGTGTTGCCACTAGTCATTGCGCGTTGTTAACCACCCACAATCTCCCTCGCATTTGATATAATGCATCAGATGACATTCTGTGGCGTAATGTATCATACACACATTACTGGGAGAAAGATGTCTGGATTCTTCCTATCCATCATCTCTCCAATATTGGCCATTGGGTGCTGTGTGTTATTCACTTCTCCAGCAAAGAATTACACCTCTTTGATAGTCTGGCTGAGAAAAAACCTTGGAAAAATGATGTTAAGGTAAGTTTACTTGTGTCGACGATTTTGCGCCAGGCTTATGTACTCCAAGGATGTCATGAAGCTGATTGCTTGTCTCCTTGCTATTGCACGCCAACAACATCATCACGTCACAACTGAACTTGACAGATGGACAGCATGACCATTGAAAGTAAGTAACACTTTGAGTCTTTGGGTACACACATCTAAACTATCTTCCCCGAGATCACGCCTGTCCAGACCAATGGTTATGACTGTGGAGTATGGGTATTGGCAGCAATTGCTGCTGTCTTATGAGGACGTCATGTAACAGGACTCTGCAAGGATGATATGCACCACCTGCAGCATTATCTACAAGCTCTCATTCTTTCTGTACCGTGCCTCTAGATCATTAATATACATAGATATCTACTTATATGGATTCAGTCCATGAATTATTAAGTCTGCCTCCTGACAATAGTTGAAGATTTTCCTTGCCTGCCACTGCACATAACACCCCGCCATTACCCTATGTATTTTGCAACCCTGCATGTGTGATACATATTCATTAAGCTCATTCCATTTACCCATTAATGTTCTTTCTGCCACCTGAATGTCCTGCAGGATGACTTCCACATTCACTGTTGCAAATATTTGAGCATAATGTGTGTGGGTCTCTTTCTCCAAATGATACTGTCTGCCATGCATGATGTCTGCAAAATTGCGAGTGAAGTGATCTTCATCTGGTGAGTTTGGAGGAGGAGGGGAATCGTATGGTGGTGGTTTCTCCTACTGGAGTACATCAGACTTGTCGATCAACTCTGATCTGGAGCATGCTTGATGAAACAGAGATGAGTTGGGGAGGGGAAGTGCTGCCAGTGTGATGAGAGACTGAGGGAGTGGTTTAGCATTGCTGAGGGATCCAGTAGTCCTCTTCCATCCATGGAGTTTGGCCTTAGCATGAGCATTTTGAATCTGTTGAGCAGCCCTTCCCCTGCAGTTTGTTAAACAATCAGCACAGAAAGATAAGTAGAGGGAGTCACCATTCTGTCCTTGAGTATGAAGCTTTCTGTTTGCATAAGGCAGCGTTCTTCTCCTCCAGTGTGAAGTATTTAGCTCTGTAACCCATTGATGTTCAGTGTGACAAAGCAATGTGAAGTACTTACAGCATTGCACATTAAATGCTACTGGTGGTAGTGCAGCATCTTCCACCACCCATACTCTTGGTTTGCCTATACCACAAAAACAGGGCACTCCATGGGAGTCATCTGAGCTCATTTAAAACGATGTTGGAGCACTACAAGGTGTTGTATTTGACTTGCAATCATAGCACGAACTGTTTCCGCAATGTGATTGGTTGTGTTTACTCCTGGAGGCTCTGAAAATTCAATCTTGTACTATGCCTCAACACTTCACCCTTAATATCCGAGTCACCCTCGTGAGCCTCTAAGTGTCAGTATTGCCTTCATTACAGCATGTGCCACTGTGCTGGTCAATTCTTCCGATGGCATCACTTCTTTCATATGCTAAACCAAAGTAAGTAGTATGATATGTTTAAGGATTCTGATTGGTTGTAAATTTCCTACTTGCCTCCTGCTGCAGACCATCCAGACTCTGCACTGAAACTCATCGTGGTACCTCACCATCCCAAGCCATCATCTGCGAGCCTCCTAACATCACAGCATTGCAAGTGCAACCTCTGTTACAGCATAGGTGTGTCCCGATTTCAAATGTCCACTGCTAATTTTCTGACTTTAGTATAGCATGCATCTCAATGGAATCATCCCATACATGCAGGATTTTAAACTCCTTGTGATGAACTCAAAATATGTGCCCTTAAGGTCAAGGTAGGCTCTGTTTTTCTCCCCCCCTTCACCTTCAAAAATTGATCGTCTCTTAAGGCTAGATCATACACATCTGCTCTGACAACATCACTTGCTTCTGAAATTTTTCTTCTTGTGGTATGTTGCTCTCTTGGTTGTTCAGTTTTTCTGGCTAACACTCACTCATTCATCATTCTCAATCACTAGATCATACACATCTGCCCCGACAACATCACTCACTTCTGAAAATTTTCTTCTTGTGGTACGTTGCTCTCTTTGTTGTTTGGTTTTTCTGGCTAACACTCACTCATTCAGCATTCTCGCCCTTGTCTGCTCTTGTTGAGGTAGGCTCTGTTTCCCCCCTTCACCTTCTTCAAAAATTGACCATCTCTTAAGACTAGATCATACATATCTGCTCCAACATCACTTGCTTCTGATATTTTTCTTTTTGTGGTACGTTGCTCTCTTGGTGGTTCAGTTTTTGCTGGCTAACATTCACTCATTCAGCATTCTTGCCCTTGCCTGCTCTCAATTTTTGCCATCAAATATTAATAATTTCAATATCTTTGTATGTTTGCAACCTCGCAGCACATCTGACAGTCTCTGACAATCCCACAGCTATGACTCATACATTTGGTGAATACCCATACCCCCTCAAACCAGGAGCCCCACCCCCTCAATCTATGCATCTTCCTCCTAGCGGAGATTACATTCAGGAGCAGTATGGTGGCAGGTGTCGTCCCAAAACACCTCTGGTGGAGTTAACTCCAACCAGACTACAGAGTAGGATCAAGGCTACACAGTGTGATGTTGGCATTGTCAAAGAGGCTGCCATTCAGCATCAGGAAAACTCATTCTCACCCAACACTCCAACCATTCCCTCAGCACCTGATAATGGTATCATGGGAGGTGATGTGTCATCTGCTCAGGCTTGTCACCCATCACCATGTCTCCACAATCCCGACCATCCCCATCCTGCAGCTCTACAGGATATGTTTTACAATACTATGGAGGTACAACCAAGCAGATGGTTGCCACAGCACTCAAATTTTGAACAGATGGATGACACATCATTCATGGCACTGCTCATGGAGACACAGGGACAGTTTATGTCTTCTGATGCCAGCCTGAGTTTCACCAGCCAGGCTTCCTCCTTGCATGCGCCCTCTCATGAACCTCCGGCCCCTCCAGAGCTTCCAGTACCTCCAGTGACTCAGGGTGCTGAAGGATGCTCTCATCAGATTGGACCAATGACTACTAATGTCATTCGCCTTTCAGATCCTCCTCATTATCCCTCCCCACATAAATGTGGTGCTTCTGTTGATGCAGGAAATGTCAATGACCTGTTCTCTGATACTCAGGACAGCAAAGATTCACCTTCCTCGACGTCAGAACAGTCATTTGTTCCCGGATGGAAGTCTGCCAACAACAATGCGATCCTTGAAGCTGCTTTCATCAAAATCAAGCAATCATTCCTTGAGCTCTCTTGGTCAACATCTGACACTATCATTGGTCACCTCAAAGCTCATGTCTAGTACGTCTCAACCAGCATCTTACTATCTCTTTCTGATTCAACTTCAAAATAGCAATAAAACCTCACTGGCAGTGGTTGATGATGCCTTCAACAACTTGCCTGAAGATGATGAAGAAGCCACTTCTTGGGATGCTGACTCAATTCCTTCCACCAAAGTTGAGGGCTGCGATGAATCTCTCCGGTGGCTCAAGAAAGCAATTGCAACACAAGTCGGTAAGTAGCTATTCGAGTTGTTCTTCAGTTCAGCTTGACATGCTCATATAGCTAAACTTGGTGGGAAGTTTGCATCTGACAAGAATTTCCCCTGGAAAATGATGCCCAGTGCCTTAGCCTCTAGTGGCCTGAACATAGAAGGGTATCCCACCCACAAGTGTCTCATGCCGGGTAAATCCCATGATCCAACATTGAAGAATAACAAGGGGATAGGTGTATTGACATTCAAAGAGGTTGCAGCGCTGGTTGATGCTTTCAAGGCTGGCACCATGCAGGTGGTCAAGTCTTCCAATATGCCCAGTAAGTTTTCATTCTATACTCTATTTAGTAGTCCAATTCTAATCAATTTCTGTAGCATCATTGATCAAATCAACAGAGCCAGTTATCATCAGAGAGGCTCCTCCTTCCACCTGGGAGCATGCATCTGCTTGTTGCATGTTTGCTGATCGGCATACAGATTATGGTAGCCCAGAACATCTGGGGACAAGTGTTGCACAGACCAGAGTTAAGAAGGGAAAGAATAGAGCTTGTGATCCCGAGGATGGAGAGGCTGTCATGTCTCCTCCCCCTGCTCGTCCCTTTAAGGTTGTTGCCAAGCCTGCTTCTTTCAAGCCCCTCGCCCCATGGCTCCCAAGGCTGCTGCACAGGAGGTCATTGAGATCACTTCTACTTTGGAGGGCTCAAGGGATGTGACTGTGGAGGTGGACACTGAATATGAAGATGATTCACGCAGGAAGAAACGGAAATTGAACTCAGGAAGTTCTTCTCGGGTGTCCAAGAAGTGTGTGTCTGCAGAGGTTGTCATTGAACCGAAGAAGGAAGGCATGCATTCCAAGGTGAAGCCATTACCATCCGATGCCTCTGTGTTGAAAGGGGGTCTGCTGTCACCATTAACTGTGGGGTCATCTTCTGTTGATGAAGAGCACTCGTCTGGCAATGAAGGTTTGTGCTACATATATCATTTATCTTTACTCACTAACCATCTTATTCAGCTGCCCAGCATGTTCAACCTGCAACTCGCATCCAGGATGGTCCTCCCAATGTACAGCCAAAATCCAAGGGTACATAGTATATATATTTTGATATCTATGTATTGTTAACTTATTTGCTCTAGCAATCCCCAAACCAAAACGCATAACAAAGGCATCCTGGGCAGCCATGCGCCGCGTACACTAGATGATGTACGCGGTGTAGGGACTCATATTTCTATGGGCGCATAATGGGCATATTCACACAAGCAGTCCGTTTATCATTCGCATAATGACTTGCACTTCCATTGGTATATCATGCAACACGTTCCTGTATAACACGCCATAGGTGCGATGCTTTCCCGCGCTCGCGCAATGTATTCCCATGGTCGCGCTTAGCGCGCGTTCTCATGCATTTTCGCGTTTCATCGCGCACTTTCGTGTTTCATCGCATTTCATCGTGCATCATTGCATTTCATCGCCTATTATCTGGGAGCACCTATCCATGTCTGACCACCTCATTGGTACATCATATTCCTTGCCTCATGGTTGTAACAAGCATTGCAGCATTATTACATGTTATTACGTACTATCAACACGTTTTCTTCCTATCCCTTCCGCGTCCAACGCGATTTTGTCTAGTATATAGTTTGATGATTGCACTACTACTCTCCTCCATTACTCCTCTTTACTGTACTTCCCTCACTATCGGGTTTTACTCTGAAGTAGTAGTCACCATTAGGGCACACTTTGTGTTACCTATGGTTATCATTATCGGACTAGACTAGATTAATCAGACCTCACTTTTCACTCGCTTTGCATTGCGCTTGCTTTGCGTATCTGTCGATCTGTTATCTATCCACCCCTCTATATCACTCCTTATTCTCTGCATTCCATCCACGCTTTCCCATAACAACATGCACTATAAGTGCGCGCCTTCCCACGCATCGCTTACCTTAGCGCAACTTTCCCGCACTTCGCATTCTCATTGCATTCTTCACGTTTCTTCACATTCCTTCATGTTTCTTCGCATTCCTTCACATTTGTCTCGTGTTTCTTCTCGCACCTTTGCACATCCTTCAGACTACAAGGGTCTCTCATATATCTGGTTCTGTGTGCAGTAGCAGTCCCCTTTAGGGTCGAACGCATCTGTCTCAGGCATAGCAGCCTAGGTGCAGCAAGACCCAACATTCTGCCTCATCAGCAGCATTGTTGATCTCACATCGAGAGAGTGATTGCGCAAGCAGCAGTCACTTAGTGCCTTCAGCAGGCAATTCAGAAGAGGAGGATGGTCCAGGTCACAAGGACTCAGCAACAACAGATGCTAAAAAAGGTGGTGTCATGCTTGCAGACCCTCAGCCTGAGCCTGCAGCTCAGCCGGCAAACCCCACCCCCCCAATTGAACTGCCAGCTACTATGGTTGCCCCATTTTTGCCACCAGAAGTCATGCCCAGCATGGCTTTACAACACAAGGGCTCTGAGCAACCCCAACCCTCAAATGGTATGCTCCAGACCACATCTTCCCCTTCAACACCTGGTAATTATGAGAATGGAAACCCCCAAGCTCAATCCATGGACTGTCCATCTTCACATCCTGCTGGGGAGAGGCCCCTTCCACAACCTGAGCCTCTTCACACTCATATTGAGGTGGTCAACCACTATGCACATTCTCCCCATGCTCCATTGCCTCAATGTGATGCTCCTTCACACATGCATGAGCTCTCTAGACATCCTTGTGAGCCTTCTGTGCCGTTGTGAGAGCCTCTACATCATCCTCGTGCACCTTTTGTGCCATTGCAAGACCATCTGCATCATTCTCAAGAGCCTTCTGTGCCGTTGTGAGAGCCTATGCTTCATCCTCAAGAGCCTTCTGTGCCATTATGTGGGCCTCTGCTTCACCCTTGCAAGGCTTCTGTGCCATTGCATGACCATCAGCATCATTCTTGTGATCCTTTGGTACACCCTCAGGAGGGACCATCCTACCCACACGATGCTGGTCACTATCATGAGGCACATGACTCACTCTATGATCAGAACAGTACCATTCGCACCCATCCCCATCCTACTAGCAGCCTCAATCCCCATGGCCTTTCACACACCCGTAATCTTGAAGAAGCTTGGTATGCTTGTGTACCTAGTCCAACATTTGTGCATGTTTGTTTTCCTCACGTGACTTTCAGTTTCAATTCTCAGACTGGCCAGAAATTTGAGATTTGGCTGGTCTGGGAATTGAAACTGAAAGTCAGTGAGGAAAACAAACATGCACAAATGTTGGACTTCAACGTTCGTTGAACGAAGCTGTGGTAGCTACCAGCGCTAAGTTTGACTTCACTTTCATTTTTCAACAACTTATGTTCACTCAGAGCAGGAAAAAATGTGAGACCAAGGCAAAGTCACTCCCACAAAAAAAAATTGTAAGAGATCAAAGAATGCATAGTCGAAGGATCAAACATAAGACTCTGCCAAAATCACCACACCACTAACCACTTCACCACCATGCCTCTGACTGTGCAGTGTGCACATAATATATGAAGGCATTTTGCATTCAATTACTTCATCTGATGTGTAGCTCTGATGTGTCGCTTCTATCAGTCATCGATGACAATAAGGGAATTGATTATTGATGGAAGTAATGTTGTTCCCCTACACTCCTCTCTCTTGCTATATTTTGGCATCACACTACAAGGTGGACACACAGGAGGTGTTGGACAAATGGTTGGAGAAGCAACAGGTCCATGATCCTGAGGGATGGAGGCTCCTTGATGGAATACCTTGCATTGTTGGTGGGTTTACAGCACTTCTCGGTAAGTGTCAGTCAGATCATAGTATAGGACAGCTAAATATTTTACAGGGACCCTCAAAGGATGAGGGGGAAACTTCCCATGGAAGACACTACCTACCGTTGTTCATGTCTTCTTCGAGTTGTTAGTGTCTCTGTCCCATTCACACCAAATATACTGTTTGTTGCACCATCATGATACAGTAGTATTGAGAATTCACTGTGTTTGAGACATGTGTTGTAAAATATATGAACCAACTATTTTAAACAGCGAGGGTGCCACACAGCCTCGAGCATTTTATACCTACCCTCACAAGCCTCTGGGAGTACAGAGGCAGTACACTGAGGAAAGGGCATGGACCTCTTGTGGCAATTTCAGGGAGCCTCTATGGAGAGGCATACCTCACAGGTAGGTTTGCTGCAACATAGAAACCCCACCTGAGAGACCGTGAGACACGCACTTAAGTGCTGCCAAAGGTGATCGCGCATGGGAATCGCCAAAAAATGTATAGCAGATAGGATTCACATGGAAAAGCGACGACTGGAAAACAAGGGTCATGTTGCATGAGACAGGGAGTCAGAGACCTGCTGTGTCAGCAGCGATACCGATACTTATCCTAGGAGACATATCTGCTGTGGGTGCTACAAATGTGGTCTGCCTCACGACACTCTACTGGACGCTCTGGCCTGGGCTTCACTTATCCAAGGTCAGTCATGTTATAATTGTTATTTTCAAAGTTAGCCCAAAAGTGACGGCATATCCTTGCTCAGAGATCCTATCACTGCACAGTTTCAAAGACAGTGCAAATGTGGAAGTGCTGTCATGCCGGCCTACTACTACCGGTAGTCCAGTACTCAGAAACCTGTACTGCCAGGCAGTACTTGCAATTAGTATAGCCATAGTGAGTCCGCATCAGTCCACCAATGTGTGCTGATTCTGGGCACTGAGTTCCATTTTACCTTTAATGAAAACACGACCCCTGAATTCCAAACCAATGCACTCCATTTAGGTCACCAAGCTGATATTTAGACACCAATCTCATCTGGCGCAGAACAACCAAAGAGCCTTAGCCAACAGTATCATTCAATAATATGAACACACTCAACATCAGCTTCTACATCTTAATCTTGTCTGTGGCCTTTGTGCGATTCACAGCAGCAGTCCCTGTACCGGACTTGGACCGTGACGATGTGGATGGTGCAGGATGTAAGTAGGTCCTGGAGATGGTGTGGGACATGGCTAGCGGGCCTGTAGCAAAAACAGCACTGGCATGCTTTTAAAGCCTTGGTGCAGCGGGAATTGAAGGTTAAAGGGATGTAAAGACTATTGGAACAGCAGATGGGACAGACTCATCCTGTATATGATCATTATATACATATAGTAGTAACAGTAGCCCTCACCAGTTGATTATTTGAATAAGCAGTGAGAAATTGTACTACTAAGACTATATTTGATAACAATCACAGAAAGTGAGAGTAGTGGAAGGAGAATTGAGATTAAGTTGATATGCTATCTTCTACACCTGTATGTTAATTTGACAGAATATAATATGAGACCATACTCCTCTGGCTGCAATTGAGGTGTGCCCCCACAAGTCCCCCACCAGCTGTTTCAGGCATGCAATCTACCAAAGGTGAGGCGAACCCTTGAAGGTTCACTGAAGGAACTAAGTCTGACTGTGGCGTGCGCAATCAATCTCTAGATGTGAGATCAACAACACTGCTGGTGAGGCAGTATGTCGGGTCTCGCTGCGCCTAGACTGCTATGTCTGAGACAGACGCGTTCGACCCTAAAGGGGACTGCTACCACACACAGAACCAGGAATAAAGAGAACTCAAGTAGACAGGGGATGCGCACAAGGATATAGAAAGGCGTGAAGCGCACAATGAGAAATGCGCAGTAAGCGAAGCGTGGGAAGCGTGCGTTAAGGTAAGCGAAGCGTGGGAAGCGTGCGTTAAGGTAAGCGAAGCGCGGGAAGGCATGCACCTATGGTGCGCGTGGGTGCGTGAAGGCGCACAAGTGATGTGGAAGGCAAGGAGCAGTGTAGGGATTCATAATGAGCATGAAGTGACATGAGTGAAAGCAAGCGCGATGAAAAGTGAGAGCAAAGGCGAAGCAGGCAAGAAGCAAGGCTTGATTAGGCGATCTAATCTAAGCCAAAATGCAATAACCACAGGGCACGCGCCCTAATGGTGACTACTACTCTAAAGTAAAACCCAAACGCTAGGGAAGTACAGTAAAGGGAAGTAATGAATAGTAGCACTACCATCAGGCTTTATACTAACTAAGATCTCATTGGACGCAGAAGGGATAGGGAGAACATGTGCGATAGTATGTAATGACTCATAATAGCGCTGCAGTCCTTGTTACACTCGTGCAGCATGTAGTATGACATACTAGAGGGATGCTCGGACATGGATCGGTCCTCCTGGTTGATAGGCGATAGAGCGTGGGAACGCGCGCTAAGCGCAGGCGCAAGAAGGCATAGGCACGGGAAGCGCGTAAGTGCGGGAAAGCGTGCACCTTTGGCACGCTATACAGGGAAGTGTTATGCAACTCCATAGTGCGAATGATCAAATGACAGCTCATGTAATTATGGCCTTTTCACACCCACAGAATTATGATTCCTTACATTGCACAATTACAATGAAAAGTTTTGATCAAAATGGTCAGTGAGAAAATCACAAGTTGACTTGGAACCACTTGAATACATACGTCTGCAAGATCCAGACTGGTCAAGCTGGTGGGTTAGGACGCCATGTCATCATGGTATTCCATATAAGCATAGCAGTACTAGCACTCCCTGAGTACTGATGTTTCATCTCTCCTCTTTGCAGCAAGTGTCCCGAGGTCTGGAGCCTCGAGCAGTTGATACCTTCTGCAGGCCAGAAACCATGAACCATCAAAGGATGATAAATTTGACTTGATTTTTTTTAAATAAAAAAAAGACATTACTCACCTGTTATATTGACTCGTCTGAAATAAATACCATAACCTTTTAGGACACGGTGATGTACCTGCCTAAGGCGGAATTTAAAAGTATACTGGTACATCTCTGCCGGAGGTTCGAGTGCCCGATACGCATCAGCGCTTCAGCAATGATTCATTGATTGATGGATGATGATTATGAGGCGCATATGTAGTGCTGGGGGCAGAATTGTTTGCGGGCATTTGTGCCGGCATGACTGGCAGAAGCGGCAGAACCACCACTTCTGCCACTTGGAAGCGCTACAAGCTATTCTATGACAATATGTTACTAGGAAACACCGTTTGACGACATCAGCACATCCACATCCCACTGTCCGTCATTGCGTGAGGTGTGTTCAACTACCATGATCTCGTCATCAACAGATTTCGGTGCAAGACCTTGCTCAACCTGCTCCAATGCCGCGAGATCATATACCTGCCCCTCCAACACCTCATTTCCGTCAATCGGCTCTCGTTCGAACACGTCTTTCTCGCATTCCAGTAGTGCAAATGCTGCGTCAATCTCATTGAGTGATATGGATTCAGGACCTGCG
>Ga0310811_10005271_pt1 | contig 16337 bp, 18 predicted proteins | sample YCmetagenome_FD_207642 | JGI IMG/M metagenome (GOLD analysis project Ga0310811, IMG submission 207642) | Soil microbial communities from experimental microcosm in Duke University, North Carolina, United States - YC | ecosystem: Engineered > Artificial ecosystem > Soil microcosm > Unclassified ...
GCGGCAAAAGGCGCCGCCAGTGCTCCGCATGGCCGCCTGAAAGCCCCGCCAGACGAGGCCGCCGCTGTTCCGCGCGGGCGTCCGAAGGCGATGAAAGACGGGGCCGCCACCGCTCCGCGCGGCCGTTCTAACACAGACGCCGCCGCCGCGGCGCCCAGCAAGCCTGCCAGGCCCGCCCCCGCGGTGCGGATGGTTCAGGTGGACGAGGCGCAAAGCGGCCAGCGCCTGGACAACTTTCTGTTTCGGGTTTGCAAGGGCGTCCCCAAAAGCCATATCTACAAGGCCATTCGCGATGGTCAGGTCCGCGTCAACAAGGGCCGTATTGCCGTCGACCATCGCGTGGAAACCGGCGATGTGGTGCGCGTACCGCCCCTGCGCCTGCCCGCGCCGGGTGAAGCCCGCCCCGTGCCGCCGGCCGAATTTCCCATTGTTTACGAGGATGACGCCCTGCTGATCGTCGATAAACCGGCCGGCATCGCCGTCCACGGCGGCAGCGGCGTGGCGTTCGGGGTGATCGAACGATTGCGTGCCGCGCGGCCGCAGGCTCCCATGCTTGAACTGGCGCACCGGCTGGACCGCGAGACCTCGGGCTTGCTCATGGTGGCCAAGAAGCGCAGCTCCCTGCTCGCGCTGCACCGCATGCTGCGCGAAGGGCAGGGCAATAAGCGTTATTACGCCTTGGTGCGCGGCGATTGGGTCAACGACCGGCAACATATCAAGCTGCCGCTGCTTAAATGGACGACCGCATCGGGTGAACGGCGCGTCCGCGTGGATCGCGACGGGCAGGCGGCGCACACCATCGTCACTCTGAAACAACGCTACGGTAAGTTCAGTTTGATCGAGGCCGAACTGCGCACCGGGCGCACGCACCAGATCCGCGTCCATCTGGCGTCCGTGGGATTTCCCATCGTCGGGGACGATAAATATGGGGACGATGCGATCCGGCTGTCTTTCGCCCAAAAGGGTTTCGCGCGCATGTTCCTGCATGCGCACCATCTGGATCTGCCGCATCCCCTGACCGGGGAGCCGCTCTCGCTGGAGGCACCTTTGCCGCAAGCCTGTCTCGACATTCTCAAAACGCTGGAGCCTGCCTGATATGCCCTATTCCTTGGTGGTATTCGACTGGGATGGGACCTTGATGGACTCGACGCACAGTATCGTGGCAGCGATCCAGGCCGCCTGCCGCGATCTGGAACTGCCGGTGCCTTCGGCCTCCCAGGCCAGTTGGGTCATCGGCCTGTCGCTGGAAAGCGCGCTGCGGCGCGCGGTGCCCGATCTGACCAACGCGATGGTGCCGCGCTTTCTGGAGCGCTACCGCGTCCATTACCTGCTGCGCGATCCTGAACTGAAGCTGTTCGATGGCGTGCGCGAGATGCTGGCCGAGCTGGCCGCGCGGGACGTGCGCATCGCGGTGGCGACGGGCAAGAGCCGGATCGGCCTGAATCGCGCCCTGGCGGCCAGCGGCCTGGTCGATGTTTTCCAGGCCACCCGCTGCGCCGACGAAACCTTCAGCAAACCCAATCCGTCCATGCTCTACGAGATCATGGACGAACTGGATGTGGCGGCCGATCGGGCGGTCATGATCGGCGATACGTCCCATGATCTGCAAATGGCGGCCAATGCCGGGATGCATGCGGTGGGAGTGACCTACGGCGCGCATCTGCGCGCCGAACTGGAAGCCCTGTCACCCCAGGCCGTAATCGAATCGGTATCCGGCCTGCGCGAGTGGCTGCTGCCGCGCCTGGGCTGATTGCATTGCGTCCCCGGCGGCTTCTATAACGGAAAATTGAATTCCGCCGTCGAACGGCCAGGGCACAATGCTGTCATAACCTGCATTCACGCCCATGCGGGGCGCCGAGATGCCAGCCGGAGATCGCCATGCTGATACGCAAACCTTCCGATATTCTTCCTTCGGAAATCACGCCTGAACCTGTCTGGCAATCGCGCCGCGCGTGGATGGCCCGGGCTGCCGCGGGGGCCGCGGCCCTGGGCGTGGCGGGCTGGGGTGGGGGACAGGCCCGCGCGGCCGATAGTGGATTGGCTCCCTTGCCCGGCACGCCGGACAAGCAATTCGCCATCATGGACAAGCCGACGTCCTACGAAGACATTACTTCGTACAACAACTTCTATGAATTTGGCGTGGACAAGGGCGATCCCGCCCGCTATGCCAAGGCCTTGCGTACGCGTCCCTGGACCGTCAGCATCGAAGGCGAGGTGCAGAAGCCGGGCACTTTCGATATCGATACGCTGCTGAAGCTGGCGCCCCAGGAAGAGCGCACTTACCGCATGCGTTGTGTCGAAGGCTGGTCCATGGTCATCCCGTGGGTGGGCTATTCCTTGTCCGCCCTGTTGAACCAGGTCGAACCCACCGGCAAGGCGAAATTCGTGCAATTCATCAGCGTGGTGCAGCGCGATACCATGCCGGGCATACGCTATCCCGTGATCGACTGGCCCTATGTCGAGGGCTTGCGCCTGGACGAGGCCATGCATCCCCTGACGCTGCTGACCTTCGGGCTGTACGGCAAAGTGCTGCCCAACCAGAATGGCGCGCCGTTGCGTGTCGTCGTGCCTTGGAAATACGGCTTCAAATCGGCAAAGTCGCTGGTTGCCATCCGGCTGGTGGAAAAGATGCCGGTCAGCGCCTGGATGAAAGCGGCCTCCAACGAATACGGCTTTTATGCGAATGTGAATCCGAACGTCCCGCATCCGCGCTGGAGCCAGGCTACCGAACGCCGCATCGGCGAAGACGGATTGTTCAGCCCCAAGCGCAAGACGCTGATGTTCAATGGTTACGATCAGGTTGCTTCCCTGTATACGGGAATGGACCTGCGGGCCAACTTCTGAGCGCCGCGCGGGGATCGTGTCGATGATTGCTCCACATCCATCCAGGCCTCGGCCGGTGCCTGATCCGTCCCAGGCGCCGGCGTCGCTGCACATGCGGGGGGGGCAGCAGCCGCAAGTGGCCAAGCATGTGCGAGGTGTGCAGCATGCGCCACGCAAACAGCTGTCCGCCGCCGCCGTCAGCCGTTTCAAGCCCTTTCTCTTCCTGTTGGGCCTCTTCCCGCTGGCGCGCTGGATATGGCTGGGTACGCACAACGGCTTGACCGCCAATCCCGTCGAATTCCTGACCCGATCGGCGGGAACCTGGACTTTCGTCTGCCTGCTTGTCACCCTGGGGATCACGCCGCTGCGCCGCCTGACCGGCCAGCCGGCGCTGGTGCGGCTGCGCCGCATGTGCGGGTTGTTCACCTTTTTCTACGGCTTTCTGCACTTCATGTCCTGGGTCGGCTGGGACCGCGGCTTCGATCCGGCTTCCATGCTGCAGGATGTCGGTGAGCGGCCATTCATCACGGTGGGCTTCGCGGCCTTCGTGCTGATGACGGCGTTGGCGGTGACGTCGACGCAGGGCGCCATGCGCCGGCTCGGCAAGCGCTGGCAGCGTCTGCATCGCGCGATATACGTGATCGGCATACTGGCCTGGCTGCATCTGCTGTGGCACAAGGCCGGCAAGCATGACTTTGAACAGCCTATCGTTTACGGCAGTGTGCTGGCTGTGCTGCTGCTGTGGCGGCTGGTCGTGTGGGCGGTGGCGCGGCGCAAGGCCGCCAGCGCCGTAACGGCCTAGGGGTTGTCAACACTGGAAGCCGGAAGCTTGCCGGGCAGGGCCATCAGCACCGCGGCGGTTTCCACGTCCGCGACGCCGTCGCAGCGGCTGGGGCGGTAGTGCATCTGGAAGGCCGCGATGACGCGCGTGGTTTCGGGATCGAAGACGCCGCTGCGCGGTACCTCATAGCCGGCGCGTGCCAGTTGGGCCTGGAACCAGGCCGCGTCCGGTATGCCGTTTTTTTCGAAGAGCGTCTGGTATTCCGCCGCCGCGCTTTCGTCGTACCAGCGTCCCAGGCCTGCCTCTGCCAGTCGGTGCCAGGGAAATAGCGGGCCCGGGTCGACCTTGCGTTGCGGCGCGACGTCGCTGTGTCCGACGATGTTCTTCGGCCGGACGCCATGGCGCCGCGCGATGTCCCGGACCAGCAGCATCACGGTCTGGATCTGGTCCTCGTGATAAGGCTCCCAGCGCATCGTGCCGTCGGCGGCGCGGGTGTCTCCCGCATTCACGATCTCTATGCCGATCGACGAGTTGTTGATCGCCGTGTGTCCGTACCAGCTGCTTTCCCCCGCCTGCCACGCGTTGCGGTCTTCGGGGACCAGTTGATAAACGTGCACGGGGTGAGTGTCGGTGACCAGATAGTGTGCGCTGACGTCGCCGCGGGACAGCGTCAGCAGTGACGCGGTGTCGTCACCCGCCGTGTAGTGAAGCACGATGAAGCGCACCCGGCTGTCCTGGCTGACCGCCTGGATCGACCGGTCCACGTCCACGCCCTCTGGATAGCGCGATGCGCAGCCCGCCAGCATCAGCATCAGCCCCGCACATAAGGCCAGGATGAATCGGGCGGCGAAGCGATCACATCCTTCGGACGGCCGTGCGGATGTGCGGAAATGGCCCTCCTGTCGCTTCGCGACGCCTCCCCGAGGGAGGGCAGCACATCCTTCGGACGGCCGTGCGGATGTGCTCATCTCGCCAAATACAAAAACAAAGTAGGTTTTTTGTCGAGGTCGGGGGCGGGGCGGGTTTTCCAGTCGGCCACGGTGTGCGTGCGTATCCATTCGTCGGCGGTGGTCAGCGATCGGGCCACGCACAGACGGGTGTCGCCGCGCAAGGCGCCCACCAGGGAGGCAAACATCGCGGTGTTGCGGTAGGGGGTTTCGATCAGCATCTGGGTCTGGTTGCCCCGGCTGGACTGCTGTTCCCAGGCGCGCAACTGACGCACGCGCTCATTCGGTTCCACCGGCGCATAGCCGTGGAAGGCGAAACGCTGGCCGTCCAGGCCGCTGGCCATGAGCGCCAGCAGGATGGATGATGGCCCTACCCAGGGGCGCACCGTCAGGCCCAATCCGTGGGCGATATCGGCGACGCGCGCGCCGGGATCCGCCACCGCCGGACATCCCGCTTCCGATACCAGGCCGATTTCGCCGCCTTGCTTCAAGGGCCGCAGCCAGGCCTGGATCTGCGCGGTGTCCGCTTTGTCCGTCAGGGTATGTATGGTGATGTCCTGCAGCGGCCGGATCGCGCCGATCAGCTTCAGGAACGCGCGCGCGGTCTTGGCGTTTTCCGCGATGTAGGTGTCCAGCCGCGCCGCCAGCGCGCGCACTTCGGGCGGCAGCCAGCGGTCCACCGGCGCGTCGCCCAGGCCTACCGGAATCAGATGCAGTTGCCCGGGCTGTCCCGCCGGCGTGTTTTCAGGCCGATCCGCCGACGCGGTGCCGGGTGGGTTTGCCGGCGCGATTCCCGGGGCGTGCTTCGGCGCATCTCCCGATGCGGATTTGGTCGACGATTCCGCGCTGCTCACCGTTGAGCCTCCGCGTGAACCAGCGGATCCAGGCCGAACCGGGCCAGCATGCCCGTCAGGGCGATCAGGGGCAGGCCGATGATCGCCGTCGGGTCGTCGCTTCGTATGCTTTCCATCAGCGCGATCCCCAGGCTTTCTGCCTTGGCGCTGCCCGCGGTATCGAAGGGCGTTTCGACGCGCAGATAGGCGTCGATGGCAGCGTCCGTCAGCGGGCGGAAGCGGCAATGCGTGACGATATCGGCCTGGAGCGTGCGTTCCCCATCGGTGACGGCCAGCGCGCTGTGGAATTCGACTTCACGCCCCGAAAGCATGCGCAGCTGCGCGCGCGCGCGCTCGAAATCCCCGGGTTTGCCGATCGCCGCGCCATCCACCGTGGCGACCTGGTCCGAACCGATGACTACCGCGCCGGATTGCGTGGAAGAGACGGCCCGGGCCTTGGCAACCGCCAGGCGGAGTGCCAGGTCGGCCGGCGTTTCCCCCGGTCGCGGCGTTTCGTCGACGCCGGGGGCGACAATATCGAAAGGGAGGCGCAGGCGGGTAAGTAATTCCCGCCGGTAGGGTGAGGTGGACGCAAGGATAAGGCGCGGTGTGGTCGATGGCATGCGAGGTTTGACGGTCAGACGTAAGTCACGGTATTATCTAACGTTTTCGCGGAAATTTCGTCGAACAGGCAAGCGTGTATGCATGTCCGACGTGTGGCCCGATTGTGGAAGGCAGCGTGGGACGCGATGTGGAAAGCGGTATTCGCAACGGCATGATCGATGCGTTCGATTTCGCGCGGTTGGGCAAGGAAGCCGCTGGCAGTTTGCCTTTGGCCCGGTTTGGGCGCGCGATGGAAGGCTTGCCGTTGCAGCCGCGCGACAAAACCGGCGAAGTTCGATGGTCCGTGCGCGGGGAAACCGGCAGGCTGGGCGAGCCGCTGCTGCACTTGCATGTGCAGGCTGCGCCTTTGCTGACTTGCCAGCGCTGCATGGAGCCTTTTGCTTATCCCATCGATGCGCACGTAAGTATGCATTTGGTGAAATCCGAAGCCGAACTCGATGATGGCCTCGACGATCCCGCCCAGGAGGCGGACGACGACGCGGCCCCTGTCGACGATGCGCCGGAAAAAGTGGTCGGTTCGCGTCGCTTCGATCTGCTCGAACAGGTCGAAGACGAACTGATCCTGAATATTCCGTACGTGCCCAGGCATGACGTATGTCCGGGCGCGCCGCTGAAGACCGGCGCCGGCAGCCCCGCGGAAGGCGACGGTGCGGAAAAGCGTCCATCGCCGTTCGCGGTGCTGGAAAAATTGAAGCAAAAACGTTGAGATCAACACCGGGCCGCATCGCGTACAATGCTGCCCGTTTCTAGGAGTCATCATGGCTGTTCAACAAAACAAGAAGTCCCCGTCCAAGCGTGGCATGCACCGCTCGCACGATTTCCTGACCGCGCCGTCCACGGCGATCGAACCCAACACAGGCGAAACGCACCTGCGTCATCACATCAGCCCGAACGGTTTCTATCGCGGCCGCAAAGTCATCAAGACCAAGAGCGACGAATAAGTCCATTCCGGATCGCGTGAACCGGACCCGCATCGTTACGGCTGGCGCTGATACTTGGCACCCGTGATACGCATCGCTATAGACTGCATGGGCGGCGACATCGGCCTGCCCGTGACCATACCCGCGTCGATCGAGTTCGCGCGCCGGTTTCCGGACGTGCGGCTGTTGCTCGTCGGGCTGCCGGACGCCATTGAAAAGGCGTTGGAAGGCGTTCGCGACGTGCCCCGGGAGCGGTTCGAGATCGTACCGGCGTCCGAGGTCGTCACCATGGACGATTCCGTCGAAGTGGCCTTGCGCCGCAAGAAGGACTCGTCCATGCGCATTGCCGCGCAAGCCGTCAAGGATGGCCAGGCGGATGCCTGTGTGTCCGCCGGCAATACCGGCGCATGGATGGCGATTTCGCGCTACGTGCTGAAGACGCTGGACGGCATCGACCGTCCCGCCATCGCGACCTCGATTCCCAATCAGAAGGGCAAGTCCACCACCGTGCTGGACCTGGGCGCCAACGTCGATTGCACGGCCGAACATCTACTGCAATTCGCCATCATGGGCGCGGCCCTGGCGCAGGCGCTCGACCATTGCGAGCGGCCCAGCGTCGGCCTGTTGAACATCGGCGAAGAAGTCATCAAGGGCAACGAAGTCGTCAAGGAGGCCGCCGAACTGCTGCGGACCAGCCCCTTGAACTTCTACGGCAACGTGGAAGGCAACGATATCTTCAAGGGCACGGTCGACGTCGTCGTCTGCGATGGCTTTGTCGGCAATGCCGTGCTCAAATCCATTGAAGGCCTGGCGCGGATGCTGTCCAGCATCATCCGCGAGGAATTCAAGCGCAATCCGATCACCCTGCTGGCCGGCGCCATCGCGTCGCCCGTGCTGAACCGCCTGCGCAAGCGTGTCGATAACCGGCGTCACAACGGCGCCGCCTTGCTGGGCCTGCGCGGCGTGGTCATCAAGAGCCATGGCTCGGCCGACAGCTATGCTTTCGGCTTCGCATTGCAGCGCGCACGGGAAGCCGTTGCCAGCAAGCTGCTCGAACGCACCAACCAGAGCATGGCCCAGATAAGGCAGCAGGGCATACACATTAATGACGCGGCGGCACCCATACCGCGCGCGGCCGGGGACTCCGCCTGATGAACGTCAACCCGCAGTATTCGGTGATCGCCGGTTCCGGCAGCTACCTGCCCCCGCGCGTCGTTTCCAATGACGACCTGGCGGTGGAGCTCGCCTCGCGCGATATCCAGACTTCCGATGCCTGGATCGTCGAACGCACCGGTATCCGCCAGCGGCATATCGCCGAGCAGGGCGTCACCACCAGCGACCTGGCGATCGAAGCCGGGCGGCGCGCCATCGAAGACGCCGGCCTGCGGCCGCAGGACATCGACCTCATCATTGTGGCCACGTCCACGCCCGATTTCGTGTTTCCCAGCACCGCCTGCCTGGTGCAGAGCAAGCTGGGCATCAAGGGAGGCGCGGCCTTCGATATCCAGGCCGTGTGCAGCGGCTTCGTTTATGCCTTGAGCACCGCCGACTGCTTCGTGCGTGCCCGCCGGGCCCGCCATGCGCTGGTCATCGGCGCCGAAGTCTTTTCCCGCATCCTCGATTGGAACGACCGCTCCACGTGCGTCTTGTTCGGCGATGGCGCCGGTGCCGTGGTGCTGTCGGCGTCAGACCAGCCGGGCATACTGGCGGCGCAACTGCATGCCGACGGCAGCCAGACCAAAATCCTTTGCGCGGCCGGCAATGTGGCCTACGGCGAAGTGGTCGGCGACCCTTTCCTGCGCATGGATGGCCAGGCCGTCTTCAAACAGGCGGTGACCGTGCTGGAACGCTCCGCGCGCGACGTTTGCGAAGAAGCCGGCGTGACGCTGGATGCGGTCGATCTGCTGATCCCGCATCAGGCCAACGTCCGCATCCTGAATTTTCTTGCCCGTAAATTGAATCTGCCTGCGGACAAACTGGTGGTGACGGTCGATCGGCACGCCAATACGTCGGCGGCCAGTGTGCCGCTGGCCCTCGATGTCGCCCGCCGCGAAGGCCGGGCCAAGCCGGGCCAACTGATCCTGATGCAGGGGGTCGGCGGCGGCTTCACCTGGGGTTCGGTGCTGGCGCGGTTGACCGCCTAGGCATCACTTACAACAACAATCTGATCCGATCGTCATCGATGAAAATCGCTTTCGTATTTCCTGGCCAGGGTTCGCAGTCCGTGGGCATGCTCGATGCCTGGAAGGGCAACGCCGCCGTGGCCGATACCGTGGCGCGTGCGTCCGCGGCCCTGTCGCAGGACCTGGATGCCATGATCGGCCAAGGGCCGGCCGAACAGCTCAACCTGACGACCAACACCCAGCCGGCCATGTTGACCGCGGGTGTTGCGATGTACCACGCCTGGCTCGCCGCCGGCGGGCGCCAGCCCGACGTAGTGGCCGGCCATAGCCTGGGCGAGTATGCCGCCTTGACGGCCGCCAAGGCTCTCGACCTGGCAGACGCCGTCCGCCTTGTCCGTATCCGTGCCGACGCCATGCAAGCCGCCGTGCCGGTGGGGACGGGCGCCATGGCCGCGGTGCTCGGCCTGGACGACGATGCCGTCCGCGCCGCCTGCGCGCAAGCCGCGCAGGGCGAAGTAGTGGAAGCCGTCAATTTCAACGCGCCCGCCCAGGTTGTGATCGCGGGGCACAAGGCCGCCGTCGAGCGCGCTTGCGAGGCCGCCAAGGCCGCGGGTGCCAAACGCGCGCTGTTGCTGCCGGTGTCCGCGCCGTTCCATTCAAGCCTGCTCGAACCCGCGGCCGCCGTACTGGCAAAGGCCTTGGCCGAAGTCAGCATATCCGCGCCGGCTATCGCCGTGGTAAACAACGTAGATGTCGCCACGCCCGATGACCCCGCGGCCATCCGCGATGCGCTGGTGCGCCAGGCCTGGCATCCGGTTCGCTGGGTGGAAGTCATCCGTGCAATGAAGGCGCGGGGTGTCACCCATGTAATCGAATGCGGTCCCGGTAAGGTTCTGACCGGCCTGGTCAAGCGTATCGACGGCGAACTGACCGGCCTGGCGATCACCGATCCTGCCTCGCTGGACGCAGCGCTTGCCGCGATCGGGTCCAACTGACAAGGAAGTCTCCATGGAACTGCAAGGAAAGATCGCGCTGGTTACCGGTGCCACCCGCGGCATCGGCAAGGCGATCGCGCATGAGCTCGCCACGCGCGGTGCGACCGTGGTAGGCACTGCCACGTCGGCGGGCGGCGCGCAAACCATAGGCGAGGCGCTGGCGCCGTTTGGCGGCCGTGGCGTTGTGCTCGACGTTACCGATGCCCAGGCCTGCGAAGCGCTGGTAGAGGAGCTCGCCAAGGAAGGCGGCCCGCATATTCTGGTGAACAATGCGGGCATCACCCGCGACACGCTGGCGATGCGCATGAAAGACGACGATTGGGCCGCGGTCATCGATACCAACCTGGCCGCCGTCTTCCGCCTGTCGCGCGCCGTCATGCGAGGCATGATGAAAGCGCGCTGGGGCCGCATCATCAACGTGACGTCGGTGGTCGGTTCAAGCGGCAATCCGGGGCAGGCCAACTACGCCGCCGCCAAGGCAGGTGTGGCTGGCATGTCGCGCGCGCTGGCGCGTGAGTTGGGTAGCCGCAACATCACCGTCAATTGCGTGGCGCCCGGCTTCATCGATACCGACATGACGCGCGTGCTGGGCGAGACCCAGACGGCGGCGCTGCTGCAGCAGATTCCGGTCGGCCGCCTGGGTTCGCCCACCGATATCGGCCATGCGGTGGCATTCCTGGCAAGCCCCCAAGCCGGTTACATTACCGGGACGACGCTGCACGTCAATGGCGGCATGTATATGTAATTTCGGGCAAAAGTTATTTTGTTCCGCGTAAGTACCCCGTATCCGGGCTTGTTTTTTGCAGCCGACCGGGGATCCTTGGCGCGGTCCGCTGCACCGGCGACGTTATCGTCGCCGATTTGAGTGTCCCGACCGGCCTTCCGATCGGGAATCCATTTTTGTCACAGCCCGTCGTTGGCATTACGCTGCGCTTGGCTATAATTCGCGGGATTTTTCCCAATTGGAGATCTGCATGGAAAGCATCGAACAGCGCGTCAAGAAGATCGTCGCTGAACAACTTGGCGTCAATGAAGCCGAGATCAAGAACGAATCTTCCTTTCTTGACGACCTCGGTGCCGATTCGCTCGACATGGTTGAGCTGGTCATGGCCCTCGAAGATGAATTCGAGACCGAGATCCCCGACGAAGAGGCCGAAAAGATTACGACCGTGCAACAAGCGATTGACTACATCAATTCGCACGGCAAGCAATAAGCTATCAGCCTGTCTTTCCTTGCGCCGCGGCGTTTCGCCCCGCGGGGAACCAGGGCGGTTTTTGGGGTATGTCGCGCGGATGCAGCGCGGGGCGGCGAAAGCCTGCCCCGTGACGCCATTTTTCCGCGCAAGCGGCATGTTCCAAACCGCCTTTCTTTTGTTTGTTTAGGAGTCATCCGTGAAACGACGCGTCGTCATCACCGGACTCGGCATCGTGTCCCCCGTGGGCAGTGACGTGTCCAGCGCCTGGGACAATATCGTCAACGGACGTTCCGGCATCAGCCGTATTTCCCGTTTCGATCCCTCCGCGCTGACCACTCATATCGCGGGAGAAGTCCGCGATTTCGATGTCACGCAGTATCTTCCCGTCAAGGAAGCCCGTCAGATGGATACCTTTATCCACTACGGGCTGGCGGCGGGCGTCCAGGCCTGGCGCGACAGCGGCCTGGAAATCACCGAGGCCAATGCCGAACGCATCGGCGTCATCATCGGTTCGGGTATCGGCGGATTGCCGCGAATCGAAGAAACGCAGACCGATCTGCTGGCGCGCGGTCCACGTCGCATTTCACCCTTCTTCGTGCCTGGCGCGCTGATCAACCTGATCTCCGGTCAGCTTTCGATCATGTACGGATTCAAGGGCCCCAGCTATGCGGTGGTGTCGGCGTGCACCACTGGTTTGCACAGCATCGGCGATTCCGCGCGTCTTATCGAATATGGCGATGCGGATGTGATGATCGCGGGCGGCGCGGAATCCACGGTGTCCCCGCTGGGCATCGGCGGCTTCGCCGCGATGCGCGCGCTGTCCACACGCAACGATGATCCGGCGACCGCATCGCGGCCCTGGGATCGTGATCGCGATGGTTTTGTGCTGGGCGAGGGTGCAGGCGTCGTGGTGCTCGAAGAATACGAACACGCCAAGAAGCGCGGCGCGCGCATTTACGGCGAATTCGTCGGCTACGGCATGAGTTCGGATGCCCATCACATTACCGCTCCCGACAAGGACGGTCCGCGCCGGGGCGTCATCAACGCGCTGCGCAACGGTGGGCTGAATCCGGAAGACGTGCAGTACGTCAACGCGCACGGTACGTCCACGCCCCTGGGCGACAAGAACGAATCGGACGCCTTGAAGCTCGCGTTCGGCGATCATGCGTACAAGCTGGTGGTCAATTCCACCAAGTCGATGACCGGGCACTTGCTCGGCGCGGCTGGTGGCATAGAAGCCGTGTTCACCACGCTGGCGGTGTATCACCAGATCTCGCCGCCGACCATCAACCTGTTCAACCAGGACCCCGAGTGCGACCTGGACTACTGCGCCAACGAGGCGCGGGAGATGGCGATCAACGTTGCGTTGTCCAACTCGTTCGGGTTCGGCGGCACCAACGGGTCGATGGCCGTGCGACGGATGTAAGGGAGCGTGCGTGCACCCGGATTGGACGTTGCGCGTACCTATCTTGCGGCCACGATTGGCCGCATGGCTGGACGGCGCCATGATGGCGGCCGCGTTGGCCACCGCATTGCTTGCGCTGTATTGGCAGGCCGTCCTTTCCGTGGCGGCGCTGCTCCTGCTGGGCGCCCTGGCCGCTGCGGGCGCCTGGTTCATGATGCGTGCGCGTCCCGCGGTCCGGGCCATCCGCATGGATCGTGATGGGGCTTTTCATTTGCGCATGCGCAACGGCTGGCATCCGGCTGAATGGATCGCCGCATCGCGCGGACCGCGCTGGCTGACCTTGGTAGCGCGTTTGCCTGCCGGCAGTTGTAACGGGCCGGCCGCCACTACCGGAAACGTCACCTTTACCGTCTGGCAAGACGGCCTGCCCGCGCAGGCGTGGCGCCGTACCTGCATGCTGGCGAACCGGCGTTTGTGCCGCACGCCCAGCCGCCGGACGGTGGGGACGCCATGAGCGAACGCGACATCGATGCCGAGCTGGTCGCGCGTGTCCAGCGGGGCGATAAAAAAGCGTTCGATCTGCTGGTCCTGAAATACCAGCGCAAGATCATGCGGCTGCTTTCCCGCATGATCCGCGACCAGGCCGAGGTCGAAGACGTGGCGCAGGAAGCCTTTATCAAGGCCTACCGCGCCTTGCCCCAGTTCCGGGGCGAGAGCGCGTTCTATACCTGGTTGTACCGGATCGCGATCAATACGGCGCGCAACTGGCTGGCGTCCACCGGCCGCCGTCCCAGCACGCCGAACGCCCTCGAAAATGAGGACGGTGAAACTTTTAATGAAACGGACAACCTAAGCGATATCAGCACCCCGGAAGCCATGGTCGCCAGCCGCGAAATCGCGGAAACCGTCAATGCGGCCATACAGGGATTGCCCGAGGAATTACGCACGGCTATCGTCCTGCGGGAAATTGAAGGTATGAGTTACGAAGACATCGCCCAGAGCATGGGTTGCCCGATCGGTACAGTCCGGTCGCGCATATTCCGAGCCCGGGAAGCGGTGGCCGCGCGTCTGCGGCCCTTGCTTGGCAACGATGCCGATCGTCGTTGGTAAGGAGCTGGAGTCATGCAAAGATCATCTGCTTCCGTCCGCACCGAGGACACCAGCTGGGAAAACTCGGTGTCCGCGTGGATGGATGGCGAAGGAACCGAGGAATGGCTGGATGGCCTGGAAGTGGCCGAAGGCAGGGAAACCTGGGATACGTACCACCTGATCGGTGACGTACTGCGCAATCCGGAGCTGTCCATCAACCCCACGCCCGCGTTCCAGGCCCGTTTGGCGGCCGCGCTGGCCAACGAATTGCCCATCGTGGCGCCGCGCCGCCGCCGCCTCGTGCTGCGGCCCGCCTGGCGCTTCGGCCTGTCCGGGTTCGCGGTGGCCGCGGCCGTGGCGTCCGTGGCCTGGGTCGCCCAGCCCTATCTGTCCGGCAGCAGCGATGCTCCGACGGCTGAAACGCGGGTTCTTGCCGACGCCAGCTCGGTCTCGGTGGACGATCCCAGCCTGAGCGACTATCTGGAAGCACACCGGCAGCTGGCTGGCCCCACGGCCATCCGGCAGGTGTCTTTCGACGTCGGAGCGGGGCGCTGATGACCGTTGCGGCGGTCGTTGCCCCATCGTTCCGGTCCTGGCCGTTCGTCCGTCCGGCGGCGGCCTTGCCCGGCAGGGCAGGTCGTGGCCTGGCATCACTCAGCGCGGCGGTCGCGGCGGCGCTGCTGGCCCTTAGCGCCGGTTTGTCCCATGCCCAGCCGGCGCCGCAGTCCAATAGCGTGTCGGTGCCCGAAACGGAAGCCCAGGCGCTGCTGGCTCGCATCCAGGATGCGGCCGCCAAGCTCGATTATTCGGGCATCTTTACTTACCAGCAGGGCGAAACCATCCAGTCGTCCCGGGTCGTTCACGTCGTGGATGGCAGCGGCGAACGCGAACGCATCGAAGTTCTCGATGGGCAGCCGCGCGAGTACCTGCGCCACAACGACGATATCCAGTGCCTGGTGCCCGAACACAAAACGGTCCTGATCCAGCACAAGCGCGCCGAGCAATTCCCCGGGCTGCTGCTGGGGGCTCCGACGGCGCTGACCAAGTTTTATCGCGTGCTCATGCAGCCCGTGCCGCACCGGGTCGCGGGCCGCGAATGCCGCATCATCACTATCGAACCGTTGGACAAGGACCGCTACGGCTACCGTCTTTGCGCCGACACGCAAAACGATCTGCTGCTTAAGGCGCAAACCCTGTCCAACTCGTCCACCGTGGTCGAGCAGATTGCCTTCACTGCCTTGCGCCTGGGGTCGGAAGTCGACCCAACCCAGCTGCAATCGCACTGGAACATCAAGGACTGGAAGGTGCTGCAGGGGGAGATGAAGCCCCTGGACCTGGCGGCCGAAGGTTGGCGCATTCCATTTCCGGCGGGATTCATCCCCGTTTCACAAGTGGCCCGCACCATGGCGCATGGCGACGCCGTCAGCCAGTTGGTGCTCTCCGATGGCCTGGCCGCGATCTCCGTGTTCATCGAGCCGTATGATAAAAAGCGTAATCGCCATCAGCCTCACGGCGCATATCGGCGTGGCCCGATCAACGTCTACGGTATGCGGATTGCGGACTTCTGGGTGACTGTCCTGGGCGAAGTCCCCGCGCCTACGCTCGAACAGTTGGCCAAGGCAACCGAATATGTGCCGCCGCCTCCTGCGGCGCCCAAGTAAACAGCAGACGCCCCCTGGGGCGTGTCCGGAGCATTGAATGATTCTGTCCACCGTGTCGAACTTACCCGTCCGGCGGTTTTTTGCTTTTGCCCTGTCTCAGGACGCCAACCCTCGCGTCGGCCGCAAGCCGGTCCGGCGCGGCCTGGCGGCGCTGTTGGCCGCCCTGGTGGCCAGTACCATCCTGAGCACCCCCGCTACCGCCGCGTCCACGGGCACCGCCTCGCCGGCGATGATGTTGCCGGATTTCACTTCCATCGTTGAAAAGGCCGATCCGGCCGTCGTCAACATCCGTACCACCGCCACCGTGCCGGTGCGCAGCGGTCCGCAGGATCCCTACGACCTGTTCCGTTTCTTTTTCGGTCCCGATTTCCAGCCGCCCGGCATGCCGGAAATGCCTGGCCAGCGTCCGCGCGACCGCCAGCCGCAGCCCAAGCAACCCAACCCCCAGCAGCAACAGCCGCAGGAACGGACCGTGCCGCGCGGCGTGGGATCGGGCTTCTTCATTTCCGCGGACGGCTTCGTCCTGACGAATAATCACGTCGTCAGCGATGCGACGGACATTTTCGTAACCCTGACCGACGGCCGCGAATTCAAGGCCAAGGTCATCGGTACCGATGAGCGTACCGACGTGGCCCTGCTGAAGATCGAAGCCAAGGATATGCCCTTCCTGCCGATCGGCGACGACAGCAAGATCAAGAAGGGGCAGTGGGTGCTGGCCATCGGCTCGCCCTTCGGCCTGGATTCGACGGTGACGGCGGGTATCGTCAGCGCCATCAACCGCGATACCGGTGAATATCTGCCCTTCATCCAGACCGACGTGGCGGTAAACCCCGGTAATTCCGGCGGCCCGCTGCTCAACCTGCAGGGCGAAGTCATCGGCATCAACTCGCAGATCATCTCGCGCAGCGGCGGCTTCATGGGCATCTCGCTGGCCATACCG
>Ga0310811_10005272_pt1 | contig 16336 bp, 12 predicted proteins | sample YCmetagenome_FD_207642 | JGI IMG/M metagenome (GOLD analysis project Ga0310811, IMG submission 207642) | Soil microbial communities from experimental microcosm in Duke University, North Carolina, United States - YC | ecosystem: Engineered > Artificial ecosystem > Soil microcosm > Unclassified ...
CTTGTGCGTTGTTGTATTAACGTCGATCTTGCTTTGGGTGTGCTGTTCCGAATGCGGAACAATGATTGCCGGGTGCTGAAAGTCGTGCTGCGGACGGTCGTTCTGCGGCCTCGCCGACCGCCTTGCTCACGGCGTGCGCCGGCTCGTTGCTCGCCGTGGCCGTTGCTTGCCGCCCCGCTTAGAGGCCTGTCCCGGCCCGTTCGCCCCGTTCCGGCCCCGCCACCGGCCCCGCTGGCGGCCCGTTCCGGCCCTGCTTCTTGCCCCTCGTCCGGGGGTTTGTTCGCGGCCGCCAGGCCGCGTGTGCTTGGCACCGCGGACGTGGCAGGGAGGCGCGCCAGCGCCGAGCGGTGTCTGGTGGGAACAACGGTCGTCAGTTGCACGGGCCCGAGCCATGGGGCTCTTGGTTTGTCGCTTTTGAGGTTCTTTCGTCCGGCTGTCCGGGTCTTCGTGCGGCTGCCCGGGTCTTCGTGTCCGGACAAAGGGAAAGGCCCCCGCCGCTTGCGCGACGGGGGCCTTCGAAGCCGTCAGGCTCAGATCTTGCCGCTCTGGAACTTGACGTCCGGGAGGAGCTTGTTGTCGGGGCCGTAGGTGTAGACACCGATGGTGGCCTCGGCCGGGTCGCCGGCGTCGTTGAAGGAGATCGGGCCGGACGCGCCGTCGAAGTCGATGTCCTTCTTGGCCTTGATCAGGTCAACGCACTGCTTGTAGGTGGTGCACTTCTCGCCGCCCTTGGAGACGGTGGTCAGGTGCTTGGCGATCTCGGCCGGGTTGTCGCTGCCGGCCTCGGTCGCGGCCAGGGCCGCGAGGATCGTCGCGTCGTAGGACTCGGCCGCGTAGTTGAAGTCCTTGAGGTCCTTGTTGACGCCGAGGAGCTTCGTCTTGAAGTCGGCCTTGGTCTCGGCGCCGGGCTGGGTGCCCTTGTAGCCGTTCAGCGTGCCGGCCGGGAAGTCCTTCGAGTAGTCGGCGATGTTGCCGTCGACGAAGTACCACTTCTTGGTCTTGAGGCCCGCCTCGACCAGCTTCGGGACGATCTTCTTGGTCTCGTCGAAGCCGATGATCGCGATCGCGTCCGGGTTGGCGGCCTTGATCTTGGCGACGTCGGCCGAGAAGTCCGCGGCCTTCGGGTCGTAGGTGACCGACTCGACGACCTTGCCGCCGCCGCTCTCGATCTCCGCCTTGGCGTTCTGGGCCAGGCCCACGCCGTAGGAGTCGTTGAGCACCAGCATGCCGGTGGTCTGGTTGCCGTCCTGGACGATCAGGTCACCGAGCACGCGGCCCTGCAGGGTGTCCGGCGGCGCGGTACGGAAGTACAGCCCGTGGTCGTTGTAGGTGGTGAACGCCGTCGAGGTGTTCGCGGGCGAGATCTGGACGACCCCGGCACCCGTGATCTTGTCGATCACGGAGAGCGACACCGACGACGAGGCCGCGCCGATGATGACGTCGGTCTTGTCCGTGAGCAGCTTGTTCACCGACTGGGTGGCGATGTCCGTGGAGGTGTCGCCCGAGTCCATGTGCTGGATCTGCACGGGCTTGCCGTTCACGCCGCCGTTGTCGTTGATCTCCTTGATGGCCAGGTCAACGCCCGCGAACTCCGGGGGGCCGAGGAAGGCCAGCGAGCCGGTCTGCGGCAGGATCGTGCCGATCTTCAGCACGCCGTCGCCGGCCGCGGCACCGCCGGTGGTCGCAGCGGCGGTCGGGCTATCGGACTTGTCACCACATGCGGCGAGCGCCAGGCAGGCTGCGCTCAGCACGGCAACGGAGCGCCATCCGAGATTGGGGCGGATCATCACCTGTCTCCTTTTTAACAGCGCGGTAGGCGTGGTTGCGCCTAGATGCCAAGACGCTGATGAAGGCACAACCTAATGACACTCACCGCGCGGCACTAGGCCTTCGGGGCAACACGCCCTAGGAAGTTGCGCAGTCGTAATCTTCCTGTTCGCAACCGCAACGCGATTCGCATTGTCCGGGGATTTTCCGTGAGCCCGATTCGGACAAGAGGGTTATAACGGGCATCGGGGCTGCGGGGAAACTGTCGTACCCCCCGACTAGGCTCGCTAGACGTGACGGGATCCGACTCCAAGCTGCTGCTGCTCGACGGGCACTCGCTCGCCTACCGGGCGTTCTTCGCCCTGCCCGCGGAGAACTTCTCCACGCAGACGGGCCAGGTGACCAACGCCGTCTTCGGCTTCACGTCGATGCTGATCAACATGCTGCGCGACGAGCAGCCAACGCACATCGCCGTGGCCTTCGACGTCTCGCGGCAGACGTTCCGGCTGGAGAAGTATGCGGAGTACAAGGCCAACCGCGCCGCCAGCCGGCCCGAGTTCTCCGGCCAGGTCGACCTGGTCAAGGAGGTGCTCAACGCCCTGCGCATCCCGTTCGTGGAGAAGCCGGGCTATGAGGCCGACGACGTGATCGCCACGCTCGCCCGCCAGGCCACCGAGCAGGGCATGGCGACGGCGATCATCACCGGCGACCGCGACTCGTTCCAGCTGGTCAACGACTCCGTCACGGTGCTGTATCTCAAGCGCGGCGTCACCGAGATGGACCGGATGACCCCGGCGAAGGTCGAGGAGAAGTACGGGATCCCGCCGTCGCAGTATCGCGACAAGGCCGCCCTCGTCGGCGAGGACAGCGACAACCTGTCCGGCGTGCCCGGCGTCGGCGACAAGACCGCCGCGAAGTGGATCGTGCAGTTCGGCGGCCTGGACGGGATCATCGCGCGCGTCGACGAGATCAAGGGCAAGGCCGGCGAGAACGTGCGGGCCCACCTGGCCGACGTCATGCGCAACTACGACCTCAACCAACTGGTCGACGACCTTGAGCTGCCGATCGGGCCGCAGGACCTGCGCTGGCGCGGGTGGGACCGCGAGGCCGTGCACCAGGTGTTCGACTCGCTCGAGTTCCGGGTGTTGCGGGACCGGCTGTATCAGTACCTCGACGCGGTCGAGCCCGAGGCCGAGTCCGGCTTCGACCTGTCCGGCGAGGTGCTGCGCGGTGGCGTCGGCGCCTGGCTCGGCGAGCACGCGCCGGCCGGCACGCGCGTCGGCGTGGCCGTCGCGGGCAAGTTCGGCCGCGGCACCGGCGAGCTCGCCGGCATCGCGCTCGCCGTCGCCGACGGGCCGGCCGCCTGGTTCGACCCGTCCGAGCTCGACGCCGCCGACGACGCGGCGGTCGGGGCCTGGCTCGCCGCCGCCGACCGGCCGAAGGTGCTGCACGACGTCAAGCCGGCGCGGCTGGCGTTCCAGGCCCGCGGATGGGACCTCGACGGGGTGGCCAGCGACACCGCCCTCGAGGCGTATCTGGCGCGCCCCGACCAGCGGTCCTACGACCTCAACGACCTCGCCCTGCGCTACCTCAAGCGCGAGCTGCGCGTCGACGCGCCGGAGACCGGGCAGCTGACCCTCGAGGGCCTCGGCGGCAACACGGCCGAGGCCGAGGAAAACCTCATGCTGCGCGCCCGGGCCACGCTCGACCTCGCCGAGGCGCTCGGCGAGGAGCTGCGACGCGACGGGGATTCCTCCTTCCGGCTGCTCGCCGAGGTCGAGCTGCCGCTGGTCAAGGTGCTCGCCGAGATGGAGCGGACGGGCATCGCGGCCGACACGGAGTACTTGGGGGAGCTCGAGGCTCAGTTCGCCGCCGGCGTGAAGGCGGCGGCGCAGAGCGCCTACTCGGTGATCGGGCGCGAGTTCAACCTCGGCTCGCCCAAGCAGCTGCAGGAGATCCTGTTCAACGAGCTCGGCCTGCCGAAGACCAAGCGGATCAAGACGGGCTACACCACCGACGCCGACGCGCTGCAGGGCCTGTTTGCCCAGACCGAGCACCCGCTGCTGGAGCACCTGCTGCGCCACCGCGACGTTGCCAAGCTCAAGACGACCGTCGACGGGCTGCTCAAGTCGATCAGCGACGACGGGCGCATCCACACGACGTACTTCCAGACCGTCGCGGCCACCGGCCGGCTCTCCAGCACCGACCCCAACCTGCAGAACATCCCGATCCGCACCGAGGAGGGCCGGCGCATCCGCCGCGCCTTCGTCGTCGGCGAGGGCTTCGAGACCCTGCTGACCGCCGACTACAGCCAGATCGAGATGCGCATCATGGCGCACCTGTCCAAGGACGCGGCGCTCATCGAGGCGTTCAACTCCGGCTTCGACTTCCACGCCTCCACCGCGTCCTCGGTCTTCTCCGTCCCCGTCGACGAGGTCGTCCCCGACCAGCGCCGCAAGATCAAGGCCATGAACTACGGCCTCGCCTACGGCCTGTCCTCCTACGGCCTGTCCACCCAGCTCGGCATCACGCCGGCCGAGGCCACGGTCCTCATGGAGGAGTATTTCGCCACCTTCGGCGGCGTCCGCGACTACCTGCGCGAGATCGTCGCCCAGGCCCGCCGCGACGGATACACCGAGACCGTTCTCGGCCGCCGCCGCTACCTGCCGGACCTGAACAGCGACAACCGCCAGCGCCGCGAGATGGCCGGGCGCATGGCCCTCAACGCCCCGATCCAGGGCTCCGCCGCCGACATCATCAAGGTCGCCATGCTCCGCGTCGACTCCGCCCTGCGCGCCGCCGGCCTGACGTCGCGCATGCTCCTGCAGGTCCACGACGAGCTCGTCTTCGAGGTCGCCCCGGGCGAGCGCGAGCAGGTCGAGACCCTGGTCCGCACCGAGATGGGCAACGCCTACCCGCTCGACGTCCCGCTGGGCGTGTCGGTCGGCATCGGCAGGGACTGGAACGCCGCCGACCACTGACGACCGGCTCCCGCTCCTCCGCGTCCTGGGTGGGGCGGGCGCCCTGGGCTCTCCGTATCCCGGGTAGGGCGGGCGCAGCGGTCCATGCGCCCGCCCTGCTCCACATTCCGGGTGGCGCGGGGGCCGTCGCCCACGCGCCCGATCCTGCAGTCGCCCCGGGTGGCGCGGTCGCTAACCCGGGCGACGGCGCTGCCCGCCACAGCCGGCGTGGTGTGGGTGCCATGCCCAGGCACCCACCGCAGGCCGCTGCCTGCGTTGCCCTCATCGCGTCGGGTGGCTCCGGTCAGCGGGTGATGTTGCGGGTGAGCCTGACGGCGTCATCGAGGGCCGCGTTCCGATTTGCCCGCGTAAATCGGAAATTTCATCTTCTATTCGGGTTTGGTGGCTACGAATATCGCGGTGCCCGGGAAAATGCGGCCGCGCAGGGGGCTCCACTGGCCCCAGGTCTGCTTGTGGCCGTCCGGCCACTCCGGCTCGATGAGGTCATTCAGCACGAAACCGGCGGCGATCAGCTCGCGGATGCGGTCGCCCAGGGTGCGGTGTTGCTCGACGTAGGTGGGTACGTGGCGTTCGTCCTGTTCGACGTAGGCGCGGCGGTCGAAGTAGGAGTGGACGGCGACCAGGCCGCCTTCGCCCGGGTCGTCCAGGAACACCCAGCGCATGGGGTGGGTGATCGAGAACGCCCAGCGGCCGCCGGGGCGCAGGACGCGGTGGACCTCGCGCATCACGCGTGCCGAGTCGGCTACGAAGGGTACGGCTCCGAAGGCCGTGCAGACGATGTCGAATACGCCCTCGGCGAACGGCAGCGCGGTCGCGTCGGCCTGCATCAACGGGACCTCGATACCCGAACGGTCGGCTCCGGCGCGGGCGTGGCGGAGCATTCCGGCGGACAGGTCGGACGCCACGACGTGCGCGCCCTGGGTGTGCAGCCAGCGGGAGCAGGACGCGGCGCCGCAGCCGATCTCGAGCACGCGCCGGCCCGCCACCTCGCCGAGCAGGTGCGCGTCGGCCTCGCGCAGGCCCTCGGGGCACCACACGAAGTCGGCGTCGCCCAGGAAGGAACCGTGTTCGGCCTGATAGGCGTCGGCGTCGCCGTCCCACCAGCGCCGGCTGGCCCGGCGGCTCTCGGCGGGACTCACGGCGCGTCGTGTGACGCCTGCGTCAGGTGACGATTCCATGGGGAGCAACGGTAGGCCCTGGCAAAGTCGGCAGATCGGGTCTGGGGGAGGGTTGGACCATGTGGTATTGCGCAGGGTAGGCTGATCGGTGCACTCGTGGGTTTGTGCGCCTCGGTAGGGAGCAGGCTCACGGTCGCCGAACACATCCTGAGCTTCCAATGCACTGATCCTGCACTGCGACAGGCGGGTTGTGCCCGACGACGGGTCCGCGGGAGCGCGCAGGTTCACCAGGCAAATCCACCGACCGGAGCAACAGCCCACATGACGAGCAGCATCGAGGCCACCTCGAGCGCCAGCAGCAACAAGGTCACCATCGACGACCTCGGATCCGAGGAGGCGTTCCTCGCCGCGATCGATGAGACCATCAAGTACTTCAATGACGGCGACATCGTCGAAGGCACCGTCGTCAAGGTCGATCGGGACGAGGTCCTGCTCGACATCGGCTACAAGACCGAGGGCGTCATTCCCTCGCGCGAGCTGTCGATCAAGCATGATGTCGACCCTGCTGAGGTCGTGTCGGTCGGTGACCACATCGAGGCCCTCGTCCTGCAGAAAGAGGACAAGGAAGGCCGCCTGATCCTCTCGAAGAAGCGTGCGCAGTACGAGCGCGCGTGGGGCACGATCGAGAAGATCAAGGAGGACGACGGCGTCGTCCGCGGCTCGGTCATCGAGGTCGTCAAGGGCGGTCTCATCCTCGACATCGGCCTGCGCGGCTTCCTGCCCGCCTCGCTCGTCGAGATGCGCCGGGTGCGCGACCTGCAGCCCTACGTGGGACGCGAGCTCGAGGCCAAGATCATCGAGCTGGACAAGAACCGCAACAACGTGGTTCTGTCGCGCCGCGCCTACCTGGAGCAGACCCAGTCCGAGGTCCGGACCGAGTTCCTGCACAAGCTGCAGAAGGGCCAGGTCCGCAAGGGCGTTGTGTCCTCGATCGTCAACTTCGGTGCGTTCGTCGACCTCGGTGGTGTCGACGGCCTGGTCCACGTCTCCGAGCTCTCCTGGAAGCACATCGATCACCCGTCCGAGGTGGTCGAGGTCGGCCAGGAGGTGGAGGTCGAGGTCCTCGACGTCGATCTGGACCGTGAGCGCGTCTCCCTGTCGCTGAAGGCGACCCAGGAGGACCCGTGGCGTCAGTTCGCCCGGACCCACGCGATCCAGCAGATCGTGCCCGGTAAGGTCACCAAGCTCGTCCCGTTCGGCGCCTTCGTCCGCGTCGACGACGGCATCGAGGGCCTGGTGCACATCTCCGAGCTGGCCGAGCGCCACGTGGAGATCCCCGAGCAGGTCGTCCAGGTCGGCTCCGACGTCATGGTCAAGGTCATCGACATCGACCTCGAGCGCCGCCGGATCTCGCTGTCGCTGAAGCAGGCCAACGAGGGCTTCGTCGAGGGCGAGGAGCACTTCGACCCGACCCTCTACGGCATGTCGGCCACCTACGACGAGCAGGGCAACTACATCTACCCGGAGGGCTTCGACCCGGAGACCGCCGAGTGGATGCCCGGCTTCGAGAAGCAGCGCGAGGCGTGGGAGCAGCAGTACGCTGAGGCCCGCCAGCGCTGGGAGGCCCACACGAAGCAGGTCCAGTCGGCCCGCCAGGCCGACGCCACCGCCGAGCCGGCCGCGGCCGCCCCGGCGGCAGGCGGCTCCGTCAGCTCGTCGACCCCGACGGCGGCCCGCGCCCCGGAGGAGCCGGCCGGCACCCTGGCCACGGACGAGGCCCTGGCCGCCCTGCGCGAGAAGCTCGCCGGCGGCAAGAGCTGACCCAACGCCAGCCAGGCCCAAACCTGACGGCTCGCACGACATAACGAGCAGCCCCGGCCCCGCACTCGCGGGACCGGGGCTTCTCAATGCCCACCCCACCACGGCCCCACGCCCGCAGATCTCGGCCCACGCAACACCCGTGAGCTGCACAGGCATGCAACGCACCCGCGAGGCACACAGGCATGCGAAGCACTTGCGAGGTGCATAGGCATGCGAAGCGCCCGTGAGGTGCATAGGCACGCGACGCACGCGCGGGGCGCACAACCACGCGACGCACCCGCGAGGTGCGCAGCCACGCAACCCACCCGCGAGGTGCGCAGCCACGCAATGCACCTGCGGCGTGTATGGGCGCGCAACGCACCCGGGAGGTGCGTACGCGCGCAATCGGCGCGTTACCAGCGTTTTCTTTCCACGATCATGAACAAGCGCAGTGGACAAATCGGAAATCGGCATGATGGTGGAGAGAAAACGTACACAGCGGTACATTATGTTTCCACAATCATGGCGATGTCTGATTTGTCCCGGCGTTTTTTCGTGATCGTGGAGAGAAAACGCCGGTAGCACCGCGGGCGACTGTCGCTGGGTGGACGAGGCGCGAGGTTCGCGAAGAGGGTTCCGCACAACGACGGCTGGCTGGCCGGCCGGAGCGCCATCCCGTCGCCAGTCGCGCAGCTAAGCCAAGCCCAACACCGACCTCGCGGCACGAGGGACGACGGCCGCAAGGAGCGGGATCGCGCCAGACCGACGACGGCGGCCGGGCAGAGAGACGACGGCCGCAAGGAACGGATTGCGCCAGACCGGAGACGGCGGCCGGGTGGAGAGGCGCGCCCCGGCCCCCGGCCCCCGTCGGCCCCGCCCCCGAAGGGCCGACCCGCGGCGGCGACCTCGGCCGCCGCCGCGACGGCTACTTCACGCCGGCCACGTCCATTGCCCGCAGCTCTTTCTTCAGTTCCGCGACCTCATCACGAATCCGCGCGGCCAACTCGAACTGCAGCTCGCGTGCCGCGCTCAGCATCTGGTCGTTCAGGTCCTGGATCAGCGTGGCCAGCTCCGCGCGCGCCATGCCGGCGCGCGCCGGCGTCGACGTGCCGGCCGCCGCGCCCGCTGTGCCTTTCGTGCCGCCGCCCTTCTGGCGGGCGCGGATGTTCTCCGGGGACTTGCCGCGGCTCATCTGGCGGCCGCCGCCGATCACCACGGCGCCGCCCGGGCCGTGGCCGCTCACGGCGCCGGCGGTGTCCTCGGCCTCGCGGTAGATGTCGTCGAGGATGTCGCCGAGCTTCTTGCGCAGCGGCTGGGGGTCGATGCCGTTGGCCTTGTTGTACGCCTTCTGCTTCTCGCGCCGCCGGTTGGTCTCGTCGATCGCCAGGGCCATCGACGGGGTCATCTTGTCGGCATACATGTGCACCTGGCCGGACACGTTGCGGGCGGCGCGGCCGATCGTCTGAATGAGGCTCGTCCCGGAGCGCAGGAAGCCCTCCTTGTCCGCGTCCAGGATCGCCACCAGGCTCACCTCGGGCAGGTCGAGACCCTCGCGCAGCAGGTTGATGCCGACGAGCACGTCGAACTCGCCGCGGCGCAGCTCGCGCAGCAGCTCGACCCGGCGCAGGGTGTCGACCTCGGAGTGCAGGTAGCGCACCCGGATGCCGTGCTCGAGCAGGTAGTCGGTGAGGTCCTCGGCCATCTTCTTCGTGAGCGTGGTGACCAGGACCCGCTCGTCGCGCTCGACGCGCAGGCCGATCTCGTGCATGAGGTCGTCGATCTGGCCCTTGGTCGGCTTGAGCACCACCTCGGGGTCGATCAGGCCGGTCGGGCGGATCACCTGCTCGACGAACTCGCCCTGCGTCTTGCCCAGCTCCCACGGGCCCGGCGTCGCCGACAGGTAGACGGTCTGGCCGACGCGCTCCTCGAACTCGTCGAAGCGCAGCGGCCGGTTGTCCTGGGCGCTCGGCAGCCGGAAGCCGTGCTCGACGAGGGTGCGCTTGCGGGAGGCATCCCCCTCGTACATGCCGCCGATCTGCGGGACGGTGGCGTGCGACTCGTCGATGACGGTGAGGAAGTCGTCCGGGAAGTAGTCGAGCAGGCAGTGCGGCGGGCTGCCGGCCTCCCGGCCGTCGATGTGGCGGGAGTAGTTCTCGATGCCGTTGCAGAACCCGACCTGGCGCATCATCTCGACGTCGTAGGTGGTGCGCATCCGCAGCCGCTGTGCCTCGAGCAGCTTGCCCTCGCGGTCGAGCTCGGCGAGGCGCTCCTCCAGCTCGACCTCGATGGCGGCGATCGCCCGCTCCATGCGCTCCGGACCGGCCGCGTAATGCGTCGCCGGGAAGATCATCAGGGAGTCGGTCTGGCGGATCTCGTCGCCGGTGAGCGGGTGCAGGTAGGAGAGGCGCTCGATCTCGTCGCCGAAGAACTCGATGCGGATCGCGAGCTCCTCGTAGGCCGGGATGATCTCCATCGTGTCGCCGCGCACCCGGAACGTCCCGCGGTTGAACGCCAGGTCGTTGCGCGTGTATTGGATGTCGACGAGCCGTCGCAGCAGCTTGTCGCGGTCGATCTCCTCGCCGACGGTGACCTTCGCCGCCCGGTCCAGGTATTCCTCGGGCGTGCCCAGGCCGTAGATGGCCGACACGGTCGCGACCACGATCACGTCACGACGGGTCAGCAGGCTCATCGTGGCCGAGTGCCGCAGCCGCTCGACCTCCTCGTTGACCGACGAGTCCTTCTCGATATAGGTGTCGGTCTGCGGGATGTAGGCCTCGGGCTGGTAGTAGTCGTAGTAGCTGACGAAGTATTCGACCGCGTTGTTCGGCATCAGGTCGCGGAACTCCTTGGCCAGCTGAGCGGCCAGGGTCTTGTTGTGCGCGAGCACCAGCGTCGGGCGTTGCAGCCGCTCCACCAACCATGCCGTGGTCGCGCTCTTGCCGGTGCCGGTCGCGCCGAGCAGGACGGTGTGCCGCTCGCCGCCGCGGACCCGCTTGGCGAGCGCGTCGATCGCCGTCGGCTGGTCGCCGGAGGGCTTGTACTCGCTGACTACCTCGAAACGGCGGTCCAAGCGTGGGATGTCGAGCGCCATGACCCAACCGTACGCGGGGGGTATGACAACTTTCGGGGTTCTAGCCCTGGGTGCTCGATCGTATTCAGCCTGACGATTGTGTGTGAAACATCACCGGTCTACGGTAGACGTCGTAGGCCGCTCGCGGCGGCCGCCCGGAGAGCAGGCCCGCCCATCACGCAGGCCCTCCCGGCGCCCGGTTGCAGCCCCGGCCCGTCACGGCCGGCGAGCGCACCGAGGAAGGATCGCGCGCACCGCGCGACCGGCCGCCGCGAGCGCCCTAACCATGGCCCCGACAGCGCGCCGCGCACTGAGACCAGCCGCCAAACGAGCCTGCCGTGGGCGCCCTGAGCCATGGACCAGTCGCCGAAAGAGCCGCCGAGCCGTCGACGGTCGGAACGCCCAAAGAGCCACAAGAAATTGGCAACGGGCAGAACAGGCACAGGATGTACCAAAGCGAAAAAAAGCGTCAAGAGGACCTGATGCGCTCCCAGGCCTCCGCCACGGCGGCATCGAGGTCCTCAGGCGTGCCGTCGTTGACGATGACGATGTCCGCAACCGCCCGCCGCTGCTCGTCCGTCGCCTGCTTCTCGATCCGCGCGAGGGCCTCCTCCCGCGACATCCCGCGGATCTGCGTCAACCGCGCAAGCCGCGTCTCGAGCGAGGCGAAGACGATGACGACCAGCTCGTACAGGGCGGCCATGCCCTTCTCGACGATCAGCGGCACGTCGTTGACCACGATTGCGTCCGCCGGCGCCGCCGCGACCAGTTCCGCCGTCCGCGCCCGCACCAGCGGATGCGTGATCCCCTCCAGGCGCCGCCGCGCGTCGTCGTCGGCGAACACGATCCGCGCCAGCGCCGCCCGGTCCAGGGACCCGTCCGCCGCGAGCACCGACGTGCCGAACGCCTCCACGACCCGCGCCAGCCCCTCCGTGCCGGGCTCGACCACCTCGCGCGCCAGCCGGTCGGCGTCCACGATCACCGCGCCGAGAGCCGCCAGCCGCGCGGCGACCGCACTCTTACCTGCGCCGATCCCGCCGGTCAGGCCAACCATCTTCATGACCACATCACACCGGAAGGCGGATCCGGCGCGGCGCCGGGGGCTGCTCCGGCGTGGTCTGCACGGATTGCGCGGATCGTCAAGATAACTTCCGACTCAGGCGAGGATCCGGAGGCGACTGGGCAGGGGCCATGCCGCAAGGTAGCGGTACGGCCGCCGTCGGTCGCCGCCCACGACATCGGCGAGGGCACATGCTGCGGCGCTCATCGTGGCTGGAGATGCCGGCCGTGAGCGGCTGGTATACGGCGAGCGGCGCCTCCGCCGCCGCGCTGATGCCGGCCCGCTGACGGGTCGCAGACCGTCCCTTCTGCCATGGCGCGAGCCGCGGCCGTTCAGCGATACTCTGCCGGGCAACTGCACATCTGCCAGGACCAGAAGGACGCGCTGCATGGAGCCGGGACACCCCGCACGGCAGGATCCACCGACGGAGCACAGCCACGACCAGGTCAACGGGTCGCCACCGCGGCCCAAGAGCCGGCGCGGCTGGATGTCCGACTCGCCGCTGGACGGCGGCTCGGGGTGGCCCACGTCCGCCTACGCGATCGTGCCGCGCCAGCCCGCCAGTCCGGACTCGCCGGCCGCGCCGCCGCCGGCCGCGCCGCCGCCGGCCGCGCCGCCCGCAGAGGAGCCGCAACCGGTGGCGCCCGGCTCGCGCAAGGGCCGGATCGCGGTACTGCTCATCGGCCTGATCGTCCTCGTCATCGCGGCCGTCGGAGGGGTGCTGGCGTCGCGCGACAACGCTGACTCGGCGAAGACCGGCGCCGACGCCACGACGGCGACCACGCCCGCGCCGGATCCGACGACGGGCGAGCCGGTAGTGGCCGTTGCCGACCCCGCTGCGTCGGCGAGCGGCGGCGCGAGCGGCGCGTCGGCCGGCTCATCGGCGAGCGGGTCCGCGGCGGCCTCGGCAAGCGCCGGTACCAGTGCCGAGGCGACGGTGCCGGCCGCGCCGCCGAGCACCGCGATCCTGCGCACCGGCACCGCGCAGATAGCGGTCCTGGCCGGTAAGCCGGACGACGCCTACGACTTCGACAGCGGCGCCAAGCAGGCGGCCGGCGCGGACGTGACCGCCGGCGCGGTCGGTCTTTCGGCGGCAAACGGTGCCAAGTTCGCGGTGCTGGTCGGGGCGGACACGCCGTCGCTGGCCGCCTGCTCGGCCGTCCCGGAGGGGCAGTGGACCGGCCAGGTGCTCCTGGCGAGCCTGCTGCCGGGCTCGAAGGTCTGCCTGCGGACCAGCGAGGGGCGCTACGCATGGTTCATGACCCGCGTCGGCGACGTGGTCAACGGCGCGCTCTACACCGCGAACCTGGACTTCATCGTCTACAAGAAGGCCGGCGAGTGAGTTAGGGCTCGACGTCGGTGAAGTGCTCGACGCGGGGTGCGCCGTCGAAGTACGGGCCGATGAGCGTGCGCCACTGCGTGAAGCGGTCGGTGGCGCGGAAGTTGTCCAGGTGCGCCTCCACCGAGTCCCACTCGACGAGCAGCACGAAGCGCGAGGCGCTCTCGATGCCCCGGGTCATGCGCACCGAGCGCAGGCCCGGGGTGGTGGCGAGGATCTCGTGGGCCTTACGGTATGCGGCGGCGAACTCGTCCTCGCGGCCTTCGAGCACGTCGATCAGTGCGACTTCCAGAACCATTGGACAAGGGTAGACCGTGCTTGACTGGCTGACCTCGCCTGCCTTCCACGCCTTCGGGGCGCCGACGAGCTGGGCCGAGCTGCTCGGTTTCGCCAGCGGCCTGCTGACGGTGTACCTGGTCGTGCGTCAACACATCGGCAACTGGCCGCTAGGCATCGCCAACGTCCTGCTGCTGATGGTCGCCTTCTGGCACGTGGGCCTCTTCGGCGACGCGTGGCTGCAGGTCGTCTACGTCGTGCTCGGCGCCTACGGCTGGTGGCGGTGGAACTCGGGCGCGGTGCAGCAACGGGTGCGCACGACGACCCGGGCCGAGTGGTGGTGGCTCGCCGCCGCCGGGGTCCTGCTCACCGTGCTGCTGTGGTGGTACCTCGACCGCTACACCGAGTCGACCGTCCCATGGCCCGACGCCGCCACGACCGCGGTCTCGCTGCTGGCCACCTACGGCCAGACCCGCCGGCTCGTGGAGAGCTGGTGGCTGTGGATCGCCGTCGATATCGTCTACGTCCCCCTCTACGGCTACAAGGACCTGTGGCTGACCGCGCTGCTGTACCTGGTGTTCCTGGGCCTGTGCGTGGTGGGCCTGCGAGCGTGGCGGGCGCAGTGGTCCACGGCCTGATCGTCGGCAAGTTCTACCCGCCGCACGCCGGGCACCACAGCCTCATCGACGCCGCCGCGCGCGCCTGCGACGAGGTGACCGTCGTCGTCGCACCGTCCACAGTGGAGTCGATCCCGCTCGCCGACCGGGTGGCGTGGCTGCGCGAGGTCCACGCCGCCGACCCGCACGTGCGCTTCGTCGGCGTCTACGACGACCTGCCGATCGACTACGGCTCCGCGGACGCGTGGGCGGCGCACTGCGCGTTGTTCCGCGCCGCGGCCGGCGACCGCCGCGTCGACCTCGTCTTCTCCTCCGAGGCCTACGGCGGTGAGCTGGCCCGCCGCTTCGGCGCCCGACACGTCCCGGTCGACCCGGGCCGCGCCGCCGTGCCGGTCTCCGGCACCGCGGTGCGCGCGGACCCGGTCGCCAACTGGGCGTTCCTGGCCCCGCCGGTGCGCGCCTGGTTCACCCGCCGGGTCGTGGTCGTCGGCGCCGAGTCGACGGGCACCACGACCCTGGCGAGGGCCCTCGCGGCGCATCTTCGCCTGCGCGGCGGCGCGTTCGGCGGCACGACCTGGGTCGAGGAATACGGACGCATGCTGACCTCCCTGAAGATGGCCGATCTGGCGCCGGGGCAGGCGGTGGCGGACCTCGAGTGGACCCGCGCGGACTTCGTGACCGTCACGCGGGAACAGAACGCCGCCGAGGACGCCGCCGCCCGATCCGGCGGCCCCATTCTGCTCTGCGACACCGACAGTTTTGCCACGGCGATCTGGGAGGAGCGCTACCTCGGCGACGCATCGCAGCCGGTCCGTGACGCCGCGCGACGGCCGGCGCTGTACCTGCTGACGAGCCACGAGGGCGTGCCGTTCGAGGACGACGGCATGCGCGACGGCGAGCACCTGCGGGCGTGGATGACCGGCCGGTTCCGCACCGAGCTCGCCGCGAGCGGGGTGCCGTGGCTCGAGCTGACCGGGACGTACCGGGCCCGGCTCGCCCGGGCCGTCGAGGCGTGCGACGACCTTCTCGCGAAGGGCTGGGACCTGGCGGACCCGCTGCTGCCGGCGGGCCGATAAATCGACCTCGGTCGAATTGTCGGTGGGTGCTGCTAACGTCCGCGGCATGGCGATCGGTTCCAACATCGACACGTTCGCGGGCCTGCAGGTCCGGCGTTTCCGCCGCGGCGAGCGCGGCCGCGGCGTGGCCTGGCGCATCTCGGTGGACTACGAGGCGCCCGAGGACCGCTTCGCCCGGGAGCTCGACAACCTCATCGACTCCGTCGGCGGCGTCAACGTCGAGGCCCTCGTCATCGGCCAGTGGGGCGAGCCCTACGACAGCCCGCCGCCGCTGCACTTGCTCGTCGCCGCCCGCGACCGGCTGCCCAACCTGCGGGCGCTGTTCGTCGGCGAGATGACCTACGAGGAGTGCGAGATCTCCTGGATTCACCACGGCGACATCGCACCGCTGCTCGCCGCGTTCCCGCGGCTGGAGGTCCTGCGCATCCGCGGCGCGGAGGGGCTGCGGCTCTCCCCGGTGCGCCACCGGCGGCTGCGGGAGCTCGCGGTCGAGGCCGGCGGCCTGCCCGGCGCGTTCGTCCGCGGCTTCGCCGACTCGTCGTTCCCGGCGCTGCAGGAGCTGGAGCTTTGGCTGGGCATCGCGGAGTACGGCGGCGACGTCACGGTCGAGGACCTCGCCCCGATCCTCGGCGGCGCCGACCTTCCGGCGCTGCGCCGCCTCGCCCTGCGCAACGCCGAGATCGCCGACCAGGTCGCCGAGGCCCTCGCCGCCGCGCCGGTCGTCGCCCGGCTGGAGGAGCTGGACCTGTCGCTGGGCGCGCTGTCCGACGCCGGCGCCGCGGCGCTGCTGCTCGGCCAGCCGCTGACCCACCTGCGCCGGCTCGACCTGTCGCACCACTTCATGTCCGCCGACGTCGCCGGGCGCTTCGCCGAGGAACTGCCCGGCGTCCGCGTCGACACCTCCGACGAGCAGGAGATCGACGAGGACGGCTTCAGATACGTGTCGGTGACCGAATGAGGACGTTGACGCGCCCGCTGACGGTGGTCGGGATCCGCGGCCACCGGCGGGTGGAGCTGTTCCGGGCCGCCGCCGTCGCGGGCGGGCTGGGCGAGCCGGCGTTCGTCGACTGGCGCGACGTGTGCGCCGGCGACTTCGACCTCGCGCCCGGCTCGGCGGTGCGCCTGGAGTCGCCGGGCGAGGACCCCGAGGTCGACCGGCTGCTGCGCGGCGCCGACCGGCCCGCCGAGCACGGCGAGATCGTCGGCCTCGCCGCGTGGTACGAGGGGTTTCT
>Ga0310811_10005273_pt1 | contig 16335 bp, 10 predicted proteins | sample YCmetagenome_FD_207642 | JGI IMG/M metagenome (GOLD analysis project Ga0310811, IMG submission 207642) | Soil microbial communities from experimental microcosm in Duke University, North Carolina, United States - YC | ecosystem: Engineered > Artificial ecosystem > Soil microcosm > Unclassified ...
CGCCCCCTGCGTATAGAAAGTAATACTTCCGTCCTGGAGGTTTTCCAACAGGTCGAGCTTGTATTCGTCGCCTTTGTCGCTGAAATATTTAATGGCCTCGGCCTTGCTGATCTCTTTTCTGCGGTAGACCTCGTTCTGTTTGGCGAGTTCCGCCATTTTGGTCTCCAGTTTTCTGAGGTCTTCGTCCGATATCTGTCGTCCGCCCAGGTCCATATCATAATAGAACCCGTTGTCGACGGCCGGACCCACCCAGAATTTAACGCCGGGAAACAGCGCTTCGACCGCCTCGGCCATGAGGTGGGCGGAAGAATGCCAGAACGTGGACTTGCCGTCCGTGTCTGTCCAGGTCAATAGCTTCAGGGTCGCGTCGGTCGTTATCGGGCGCGTCGCATCCCATACCTGTCCATTTACATTTGCGGCTAAGACTTTTCTGGCCAATCCTTCGCTGATGGATTTGGCGATTTCCAGTGCTGTGACGCCGGATTCGTATTCTCTTACGGCGCCGTCCGGTAAAGTGATCTTGATCATAAGGGTGCAAATTTAACAAAAAATGGGTTACTTTCCCTGAGCTTCTGACCGCACCACCGGTGCGGCCCTCGCTCATACCCTTCGCCTTCGCCCGGGTACCATTCTGCTTTGCAGAACCCAACCGGGGCCAATGTCTGCGTCGCTGGCGCGCCGCAACCCCGCTTCGCCCGGTTTGGCTAATTATTATAGAAGGTAAAGGCGTCAATCGGGAAATTCCATAATTTGCCATCTGGGAAATCAGTCGATTATGCGGAGCTTTCTCCTTTCTTTTGCGGTAGTTGCCGTTGCGGCATTTGCGCCGGCCAGAGGGCTGGCCCAGGACATTACGGGCGTCTGGCAGGGGCATTTCCGGTCGAAGGGTATGGAGGCCATGCGTTCTTCCGTATTCGATGACCGTTATAAATTCGAGGTGCAGATCGCGCAGACCGACAAACGCTTCCAGGCCGTCACCTACTCCTATCTCTCCTCTCTTTTCTATGGCAAGGCCGCCGCGGAGGGCACCGTCAACGCGCATACGGGAAAGGTGTTATTACAGGAGGGGAAGCTGCTCGAGGTCCGCAACCAGGCGGGGGACGGGGTCTGTATCATGACCTGCTTCCTCCAGTATTCGAAATCGGGCGACGAAGAATTTCTGGAGGGCACGTATGTGAGCATGAATGTACGGGATTCGTCCAACTGCGGACGTGGGACCGTCTTTTTGCGGAAGGTTGCGTCCAGTGATTTTTATAAAGAGCCGTTTTTGGTGGAAAAGGAGAGGGAGAATAAGCCTCCCGTCCATTTACCCGCGCACAAGGATAGCACGGCCATAGCCAGGGCAGCGCCGCCGAAAAGACCGGTGCCGGCGACTAAACCGCCGACTAAGCCGGCAATTCCGAATAAACCCGTGGCCGCGACCAGGCCGACGACGACTAAACCCACGACTACTAAAACGCCGGCGACGGGTAAACCGATGGCTACGACAAAACCGGCGCCCCATCCAAAACCGGTGACGGAAAAGCCGGAAAAGAACCCGCCGCCGATGGCCAAACTGACCATGCCCCATGCCCCGGTGAGGCCAACCGATAGCGGCGGCACCGGTATGAGCAGGCATTTCGCGACCATTCCCCCACCCGTCCTGAAGACCCGGAGCAACCAGGTGGTCCGAACGCTGATCGTCAACGTCAACGAGATCACTTTGAATATCTATGACGACGGGGTCATCGACCACGACACGGTATCCATCTACCTCGATAACAAACAGGTCGTCAACCACGCCATGCTGACCGACCGGCCGCTGACGCTGACGCTGCACCTCGACGAGTCGAATGACTATCACGAGCTGGTGATGGTCGCGGAGAACGAGGGTGAGATCCCGCCCAATACTTCTCTGATGATCGTAAAAGCAGGAGACAAAGAGTACGAGGTTCGCATTACCTCTACCGAGCAAAAGAATGCGGTAGTGCAATTCAAATATTCAAAATAGGTATGCGGACAACCCTTGTACTGGCAAGCCTTCTCCTATCCTTCTATCTGCGGGCGGAAGACCTCAGCGGCATCTGGAAAGGAACGCTGACACAAGGTCCCGGAGGCTGTTTTCCCCGCTATTCCCTGGAACTTCAGATCAATTTCAGCGGAGACAGGGTCACGGGCAGGGCCTATGATTTCTACGACAAGACCCACTATGTCAAGATGAGTTTCACCGGGCGCTACAATGCGCAGACCCACCGGCTGGTGATCATCGAGAACAGGGTCCTTGAAGCGAAGATCCCGCAGGACTGTCTCCCCTGTATCAAGACCTACGACCTCAACTACACGCAAACGGGTGGCGCAGAACAGCTGAACGGGGACTGGAAGGGCGTTTATTCCGAAAAGAACACGGTCTGTCCGCCAGGCAAGATCCAGCTGAAAAAGGAGACCGTGTCCGACTTTCCCGCAGACGTCGATCAGCCGGATACGCTTGCCCTGCTCCAGAGCAGCCTGCACCTTCAGCCAAGGGAAAAAGAGGTTGTAAAGGCGATAACGGTCAGCAGCCCCCAGATAAAGATCGAGCTCTACGACAATGGAGAGATCGACGGCGACACGGTAACGGTACTGATCAACGGAAAGCTGCTGCTCTACCGGCAAATGCTGACCGACAAGCCGCTAACCATCAATTTCAATGCCTTTCCATCCACCGAATACGAGCTGGTGATGTACGCCAATAATCTCGGCTCGATCCCTCCCAATACCGCCCTTATGATGGTGACGGCCGGAGACCGGAAATTCGAGGTCTATCTCTCGTCGAGCGAGCAGAAAAGCGCAGCGGTAAAATTTGTTTATAAGCCTTAGTGGGCAAAGTCGATCGAGTCGGTGACCTCGCCGCAGCCCAGCATCTTGCTTTTATAGACGGGGTGCTTGTTCCCGAGGTAGGGATTGACGACCTGGCGCGTACTGCTGAGCCAGTAGCCTTCTTCCGTCTCTTTAAAGGCCATCGGGCATTTGATATGATAGATGATCTGTCCGTCGTATCTGACCGCGTTGGCGAGGGTATACAGATAGTCGGTCATCATATTGAAGGACCGGCGGCGGGCTTCGATACCAGTCTCTCCGGTAAAAGCTTTTGCTTCGCTGCTGACGCTGGCCATAAGGCTCTGGGCGGTCTGGATGACCGAAGAGTCGGCTTTCATGGTTTTGACGGGGAGGCTGTCGGCTTTAGCGCCGAGGGCATAGGCGGCCTGGTCGGCCTTAGTCGTGTCCCAGTCGACCAGGGCGTCCTTTAAAGTATAATATTGTGTTAACAATCCGGCAAAGGCGGTATCGAACTGGGTGGAATTCTTTCCGATGGTCAGGGGGTGCTCCTTGATCTCAATGGGTTTTACGGGTTTATCCAACAAAAGCTTGTAGCCGAGGAATCCAACTACAATAAAAGCCAGGATCAGGAGAATGAATTTCTTCATGGAACGAAATTTTACCGAAGGTATGAATTGGGATAAAAAATCGACAAAAAACTAATTTTTTATCCCATTATGGCTAATGATTTTATTGGACTTCGTCCAATTAGGGGTAAAAGCGATTAAATTTGCACCCATGTTAGCAGGACTACAGAACGTAACTTTTGAATTCGGAGCCCGGGTGATCGTAAAGGAAGCAACCTGGCATATTCAGCCCAATGAACGAATCGGATTGATCGGCTATAACGGAACGGGAAAATCCACTTTATTAAAATTATTTGTCGGCCAATACTCGCCTTCTGAAGGAACGGTAGAGAAAAGCCGGAACACAACCATCGGTTATCTCCACCAGGACCTGTTGAGTTTCGATACCAACGGGTCCATCCTGGAAGTGGCTATGACCGCTTTCGAGCGGGTGCTGCAGCTGGAAAAGGAGATCGAAGAGCTCGGTCACCAGTTGGAAAAGGACCACGAGAACAACGATCTGCTGATCCGCTATACCGACGCTCTGCACGAGATGGATACCCTCGACGGGTATACGATCCACCACCGGACGGAAGAGATCCTGCAGGGGTTGGGATTCTCCAACTCCGACCTGACCCGTCCCTTCCGGGAATTCAGCGGTGGCTGGCGGATGCGGGTATTGCTGGCCAAGATGATCCTGCAGAAGCCCGACCTGCTGCTGCTGGACGAACCGACCAACCACCTTGACCTTCCCTCCATCGAGTGGCTGGAAAAATACCTGACGCACTACCAGGGTTCGGTTGTCATCGTGAGTCACGACAAGTATTTCCTCAACCGCATGGTGACGAAGATCGTCGAGCTTTATCAGCGGGAGCTGCATATCTACAACGGCAACTACAGTTACTACGAAGCGGAAAAGGTGCAGCGTGTCGAGTTGCAGCAGCGCGCCTTCGAGAACCAGCAGGACTATATCCGCCAGCAGGAGCGGTTCATCGAACGTTTCAAGGCCAAGGCCAGCAAGGCGGCAGCCGCCCAGAGCGCCATGAAACGGCTGGATAAGATAGAGCGTATCGAGGACGTAGAGATCGAGCGCCCCAATATCAAGATCAATTTTCGTGTCGACAAGACACCCGGCCGGGTACTGGCTACGCTGAAGCATGCTACCAAGCATTTCGGCCCGATCAGTATCGTCGAGAACGCTTCGGCGGAGATCGATCGCGGCGACAAGATCGCCCTTATCGGCGCTAACGGTAAAGGAAAGTCGACCCTGCTGCGGATGGTGGCCGGGGCGGAGACTTTCGAAGGCGAGCGGGTGTGGGGGCATAATGTCGAGGAAAGTTTTTATGCGCAGCACCAGCTGGAGGCGCTGGACGTCAACAATACCCTGCTGGAAGAGATGCAGCTTTGCGGCAGCCAGAAGACGGATCTCGAGCTGCGCGTTCTGCTGGGTTGTTTCCTTTTCAGCGGCGACGATGTCGACAAGAAGATCAAGGTCCTCAGCGGCGGCGAAAAGGCTCGTATAGCGCTGGCCAAGACGATCATCAGCAAGGCCAATTTCCTGCTGCTCGACGAACCGACCAACCACCTGGATATGCACTCCTGCGATCTGCTGATCGATGCGCTTAATAAATACGAGGGCAGCTTCCTGCTGGTCAGCCATGACCGTTATTTTATCGCCAAAACGGCCAATAAGATATGGGAGATCGAAGACCACCAGATCCGCGAGTTCAAGGGCACCTATGAGGAATGGGTGGAATGGAAGGAAAAGAATCTGGCGGCTAAGCAGGCAGCCGCAGCGGCGAAACCGGCCCCTGTGCCGGCCGCGGTTGTCAGCAAGCCCGCTCCCGCACCGGTCGTTGAGGCGCCAAAGGCTGCCGCCCAGCCCATCAACAAGGAAGCCAAAAAAGAATTGCAGCGCCAGCAGCGCATTTTCCAGGACCTGGAACAGAAAATAGCTACGCTGACCGCGCAAAAGGTCAGGCTCGAAGCATCCTTAGCCGATCCGTCTACGTATTCCGATAAGAATAAGTTCGTAGCCGCCGAAGCCGATTACAAAAAGGCGTCGGACGAGCTGAAGAAGGCTAACCGGGAGTACGAACAGGTCTTCGAGAAGATCATGGAGCTGGAAAAGGCGTTATAAATGAGACTACACCACCTATTATTTTTTTTATTGGTCCTTTCCGCGGGCGGGGCCTTTGCGCAGGTGGGGCTAAGGCCGAAGATCGGGGTAACCCTCAGCGGCGGCGGAGCCAAGGGGCTCGCCCATATCGGCATACTGAAAGCTATCGACAGCGCCGGACTGAAGGTCGACTATGTCACGGGTACGAGTATGGGCTCCATCATCGGAGGCCTTTACGCCATCGGCTATTCCGCGGACAGCATCGAAAGGATCGCCCGCCGTATCAACTGGGACCTGATACTGTCCAATCAGTCCAGCATGCGAAGCATCATCATGGAGGAGAAGGATGAATACGGCAGATATGACGTCGAGCTGCCCTGGGTCAACCACTGGTTTCGGCTGGCCACGGGAGTTATCGAGGGGCAGGAATTGTGGCTGAAATTTTCCGAGCTGTTCCGCCCCGTCTATACTATAAAAGATTTTTCCAAATTTTCCATTCCCTTCAAGTGTATCGCCACTGACGTTTCGACGGGTGAGCCCGTGGTCCTCGACTCGGGCGAGATCGTGTCCGCGCTCCGGAGCAGCATGGCCATCCCTTCGGTGTTCACGGCGGTGGAATACAACGGCCGCAAACTGGTAGACGGAGGGGTGGTGCATAATTTTCCTGTCCGGGACGTCCTGGACATGGGCGCCAATCTCGTCATCGGGAGTAATGTCTCCGGGCCGCTGCGCAGCTCTAAGGACGTGACCAATCCCCTGCAGGTCATCCTCCAGGTGGCCTTTTTCCGCGAGGCGGCGGATACCAAGACGCAGATACCGCTGTGCAATATCTATGTCAACCAGTCGCTGGAGAAGTACGGGATGGGGAATTTCGGGGAGGCCAGGGATATCATCGACGCGGGTGTCGAAGAAGGGCGGCGTCTCTATCCGCGGCTCAAGCAGCTGGCCGACTCGCTGAACGCGATCTACGGCCCGCAGGAGGTAGTAAAGAACCGTCTCCCCAGCGTCTACCCGGTGAAGGTATCCTCATATGCCGTTAATGGCCTCAGCCGGACCAACGAAGGGTTCTTTATCCAGAGCATGGACCTGTCGACCAATAAATATTATACTGCCGGCAATTTTTCGCGGATGGTCCGGCGGGCCTATGGCACGCGCTATTATAACCGTATCACCTATTCGCTGGAGCCGCAGGCGGACAGCACGAGCCGGGTCGTCTTCGACGTAGAGGAAAACCCGCTGACCTTCGCCAAGATCGGGCTCAATTACAACCAGTTCAGCGGTATCAGCGCCATCCTGAACCTGACCACGCGCAATTTCTTTACGCCGACATCGCGGAGCCTGGTGACGGTCAACGTGGGACAGAATTTCCGTATCCGTGGGGAGCACCTGCAGTTCTTCAGCCGTCGCGCCAATTTCGCGTTCAACCTGAATACGCAGTATGACGCTTTCCGGCTCACGACCTATAACGACAAGTACAAAGAGGCCGGTCTCTACGACCAGCAGTACTGGCGGGCGGATGCGCATTTCGGTTACTCCACCAACCGCGACCTTACTGCCGGACTGGGCAGCCGGTTCGAGTGGACCGACTACGACCCATCGATCACGTCCAGTCTCGAATTCAAGGGCCACAATTCCTTTTTCACCGGATATGCCTTTATCCGCAGCAATACCCTCGACCGGCCTCTCTATCCGCGGCGGGGGATCAAGCTGGAGGCCGAGGCGGATCACGTCTTCCCACAGGCGCCGAGGGTCGACTATTTTGCGTCGCCGCAAAACCGGACAGATACCAGTTTTTCCAGCGCTTCCTACGAGCGCTTCCTGCTGAATTTCGAAAAATACTTTGCTGTCAGCGACCGCTATACGCTGTTGATGCGGGCGCAGGGCGGGCTCAACCTGCACTATGTCCACAATATCATGAACGAGTTCTCCATCGGCGGGATGGTCAGCCAGTTCCACAACCAGGTGGCTTTTGCCGGACTCCGGGAAGGGACTTTTTATTCTTCGAGTATCGCGGAAGGCGTGCTGGGGCTGCGGTATCAGCTGTTCAGCAACGTGCTGATCACGGGGCGGGCCAATATATTGTTCAATAACTTCATCAACAAGAGCAATTTCTTTACGACGCCGGACTTCCTTTCCGGTTATGCGCTGACGTTCTCCTATAATTTTGCGCTGGGGCCGCTGGAACTGAGTGCGATGTATAGCGACCAGTCGAAGCAGGTGCTGGGGTATGTGAATATCGGGATACCCTTCTAGTCTACTCCCGGGCCTTTAGGAAATCGCTGACGATATAGCTGATCAGTCTTCCCGTCGAGGGATTGCTGCAGCCGTTGCCCAGGCAGACGGCGCCTTCGCAGATGTGCAGGTAGGCTATTTTCGAGTCTATCGCGGCAAAGGTCACATACTGGCGCGCGTGCAGTGGCGTCAGGCCGGAAGGCGGCAGACCCGCGCCGGGGACGTGGGCGATGGCGTCAAGGTCGATCTCGAGTCCGATATAGCTGTCTTCGGTAAAGCCGGTAGCGTGGGCGACGGCCTGGGCGAAGGTTCTTTTCTCCAGCACGAATATATCCTCGTAGGTGATGCAGTCGACAAAAGGATTGTTGAGTATGTCGGTCCAGACGTTCTGCGGCAGGTGGCTCTCCTGCACGCCGATGACGCAGTATTTCTCGAGGTATCCGTCCTCTTCCGCGTAGCGAAAGCCATTGGCGCTGTGACGGCCTTCGACGGGGCTAAACTCGGGATGCGCGTCGAGGTTGACGGCGTTGATCTGGGCGAGGTTGGTCAGCCCCGCCTTGTGCAGACCCTTGGCGGCGCCTTTTATCAGCGGGTAGGCGTTGTTGTGACCCCCGCCGATGACGATGGGTATCTTTCCGGCGGACGTAATGATCCGGATCAGGGGCTCCACGGCCTCGTCGATGGTATGTACCGCGTGGCGGTAGGCGTCGAGTTTCTCGTCAGCATTCGAGGCGTTGGCCTCGATGAGGCGGCCCAGGTCGCTGAAGTCGAAATGACCCAGGACCAGGACACTGCTGCCCACGAGAAAGTCATTGCTCTGGATGTTGAGGAAGTCTCTGAGGAAGGCCCACCAGGCCATCTCCGTTACGCCGTGCCCGTTGCGTGCGTGGCCGGCATAGGCCAGTATACCCAGGTCTTCAGGGATGCCCACAAGGACGTATTCCGCGGGAGACTTTTCGATAGATGCCGCGATATTCCCGGCGTCGGCCACGGTCTGCACTTCTTCTCCCAGCCGGGTCTCGAACTTGCGGACTTTCGTGAATGCCAGTATATCCGATTTGCTGTAGACTTTTAGCTGTGACATAACCTGAAGTTTAGATGCTGAATTTACGACAAATTCGGTGGGGTCCGGCTAGAGGCCGATCTTTTCGTCGACGATCTCGCGAATTACCGTTTCCGTCTCCATGGTCATTTCCTGGAGGGCGGCGCCTTTCGCGAGGATATCCTTTACGAAGGCCTTGTCGTCGTAGCCGGCGGCGTTGATCCGCACGTTCATAAAGGCTCCGAGCACGGCCGCCCGGACGCATAGCGCCCCGACGCCGGCGTCGCTGACGGAATTGGGATTTCCATGGATCGCCATGGCTTTTATCAGGTCCATACAGGCGTAGGCCGTTTCCATTACCCTGAACGGCACTTCGATGGCCGTGCGGGTCGCGGCCTGTATGGCTGCTTTTCGGATGGATTTCTCCTCCTCGCTGCCTTTGGGCAGTCCGAATGCCGCCATGATCCCGTTGAAGGCGTGGGTATCGGCGTCTACCAGACGGATCAGTTCGTCCTTGTAGCCCTGGCCTTTTTCGGCCCAGTCGCTGAATTCCTTCCAGCGGTCGTCCCAGCCCTTTTTGTGCGAAGAAAGGTTGGCGACCATGGTGGCGAGTGATGCGCCGAGCGCGCCCGCATAGGCCGCAATGGAGCCGCCGCCGGGAGCGGGGCTCTCGCTGGCCGTCTCGTCGGCGAAGTCGCGGAGCGAGAGGCTGATGAGCTGCTTGCCGGTGTCCTTTTTTAACAGGTATTCGATGATCCTTTCTTCGGGAACGAAGGGAGCCAGTTCGTCGAGGCCCATGGAGAGGATGGCGATACGGATCAGCTCTTTCTCCGATACGCCCGTGCTGCGCTGCTGTTTGGCGAGAAAGTATTTTCCGGCGTCGAGCATAGCCTGCAGGGGGATGAGGCCCACGAGTTCGCTGCCGGTCACGCGGAGGCCGCGGTCGGCGGCGGAGGTACAGACGGCGTCGAATGCGACGTGAACGGGGGTCGCGCGGATGTTGGTCAGGTTCATCGATATCTGGGCGATGCCGTATTCCTCGATATACCAGCCGATGGCCTTGACGAATTTGAGTGTTCCGGGGACCTGGACGGGTTTGCCCTGGGCGTCGGTGACGATCTTACCGGTGACGGGATCGCCTTCGCGGAGGACGCGTCCGGCCTCGCGGACGTCGAAAGCGACGGAGTTGGCGCGGCGCGTCGAGGTCGTATTGAGGTTGACGTTATAAGCTACCAGGAAGTCGCGGGCTCCGATGACGGTGGCGCCGCGGCGGGCGTCGAATTCGGCCGGGCCGAAGTCGGGCTTCCATTCGGGGAGTTTTATCTTTTTGAAGAAGCCTTCGTATTCTCCGGCGCGGATGACGGACAGGTTGCTGCGGGCCTTGTCGGGTTGGGCGGCTTCGTAGCAATAGACGGGGAGCCGGAGTTCCCTGCCTACCTTTTCTGCTAGTTGTTTTGCCCATTCCGCGGTCTCTTCCATGCTGATGCCGGCGACAGGTATCAAAGGACAGACGTCTGTGGCTCCCATGCGGGGATGTTCGCCCTTGTGGCCACGCATGTCGATGAGCTCGCCGGCTTTTTTGATGGCAAGGAACGCCGCTTCGACGACGGCGGCGGGTGTTCCGACGAAGGTGACGACGGTTCGGTTGGTGGCCTTACCCGGGTCGACGTTGAGCAGGCGGACGAAGGGAACGGTTTCAATCTCGTCGGTGATCTGTCTGATGATGGCCGGGTTGCGGCCTTCGCTGAAATTGGGGACGCATTCGATGATCTGATCCATAATAAGGTGATGTGTTTAGGCAATCGTTGGGCGAGGTCCTTCCGGGGCCTCAAAGCGGCAAGTTAGGAATTTTTCAGTCTGCGGATCCTGTTCTCCGCCGGGGCCGGACGAAATCCAGCGGGCTGTTTTTGAAATACCTCCAGAGGATGCCCAAAAATTCCGGATACTCCCGCATCCTCACACCGCGGCTGCGGGCGGCGACGAAAAAAGCCAGCGAGAAGCTCACCAGAAAGTTGAGTAAGCCGATGCCAAGCACGCCGAGGACGACGGTGACGAGGTACCAGGGATCGATGTTTTTTATGCCCAGACCGTAGACGGCCAGCGAAGTATTGCCGGCCGAGATCGTGATGTGTCTGATCTCGAAATGTGTCCCGAATATCTCGCCCCAGAATCCTGCCATTCCAAGGAAAAAACCGAGACAAATGTTTCCTATCAGCGAGCCGGCGTGGTGCTCGACATAGTCGGCCAGTCTTCTTCGCCGGTCTTCGGGCATGGAGAGGCGCAGGATGGGATGGGTTTGGAGCCGCAGGCTGATATTGCTGTACTGTATCTTGTTCTGCACGTACCCGGCAATGATGCCGCTGAGGAAAAGGAATACGCCGGTGTTGCAGGCATAGAGGAGGGAAAGGCTCTGCCAGGGGTGCTGGTCGCGGAGCATTTGTTTCGCGGCGTCGCCGGACACCAGTCGGGAGCCCATGATCTTCTCATAGGCCCATGCGATCAGCCAGACTCCGGGGAAGACGATGATCAGATTGCCCGCGAAGGAGGCGATCTGGCTGCGGGAGACCTTGGCTACCGTGACGGCCAGATTGTAGAGATTGGGCCGGCCGGCTTCCTTTTTTGTATCGAGCGAGCTTGCGACGGCGCTCGCGGTGAAGGCTGGTTGTTTGGTGGCAAGCGTAGTATGCGTTTCTTCGATGAGGATAAAGCCGAGGCTATAGTTGATGCTGTAGGCAAAGCCGTGCCAAAAGATTGCCATCGGCAGTCTCGTCAGCAGGTTCTTGATCAGGACGACGAGGCATATCCAGGCGCCGCCTCCCATCGCACTTTTGACCATGGCGCGGTATTCGGCCCATGTCGAGGTGATGTATTTACTACCTTTCGCCCCCTTGTGTTCGGCGATCTGGTAGGCGAGATAACCCATGGACTGGTGCATGAACTCGAGGATGCTGTTCTTGCGGTTCTCGTTGCGGACCAGCATGCGGAAGAAGTCGACGAAGTTGCCCATGTCAAAGGAGTGGTCTTTGTCGAGAAGGTCAACGAGTATGGATATGCGCTCCAGCCGGTTGGTCAGGAGGAGCAGCATATAGGTCTGGTGGAGGCTTGCGCCGCGCCGGGTATGGTTTTCGCGGATATATTCGATGCATTCCCCGCACCAGGCCAGCTGTTGGTTGAGTTTGGCGGCTATCGCAACCGGCGGTGCGGTCGTATCTGTATCGCCGATCCATTCCTCCAGTCTGTGGACGAGGTAGTTCTGTCCGACGAAAGGGTTCTCTTCCCGGTATTGTTCGGGTATATACTGAAGTACGTCTTTCTCGAGGCCCAGTTGTGCCACCTGGAAGGACAGGGTCTTCATGGCCTGCAGCAGCTGCCGGAGGATACGGCGGTCGTCTATGTGCAGAGAGACGCCCAGGCTGTGAAAGAAGTCCATCCAGGATGCGCGGGGAATATCCTCTACCCAGCGGTAGTCGTCGCTCCGGAAAAAAACGCGGTTCAGCACGTAGAGGAAGTCGCTGCGGTGTTGCAGTGGCGGAAGCAGCTTGTGCCGGAGGCGTCCAAAGAACTCCTGCCAGAAGCCGCGGGCCATGGGGATGCCGCTCTCCACGAGTGCCGGAGAGAGGTCGGTCCCTATCAGCTGGGAAAGCAGGGCCTGCCGGAGCTCGCCCAGCAGGTCGGGGTCCTGGTAAAGCCGGGCGGTAAGCTTTTCGAGGTTATGTTTTGCGTCGCGCCGGCCTTTGGCGGGACGCACTTCAGATAGGAATGCTACGAGGAAATCCAGAGCGGTTTCGGGTTTTATCTTTTTCTTCCGTCCGAACATAGCGTTGTTTTAAATGGTTCCCGGCGGGTTCGCTGTTAAAATTAGATAGGTTCCCCATTAATAAATACCTGTGCGATATGGTTAGTCCCGAAAGCATAGGGAAGATAAGCCAGTGAAGGGACGGGTCGCGTGAGTATCAGATTCGCCTTTTTCCCGACGGTAATGCTCCCCAGTTGATCGCCGAGGGACATGGCATAGGCGCCGTTGATGGTCGCCGCGTTGATGGCTTCCTCCGGAAGCATTCGCATCTGGATGCAGCTCATGGCCACGACGAGGTTCATGTTCCCGCTGGGGCTGGAGCCGGGGTTGAAGTCGGATGCCAGGGCGATGGCGCAGCCGGCGTCGATCAGCGCCCTGGCGGGTTGAAAAGGCATGCGCAGGAAGAATGCCGCGGTGGGCAGGAGGGTACCGATGGTGGTTGAGGCGGCCAAAAGTGCGATGGTGTGTTCGTCCATCGTCTCGAGGTGGTCGACGGATAGTGCGTTGAGTTTGACGCCGACCTCTACACCACCCGACAGGTTCAGCTGGTTGGCGTGTATCTTGGGGATCAGTCCGTGGGCTATGCCTGCGCCGACGATCGTTGCTGTTTCTTCAGGGCTGAAAAAACCTTTTTCGCAGAAGACGTCGATATAGTCGGCGAGGCCTTCTTTGGCGATGACGGGAAGCATTTCGTGGATGATGCTGTCGATATATCCCTGGTGGTTGTCTTTGTAGTCTGCCGGGTAGGTATGGGCGCCGAGAAAAGTGGCTTTTATGGCGAGCGGGGATTTTTGTTTTAGTCGTTTTATTACGCGCAGCATTTTAAGTTCGCCTTCTACAGTAAGGCCATAGCCGCTCTTTATCTCGATGGCGCCGGTGCCGAGTCTGGCCAGTTCATCGAGTCTTTTCCAGGCGGAGTTGAACAGGTCGTCTTCGCTGGTTTCGGCGAGTTTGCGCGCGGAGTTGAGGATGCCTCCGCCTCTGGCGTTGATCCCGGCGTAGCTGAGCCCTTTTAGTTTGTCAACGAATTCTGACTCTCTCGAGCCGGCAAAGACAAGGTGGGTATGGCTGTCGCACCAGGCTGGGAGGACGGTTCCGCCTCCGGCGTCGACGGATTCTTTTGTGGCCGGGGGTGTCCGGGACATGGTGCCGAATTCCGCGATCCGGTCGCCTTCGATCAGCAGCCATGCATTTTCGATAGCAGGGAGGGAAGCCAGCGCGGGCCCGCGAAGCGGTTGCGAAGTGCTGTGTACGCCGGCGATCTGTCCTATGTTATAGATGAGTCGGGTGGGCATGCCGTAAGATAGGGATTTTCGTTCGTGGTCATACGTTAATCGTTTTCCGGGCGCAAAATATTGCAGATTTAAAATATTTGATCTACATTTAATACAACCTGTCTCCTCTCCTGTCTTCTTCTCCTCCTCCGGAAAACCGATCTTCCAATCTCCCTGGTCCCCGGAACTATTATTTATAACCCTTAAACGATTCATGTCATGAAAAGGAATTTCTACGTTTTTACGGCGCTCTTGTGTGTATGCCTGTTGTTCTCCTGTCAAAAGTTGGCTCCTAAACAAGATGCGGCAGCGGAAAGAAGCAGGCAGTCCACTTCTTCCACTCTGACCGGTACCGGCAACACGTTCACGTCGTGCGGAGTGCCGACGGTGCAAGGTTTGGGAAATCCGCTTGGCGAGTTTGCGACGGCGACGATCACCAACGACGGTACGAATGTCTACATTACTTTCACCGCTGAGAACGGCTATCTGCTGCAGCAGGCCTCCGGTATTGTCGGTAATTTCGAGCACCTGGAGACGATCCTTGCCGGCTCCAACGACCTCACCGTCGGCCCTACTCCTCCCGACTTTCTTCAAAACCTATCGCCGCAGGCAGTCAGCTATACGTTCACGATCCCGAGGAACGGGTATAGTGGTTGTTTTCTCACCGATGCGCACGCCGTGCTGGTCAAAAAGGATGCCGGCGGCAATATTACCGATACGCAGTATGCGTGGGTGCTGACGAACAATAATATTACCAGCTATCCCTTTTCCACCTATTTCGAATACTGCATACAGGACTGTCCTCCCCCACCCCCTCCAGGCGACTGTGGTCAATTGAGGACGGAAACCCCGGGTGGCTGGGGCGCCGTTCCTAACGGAAACAATTCCGGGGTCTATCTGCACGCGCATTTCGCGGCTGCTTTCTCCGGCGGTGTCCAGGTGGGTTGTTACCCGTCCAACTATTATATAAATCTGACGACAGCGCAGGCCATTACTGATCTGCTGCCCACCGGCGGCACGCCTGCCGCGCTGAAGAGCAGTTCCACGAATCCTGCGGCGATCAAGAACGAACTGGTAGGACAGCTGGTGGCGCTTTCGCTTTCGGTGGGATTCGACGACAACGATCCTTCTTTCGGCCCGGCGGGTATCGCCCTGGGTGATATGAAGATCGGCAGCGGTGTCTTCTCCGGATGGACGGTGAGGAGTTTTCTTGCTGAGGCCAACAAGGTCCTGGGAGGATGCAGCACAAATTATACGGCGTCGCAGGTCAATGATGTGGCGGACAAGATCAATAAAAATTATGACGACGGCATGGTTGACACCGGGTTCCTGGTGTGTCCGAAATAGCGGTGGCGTGGCCTGAGCGGGTCTGGCCCACGAGTGCCGCCGCTTACAGGAAATCGGCCTTGTCGAGCTTGCGGCCGATGCGGCAGGCTGCGTTGATCAGTCCCACGTGGCTGTAGGTCTGAGGGAAGTTCCCCCACTGTGAGCCGTCGGGCATGGCGTCTTCGCTGAAGATACCGAGGTGGTTGCTGAAGGCCAGCACCTGGTTGAGATTGTGCATGGCATCGTCGATGCGGCCCACGCAGGCCAGTGCGTCGATGTACCAGAAGGCGCAGACGAGGAAGGTGCTTTCGGGGAAGCCGAAGTCGTCGTAGTGTTTGTAGCGGTAGAAGAGTCCGTTGTCGGCGAGCAGTTCTTTTTCCAGCGCGATGATATGGTTCTTTGCCGTGTCCGACTTGTGGTCGAGGTAGTCCATTGTGATCATCGAGAGCGTGCTGGCGTCGAGATTGGAGGTGCCGACTGCCTGTGTGTAGAGTTTGCGAACGGGGTCATAGGTCTGCTGGATCATCTGGTCGGCGGCGACTGCGATCCGGCTGGCCTTGGTCATCAGCGAGTGGTCGCCGAAGAGCATCGCGATCTTATAGGCCGCCTTGGCGCCGGCCCAGTGGAAGAGCAGCGTATAGGTATGCACCTGCTCGGAGCTGCGAAACTCCCAGAGCCCGGAGTCGGGCAGGGCAAGGGTCCGCTCTATCTGGCTGAGCAGCCAGGGCACCAGGCGCTGATAGCTGCCCTTTTTCACAAAGAGCAGTCGTTTGTCCGAGTACAGCGGCAGCAGGCTCACCAGTACCTGTCCATATACGTCATGCTGGGACTGGACATAGGCTTTGTTGCCGATGCGGACCGGCTTGTTGCCGAGATAGCCGGGCAGGTCGAGGGTCATCTCATACAGCTTCTTGTCCCCGCCGATGGAATACAGCGGCTGGAGGGAGTCGGTAGCGTTGTGGAGTATATTGTAGATGAAGTCGAAATATTTTTCCAGTTCTTCGAAGTGACCGATCTGGTTGAAGGCCCGCAGCGTGTAGTGGGCGTCGCGGAACCAGCAGTAGCGGTAGTCCCAGTTGCGGGTGCTGTCGTGGAATTCCGGGAGGCTGGTGGTGCCGGAGGCGATGATCCCGCCGGTGTCCTCG
>Ga0310811_10005274_pt1 | contig 16334 bp, 12 predicted proteins | sample YCmetagenome_FD_207642 | JGI IMG/M metagenome (GOLD analysis project Ga0310811, IMG submission 207642) | Soil microbial communities from experimental microcosm in Duke University, North Carolina, United States - YC | ecosystem: Engineered > Artificial ecosystem > Soil microcosm > Unclassified ...
CTGCGCGAACGTCGCGAATCTGCTCCTCGATCGCGCAGCCCATCGCACGAAAGAGGTCGGTATTCGCACCGCGCTCGGCGCGTCGCGCGCCCATGTCGTGCGCCAATTCCTCGCCGAGGCGCTGGTTCTCTCGTTGATCGCCGCCGTGCTCGGCGTTGGAGTCGCGTATTTCGGAATCGGCGCGTTCAACCGCGCGCTGACCGTCACGCAGGTTCCATTCTTCATCGACATCAGGCTGCATCCGCAGGTGCTGCTGTTCACGATCGTCGTCGCGGTTCTGACGACGCTCGTCTCCGGGGCGATCCCCGCATTGCAGTCGTCGCGCGCCGATATCAATGAGATTCTAAAAGACGAATCGCGCGGCGCGTCGAGCTTCCGCATCGGCCGGATCAGTCGCGGACTGGTCATGTTCGAGGTCGCGCTGTCGTGCGGCCTGCTCGTCGCGGCCGGACTGACGACGAAGAGCGTGACAAAGCTCGGCAACATGAATCCGGGCTTCGCGACAAAGAATGTCTTTACCGCGCGCGTCGGATTCCCGGCCGCGTACACCGACACGGTGGCGCAGAATCGTTTCTTCGACGATGCGTTGCAGCGTGTTGCTGCTCTTCCGGGAGTCCAATCCGCCGCGCTCGCCGTCGGCCTGCCCGCGGCGCAGCAAGGCATGGGCGGAAATCGCTTCTCAATCGAGGGTGCGACGTACGCGAAAGACAAGGATCATCCGACCACGCGCGCGACGTCCGTCACGCCGGCCTTCTTCTCGACGCTCAACATCCCGATCGTCGCCGGCCGCGGCTTCACCGATGCCGATCGGGAAGGATCGCTTCCCGTCGCCGTCGTCACGCGCTCGTTCGTCGCGAAGCACTTCAAGGACAAGGACCCGATCGGCCGCCGAGTCAGGTTCGGCCTCGACCAGAGCAAGGCGCCGTGGCTGACGATCGTTGGAGTCTCGGGCGATGTGTTCACCGGCGATCAGCAGGAGCCGTTCTCGCCTGCCCTCTTCCAACCGTTCGCGCAGGCGCGGTCGCCCTTCGCCTATATCACGGCGCGGACGGCAAGCGCGCCGATGTCGCTTACCGCCGGTGTCAGAACAACCGTGTCGTCGCTCAACCCGGACATTCCGCTCTATTGGGTGCGGACGCTCGACGATGCGATCGCCGAGCGCCTTTGGTTCGTACGCGTCTTCGGTACGATGTTCGTGATCTTCGGTGCAATCGCGCTGTTCTTGGCGTCGGTCGGTCTCTATGCGGTAATGTCCTTCTCGGTGAGCCGTCGCATCCGCGAGGTCGGTATTCGCATGGCGCTCGGCGCGCAGGCGCGCGACGTCGTCGGGATGATCTTCCGTCAGGGGATCGTGCAGCTCGCCGTCGGCATGACGCTCGGTCTCGCCCTCGCGTTCGGCGTCGCGCGCTTGCTCAGCGCGATTCTGTTCCAGGTGGAGCCCCGCGACCCGGTGATCTTCAGCGGCGTGGCCGCCGTGCTCGTCGCGGTGGGGATGCTCGCCTGTTTAGTCCCGGCGCGCCGCGCGACGCTGGTCGATCCGCTCGTCGCGTTGCGAGCGGACTAAGCTCATCGTTGACGATTCATGACTTCGGGCATAGCTTTTGTTCTATGACCAACCGCGCCAGCAATCGTCTGAATAATCTGAACAATCGGAACTCCGCGAGGAGATCTGGCTAGCGCGCGTTTTGTCAGCAAGTGACGCGGCCCGCCAGACACAAGGCGGGCCGTTTTGTTTGCAAGAGACAACTGATGGGGCGTAGGTCAACTGGCAGACCGCCTGACTGTTAATCAGGAAGTTGATGGTTCGAGTCCATCCGCCCCAGTACGTTTGCGTTTTTGCTGGTGAGTTAAACGAACCGCCTCGTCGCGATGCCATGAGGCGGTTCGTCCGTATCACGGTCATCACGATTTTCGACGCGGGGCGACGGCCTCGATCAAATTCTCTTATCGGTCGACGCGATCCACCACCCCGCCGACCGCCCACGCGTACCGGTCGATCGCGTCGTCGAGCTCGATGTCGGCCTCGGTCAGCTCCTTGATGGCCGCTCGATCCTCGCGCCGTTCGCGCCAGTCATTGTAGCGCTGCTTCGCCCGTGCTACGGCCGATTTGAGATCGTCGCGTGAGGCGGCGATATTCGCGCGGACGTCCGCCGCGAGCGCCTGATCCTCGGCTTTGGCTCGGCGGAGCGCCGCCTCCGCCTGATCCACGTGCGCGTTGAAGCGCTCCTCGCGCGCACGATCCCACGCGATGTAGCGGGTGTGTACGTCGGCGAGAGCGTGCCGGAGATTCGTCCAGTCATCCTCCGCCTGGGCGCGCAATGCCTGCAGATCCTCCTCCTTCACGGCGTCCATGTCGTCCAGGAGCTGTCGGACACGATCGCGGTGCGCGCGAAGTCCGGAGATCTCGTCCATCTCCGCCTTGGCATTTCGTGCCCGAGCCGCAGCGTCCAATTCGTCGATGCGCGCATCGGCGGCGCGCAGATGCGCCTGCATGCGCTGTTCATAAGCCTGGTCCGTGTTCATGCGTCTCCCGGTCGAGGTGAGTCCGTCATTCTCAGCGATCAGGGGACGAAGGTCCATGCGACTTTAGTGACACCTTGAGCGGGCGGGCCTCGCTTTGAGGCTCCATGCGCCAGGCGATCCAAGCGACGTCGTCCATCCGCCCCAGCAGCAGCAGAACGGCCCTGGATACATTCGCATCCAGGGCCGTTCTGCTGAGTCTCTCGTCACCCAGCAAACGTATACGCGAACCCCGACTTCTGGGCGCGTTGTACGACGACGACTCCCGCGGGAACAATGCGCGCTCCCGGCACCAGGTTGGCGATGAGCTCTGCTTCGACAGCTTTCGCATCGCCCGTTTTGCCGGCGAGAATGCCGGCGATGAAATTCGTCGCCGCGCCGCAGACGGCGAACTGAACACCGTGCGACTTCAGTCCGGGCAACGAGGCATCAGAGAACCCTTCGACCTCGTCGTGCAGGGGCACGTTCCGCTTCGCCGGCTTCTTGGTCGTTGGATCATCGAACTTGAGAAGCTCGGCGAATTGTGGGTACTTCGCCCACATCGCGTCATTGTAACCGAACGGCGTCGCGAAGTGCCGGAACGATACGATGATGCTCATGTCGGCGTCCGTCGTGCCGAGCTTGTCGTGGCTGAGCGTGAGGAGGTTGCGCGCGAACAGGATGCCGTCGGACGCTCCACCGCTTTGAACGCAATCATAGAGACACTTGTTGGCTCCCTTGAAGGTCGCGAGCCATTGCTCCAGCTCATCCAGTTTCGCTGGAGGCGCGGCCGCCGCCTGCGAGCCCGAAGGTCCACATCCCAATGTAGAAACCGCACCGAGCGCCGCCGCGCCGGTCGCCAAATGTGCGACGAACCCCCGCCGAGCGATGCTTGATTCCGACATGATCCCCTCCTCGATTGTGTTGTGGACCTTCGGTACCTCACTCATCGTTTCGCGAACAATCCGGCGTATTGTCCGTAGCCCTCCGCCTCGAGTTTCGACGCCGGGATGAAGCGCATCGACGCGGAGTTCATGCAATACCGCTGACCGCTCGGACGCGGACCGTCGTCGAACAGGTGGCCCAGGTGCGAGTCGCCATGGACCGAGCGAACCTCGGTGCGCACCATGCCGAACTGACGGTCCGTCTTCGTCGCGATATTCGCCGACTCGAGCGGCTTCGTGAAGCTCGGCCAACCGGTGCCGGAATCGTACTTGTCGACGGAACTAAACAGCGGCTCACCGCTCACGATGTCGACATAGATGCCCGGCTCGTGATTGCTCCAGTATTCGTTGTGGAACGCCGGCTCGGTGCCCTCGTGCTGCGTGACGTCATACTGCATGGACGTAAGCTTCCTCTTGAGCTCTGCATCGCTCGGCTTCGTGTACGTGCGCATCGTTGACTCCTTCTTGTTATCGCTCACGAGCGCCGCCTTGTCGCGATACAACGAGGGAAGCTGCTTCTTCAATTGTGCGACTTTCGGCGCGTCGTTGAACAGGATGTAGGGTTGGTACGGGTGAGTCGTCGCGTAATCCTGGTGATAGGCCTCGGCCGGGTAAAAAGCACCGAGCGGCCCGACCTGCGTGACGATCGGCTTGGGCCACGTCTTGGCCTTGGTCGACTGCGCGATGTACGACTCGGCGGCGAGCTTTTGCTCGTCGTTCGTGTACCAGATCGCCGACCGGTACTGCGGTCCGTGGTCCGGCCCCTGATAGTTGAGCTGCGTTGGATCGTGCGCGATGGTGAAGAAGACCTGCAGCAACTGCTCGTACGTTACGCGCGACGGATCAAATGTCACGCGCACCGATTCAGCGTGGCCGGTATTTCCTTCGCTAACGCGGTCATAGTGCGCCGTCGACGCATCGCCGCCGGCGTAACCTGAGACGGCGTTGGTCACACCAATGACGTGCTGAAAGACGGCCTGGACGCCCCAGAAACAACCGCCAGAAAACACGGCGACTTGCTCGGGCGGGGCTGAATGGCTGCTGATAGTGGCTGCTGCGGCCATTACGACGGGTGAAAAGAGCATGCGGAGCATGGTAGCCTCGGATTTCGAATGTTCACTTGCGCCTCGATTGCGCGAGTGAGTATGGCAATCCGAGCACCGCCTACTTCACGCTGGTCGACGCCGGCTAACGGACTCTCGCATAATCAGTTAGCCGACAGCCCGCGTCAGGCGTGCATTCGTGATGCGTTTCACGGAAAGCACCGGTTGACCAATGGAACGGTTCCTTGAAACGTCCCGCTGATGGCAATCGGTCAGGATGACGAAGCGTCGTCGGCGCCGGGTTGGGAGATGCCGTAGGCGCGCATTTTTCGCCACAGCGTCGTGCGACCCATGCCGAGGAGCTCGGCGGCACGCGACAAGGTTCCTCCGGTGTGCGCGAGGGCGGCCTCGATGGCGGCGCGCTCGTCGTCCGACGCGGCCGACGCCTTGTATCGCGCGCCGTGTTGCGCCGAATCCTGCGCTTCGCGAATCTCGTCGGGAAGATGCTGCGCTTCGATACGGCCGCTTTCCCCGACGGAGATCGCGGCGCTTTCCAGCGCAGCGAAGAGCTGGCGCACGTTGCCGGGCCACTGATACTGGCGCAACAGACGCATCGCGAGCGGTGACACACTCAAGTTCGCGGCGGTCGGAATTCGCACCCGCAACTGCGCGAGTGCGTGTTCGACGAGAAGCGGGATGTCGGTCATTCGCTCTCGAAGGGGCGGCACGTTGAGGGGATACACCGCCAATCGGTAGTACAAATCCTCGCGGAATTTGCCCTCGGCGACGACAGTCCGCAGGTCGAGGTTCGTCGCCGCGATGACACGCACGTCGACGCGGATCGGCGTCGACGATCCGACGCGCGTAATCTCGCGCTCCTGCAGCGCTCGAAGGAGCCGCGATTGCAGCGCCGACGTCGTCGTGCCGATTTCGTCGAGGAACAGTGTTCCACCATCCGCCGCCTCGAACACGCCAGCTCGATCGCGCGCGGCACTGGTGAAGGCGCCGCGAACGTGGCCGAACAATTCGCTTTCCAGCAGCCCCTCGGCGAGCGCCGAACAGTTCACGGCGATGAATGGCTTCTTCGCCCGCGGCGATAGCGCGTGAACACCGCGCGCAACGAGCTCCTTACCGGTGCCCGTCTCGCCGGTGATGAGAACCGTCGTGTCCGTGGGGGCGACCCGATTCATTCGCTCGAGCAAGGCGCGCATCGGCGCCGAGCGACCGACGATGCCGGCGGCGTTGGGCGCCGCCTCCGTGTGCTGTGGCCGTCGCTCGAGCAGTTCGGCGACGCGCGCGCTGAGCACCTCCGGCTCGACCGGCTTGAGGAGGAAATCATCGACGCCGGTTTGCAGTGCGCGGACCGCGCTGTCGACCGTGCCGAATCCGGAGATCATCAGAATCGGGACGCCATGCCCCCACAACCGGAGCGCCTCGACAAGCGTGATCCCGTCGATTCCCGGCATCCGAAGATCCACCAGCAGCAAATCGAACGGACGGTCCTTGATGCGCTCGACGGCTTGTTGCCCGTCGGGCGCGGTATCGACGGTGTAGCCGTCGGCTTCGAGGAGCGCTGCCGTCGTCATGCGGAAAGTCGGGTCGTCGTCGACGACGAGAATCCGTGCCGCGGTCATGCGGTGGCGACGCGTGCGGTATTGGAGGACGCCGCCGATTCGGGAGACGCGGCGGGAAGCTCGATGACGAAGGTCGCGCCGTCGTTCTGACTCTGGTCCAGCGTGAGTCGGCCGCCGGCGCTGCGCACCAGACCCTCGGCGACGAAAAGCCCGAGGCCAACGCCGTCGACCGCGCTCTTCGTCGTGAAAAAGGGATCGAAGATCCGTGTCTTCAGTTCCACCGGAACTCCGGGTCCATTGTCGCTGACGCGGATAACAATGCCGTCCTCGGCGTCGCGAACGTCGATCGCAATTCGCGGGACGCCGTCGCCCGTTTGGGTGACCGCCTCACGCGCATTCTGAACGAGATTGAGGAGCACTTGCTTGAGTGCATCCGGTGCTATGCCCGCGGCGCGAGTTCCGGTGCCGGCGACGACGATGTCGAGCTCTCCGGGCCCTGCCCCGGCGGTGGCGAGACGGGCCACTTCACGCGCAACCGCCGGCGCGTCAGCTCGCTGCGCTTTCGGATCCCGCGGTCGGTTGAGATCCAGCATTTGTTCCGCCAGCTCATGCATGCGAAGAAGCTCGTCGATGGCCAACTCGGCATAGTCGTCCACCTGTGGATCGCCCGAGGCGCGACGGCGAATGAGCTCGAGCAAATTGCGAAGGTTGGCCACCGGGTTTCGAATCTCGTGCGCGAGATTGGCGACGAGTCGACCCGTCGCGGCGAGGCGATCGCGCTGCATCAGGTCCGCCTGCAGCGTGACGAGGCGCGCGTTCCGCTCGGCGAGCGCTTCGTTGGCCTCTCGCAGCTCGGCCATTTGCCGCGCGAGCGCGGCGCGCATGTCGGCGAACTGCGCGGCGACGCGCGCGATTTCCTCGATGCGCGACTGCGGAAGCGGCACGTCGAATGACCCGCGGGCCATCCCCGACGCCGCCTCGGCAAGCTCGCGCGCCGGGCGCGACACGCGTGCGGACAGCCATGCGCCGAGCAGCAGTGCCACGGCAAGCGCAACGAGTGCGCTCACTCCCGCGACGCGATGCAGTTGCGGCACGACGGCAAGCTCGGCGTCGCGGGAGCGCGAGAAGATCACGCGAGACGAACGCCCGAGCGGGGCGGCGACGGCGATCAGCGTACGATCTCTGATCGGGACGTCGTGCGCGCGCGCCGAATCGCGCATCGTCGTGAAGGCCCCGCGGAGCGCGCGAGCCTGCGCGGTATCGAGCGTCGTTACGGCGACGGAATCATTGGCGCCGACGAGGACGGTGATGTCGGATCGCGTCAGCCGGGCCAGTGCATCCGCGGCCCGCTCGTCCATCGGCTCGATCACGCCGACGGCGCCGGCCCATCGTCCGCCGCTCTCAATCGGAGCGAGCGCGACACTCATGATCTCGTGGCGGTCGCGTTCCACACCGACGGCGGCCGGGGTGTTCCCACGACGCGTCTCGTCGAGCCAATCCGCGCTCGCCGACGGTCCGACGATGGAATGACCCGCGGCGTCGACAACGAGCGCCTCGCCGCCACCGAGCAGCGCGCGATTCGTTTCGATGAGCTGCTGCACAGCGCGTGAGTCACCTCGCGCCAACGCGTCGGCCAGACCCGGGATTCGCGCGACGTCGGCCGCGTGCATTCGTAGCATGTCGACGCGGGATGCGGTCCGGTCGGCGAGGACTCCTGGGGCCATCTCGAGATCGGTGCGCGCCTTGGCGAGCAACGCGGAAACCAGCGTGCGATCGAGCGCGATGCCGGCGGGGACAATGCCGAGCAGAAGCGCGACGGCGACTGTTCCGAGAAGAGCACGCTGAAGGGTGAACCGACCGGGCATCAGCTGGCTACGTATCGAGAGAGTGGAGCCTTCGACGCCGCGCGCATCAGGGTGCCAGACCACCGCGCGCTCAGGACGACAACTGGTGGAGCGGCTGATTGATTCAGCCGCTCCACCGCAGAATAACGTAGGCTCACTGTCAGCGTGCAGCCAGACCGTTGGCGCTCGCCGGAAGGCCAGCCGCCCAATCGGGCAGCGCGCTCAACGAGCCGTCCGCGCCAATCGCGAACGCGGCGATCCGGTGTAATCCGCCGGCGAACGCATACAGGAATTTGCCGTCGCGCGAGAGCGTCATCTCGGTCGGCGCGCTGCCGGCGCCGATGTTGCCCGTCACGCCGTCGGCGTCGAGGCGCGTCAGCGCGCCCTGGTGAATCGCGTAACCGGTAATCGTGCCGCTCGTCGCGTTCGTCGTGTACGCAAACCGCCCGCTGTTGGTGATCGCGATCCAGCAGGCCGAGGTTTCAGTGGTCGGAACGGATCCGCTGATCACCGACCAGGCATCACCGGTCGGCGCGTAGGACGAGACCGCACTGGCATTCGGTGCGCCGCCAAATGCCTCGGAGACAACGAGCGTTCCGCTATTCGTGAACGCGAATCCGAACGGCGTGACGCCGCTCGCCGGTGTTACCGTCGGCCCGTGCGCGACACCGGTCGCGTCGACCGAATACGTGCTCAAGCGGTTGGTGTTCTTTTCGGTGACGACAAGCTTCGTCCCCGTCGGGTCGAACGCCACCTCGGCCGGGCCGGACGCGCTCGTGCTGAGCGGACGAGTCGAGCCGGCGATCGGTGCGAGATCACCGTCGGAAGAGAGCGTGAATCCGGAGATGTTTCCGGCGCCGCCGGCGTTGAGAACGTAAACGAGCTGGCCGGAGATCGTGACGCTGATCGGCATCGTACCGCCCGAGGCGACCTTGTCCGCCCACGTCAGGGAGCCATCGCCGTTCACGCGGAAGGACGAGATCTCATTGCTGCCTGCGTCGACGACGATGAGCGTTTTGCCCGATCGGTCGAGTTGAATGCCGCCCTGATTGCCAAGACCGCCTCCGGTGCCGAGTCCACCGGTAGAGTACGAGCCGGCCGCGGTCAACGACCCGTCAGACGAGCGGTTGAACGCCAACACGGAATTACCCGCCGTCGCGTTGGACATCGTGTAGACTTGACCGACGACGTTGTTGGTGCGATCGAGCGACGGCGCGAGCGGGAACGAGCGGCTCGAGTCTTGGTCCATCGAGCACGCCGCGACGGCGACGCCGAGCGCGAGCAGCGGAAGGATGCGCATGACAGATTCTCCTCGGAATGGTGTTGTGGCTCGCCGAGCCATTTGGCCGAGCGATGGCCGCTCGGTTGAGCAAGGCGAGCACCCGAGGAGTCCTCAGAGCGCACCGCGGCTGTAACTGCCGCTGAGGAAATAGACTACGTCGCTCGTCGGACCGCCGGCCGCGTCGATGGTCTCGATGCATGAAACGCGGCGGATCTGGATGGAACATCGCGACGAAACACCGCGGGATTGCCGCGCGATGACTACGACAGCGTCGCCTCTTCCGGCACCAGCCGCTCGAGCACCTCGAGAAGTCCATCGATGTCCAACGGCTTTACGAGATGGAACGCGAAGCCCGACGCCTCGCTCCTCCGCCGATCGTCCGCCTGGCTATATCCGCTGAGTGCGATCAGCACCGGCGCGCTCTCCCGCAACCGCGACCGCAGCTCCCCGGCCAGTTTGTAGCCGTCCATCTCCGGTAACCCGATGTCGAGGATGGCGACCTGCGGCCGAAAGTCCGTCGCGATTTCGAGTGCTTCGGTCGGGGTGAGCGCCGCGCGAACGTCGTACCCGCTGATCGACAGCAATCGCGACAAGCCCTTCACGACGTCGTGGTGGTCGTCGACGATCAGCACGCGAGCCTTTCGCCTAGCCTCACGGGCCTCCGACCACGGGCCATCGGGACGGGCCGAACCGGCTGTCGATGCCGTCGCCACCGGCAGCCTTACCGAAAACTGACTTCCCCTCCCGAGCCCCTCGCTGTGCGCGGCGACCGTCCCGCCGTGCAGCTCGGTGAGGTGTCGGACGAGCGACAGCCCGATGCCCAACCCGCCTGGCGCCCGATCCGGCCCACGCACGCCCTGGACGAAGACCTCGAACAGATCGGGGAGCAGCGTCGGGTCGATGCCGACGCCGGTGTCCCGCACGTGCAACACGATCGAGTCGCTCTCCCGCGCCCCCTCGACCGTCACCCAGCCGCCCGGCGGCGTATAACGCGCCGCATTCGAGAGAAGATTATCCACCACTTGCGTGAGCCGGACTTCGTCTCCGTCGACGATCAGTCCCGAGGCAACCGAGATCTCCAGCGTATGGTTCTGCTCCTCGAACAGCGGCGCCGTCGCGTCGACGGCACGCTTCACGATGTCCCGCAACTCGAGTCGCGTCTTGGTGAGTGTGACCGCGCCGCGCGAAACGCGTGACATGTCGAGGAGGTCGTCGACGAGCCGCACGAGATGCTTCACCTGACGGGCGATCACCTCGATCTCGTGCCGCGACTCCGAGTCCGCGTGCAGCTCGAGGAGACGAGCCGACGTAAGAATCGGTGTCAGCGGATTACGCAGCTCGTGCGACAGAAGCGCCAGAAATTCGTCCTTGCGATGATCGGCCCGGCGCAGCGCATCCTCGACTTCCTTCAAGCGAGTCACGTCGAGAAAGGCGCCGATTGCTCCCCGCGGCGTCCCATCGGGATCGCGTAGCGGGACCACGTTGCCGAACAGGTGTGCCACCTTTCCGTCGCTAAACCGCAGCTCCTCCTCGTAGTTTCGGAACTCCTCGCCGCGCGCCGCTCGCTGGAGCGGCAACTGATCGGCGCGGAGCTCGACGCCCCCGATATGCACCGTGAAATGCCGCGTCGGCGTCGAGTCGGTCGCCGTCTTGGACAGATTGCTGCCCATCGGAACCCGAAGCACTTCGTGACCGGCGCGGTTGCCGTAGATCTCGTGACAATCGCGATCGTGCGATATCCAAACGGCAGCCGGCACCGCGTCCATCACCGCCGCGAGATCGTCCGCCCGCGCGCGGGCTTCGGCCTCACTCTTCCGCAGCGCGTCTTCGACCGCTCGGCGATCCGTTACGTCCGTCACCACGGAGACGAAGCACTGCTCGCCGCCCAGCTCCACTGGTGCAATCGCCAGCACCGTGCGCAGGTCGCGACCACGCCGTGTTCGAAATACCGCTTCTGCGCTCCGCTGGGCCCCGTCGAACACCGGCGCGATGAACGCCGCTCGCTCTTCCACCGTCCATATGCCGAGTTCGGCGCCGGTCTTTCCAATCGCCTCTTGACGGCTGAACCCCATGACCTCGACGAACGCGGCGTTCACGTCCAGAAAGGTGCCATCCGCTGCCCGCGTGATCGCCGACGGTTGCGGGCTTAGATGAAAGATGGTTTCGAATCGCCGCTCGGAGGCGCGCAGCGCGTCCGCCGCCGCTCGACGGTCCTGAATGTCGAAGGCCGTCGCGACCCATCTGATGACCGAGCCGGTCGAGTCCCGCATCGGCCCAATTTGACCGACGTGCCAGCGATATTCGCCGTTTCGTGTGCGAATCCGGTATTCGACTTCCGTCGGACTCGTCGTTTCGATCGCTTGCTGCCAACGCGCCGCGAGTTCCGACCGATCGTCCGGGTGCACGGCGGCGAGCGCGCCTTTGTTGTGAAGAGTGGCCTCGTCGCTCAGCCCCGTCAGCTCGAACCAGCGATCGTTGACCCACTCGAGCTCTCCCGTCGCATCGCACGTCCAAACGATGTGTGGCAGCGCATTGGCGAGCGCACGGTCCCCAGCGTCCGTTCCCGGGCCGACCGACGCAACGATGTCGGGCTCGAAAAATCGAGTCGGGGGTATCGCCATACACTCGAGAGGGTTCGGGTGGGACTCCAGTCCACGCTAATGCTGCAGGCGAACAGCTCGGCCGACAACCTCGAGCCGAACTCTGGGCCTCCGCGTGCTCTCAACGCTGGCTGGTCCGGGGAGCCTCACAATTAGCCAAAGGTCCAATTGGAGTCCCTCCCGGATGAGTCGGCCGGCCCTCGCGCTGTTATTGTCGGGCGTAAACCGACACGAAGCCCGCCGTGTTCTCCGTCAAGCTGTTTCCGCTCACCGACCCGGTGTACGTGATACCGTCCGTCTGGTCGTTGAACGTCACAACGCCGTTCGTGAACGACCAAGTTCCTGTTTCGGTGAAGGTCGTATTCGCGGTGGCTCCCAGAGGCCGCAAGGTCACTACCTCGTTGTAGTTCCCGTTCGACGAAATCGTCAACGTCGATGCGACGACCGACACGGCCTGGCTACCCGACCCGATCGTCACCGGAAGCGCCGACCCGTTGATCGACTGAAGACTCCACGTTCCATTCGCGCCGAGCGTCGGCGATGTCGAGTCATCCGAGCCGCACGCCGCCGCGGCGACGAGTACCGCGACAGCGATCCAAGTTTTGGAGAAACGCCTCATCGTGCACGCTCCATGTTCGGGTGGTGGGAAACACGGGGCGGAAGCGCGGGAATCGTGCCCGACAATTCGCCGATCAAGCCGCTCGGCGCCGACTTTCTTCGCCGTCGTGACGCGTCACCGCGTCTTCAATTGGCCCTCGAGGTAGCCGAGAGCGACGCTCCCGGTGACGATGAGGCTCAACACCGCGACGGCGCCGATCGCGACCCAACGATGCTGTAGGCGCGCGAATAGCCCCGGGATCGCGGCAGAAAACAACAACGCGACGCCAATCAGCGTCGCGTCGATGAACAAGCCGAGAATCGCTCCCGAGATCGCGCTCCAGAGAACGATCGTCGTTCTCACGTCACGGCTTGATCTGGATCGCCGCTCCCGATGGGACCGCGCGCCAAATCTCTTCGATTTCCTTGTCCGTCACGGCGATGCATCCTTCGGTCCAGTCGAACTCGCTGTGAGACGCGCCGTAGTCCGCGTATGCGGGCGGAAGCCCGTGAACCATGATGTCGCCGCCGGGCGACACTCCCAGTTGACTCGCACGCTGCAGGTGGGCCGCATCCGGATACGACACGTGCAGCGCCATGTGGTACTTGCTCTGCGGGTTCTTGAAGTCGATGTGGAAGACTCCCTCGGGCGTCCTCCCATCCCCCTTCTGCACCTTGTCGCCCACCGGCTGTTTGCCGAGCGCGATCTTATAGGTGCGAACCTTGAACCCGGCCTGATACAGCGTGAGCACTCGTCGCCCCTTCTCGACCACGATGCTGTCCGCGACGAGCCTGCTCCGAATGTCGACCACCGGCGTCGCGGTAATCGTCGGAGACGGAACGCTGGCGATGCGGAAGGACGTGTCGCCGGCCGCGAAGAGGAAGGGAATGACGGAGCCGAGCAGCGAGTGAAGCATACTGAGGTGTAAGACTGGCCAGAGCTCTGGCGTTGAGGGCGCGCGACGTCGCGAATCGTCGTGCGGTCGTCCTAACAACGGTGAATATACCGCAAACGCCAACGTACGTTCCAGTCCGCTCTTTGTCCAACCCGAGTTCTTCACTGCGAGCTGACGAGTTCTTCCTTAACGCCGCTCGTCAGGACTGCAACTCCCGAAGCGTCAGCGCCTCGCCAAGCGATCCAAGTACTTCTTACGGAATTTTGCGACCTTCGGCGCGATGACGATCTGACAATACGGTTGCGCGGCGTTGTTCGCGTAATAGTCCTGATGGTACGGCTCGGCCGGATAGAACGTTGTCAGCGGAACGATCTGCGTCACGATCGGATCATCCCACACCTGCTCCCGCGTCAGCTCGTCGATCACCGCCTTGGTTTCGTCGCGCTGCTCGTCCGAATGATAGAGCACGACCGATCGGTACTGTGTGCCGACGTCGGCCCCCTGGCGGTCCTGCGTCGTCGGATCGTGAATCGTAAAGAAGACGCCGAGCAGATCGCGGAAGCTGATGATCGACGGATCGAAGGTGACCTGCACGACTTCGGCGTGCCCGGTGCGGCCGCTGCACACGTCCTGATAGCTCGGGTTGACGGTCTGTCCGCCGGCGTAACCCGACACGGCTTTCTCCACGCCGTTCAGCTGGCGAAACACGGCGTCGAGACACCAGAAGCATCCGCCGCCGAACGTCGCGGTTTCCTTTGAGTGTTCAGTCATGATTCCTCGCTGCTGGAAGATACTCGGGCCGGGAATCTCGGACTTGCTCGTCGCGCCGCGGGCCGCCAATCTCCGCGCATGAATCAGCGCCTGGAGCAGGTCGTCGACGTCGAAACGCCGGAGCTCGTGGTTCTCTCCTACACGATCGCCGGACTCGGCTCTCGTCTTTACGCCGCGCTGATCGACCTCTTCATCTGTGCGCTCCTCTTCATTGGCGTCGCGGTCGGTATTGGGATCCTTCTCCCGCACCAGCGAATCGCCGCGGCCATTCGCAGCGACTCGTCGACGGCATTCGCCACGGCGGCGCTCGTCATTCTCCAATTCGCGATTCTTTGGGGCTATTACCTGCTGTTCGAGGGGCTTCGCGACGGACAGACGCCCGGTAAGCGAATGCTCCGGCTCCGTGCCGTGCGCGACGGCGGCTTCTCCGTCGGGTTCGCGGCGTCCGCCGTGCGGAACCTCATGCGCATCGTGGACCTGCAACCGATCTTCACCTACCTCGTCGGCATCGGCTCGATCGCGTTTTCAAAGTCCGGCAAGCGGTTGGGCGACATTGTCGCCGGCACGATCGTCGTCCGCGAATCGCTCATGCGACAGCCGGTCGCCCCACCCGCCGCGTCGTCGCTCGCTTCCGCGCCGGCCACCCCCGTCCACCTCTCGGCACAGCTCACCGACGCGGAGTTCCAACTTCTCGATCGCTGGGCCGCGCGGCGCAACAGTCTCGACGTCGAACGGCGGCGCCAACTCACCGACCAGGTCGCCCGCCGTCTCGCACACCAGCTTCCCGACGACGGAACGGGCGACGCCGCGCGCCTTTCGCGATTGCACGCCGCTGAGCGTCAAGCCCGAGAGGGAGGAGCAGCGGCGCGCGGGTCGACGGGCGCGAGCCGAGAGCGGTACGCGCTCGTTACCACACGATCGCCGCGTTGGATCGCCTTTGCCTCGCGTCTCTCCACGGCGCAGCGCCGCGGCCTGTCGTCGCTCGGAGAGTCGGGCGTTCGCGAGTTCGTCGAGGAGTATCGCGCGCTGACCTCGGATTTGGCGCGCCTGACCACCGCCGCCAAAGACGGCGGCGGCACCGAACTGTTCTATCTCGGCCGTTTGGTGGCCGGCGCGCACAACCTCCTTTATCGCGAGCGGCGACAGACCATTCGCGAGATTCTGCGCTTCGTCGCGATTGACGTTCCGACCGAAGTCCGGCGTTCGGCCGTGCCCATTCTCCTCGCCGCCGCATTCTTGTTCGTTCCGGCGGCGATCTCGTACACGGCGGTCGTTCGTGATCCCTCCGTCGCTCCGACCTTCATTCCGACCACGATGCTCGATCGGGCGGAGCAAGGGGTCGAGCGCGCTCGCACGCACAAGGGCTACATCCCCGATCCGGAAGTCTTCCGCCCGGTAATGGCGAGTCAGATCATCGCCAACAACGTTCAGGTCACCTTCGCCGCCTTCGCGTTCGGCATCACCGCGGGGATCGGAACGCTCCTCCTGCTGATGCTGAACGGCATTTCCCTTGGCGGAGTGTTTGGGCTGTATCAGTCGAAGGGAATCATCTCTCTGCTGCTCGCCTTCGTGGCGCCGCACGGAGTGCTCGAGCTTTCGGCGATTTGCATCGCCGGCGGCGCCGGCCTTCTCATCGCTTCGGGCTTACTGCTCCCCGGCGATATGACCCGTCGCGAGGCGCTCGCCGCGAACAGCCGACGCTCAATGCGTCTGATCGCCGCCTCGAGTCTTCTCCTCGTATTTGCTGGTTCGCTCGAGGGAATGGTGTCGCCGATTCCGACGTGGCCGCTCTGGCTCAAGCTGATGGTGTCGGCCACGACGCTTCTCGCGCTCATCTCCTATCTGCGCGGTGGACTCCCGCGCGCGCAAGCGGAGGTGCCCGTTACTATCGCGATGCCGGTTCAGCCCTCCACGTCACTGCTCGGTCTCGCCGACTCCGCGCCTACAGAAGGCCGCGCGCCTTGATCTCCAGATAGCGATTGACCACGGCCGTCGCCATGTGCGATGGTGACACATCGAGCACGGCGATACCTGCGCCGCGCATTCGCGCCAGGGCTTCCGCTCGTTCTCGCACGAGCTCTTCAGCCGCCGCGGATCGGTACAGCGCCGTCGCGCCGACGCTCTTCGGACGCGACGCCTCGATCAACGCGTCATTTTCGATCGCCACCACCACCACAGCGTGCCGCCGGCCCGCCCGCGTCGCGAAAGCGACGAGGCTTCGCGCGGCGCGCACATCGATCACGTCGGTGAAGAAGACGATCAACGCCCTCCGCGGCTGCGATGT
>Ga0310811_10005275_pt1 | contig 16333 bp, 8 predicted proteins | sample YCmetagenome_FD_207642 | JGI IMG/M metagenome (GOLD analysis project Ga0310811, IMG submission 207642) | Soil microbial communities from experimental microcosm in Duke University, North Carolina, United States - YC | ecosystem: Engineered > Artificial ecosystem > Soil microcosm > Unclassified ...
GATCGGCAAGCGTATCAAGTCGACCATCACCGGGATCGGCCCGTTGAGCCGCCGCCTCGTGAACGCTGACGAGTACGAAGTGATTGGTGTCGTCAGGGACGTGAAGAACAGCTCGTTGCGCTCCGCGGCGGAACCAGCGATCTACTTCGCCGAACCGCAGTTTCCTTCGCGGAAGATGCACCTCGTCGTGCGCGGTCGCGCCGATCCGTCGCGTCTCGCGGCGCTGGTGCGTCAGGAGGTTCAGCGAATCGACCCGACGCTTCCGCTGGGCGACATCAAGCCGATGGACCGCGTGCTCGCCGAGTCGGTCGACCCGCCGCGCTTCGTGATGCTGCTGATGATCGCGTTCGCCGGGCTCGCGCTCACGCTCGCCGCCGTCGGTATTTATGGAATACTCACGTTCGTCGTGAGCCACCGTCGGCGCGAGATCGGCATTCGTCTCGCGTTGGGCGCCGAGCCTGGTGCCATGCTGCGAATGATCGTGCGCCAGGGCGTGGGCCTCACACTCACAGGCTGCGCGATCGGCGTCGTCGGCTCATTCGTCGCCGGTCGTTCACTCTCCGGATTCCTGTTCAGCGTCGAGCCGTGGGATCCGGCGACGCTCGGCGGCGTGATCGTAGTAGTGCTCGCTGTGGCGATCGCTGCGTGTCTGGTTCCTGGGCACCGTGCGGCGGGAGAAGATCCGGCGAGCGCACTTCGGGTGGAGTAGTGATCGAGACCCGCTTTCTTGCCCGTACGGTTGAAACACCTTTGACACGAATGACACGAATCAAAAGCCAATCGAATCGATGAGTGCAGGGCGACATATCGCCCGTTCATGCCACCGGTTCTATGGTTTTTTCATTCGTGTCGTTCGTGTCCCAGTTTGTTGGAGCTGGAAACAGCGCCACGAGGGACTCTCTTGTGGAATCGCGTGGAATGCGTATTCCTAGATAGCCAGAAGCTCCTCCGGTCCACCGCTCCACGGTTCGACATCAAATGCGCGCTCTTTTGTTGTTCGGGACCATCGTCCTCTTCGGCGCGCAGCTGGCGACGACGCCAGCCGACGAGGGCGTAGCGCGCCTCGTCGCTGATACGGTCACGGTTCGTGGGACCGTTTTCGACAGCATCACTCGTCGACCGATTCGCGACGCAAATGTGCAGTTGCTCGGCGCGGATTCGGCGCTGAGCTCCGTGCATTTCGCGACGACTTCCGATTCGTCCGGCGCGTTCCTGGTGAGCGGCGTTCAGGCTGGGCGCTACGTCATGGCGTTCTTCACCCCGGCGCTCGACACACTCGGGCTCGAAGTGAAGGACCGCGTGGTCGAGATTGGTCCAGGCAAGTCGTTCGTTGCGCTTGCGACGCCGTCGCCGGCGACGGTGATCGCGGGACTCTGCGGCGTCGATTCGGCCGGTGCGAGCGTGGCGACGCGCACGGGGCTTCTCATCGGGCACGTCCGCGATGCGCGCAGCGAGTCCGCGGTGGAGAACGGAACGGTCAACGTCACGTGGCCAGCCGCGGACGCGACGACCGGTAGTCTCCGCGTGGTGGATCGCCAGGGCGTCGCGCACACGCGGACCGGTGGATGGTTCGCGCTGTGTGGCGTGCCGCGAGAGGTCGCTCTCACCGTGCGCGCGGGACGTGGTGCCGACTCCAGCGGCGCGATCGAGGTCAGCATTCCGTCGACTGGCCTGAGACATCTGACGCTTTCGCTCGCGTCACAGGCGAGCCGGCGCGGACGCGTCGTCGGTCGTGTGATCGCGGAAGCGCAGCGACCGGTCGTGTCGGCGCGTGTCGGGTTGACGAACGGCGATCGCGAAGTGCTGACTTCCGACGCCGGAACATTCGCACTCGACAGTGTGCCGTCGGGAACGCAATCGTTGTCGATCCGGGCGATCGGGTACGCGCAACAGACCGTTTTGATCCAGGTCGACGACGACGCGACCGTGCACTCGGAGATCACCCTCGAGCGCGTGGTTGCGTTACCAACGGTGACCTCGACCGACTCGGCGCCAACCGCGCATCTCGCGGCGTTCCTGCACGACAAAAAGTCGGACGCTTCGGGAGCGATATTCGTTCAACCCATTCGACTCGAAGGTTACGAGGCGCAGCAATCGGTCTGCACGCTCATCGCTGGGACGATCAAGCTTCCGCAGTGCACGGGCAACCGCCGACCGCCGATGGGACGAGGCCAGTGCGAGGGATTCATTCTCAACGGCAGGGCGACGACCGTCGACATCGACGACGTGGAGCCAGATGCCATCATCGGAGTCGAGATCCTGACGCACCCCGGCGGATCACGCTACGCGGAAGAGCTGACCAAGTTCGGCATCAAGCGTTGCGCAGTCGTCGTGTGGACGCGCTGTCCGGGGTCCAACATCCCAATCTGTCGCATGCCGCCGGCGAAGGTGGCGAAGCCCGAGCATGTCGAGTTGCAACACCTTTGACACGAATGACACGAATCAAGAACCAATCGAACTGATGAGCGCCCTGGCGACACATCGCCATTCATGCCACCGTTTTGTTGGGTTTCATTCGTGTCATTCGTGTTCCAGTCTGTTGGAACTGGGCCCGGCCCCTGGCGCTGGAGCGGTTGGAATCGCGGATTGCCGCAGATGAACGGCGATCTTCGCGAATCTTTTCTATGGTGCCGTTCTTTGAATCATTCTAGGACCGGCCCGAGCGGCGTTTCCAAAAAAAGTCATCCGAATCGCGTACGGCCATCTCGGTGAGGGAACAATCCGCGGCAATCGTTCTTGATCCTTTTCACATCCGCGATTGCCACCTTCGTCCCAACTCCGAAGCTTCGCGCGTCGGATTTCGGAAAGTGAGTTTTGCTCAGACGCGCATGCCGTACAGAATTCCCGCCACGCCGACGATGAGGACCAACCCTGCTCCGGCGACGGCAAACCGCAGCCACCGCGAATAGGGTACGCCGGCGGCGAGCAAGACTGCCATCAGTGCACCGTTGGTCGGCGTGAGCAGCTCAGTGAGACCTGCGCCCATCTGAAACGCCAGGACCGTCGCCTGGCGGGAGAATCCCAAGAGGTCGGAGAGCGGCGCGAAGACCGGCATCGTCAGCACGGCCTGACCGCTCACGCTTGGCACCGGAACGTGAACAATGGCCTGCGCCGGGACCATCAGTAGCGCGGTGAATGTCGCCGGTAGGTTCGCGAGCGGCGTCGCGAGCTGCTGGAGGATCGTGTCGATGACGTGGCCGTCGGCGAGGACGAGCGAAATGCTGCGCGCGACGCCAATCAGCATCGCGGCGGGCAACAGCCCCTGCATTCCCTCGAGGTAGGCCAGCGTCGTTCCTTCCGCGCCAAGGCCGCCCCACACGCCGGCGATCACGCCAGCGATGATGAACCCTGCCGAGAGCTCGTTGAAGCCCCAGCCGAGTGTGATCGAGCCGTAGACGTACGCGGCCATCGGTGCGATCACGATGAGGAGAATCATCACATCCTTCGTCGACAGCGGTGCAGCAGCTGAATCGACTTCGATGGCGGCGTCGGAGCGGTGCTTCATCGCATGTCGCACGGTGAAGACGACCCAGAGCAACACCGCGATCGCGAACATGGCCGTGCGCAGCAGGGCGCCCGATGCCGGCGGCAGCTGCGCGAGCTTCATCGCGATGCCGGCCTGAAAGGGATTCGTCGGACCGAAGGCGCTGCCGATCATCGCGGCGCCGGCGCTCATCGCCACGACGCTCACCGCGTCGATGCCGAGGCCGCGGCCGAGCACGAGCAGAACCGGCACGAGCGGAATGATCTCCTCCTGCATGTTCTCGAGCGCGCCCATCGTCGCAAAGAACAGCGAGAGGATCGGAATCGCGATGAGCCCGCGGCTTCGAAACGTGCCCACGAGCCATGCGACGAGTCGGCCGAGCAATCCGATGCGGTCGACGACGACCCACGCGCCGCCCACGAACAGCACGACGGCAATCACGTCGGCTGCTTCGACAAACCCGCGGGGAATCGCCACGACCGTGGCAAACGGTCCTACGGGTGCGCGTGGAACCGTGTGATACGTGCCCGCGACGACGACGCTCTTGTGCGTGACCGGATCATCGCGGCGCTGAAATTCTCCCGCTGGAAGAACCCAGGTGAGCGCTGCGGCGACAACGACACCGATCACCAACAGGATGAGCGGATGCGGCAGGCGAAATCGTTCGGAGGCAGTCACTCGGCTGGCATCGAGGAGATGAGGAGAAGCGAACCGCCGGACGTGTGAGAAACTGCGCGACGCGAGCTATTTCCGCAGGGGGCGCGCGAAGATGCTGTCGTGGGTGGCGAGTGCGGCCTTGCCATGAAGCTCCGTATCGACGAAGCCGAGCGACGCGAAGAGGGAGATGATCGATCCCGGCGGCTGCGGAGGATAGGCCGTGAGGTCGAGATCCGTGTAGTCGAGCTGAAAGACGGCGATCGCCTTCGCGGAGTCGAGCATTCGTTCGTGCCGTCGAAGGTACCGGGCCTGTTTTGCGGGCGACGATTGCACCGAACCGACCGATGCCGATGTCCAGCCACCCTCGACCACCATCATGGAAATGGCTCGGCCATTGGCGAGGCGCACGTAGTAGTCGAGCGGAATCTGATCCGGGTCAGAGTACACGAAGTAGGGATACGACGAGATCCCCATCACCTGCATGAATGGGAAATCGCGAAAGTCCGTCTCGACGCCTCGGTATGCGGCGGGCGGTGGTCCCCACGCGAGATCGGCTTGCACGCTGACATACATCAACGGAAGCGTGCCGCCGATCGCTCGCACGTCGGCCGCAGCGGCATTGGTCATCTGCACCAACGCCGAGTACACGGCGGGTTTCGCCTGCTCGCGAATCAGATTCGTTTCGGCGGCGAGCCCGATGTAGTCGGGGCGAATGATCGACGTCAGCGCCTGCACGTACTGCCGATACACCAGCTGTACCGCCGGCTCGGTGATGCTGCGACCGAGCGCCACGAGATCGGGATTCTCAGCCGCGCGATTGAGGCCATCGGTGACGTCGACGGTGATTACGAGCGGAAAGCCCTTCCCGCGATAGAGGTTCGCGAGCGGCAGGTCGACCGTGTTGACGTACGTGCTCGCGCTTATGCCGGAGAGGATCGCCTTGTACGGCACGCTGTTATGGATGATCGCGGCGTCGGCGCGCTTGGACCATTCGCCGATCGTGGCGAGCGCCGATTCGTTGGTCGGCTTGGGCGGGAACGCCGAGAAGCCCATGCGAAACGTGCGACTCTGAAGCGACGGATTCGGCGGCACTCCAGACTCGGTGGGCTGCTTGCACGCCAGAGCGCCGACCGCGGTGAAAAAGATCGTCGTGCGTCTCCAGCGTCCACTACGCGTCTGCGCGAAGTATGGTAATATCACGGCTCTTCCCCTCCCGGCCTCGGATCCGGTGCCCATGTGCTTCTCGATGACGCGGTCTCTCCGACGATACACGCTCCCGATCCTCGTGCTATTCGCCCAGGCGTCCATCGCGCAAACCCGACGCGCCGCCGCCAAACGCGACGTCGTGTACGAGGCGACGATTAGCGATCTCCAATCGGCGATGTCGCAGGGCCGCGTCACGGCGGTCGATCTGGTCGACGCCTATCTGGCGCGGATAGAGGCCTACGATCATCACGGTCCATCGCTCAACGCCATCATTCGGGTGAACCCTCGGGCGCGCGCCGATGCCGCGGTGCTGGATGCCGAGCGAAGGTCCGGGCACGTTCGCGGCCCGTTGCACGGCATTCCGGTGATCCTCAAGGACAACTACGGAACTCGTGACCTCGTGACGTCAGCTGGTTCGATTGCACTCGCGAATCTCAAGACACCGGACGACGCGTTTCAGGTCCAAAAGCTTCGTGAAGCCGGGGCGGTGATCCTCGCCAAGTCGAACATGCACGAGCTTGCCAGCGGCATCACGACGATCAGCTCGATCGGTGGCCAAACATGCAATCCATATGATCCTGACCGGTCACCCGGAGGCTCCAGCGGCGGGAGCGGAGCCGCGGTCGCCGCGAGCTTTGCGGCAATCGCGTGGGGCTCCGACACCTGCGGATCGATTCGAATTCCCTCGGCCGTGCACAACCTGTTCGGATTGCGGCCCACGAAAGGCCTGTCGAGCATCAGCGGCATCGTTCCGCTGTCGCACACCCAGGACGTTGGCGGGCCGCTGTCGCGCACAGTGCGCGACCTCGCCATCGGATTCGATGCGACCGTGGGTCCCGATGCGTCGGACACGGCGACGCGAATTCTGGATGGCCAAACCCCGCTGCACTTCGTCGATGCACTCGACTCCACGGCATTGCGTGGCAAACGACTCGGCGTCCTTACCGCACACTTCGGTACAGAGACGGACGACCAGGAGGGGACCCGCGTCGTGCGTGCTTCTCTGGAGAAACTGAAAGCGCGCGGTGCCGAGGTCGCCGATGTGTCGATTCCCGAGCTCGATAGCCTGATCAACCGCGCGAGTGTGATCGACTACGAATTCAAGTACGATCTGATCGACTATCTCGCCGCCATTCCCGGCGCTCCCGTAAAGTCACTCGGCGAGATCCTGGATCGCGGGCTGTATCACGTGGCGCTGGAGTCCGGGCTCCGACGCCGCGAAGCGCGGGGCACGCGCGATGGGGCCGCGTATCGAGAGGCACTGGCTCGCCGCACCGACGCGAGGAACCTCGTGGTTGCATTCCTCGATTCGCACAAGCTCGACGCGCTGGTCTACCCGACCCTTCGTCGGAAGGCGGCCTACATCAACGAGCCGCAGCGGGGCGCGAACTGCACGCTCAGCGCGGTCACCGGACTCCCGGCCCTCAGCATGCCCGCCGGCTTCACCCCCGATGGTTTGCCGATCGGAGTGGAGCTGCTTGGCAGGCCGCTGGCCGATGCAAAGCTGGTTGCGATGGCGTACGACTACGAGCAGTCTGCCCACCCGCGTCGGCCGCCCAGCACGACCCCCGCGCTCGTGAACGGGAGGGCGCCGGTTCCCGTTACATACTCCGTAACGGCCAGGGGCACGGGGGTGACGGCCCACGGCGAGCTCGCGTTCGACCCGACTCGGCGATCGTTGACCTATGCGGTCACTGTGGCCGGCGTGCCGGCTGTCCAAGTGTTTGCGGTGAGCATCGATCGGGACAGTGCAGGGCAAAAGGGCCCGATGCTTCGACAACTATCGGGGCCAGGACTGATCAGAGCGGCGGGCGTTCTGACGCTCGGCGCTGACGAGCGGCTCGATCTGCAGGCCGGCCAGATGTCGCTGACTGTATACACAAGCGGTGCGCCGACCGGGTCGATCAAAGCGCGGATCGTCCCCTCGACCCAGCTTCGGCCATAGCAAGCCCGCAGAAAGGCGGTCGGGCCCGCCAGCTGACAATCAGATCCTGTCTTGCCGCGAAAGTCCGAACGCCGGATAATGTATGTGCGTAGACAACAAAGATTCCCTACAGTCGTCCCATTGGGGGCCAATCGTGGGCGACTGTCGGCTCGTGCATATCTGTTCTCAGCTTTTTGTTTCGCGACTTCTCAGCAGCTGCACCGAAGCACCCGAACACCGACGCACCTCGCAGAACTAAGCAGGCAGTCTCACGACGCGACGTTGTGCTAGCGCCTCGACGCTAGCCTGGAGGGGAACGCGCAGCATGAAGGTTGTCTTCGCATCCGTTTCGGTTGTCACGGCCGCATTGGCTTTTTCCGTTGGCACAGCGACTGGCGGTCGTGTGCCCTTCTCGATTCTGCGCTCGCCGGAGCCTCCGGCCGCAGTGAAGAAGCCCCCGACGCGGCCAAAGGTTCGCGCGATGAAGCCCGGCGAGCACGGTGCGTACGGCCCGATTGGCGCGCGCGGGATTGCCGTGAGCGCGCTCAACGAGGTCATTCAGAACTACTGCACCGATTGCCACAACGAGCAGGTCATGTCGGGCAATCTGTCGCTCGAGAAGTACGACATCGATACGGCGACGAAGCGGCTGGCTGTTTCGGAGAAGATGATCCGAAAGCTTCGCGCGCAGATGATGCCGCTGCCTGGCGCGCCGCGCCCCGGTGGTGACACCCTCACCGCGCTCGTCGAGACCATCGAGCAGGTGATCGATCGATCGTCGAAGCCGAATCCGGGCGCACGCACCTTCCAGCGTCTCAATCGTCCGGAGTACGAGAACGCGATCAAGGATCTGCTCGGCCTCGACGTCAACGCCGGCGATTACCTGCCGCTCGACACGAAGAGCGCGAATTTCGACAACATCGCCGATGTGCAGATGCTGTCGACGACGCTGCTCGAGGCGTATCTGAATGCCGCGTCGGCGGTGAGCCGCATGGCCGTCGGCGACCGGACCGCCACGCCGACGCTGACGACGTACAACGCGTCTCCCTTTACGTCGCAGCATCCGTGGGATCACGTGCCTGGCACGCCGTACGGATCCAGCGGCGGCATCGTCGCGACGCACGAGTTCCCGGCGGACGGCCTCTATCAGTTCCGTCTCAACATCTCGGGCGGAATCGGCACCAAGCTCGAGGACCTCGACATCTCGATCGACGGCCAGCGCGTGGCGCTTCTGCATTATGAGCGCGGAGTCGATCAGAATCTGGCGTCGGCCGATTCACCGGCGGGCGCGGACTACATTCGCAGCGAATTCCTTCCGATCAAAGCGGGCCAGCACAAGGTGACCGGCTCGTTCGTGCGTCGCGTCGAAGGCCCGTACGAAGATCTCATCGCGCCGCACGAGTGGTCGAAGGCGTCGAACGGCACGGGCAGCGCGGGTACGACCGAACCGCCGCACCTGATGGAGATCGCGATCATCGGTCCGCAGAAGATCACCGGCGTCTCGGAAACGGCGAGCCGGAATCGGATCTTCACCTGTCATCCGACGGCGGCCGCCGCGCAGCGTGCTTGCGCGGACCAGATCCTCACTCGCATCGGCACCAAGGCGTATCGCCGTCCGCTCACGGCCCACGATCGCGAAGGCATCATGTCCTTCTATACGAAGGGCGTCGCGGCCGGCGGATTCGAGGAAGGCGTTCGCAACGCGTTGCAGGCGATTCTCTCGAGCCCGTATTTCATCTTCCGGTTCGAGACGATGCCGACGAAGGCGACGGCTGGTCAGGACTACAAGATCAGCGACATCGAGTTGGCCTCGCGTCTGTCGTTCTTCCTGTGGGGCAGCATTCCGGATGACCGTCTTCTGTCGCTCGCGCAGCAGCGCAAGCTGTCGGATCAGAAGACGCTCGAAGGTGAAGTGAAGCGCATGCTGGCCGACCCGCGGTCCGAGGCGCTCTCCACGCGCTTTGCCGCGCAGTGGCTGCGGCTCCAGGACCTCGACAAGGTTCGGCCGGATGCCTTCTGGTTCCCCGACTACAATCAGCAGCTCGCCAACTCGATGGTGAAGGAGACCGAGCTGTTCTTCGGGGACATCGTGAAGGGGGATCACAGCATCCTCGATCTCTTCACGGCCGACTACACGTTCGTGAACGAGCGACTGGCGCGTCACTACGGAATTCCGAACGTGGCGGGCGAAGAGTTCGAGCGCGTCACGTATCCCGACAGCACGCGCCGCGGTCTGCTTGGCCACGGCAGCATTCTTGTTCAGACGTCGCTGGCCAATCGCACGTCGCCGGTGCTCCGCGGCAAGTGGGTCATGGAAGTGCTGATCGGAATGCCGCCACCGCCGCCGCCGGCAAACGTCCCCAGCCTCGACGAGACGCAGGATGGTAAGGATGGCCGGCCGTTGACGACGCGCGAGCGCATGGAGATCCACCGCAAGAACGCGACGTGCAGGACCTGCCATCAGTACATGGATCCGATCGGTCTGTCGCTCGACAACTTCGACGTGACCGGTAAGTGGCGCTATCGCGAAAATGGCATGGAGCTCGACACGCGCGGGCAGATGTACGATGGAACGCCGGTGACGCAGCCGGCGGATCTGGTGAAGTCGCTGATGAAGCGGCCGATCCCGCTGGTCCGTTCGTTTACGGAGAACATGATGGCCTACGCCCTGGGCCGTCGCGTGGAAGACTACGATCAGCCGACCGTCCGGGCGATTGCCCGTGACGCTGAATCGAACGGCTACCGTGTGTCGTCCATCATCATGGGTGTGGTGAACAGCAGTGCTTTCCGGAGCAGGCGAGCCGATCCCGTCGCGGCAACGCAGGACAAACAGTAGAACGGCATCAAGCCGAGGCCTCGAGAGACCACATGAACATCTTGACTGGCAAAAGCATCGAGCGTCGTACTTTCCTGCGCGGTCTCGGAGCGACCGTTGCCCTTCCGTACCTGGACGCGATGGAGCCGGCATTTCGCGCCTTCGGTAAGCCAGCGGGCAATGCACTCGCCGCGAACAAGACACGACTCGTGTGCATCGAGTCCGTGCACGGCGCGGCGGGATCGAACGCGTGGGGCGCGACGAAGAACTTGTGGGCGCCGGCGGGCACCGGAAGAAACTTCGAGCTCATCGCCGAGGGCGCGCTGCCCTCACTCGAGCCGTGGCGGAAGTATTTGACGATCGTTAGTAACACTGACGTACGAATGGCCGAAGCGTTCGACGCGCCGGAGATCGGCGGCGATCACTTCAGGTCGAGCGCGGTGTTCCTCACGCAATCGCATCCCAAGCAGACCCAGGGCTCCGACCTCTACGTCGGCACGTCGCTGGATCAGCTGGTGGCACGACGCATCGGCAACGAGACGGCGATTCCATCGATGCAGCTCTGCATCGAGAATCTCGACCAGGCCGGCGGCTGCTACTACAACTACGCCTGCGCGTACACGGACACGATCAGCTGGGCGAGTCCGAACGAGCCGCTGCCGATGATCCGCAATCCGCGCGTCGCGTTCGATCTGCTGTTTGGCGCGGGCAAGAACGCCGCCGACCGCACGGCTCGCCGCAAGGCGAATCAGAGCATTCTCGATTGGATCACGGGAGAGGTCGCGGGTCTCAAGCGCGAGCTTGGAAACGCCGACCGCCAGCGCGTCGACAAATATCTCGAGGACGTCCGCGAGCTCGAGCGCCGCATCCAGGCCGTCGAGGCGCGTAACTCGAACGGTGAAGCACGCGAGCTTCCGGAAGCGGCGGCGGGCATCCCGGACTCGTTCGAAGAGCACATGAAGCTGATGTTCGACTTCCAGGTGCTCGCGTTCCAGTCCGACATGACCCGCATCTTCTCGTTCAAGACCGGACGCGATGCGTCGAGTCGTGCCTACCCCGAGAGCGGCACGAACAAGGGCTTCCACCCGGCGTCGCACCATGGCGGTCGTGAAGCGGGCATCCTCGACTTCAACATGATCAACCGCTATCACGTGAGCATGCTGCCGTACTTCCTGGACAAGCTCAAGAACACCCAGGAGGGCGACACCAACCTGCTCGAGAAGACGGCGATCATCTACGGCTCGCCAATGGCCGACGGCAACCTGCACAACCACCGCCGTTGCCCGCTGATCCTGCTCGGTCACGCGAACGGCGCGCTGCAGGGCAACCTGCATCTCAAGGCGCCCGACGGCACGCCGATGGCGAACGCGATGCTGTCGCTCATGCATCGCATCGGGATGGACGATCTGAAGAGCTTTGGTGACAGCAGCGGCGAGTTCGCCCTTTCGATCTGAGGATCGTAGCATGAGACGCATTGATCTTCTGTTGTCCACGTCTCTGGTGCTCGCCGCTGTTTCGGCGGCGGGCGCGCAGGACACACGCCCAAAGGCGACGCTCAAGGTTCCGTCGCGCGCCCCGGTGGTCGCCGATGCCGCGGAGCGCGGCGATCTTGCGGCCATCCGCAAGGCGATCGCGAGTGGAGCGGACGTGAGCGCCGCGCAGGGCGACGGCATGACGGCGCTGCATTGGGCGGCCGACCGTGGCGATACGGCCATGACGAATGCCCTCGTCGCGGCGCACGCCAACCTCAAGGCCGTGACGCGTATTGGCGGCTACACCCCGCTCCAGGTCGCGAGCAAAGCGGGCAACGGCACCGTCGTCGCTGCTCTCGTCAAAGCCGGAAGCGACGTCAACGCCACCGCTCAAACGGGTGCGACGGCGTTGCACCTGGCCGCCGCATCCGGCGATCCGACGGCGGTCAATGCGCTGCTCGATGCGGGCGCAAACGCCAACGCGAAGGAACCGGAGTGGAATCAGACGCCGCTGATCTTTGCCGCCGAATACAACCGGCCAGCCGCGATCAAGGCGCTCATCAAGCATTCCGCCGACGTCAATGCGCACACGCGTGTCGTCAACCTCAGCGAGGAGACGGCCGCTGAGCAGGCAGCGACGAAGAAGCGGAACGAGGTATTGCTCGGCTACATGCCCCAGGCGCGGCGCGATTCCGTGATCGCCGAGGCGGCCGCCGCAGCTGCGGCGGCTGCCGCGGGTGGCGGCCGTGGAGGCGGCGGTGGCGGCGGTCTCGATGACGGCGCAGCCGCAGGTGCTCCGGCCGGCGGCCGGCGCGGTCAAGCGGCGCCAACGTCGCTCGATTCCGCCGTTGCGCAGCAGGGCGGAGGGGCGCAGGGCGGCGGTCGCCGCGGTGGCGGACCGAAGCCACGTGGCCCGTTCACGCCCGCACAGATTCAGGCCGCGATCGATTCCGGTCGCGCCGTGTTGGCGGCCGGACCGACCGGCGCGAAGATGGTCGAAGAGGTCGACTCGTTGAACGGCGGTGTTGCCGGCTTCGTCGGCAACGTGGGCGGCGTCGGTGGACTCACGGCGCTTCACCACGCGGCACGCCAGGGCAATATCGAAGCCGTGAAGGCTCTGCTCGACGCAGGCGCCGACATCAACGACGCCACGGTGGTCGATCATACGACGCCGCTGCTTCTCGCGACGATCAACGGTCAATTCGACGTTGCGAAAGTACTCATCGAGCGTGGCGCGAACGTAAACGCCACGAGCACCGCGGGCGCGACGCCACTGTACACGACGATCAACGCCGAGTGGGCGCCGAAGTCACGGTACCCGCAGCCGCAGGCAGTGCAGAATCAGAAGACGGACTACCTCGATATCATGGAAATGCTGCTGAAGAAGGGCGCTGACCCGAACGTCCGCCTTTCGAAGGAGCTATGGTACTTCGCCTTCAACAATTGCGGCAACGCGAACTGCGGCCTCGAGTATCTGGAAGGCAGCACGGCGTTCTGGCGCGCGGCGTATGCGCTCGATGTGCCGGCGATGAAGCTCTTGATTAAGTATCACGCTGACCCGACGATTCCGTCGCAGCGAACAGCGGCGGCCGGCGGTCGCGGTGGCGGCCGTGGCGGTGCACCCGGCCGTGCCGGTGCGGCTGGCGGCGCCGGTGGCGCAGCTGGTGGTGGCGGCGGCGGCGGCGGATTCGGAGGGGGCCGCGGACAGGTTGCTGCCGCGCCGATGGATCCCGCGATCGATTCGGCCTCGAAGGCGGTGCCACCCGGCATTGGCGTCTTCGCGATTCACGCAGCCGCCGGCGTGGGTTACGGCAACGGCTTCGCCGGCAACTCGCACCGCCATGCGCCTGACGCGTGGATGCCGGCCATGAAGTATCTCGTCGAAGAGCTGCACGCCGACGTCAACGCACGCGACAACACCGGCTATACGCCCTTGCACCACGCCGCCGCGCGCGGCGACAACGAGATGATCCTCTATCTCGTGGCACATGGCGCCGACGTGAAGGCCGTCTCCCGCAACGGACGGACGGTCGTCGACATGGCGAATGGTCCGGTGCAGCGCCTCAGCCCGATTCCCGAAACGATCGCGCTCCTCGAAAAACTCGGCGCGAAGAACCAGCACCACTGCGTGTCCTGCTGAACCCTGGCGCCGAGGCGACCCCTCGGCGCAGTTTGCTGACTATGCCGATTTTTGATTTTACTTGCCACAAGTGCGAAGTCGTGTTCGAGGCGCTGGTTCGCGGTTCGGCCGTTCCCGTTTGCCCGCACTGTGGCGGAACGGAGCTCGAACGAATGCTGTCGCTGCCCGCGGTGCGATCAGAGAGCACGCGGTCGGTGGTGAAGCGCGAAACCAAACGCCGTGATGCGAGCCAGGCCAAGGAACGCGATCACGCTCAAAGAGAGTACGAGAAGAATCATGACTAGGAACCAGTTGCTAGGCACTGGACACTAGGCACTAGTTCGAACGGAATGCGGCCGACGTCAAAGACGTCGGCCGCTTCATTTGCTGTACGCTAGTGCCTGGCAGCTAGTGCCTAGCGCCTGGAGAGAGATGTTCCCCAGTCAACATGATGTTGACGTGCTCCTGGACCTGTTGGAGGCCGCCCTCTTCCCATGTGATCTGGCCGTCGCCGTTCGTGTCCACGCCTGCGACGAGCTGCTGCGAGAGGGAGATCATCTGGCTGACGAGCGCCGCGGCTGTCGGAGCGTCAGTGGCGGCCTGAATCTGCTTCGCGATGGCGAGCAGCTGATCGGCGCGGGTCACGACGTTGTTGGCCGAGGTCGCGATGTGCTTTGCGTGCGTCACCACGTTGGGTGACGCGCCCTCAGCCTTTGCCGCGAGGTCGATGTGCGCGGCGATGCCAGTAGCGGCTTTCTTGAGACCATAGCCCAGTCCTGGCGGACCCGCGACAATGCTCGGGTCGAGCGCGCTGATCACGTGGCCGGCGTGCGTCTTCATGTAGGCCAGATCAGTCGTATTTCGCGCCGCGAGTGTGGCGTGCTGCGCGGCAACCCGCGCCTCGGACGTGGCAATGGTCAGCAACGCCTGCCCGCCGGGCGTGTCGTTGAAGCCGTTCACAACGTGGCCGATGTGCAAGCCGACCGGTCCCGCGGGGACGGGAACCGTCCTGTTCGCGTTGGCCACCTGGCCGGGTGTCGGTACGCCGGTCAGCTGAGCCACGATTCCGTCGAACGTCCGGCGGGCCGCGGTATCGCTGCTGATCAGAAATGTCTTGCGGTTGTAATCCGCCTCGGTCATTCCGCTGTGATGGAAGATCTCCTCGACCTGGCCGCGGAATTTCTCGCGCAGCCCCTGCTGCGCGGCGAGCGTCTTGTTTCGCGCCTGGGCGAGCTGAGCGTCGATCGAGTCCTGGGCAATGCTGATCGCCACGTGCACCTTGGCCAGTGCCGTGAGCTCTTCCTTGCCCATGGCGGGCGCTGCCGCCTGCACCTGGGCGCCACAGGGAATCGCGACGGAGAGCATCGCGACCGCTACGGTCGCACGAACGGCGCTACGAAGTGAATCAGACCGCACACCGACCTCCATGTCAGAGCAGCGGCTCGCCTGCGTCGCGCTGCAGGGGCGAGCATTGTCGACGAAAATAGTACATTCGTGCTCAGCCATACCACCAGGACTACACGATGCGTTCTCCCTGGAGCACCACCGGCAGGGCAACTGCGCTCGCCATCGCGATCGCTACTACTCCCTACGTGTCGTTCGGGCAGGCCGTTGGTCGTCCGCCCCTTCGCGCCGCCGAAATCGACGCGATTGCGCGTCTGGAGATGCTCGAAGACCTCCGGCACTTCGACAGCACCGCGCTCGCCCAGCTTCTGGTCGCGCCGCACGCGGAAGTGAGGCGACGGGCCGCGCTCGCGGTTGCACGGATTGCCGACAAGCGTGGAATCGCCCTGCTGCGAGCCCGACCGCTCGATCGCGATACGTCGGTCGCCGCGACGGTGGTATTCGCCGTCGGCCAACTTCGAGATACCTCGACCGTGCCCTGGTTCGACTCGCTGCTCTTCGCTCGCGGCGTCGCTCCGACCGTGGCGACGGAAGCCGCGACGGCACTCGGAAAGCTCAAGACGGCGGCCGCGCGAGCAACTCTCGCCCGCTTTCTCTCGAGCGCGAGCGCGACACCGAGAGCGTCGGGCGCAATCGGCGAGGCACTCCTCTCGATCGGGCGGGCCACCGCGCGAGGCGACATCGCTCCAATCGTGCGCTGGTCGACCTCGCCGAGCGAAGAGCTCCGTTGGCGCGCGACCTGGGCGCTCTTCCGTCCGCGCGATCCGTCGGCCGTGGCAACGCTGCTCACGTTGAGCGCCGATCCTTCCGGGCTGGTTCGCTCATGGGCGGTTCGAGGGCTCTCCCGACCGCAGGCCGACAGCGCGGGGTTGAGCGCCCAAGCCGAGCGCCGTCTCATCGCCGCCGCGCGCGATGCCGATCGTCGAGTTCGGACGGAGGCCGTGCGCGCACTGGGGACGTACTCCGATTCGGCCGCGATCCGCGTGCTGGTCGACGCGTTGTCATCCGTGGACTCCTGGATTTCCATATCCGCGGCGGAAGGTCTCGGACGCATTCGCGCTCCATCGACCATCGCGGCGTTGACGGCCGCGGCAAGCCCTGGGCACGCCTGCGCGCTTCGCGTAACGGCGATGCAGTCGCTTCAGCCGTTCTCGCCGAGCGATGCGCTCGTCGCGGCGCGCGCACTGACGCGAGACAGCGTCGCGTACTGTCGCACCATCGGCTGGCAGGCGGTCGTGCGAGACACGAGCCG
>Ga0310811_10005277_pt1 | contig 16330 bp, 14 predicted proteins | sample YCmetagenome_FD_207642 | JGI IMG/M metagenome (GOLD analysis project Ga0310811, IMG submission 207642) | Soil microbial communities from experimental microcosm in Duke University, North Carolina, United States - YC | ecosystem: Engineered > Artificial ecosystem > Soil microcosm > Unclassified ...
ACAACTCCGCGGCGCAACGCGTTCGCAAGAAGGTCAAGAAGAACGTCGCCGAGGGCGTGGTTCACGTTCACGCGTCGTTCAACAACACCATCATCACGATCACCGATCGTCAAGGCAATGCACTTGCCTGGGCAACGTCGGGTGGTCAGGGCTTCAAGGGCTCGCGTAAATCGACCCCGTTTGCAGCTCAGGTTGCAGCCGAATCGGCAGGCCGCGTGGCGATGGAATACGGCGTGAAGAACCTCGAAGTGCGGATCAAGGGCCCCGGTCCTGGCCGTGAGTCGGCGGTGCGCGCGTTGCATGGTCTTGGTATCAAGATCACCGCGATCTCCGACGTGACGCCGGTCCCGCACAACGGCTGCCGTCCGCCGAAGCGTCGTCGTATCTAAGACGCTAGTTTTGCGAGCGCCTGTTGCCGCCCTGCGCGGCGGCAGGCTGCTTGTGCTATTGGATTGACTAAGCCCACCGTTCGACCCAAAGGGTTCGGACTAGCGTGAATTGGTACATTCGCGTGACTAATCATAGAAGGAATCAACGTGGCACGTTATATCGGCCCTAAGGCCAAGCTGTCCCGCCGTGAAGGCACTGACCTCTTCCTGAAGAGCGCCCGTCGTTCGCTCGCTGACAAGTGCAAGCTCGACAGCAAGCCCGGCCAACATGGCCGCACCTCGGGCGCGCGTACGTCCGACTACGGCACGCAGCTGCGCGAAAAGCAAAAAGTGAAGCGCATCTATGGTGTGCTCGAGCGTCAATTTCGCCGTTACTTCGCTGAAGCCGACCGCCTGAAGGGCAACACGGGTGAAAACCTGCTGCAGTTGCTCGAATCGCGTCTGGACAACGTCGTGTACCGCATGGGCTTCGGCTCGACGCGCGCTGAAGCACGTCAGCTCGTGAGCCACAAGGCGATCATGGTGAACGGCGTTGTGTCGAACATCCCGTCGATGCAAGTGAAGGCAGGTGATGTCGTCGCCGTGCGCGAACAGAAGAAGAAGCAGGCTCGTATTCTCGAAGCGCTGTCGTTGGCTGAGCAAGGCGGCCTGCCGAGCTGGGTCGCTGTCGACTCGAAGAAATTCGAAGGTACGTTCAAGCAGAAGCCGGAACGTAGCGACATCGCTGGCGATATCAACGAAAGCCTGATCGTCGAATTGTATTCGCGGTAATCGGATTAACGGCCGGGGCACCCTGATTGCGTTGCGCAAGGGAGCGTCTCGGCTGTTTATTTTCAGGTTGTTACCGGTCAGCCTTATCGGTGTAACGAGCCGAGGGTATTGAAAAGGAAAACCTATGCAAACCAGTTTGTTGAAGCCCAAGATCATCGCAGTTGAGTCGCTTGGCGAGAGCCATGCGAAAGTGGTCATGGAACCGTTTGAACGCGGTTACGGCCACACCTTGGGTAACGCGCTCCGGCGCGTGCTGCTGTCGTCGATGGTGGGCTACGCGCCGACCGAAGTGACGATCGCAGGCGTCGTACATGAGTATTCGACGCTCGACGGTGTGCAAGAGGATGTGGTCAACCTGTTGTTGAACCTGAAAGGCGTCGTGTTCAAGCTGCATAACCGTGATGAAGTGACGGTTACGCTGCGCAAGGACGGCGAAGGCGTTGTCACCGCAGGCGACATCGAACTCGCGCACGATTGCGAAGTGATCAACCCGGATCATGTGATCGCGCATCTGTCGAAGGGCGGTAAGCTCGACGTGCAGATCAAGGTGGAAAAGGGCCGCGGCTATGTGCCGGGCAACGTGCGTCGTTATGGCGAAGACTCGGCCAAAATCATCGGCCGCATCGTGCTGGACGCGTCGTTCTCGCCGGTGCGCCGCGTGAGCTACGCAGTTGAAAGCGCTCGCGTCGAACAGCGCACCGACCTCGACAAGCTCGTGATGAACATCGAAACTAACGGTGTGATCTCGCCGGAAGAAGCGATCCGTCAATCGGCTCGCATTCTGGTCGATCAGCTGTCGGTGTTCGCTGCACTGGAAGGCACCGAAGCAACGGCTGAAGCGCCGTCGCGCGCGCCGCAGATTGATCCGATCCTGCTGCGTCCGGTCGATGATCTCGAGTTGACGGTTCGTTCCGCGAACTGCCTGAAGGCCGAGAACATTTACTACATCGGCGACCTGATCCAGCGCACGGAAAACGAGTTGCTCAAGACGCCGAATCTGGGCCGCAAGTCGCTGAACGAAATCAAGGAAGTCTTGGCGTCGCGTGGTTTGACGCTCGGCATGAAGCTCGAAAACTGGCCGCCGGCAGGTCTCGACAAGTAAGTCGAGCGCTAATCCGGGACAGAGCCCGCCGCTGAACTGGCAAAGACGCGGATTTTCCTTTAAAATCCGCGTCTTGTCTTTTTTCAATACCGGCCCGTGCACTGACTACTTTCGGGTAGATCGAGAGCGATAGAAGAGCTGGACCAAAACTTTGAATCGAAGGAATTAACATGCGTCACCGTCATGGTTTGCGGAAACTGAACCGCACGAGCAGCCACCGTTTGGCAATGCTCCGTAATATGTCGAATTCGCTGATCGAGCACGAAGTCATCAAGACCACGCTGCCGAAGGCGAAGGAACTCCGTAAAGTTGTCGAGCCGCTGATCACGCTCGGCAAGAAGCCGTCGCTGGCAAATCGTCGTCTGGCGTTCAACCGCCTGCGCGATCGTGACTCGGTCACGAAGCTGTTCGAAGTTCTCGGCCCGCGTTACGCTACCCGTCCGGGCGGCTACCTGCGCGTCCTGAAGTTCGGCTTCCGCGTCGGCGACAACGCACCGATGGCACTGGTCGAACTGCTCGACCGTCCGGAAGTTGAAGAAGTTGAAGTGCAAGAAGCTGAGTAAGCTTCTTAGCATCGGGAAAAAGCCAGGCGCACTGCCTGGCTTTTTTGTTTATGGCGAGCCAGTCGCTGCGACAGCTGTTCGCTGTAGCCAAACGCCGCATCCGCGCTTCGGCTGCCGACTGCGTCGACCTAGGGTCAGGTGATACGATATCGGCACCTGAATCGTGCGTCGCGGGAGTTTTTTGTGAGTGTGAATGTGACCTTGATTCTGACTACGGTGCCGGATGCGGCCGTGGCGCAGAAGCTCACCGCAGATGCGCTGGCCGCGCGGTTGTGCGCTTGTGTCACCCAGCTGGGTAGCGTGCAGTCGAGCTATCACTGGCAGGGGGCGATCGAAACCGCGCAGGAACTGCAGTTGCTGTTCAAGACGAGTGCCGCTCGCGCGCTAGAGCTCGAGCAGTTCATTCTGGCTCACCATCCCTACGACACGCCGGAAATCCTCTCATGGCGAGCGACGACGTCAGCCGCGTACGGCCAATGGATCACGGTTGAAACCCAACGTCCTCTCCATGTTTAACGGTCTCGACCGACGCGCGCGCCATGCGCTGCGCGTCGTATTTTTCCTGCTTGGCTGTGTGGCCCTGGTGCAGTTCGGCACGCTTGCCCGTGCCGCGGACGACTTCCTCGACCCAGCCGTTGCTTTCAAATTCAGCGCGGCCGAGAAGCCCGGTGAAGTTGTCGTGACGTACAGGATCGCCGACGGCTACTACATGTACCGCGAACGCTTCGCTTTTACGACGCGCAACGGCATGACCACGATCGGCGAGCCGCAATTGCCGGCCGGCCATGTCAAGTTCGATCAGACTTTCAATAAGAACGTCGAGACCTACCGTAATGAGGTGGTGATCCGGATTCCGGTCAAGCAGGCGGCGGGGCCGTTCGATCTGGCTGTGACGTCGCAGGGCTGCGCCGATGCCGGCATTTGCTATCCGCCGATGGAGCGCGTCTACCACGTGAGCGGCGCGGCCTTGCAGGCCTCCGGGGCGGCCGCGGCTCCCACAGCCACGCAGCAATCCGCGGCGGCCGACGAGCCGTGGTACGAGCGCGCCACGAGCGCCGATTACGCGCAATCGCTGCTCCAGCGCGGCGGCTTCTTTGCGATCATCGGACTCTATTTTGTCGCCGGCGCCGTGCTCAGTCTGCTGCCGTGCTCGTATCCGATGATTCCGATTCTGTCAGCGATCATCATCGGCGAAGGCGCGCGGGTGACGCGCGCGCGCGGTTTCGCGTTGTCGCTGGCGTACGTGATCGGCATGGCGCTCGTGTACACGGCGCTCGGCGTCGCGGCGGCGCTCGTAGGGCAGAGCTTGGGCGCATGGTTGCAAAACCCTTGGGTGCTCGGCGCGTTCGGCGTCCTGCTGACCATTTTTGCGCTGACGCTGATCGCGGGTTTCGACATCGCGCTGCCCCAACGTTGGCAGGACGGCGTGGCGGGTGCGTCGACAGGCCGCTCGGGCGGCAAGTTCGCCGCGGTTGCAATGATGGGCGCCTTGTCCGCGCTGGTGGTCGGCGCCTGCATGACCGCCCCGCTTTTCGCCGTGCTGGCCTTTATCGCGCACGCCGGCGACGCCTTGCTCGGCGGTGCGGCGCTGTTCTCGATGGGGCTCGGGCTCGGTGTGCCGCTGCTGATCGTGGGTCTTGGCGCTGGCACGCTCCTTCCGCGTGCGGGCGCCTGGATGGATGGCGTCAAGGTGTTCTTCGGCGTCGTGCTGCTTGCGGCCGCGCTGTGGATCGTTTGGCCGGTGCTCGGCGCGTCGGCGACGATGTTGCTGAGCGCGCTCTGGTTGCTGGTCGCCGCAGCCTCGCTCGGCTTGTTCGCGGCGCCGACTGCCGGGGCCTCCGTCTGGCGCGGGCTTGGCCGTGGGATCGGCGCTGCATTGGCCGTTTGGGCGGCGGTGTTGCTGGTCGGTCTGGCAGCGGGATCTACCGATCCGCTTCGACCGCTTGCCGTATTCGCGGCGCGAGGCGGGGAGTCTGGCGTCACCAACGGCTCCAATCAAACAGCTTCGGCGCCGCAGAGCGAGCTGACGTTTGCCCCAGTCCGCTCGTCGAATGAACTCGATCAAGCCGTCAAAACAGCGGCGCAGCCCGCCATGCTCGATTTCTACGCGGACTGGTGCGTGAGTTGCAAGGAGATGGAGAAATTCACCTTCAACGACCCGCGCGTTCAGGCGAAATTGAAGCAGATGAACCTGCTACGCGCCGACGTCACCGCGAACAATGCAGACGATCAAACGCTGCTCAAACGCTTCAGCCTGTTCGGTCCGCCGGGCATCATTTTCTTCGATCACGGAGGGAAGGAAGTGTTGCGAGTGGTGGGCTACGAGTCTGCGGATAAGTTCTTGCGGACGCTAGATCGGGCGGGTGCTTCGGGGGCTTGACGGTTAGCAACTCGGCGACGCGCGCGATTCGTAAGCGGCGATGTCCTATGCGTGCGCGCAAGCATCGCTGCATTACACGCCATACTTCTGCACCGGAACCACGAAAGCATTTGCATCGCTCTATCCAGGACGAACTGATGCAATTGACATCACGCCCATAAAAAACGGAGGCGCGACTCAAAGGTCCGCCTCCGTTTTTCTCAACGGTTAACAAGCCCACCGTCAACAGGCAGCGCTTCAGCTTACTTCTGCGAGCGCAGCATCCGCGCGGCATCCAGCGCGAAATACGTCAGAACCCCGTCCGCGCCAGCCCGCTTGAACGCCAGCAGCGATTCCATCATGACCTTGTCGTGGTCCAGCCATCCGTTCTGCGCAGCCGCCTTCAGCATCGCGTATTCGCCGCTGACCTGGTACACGTAGGTCGGGAACTGAAACTCGTCCTTCACGCGGCGCACGATATCCAAATACGGCATGCCCGGCTTGACCATCACCATGTCCGCGCCTTCGTTGATATCCGCTTGCACTTCGCGCAGCGCTTCATTCGAATTGGCCGGGTCCATCTGGTAGGTCATCTTGTTGCTCTTGCCGAGGTTCGTCGCGGAACCGACAGCATCGCGGAACGGGCCGTAGAACGCCGACGCGAACTTGGCCGCGTAAGCCATGATCCGCGTATGGATGTGACCCTCGCTTTCGAGCATCTCTCGGATCGCGCCGATGCGACCGTCCATCATGTCCGAAGGTGCGACGATGTCGACGCCCGCCTCAGCCTGCGCACACGCCTGTTCGACGAGAATCTCAACGGTCTCGTCGTTGATCACATACCCAGCTTCGTCGAGCACACCGTCCTGGCCGTGACTCGTGTACGGATCGAGCGCGACATCGGTGAGCACGCCCAGCTCGGGGAAATTCTTCTTCAGCTCGCGAACCGCGCGCGGGATCAGGCCGGCCGAATTGGTCGCCTCGCGGCCATCGGGCGTCTTCAGCGAGGGCTCGATCGCGGGGAACAGCGACAACACCGGCACGCCCAGTTCGAGGCATTGCTCGGCGACGCCCATCAGCAGATCGACCGACACGCGTTCGACGCTCGGCATCGACGGCACGGCTTGCCGCACGTTCGTGCCTTCGACGATGAACACGGGGTAGATCAGATCGTTGGTGGTGAGGATGTTTTCGCGCATCAGGCGACGCGAGAAGTCGTCACGGCGCATGCGGCGCGGACGGTAGTGCGGGTAGAAGCTCATATCGGATCGAAGCTCGTGGATGTGTGGAGTGGACAAGTAACGCCTGCCTCCGCTCCCGGAAACTTTTCGAGACAATGGTATATCATACCGATCGAGCAAGGCGCCTTGCGCTGACCTCCCCGCTTCTCCTCCCTGAGCGGGTGCCTGTCGTTTTTTCGATTAGGCTGTTTGACCCGCCGTTCAAGCGGCGGGTTTTTTTATGGGGGCCGGAAATAGCGATATCGGCTGTCGGGGCCGGGCAGCCGCGCTTACTGCGCGGGGGCCGTTTCGCCCTTCGCGTTGGGGATCAGCCAGCTTTCGATCAGTTCGTGTGCTTCGTCGATCCCGACGCGCTTGAGCGCCGAAAACAGTTGTGCGGTCAGTTCGCCCTGGTAGCCGGCGGCGCGATATTCAGCCAGACCTTTCTGCGTGGCGCGCAACGCGTTCACGCTTTCCTGGCGCGTCAATTTGTCGCATTTGGTCAGCAGCGCGTGGATCGGCTTGCCGGTCGGCGCGAACCACTCGATCATGCGCCGGTCCAGATCGGTCAACGGGCGGCGCGAGTCCATCATCAAAATCATGCCACGCAGTTGCGAGCGCGATTGCAGGTAGGTGGACAGCAGCGCTTCCCAGTGAGCCTTGGCCGCGCCCGGCACTTCCGCGTAACCGTAGCCCGGCAGGTCGACCAGATGCGCGGTCGGCTCGTCCGCCTTGCCCACCGAAAAGTAATTGATGTGCTGCGTGCGTCCCGGCGTCTTGCTGGCGAAAGCCAGCCGCTTCTGATTGCACAGAATGTTGATGGCCGTAGACTTGCCCGCGTTCGAGCGTCCCGCGAAGGCGATCTCGGGTTGCGCGGTTGCCGGCAGATCGCGCAGGTGATTGACGGTCGTGAAAAAATGGGATTGGTGGAGCAGGAAGGACATGATCAGGCCAGGATTCGAGACGCCGGGGAACCCGGAGTGGGGACGGGTCAAGCCCGACTGGCGTCTTAGCGATTAGCGAGTTATTGTACAATACGATGGTTTACTGAAAACCTGAGGGGGCCAGCCCGCGTGCCTTGGCGGCTCCTGGCGGTCACTCGGTCGCCGTCGTATTTTGCAAAACCTCTAAAATCCCACAAGACGAGACAGGGTGTGCGAATGAATCGACTGAGCAAGACTCTGATGGTGCTTCATGTAGCGGCAGGTCTTTCAGGTTTGGCAATTCAGGCACGAGCAGCAGAACCGGCGAAGCCGGACGTCAATCGGGGGCAGGCAATCGCGGTGCAGGTGTGCGCGTCATGTCACGGTGCAGACGGCAACAGTGCCGGCGGCGCGTATCCGAAGCTGGCGGGCCAGCATCCCGAGTATCTCGTCAAGCAGCTCAAGGACTTCAAGATTCAGCCGGGCGCAAAGCAGCCCGCGCGCAACAATGCGATCATGGCGGGCATGGCTGCGGCGCTCTCCGAACAGGACATGGTCAACGTCGCTGCCTATTTCGCGGCGCAGACCCCGAAACCAGGCTATGCGCACAACAAGGACACCGTCGCGCTCGGCCAGAAGATTTATCGAGGCGGGGTCGCCGACAAGGGCGTGCCGGCGTGCGCCGCGTGCCACGGGCCGACTGGTCAGGGGATTCCGTCACAATTCCCACATCTGTCGGGGCAGTGGGCGGAGTATTCGGTGACGCAGCTGGCCGCGTTTACGCAAGGTCCTGGCGCGCGCAACAACAACGAGGCGATGCACACCATTGCGTCGCGTCTGTCGGACAGCGAGATCAAGGCTGTGGCCGATTACATCGCGGGCTTGCGTTAAGAGTTCGCGCGCAAGTGCAACCGGCCCTTCAAGGCCGGTACAAAACAAGAAAAGGGTGAGGGCGTCGTGGGTGCGACAGCCCTTCACCCTTTTTTGCTGTTCAGTCGGAGTATGAATGAGCGTCACCACGTCGGGTTTGCAGTCGAAGTCGGGCAACCGCGTCATTCGCAGCGTCGTCGAAGTCTTGAGTTCGATGCGTTTCGCGATTGCGCTGCTCGTGATTCTGTCGATCGCCAGCATCATCGGCACCGTCCTCACGCAGGACGATCCGTATCCCAACTACGTCAATCAGTTCGGCCCGTTCTGGGCGGACATCTTCCGCGCGCTGAGCCTGTACACGGTGTACAGCTCGTGGTGGTTCATGCTGATTCTTGGCTTTCTGATGGTGTCGGTATCGCTGTGCGTGATTCGCAATGCGCCGAAGATGCTCGCCGACGCGAAGAGCTGGAAGGACAAGGTCCGCGAAGGCAGCTTGCGCGCGTTCCACCACAAGGGCGAATTCGCGGTGCACGGCACGCGCGCGCACACTTCGGCGGTGCTCGCCAAACTCTCGGCCAGGCTCGGCTACAAGTTCGTCACGCGTGAGTCGGAGGGGGCGACGCTGATCGCCGCCAAGCGCGGCGCGTTGACCAAGTTCGGCTACATCTCCGCTCACCTTGCGATCGTTGTGATCTGCGTCGGCGGCCTGCTCGACAGCAACTTGCCGATCAAGCTGCAAATGTGGCTGTTCGACAAGTCGCCGATCCGCGCCAACACGGTGATCAACGAGATTCCGCCGGAGCATCGTCTGTCGCAGTCGAACCCGACTTTTCGTGGTTATGCATGGGTGCCGGAAGGCCAGCACGTCTCGACGGCGATCCTGAACCAGCCGGACGGCTCTCTGATTCAGGACCTGCCGTTCTCGATCGAGCTGAACAAGTTCATCGTCGACTACTACTCGACGGGCATGCCGAAGCTGTTCGCGAGCGACATCGTGGTGGTGGATCACAAGACCGGCGCACGCGTGCCGGCGCGCGTCGAAGTGAACAAGCCGTTCGAATACGACGGCGTGTCGATTTATCAGTCGAGCTTCCAGGACGGCGGCTCGCAGATGCAGATGACTGCCTACCCGATGACCGGTGCAAGCGCAAAGGCCGCGCCGTTCGGCGGCACGATCGGCGGCAATGCGCCGCTTAGCTCGGCGACGCCACTCGCAGACGGCCAGACGGTCGAATTCGCCGATTTCCGCGCGATCAACGTCGAAAATATCTCGAACGGCAGCGGCCAGACCGATGCCCGCGGTGTCGCCGCGCATCGCTCGCTGAAAGAAGCGTTCGACGAGCGCCTCGGCTCCGGCGCGAAGAGCTCGAAGCCGCTCGATCTGCACAACGTCGGCCCCTCGGTGCAGTACAAGGTGCGCGACAAGGACGGCCAGGCGCGCGAGTACAACAACTACATGCTGCCGGTGGACGTCGCGGGCGAGAAGATGTTCCTTGCCGGCATGCGCTTGAATCCGGACGACCCGTTCCGCTACCTGCGCATTCCCGCCGACAGCGGCGGCACCGTCAAGGAATGGATGAACCTGCGCGCCACGCTCGAAGATCCGGCAATGCGCGCCGCGGCCGCGCACCGTTTCGCGCAGCGCTCGGTGCCGGGTTCGAATCCCGAACTGCAACAGCATCTCGATGAAAGCGCGCTGCGTGTGCTGACCCTTTTTGCCGGCGCGGACAGCAGCACCAAACTGCCGAACGGCCAGGCGGCCGGCGGCTTCCAGGCGATTGCCGGCTTCATCGACCATTCGGTGCCGAAAGGCGAGCAGGAGAAGGCTGCGGGCCTGCTGCTGCGCATGCTCGAAGGCGCGACGTGGGATCTGTGGCAACTGTCCCGCGGGCGGCTCGGCGAGGCCGACGCGCAGGCGAATGCGGACGCGAGCCGTTTCGTCCAAAGCTCGATCAACGCGATATCCGACAGCTTTTTGTATGGATCGCCGGTTTACTTGCAGCTTGACTCTTTCAAGCAGGTGCAAGCTTCGGTATTTCAGTTGACGCGCGCGCCGGGCAAAAAAGTCGTGTATCTTGGCAGCCTGCTCCTCGTGTTGGGCATCTTTTCGATGTTCTACGTGCGCGAACGGCGCCTCTGGTTCTGGCTCAAAGATACCGATCACGGCACGCAGGTCGTCATGGCGATGTCGAGCGCGCGCAAAACGCTCGATTTCGAAAAAGAGTTCGTCCAGACGCGCGATGCCGTAGGCGCCGCGCTGGGCGCTAAGCTCATCGAAGCAGCCGACGCCGCCGGCGCCTCCAGCAACCCCGGCAATGCTGGCGCGCCGTCCGCAAGCTCACAAGATTCGACCCGGTAAGATCATGGACTTGACTCAGGTTTCCTCATCCTCTTCCCCCTCGCGGCCCGACAGATCGTTCGCGAGCGAGACGCTCAACGTCGCGCAGTACGACGAGCGGCCGTTTCTGAAGCGGCTCGGCATCGTCGACTGGCTGTTCGCCGTGGCGATGGTCGCGGGCGCCGGGTTTGCGCTGTCGCGCTACTACCCGTTCATGAACTACTACGACAAGCTGGTGCTGGTGTGCGCGGTGCCGGTGTTCGTCGTGCTCGGGTGGCGCTGGAAACCGGTGCGTCCTTTGATGGTGGGAATCGCCGCGCTGTCGTTGCTGGCGATCCAGATCTATCAGGGGGATCTCAGCCGCGCGGATAACGCGTTCTTCCTCAAGTATTTCCTGTCGAGCCAATCCGCGATTCTGTGGATGAGCGCGCTCTTCGTGTTCGCCACCGTGTTCTACTGGATCGGTCTCATATCGCGCTCGCCGACCGGCGCGGCGATCGGCTCGAAGATGACGTGGGCCGCGGTCGTGATGGGCTTCGTCGGCATGATGGTGCGCTGGTACGAGTCGTACCTGATCGGCGCGGATGTCGGCCATATTCCAATCTCGAACCTCTACGAAGTGTTCGTGCTGTTCAGCCTGATCACCGCGCTGTTCTATCTGTACTACGAGCAGCACTACAACACCCGCGCGCTCGGCGCGTTCGTGCTGCTGGTGATCAGCGCGGCCGTCGGCTTCCTGATGTGGTACTCGGTCGCGCGCGACGCGCAGCAGATCCAGCCGCTGGTTCCGGCGCTGCAAAGCTGGTGGATGAAGATTCACGTGCCGGCGAACTTCATCGGCTATGGCAGCTTTGCGCTGTCGGCGATGGTCGGCGTCGCGTATCTGGCGAAAGATCGCGGTATGCTGGCGGACCGCCTGCCGGCGCTCGACGTGCTCGACGACCTGATGTACAAGTCGATCGCCGTCGGCTTTGCGTTCTTCACGATCGCCACGATTCTCGGCGCGCTGTGGGCTGCGGAAGCGTGGGGCGGCTACTGGAGCTGGGACCCGAAGGAAACGTGGGCGCTGATCGTCTGGCTGAACTACGCGGCCTGGCTGCACATGCGTCTGATGAAGGGGCTGCGCGGTGCGGTCGCGGCATGGTGGGCGCTGACCGGCCTGCTCGTGACGACCTTCGCGTTCCTCGGCGTCAACATGTTCCTGTCGGGCCTGCATAGCTACGGCAAGCTGTAATATCCGCCGCTCTGGACCGACCAAGAACCGCCGCGTGCTTTGCACCGGCGGTTTTTTTATAACTGGCGGAATATTGACGGCATCCAATGTGTTCGTTACGCAAGTACCTATGGATGACTGGACGAACGCCAGTACGGGCGAACATCAATATGGCCGCGTCGGATACACAAGCCGACGCGCCGGCAAGGAGCAGCACGATGTGGATCAAGCGAAGTGACAGAATGCGACTCGTCGGCGACGACATCGCGCGCAGCGAAATCACGCCGCAGTGCGTTTTCGAGAACCGGCGGCGCGTGTTGCAAGCGGCCGGCGCGGCGGCGCTCGGCGGTTTGATCGGCGGGAGCGGTGAGGCGCGGGCGGCCTACACGTCGCCGGACCCGAAGGCGCAGAAACTGGCGGCCAAGACGAACACCAGATTCGTCGCGCTCGACAGGATCACACCGTACAAGGACATCACCACATACAACAACTTCTACGAGTTCGGCACCGACAAGAGCGATCCCGCGCATAACGCGGGGACGTTGCGGCCGCAGCCGTGGAAGGTGAGCGTCGAGGGCGAAATCAAGAATCCGAAGGTGTACGACATCGACGAACTGCTGAAGCTCGCGCCGCTCGAAGAGCGTGTGTACCGGCTGCGCTGTGTCGAAGGATGGTCGATGGTGATTCCGTGGATCGGCGTGCCGCTGTCGGAGTTGATCAAGCGCGTGCAGCCGACCGGCAATGCCAGATACGTGCAGTTCATCACGTTGGCCGATCCGTCGCAAATGCCGGGCCTTTCGACGCCCGTGCTCGACTGGCCGTATTCCGAAGGGCTGCGCATGGATGAAGCGATGAACCCGCTGACGCTATTGACGATGGGGCTTTACGGCCAGGTGCTGCCGAATCAGAACGGCGCGCCGGTGCGGGTGGTGGTGCCGTGGAAATATGGTTTCAAGAGCGCGAAGTCGCTGGTGAAGATCCGCTTCCTCGACAAGCAGCCGCCGACCAGTTGGAACACATATGCGTCGAATGAATACGGCTTCTACTCGAACGTGAATCCTAACGTCGATCATCCGCGCTGGAGCCAGGCAACCGAACGGCGCATCGGCGAAGACGGCTTCTTCACGCCCAAGCGCAAGACGCTGATGTTCAACGGCTACGGCGATCAGGTCGCGTCGCTTTATCAGGGCATGGATCTGAAGAAGAATTTCTGAGGCACGTTAATGGCTTCCGATACGCAACCCATTGTCCAGCCCAAGCGCACGACACCGCGCGGGCAGGAGTTTGCGCCCTCAGCGCCGGCGACGGCAACGGTGAACAAACGTGCCGCGGGCGGCGCGCTCTGGATTGCGCCCGCCAAAATCGCAGTGTTTATCGCGGCATGGTATCCGCTCGCGCGCATCATACTATTCGGCGTGACCGAGCGGCTCGGCGCGAATCCGATCGAGTTCATCACACGCTCGACCGGCCTATGGACGCTCGTGTTTCTGTGCATCACGCTGGCGGTCACGCCGCTGCGTCGACTCACCGGCGTCGCCGCGTTCGTGCGTTTCCGGCGCATGCTCGGGCTCTACACGTTCTTCTACGCGACGCTGCATTTCACCACTTACCTCTGGTTCGACAAGTGGTTCGACGTTGCGGCCATTCTGAAGGACATCGGCAAGCGGCCGTTCATCACCGTGGGCTTCGCGGCGTTCGTGTTGCTGATCGCGTTGGCCGTGACGTCGCCGCGCGCGATGGTGCGCAGACTCGGCCGCCGCTGGCAGACGTTGCATCGCGCGATCTATGCGATCGGTGCGCTGGCGATCCTGCACTTCTGGTGGATGAAGGCGGGCAAGCACGATCTGCTGTTGCCGAAGATCTACGGCGCGATCATGGTGGCGTTGCTAGGGTGGCGATTGATCGTATGGCTGCGTGAGCGAAGGTTGAAGGCGCGTTGACGTTTGCCACGTGTGCCGGCTATAGCGAAGCGCGCAAATGGAAAAGGCGATGCCGCGGTTCACACCGCGGCATCGCCTTTTTTCGTGCTGCCTAACGAGTCAACTGCTTAGGCATTAACGTTTACGCCGGCAAAATTGTTTCGCCCGCAAACAGTTGCTTGACCTCTTCGCGTGCGCGAACCACATGCGCCTGTGTACCATCGACCATCACCTCGGCCGCACGCGGACGCGTGTTGTAGTTGGAACTCATCACGAAGCCGTATGCGCCGGCCGAGCGGATCGCCAGCAGATCGCCGGGTTCGACCGCCAACAGGCGTTCGCGGCCGAGCCAGTCGCCACTTTCGCAAACCGGGCCGACCACGTCGTACACATGAGCCGGCACGTCGCGCTTAGCCACCGCGTCGATCGCGTGATAAGCGTCGTACATCGCGGGGCGCGCGAGATCGGTCATCGCCGCGTCGACGATCACGAAATTCTTTTCTGCGCCCGGCTTCAGAAACTCGACGCGCGTGAGCAGCACGCCCGCGTTGCCGACGAGCGAGCGGCCCGGTTCGAAATACACTTCGCGATGGCCGTGACCGCGCGCTTCGATGCGATCCAGCACGGTGCGCACGAACGCGCCGATCTCCGGCGGGGTTTCGTCGTCGTAGGTGATGCCCAGACCGCCGCCCACATCGATGTGGCGAATCTTCACGCCGTCCTGCTCGATTTGCTCGACGAGGTCCAACACCTTGTCGACTGCATCGAGATAAGGCGCGACTTCTGTGATTTGCGAACCGATATGACAGTCGATGCCGACCACCTCGAGATTCGTCATCGCGGCGGCGGCCTGATACGTGGCGCGCGCGTCTTCGAAGGCGACACCGAACTTGTTCGACTTCAGGCCCGTGGAAATATACGGATGCGTTTTCGCATCGACGTCGGGATTCACGCGCAACGACACCGGCGCCTTCCTGCCCATTTCGGCCGCAACCGCATTCAGGCGATCGAGTTCGGGAATCGATTCGACGTTGAAGCATTTGACGCCTGCCGCGAGCGCATCGCGCATCTCGTCCGCGTGCTTGCCGACACCGGAAAACACGGTGTTTTCCGCTTTGCCGCCGGCGGCCAGCACGCGCGCCAGTTCGCCGCCCGACACAATGTCGAAGCCGGCGCCGAGACGCGCGAACACGTTGAGCACCGCGAGATTGCTGTTGGCCTTGACGGCCACATGCACGCTCGCGCGACGGCCCGCGCAGGCGCCGGCGTACGCGTTCCATGCTTCGGTGAGCGCGGCGCGCGAGTAGACGTACAGCGGCGTGCCGAACTGTTCGGCGAGAGAGACGGCGGACACGCCTTCAGCGTGTAATACGCCGTCGACGTAGTCAAATGCGGATCGAGTCATGCGAAAGTCTTATTGAACGGGGGTGACGGCGGATGCGGGCAGCGGGGCTGCGGTACCGGATGCAGCGGAAGCGGGCGGCGTGGCGAGTTCGGTTTCCGGCGCCAGCGAGAGCGGCGTGCCCGAGGTATCCGGCATGGTGCTCATGTCGGTGGCGGTGTCCGACGCGGGTTGCGCTTCGTTCGGCGGCGGCGTTTGCGTGCGATGAGCGGGCGGGGCAGGCAGCGGCGGCACGGTCGGCAAGTAGAGCGCGCCGCGTTGTCCACAACCAGCCAGCAAACCACCGAGTGCACAACCTGCGAGAATGGTTAAAACCGCTACAATCGCGCGGCCGGGCGCCGCCGTGCGCATCCGAGATACAACTCGCATGACTGTCCCTGAATAAATAATCGATGGAGTTTAGCATGTCCGATAGTGATTACCTGACCCGCGCGGAGGCCGCGCTAGCCGCCATCGAACGCGCGCTCGACGACACCGATGCCGACATCGAACTCGAACGCAGCGGCAACGTACTGACGCTCGAATTCGAGAATCGCTCGAAGATCATCGTCAACCTTCAGCCGCCGATGAGCGAGATCTGGATTGCCGCGAAGGCGGGGGGGTTTCACTTCCGGTTCGTCGATGGCGAGTGGCGCGACACGCGCAGCGGCACCGAGTTTTTTGCGGCGCTGTCGGAGTATGCGACGCAGCAGGCTGGCGAGCCGGTTCGCTTTACGGCGTAATAGCAGCACGCTCGCTCGCGAGCTCGAGTGCTCGAAGGCGAGCACCGCCGTGTAGCCCAGATCAAACGCTCAAAGCAATACCGCCGCGCTTCTCTCGAGCGCGGCGGTTTTGTTTTTTCAAACGGCAGCAGACAAAAGCGTCAGTGTCCGCGGAACAGATTCATGATGTCCTGCTTTTCCTGTTCGCCGACCTGCTGGGGCGCAGCCGCGGCCGCGCTCGCCTCCGCGTCCAGCGTCGCCTGACTGACGCCGACCGTCGCGACGAAACCATGCCCCGGCGTGAAGTCGTCGAAATACAGTTCCGAGCCGATTTCGGTCACGTCGTCGGGACGAGCCATCTTGTACTCCGGCACGCCTTTGAGCGCGCGGCCCATGTACTCGATCCACACCGGCAACGCGAGGCCGCCGCCGGTTTCCTTGTCACCGAGACTGCGCGGATTGTCGTAGCCGATCCACGCGATCGCCGTGAGCGTGTGCTGAAAACCGGCAAACCACGCGTCACGCGAATCGTTGGTCGTGCCCGTCTTGCCGGCCAGATC
>Ga0310811_10005278_pt1 | contig 16330 bp, 9 predicted proteins | sample YCmetagenome_FD_207642 | JGI IMG/M metagenome (GOLD analysis project Ga0310811, IMG submission 207642) | Soil microbial communities from experimental microcosm in Duke University, North Carolina, United States - YC | ecosystem: Engineered > Artificial ecosystem > Soil microcosm > Unclassified ...
CAGCCAACCTCTGTTGTTCAGCCAACCTCTGTTGTTCAGCCAACCTCTGTTGTTCAGCCAACCTCTGTTGTTCAGCCAACCTCTGTTGTTCAGCCAACCTCTGTTGTTCAGACTCTGGAGGAACAACAGGTTCGAGCTTGGGTATGTTGTCCTCTATGGACACAGGAATCGACGTCAACGTAACTGGATGCTGAACGCTCGTGTCGTTCTCGATCTGTTTCTGCAGTTCATCTTGATTCCGGAACACCTCCACAGCCTCCTGCGGTGTGAGTGGAATCAGTGGGATCCACACATTGGGTGGCGTCAGAGTCACGCCAATGGTTCCACTCGGATTGCTAAGTTCAATCTCGACGTCTGGAACGATGGCACGATCAAACCGATCTGTCAGATACTGCATCTGAACGAACAACACAGATTTGCTCTCGCTGGTCTGATTCGAGATCCAGTCACGCACACTCTCATACGCGCGAACGGCCAAATCAGACCAATCCACCTTATATCCACGTTGTACTAACCTGCGCGCTCGTTGAAGCACGTTTGCCCACATCTCGGGTCTCAGGTTGAGTAGCTGGTTGGGATCATCAAGGCTCAACCAGTACTCGATCTTCCCATCTGCCATCGTTCGAGTCTCCACTGGTGGTTTGACATTTCGAGCATCAATGCGTTCATTAGTATAGAATCGCTGTGCCAAGAGGACAGGATCTCGGAACGCTACCCTACGAACATCCTTCAGGTCGATCTGAACGACATAGATGGTTCTCCTGGTCGTTCGGCTACTGAACATACGAACGAACCGGGTTTCCGGATAGTAGAATGGCCAACCCTCCCCATCCCATTCATATCGCACGGTATATTGTGCAGAGCGGATGTAATTGGAGATGTGATCAAGCTTGTCTCGCGTATTCGTGAACACCACAGTAGGAGTGGGTATCCACGCTGGAGTATGTGATGGGAGTGCACATTCAATCAGCAGGTCTCCCATCAGGATGCTCTCCGTGGAGTCGATCAATCGAAGGAGTTCGATCAGTCCCCATTGGTTGTGGATTGCTATCCGCAAGTTGTTCAACCCATTATCTGGCTGGGATGGAACGAGAGCCATTTGAGTGGACTCACACACCGTCTTTTGTATTCACAAACATGGGAGACGAACAGAACCACACTCAGTTCATCATTCAGGTTCGTACGAACATCTTCTGATTCTCAACCCTGTTTCTCCGTGTCAGCAGTTGCTCCTGTACAGGTGCCTTCTTGTGAAATGCAATCACGTATCGAACGATGGCGTCATCATCATGCCGAGCAACGTAGATAGTCGGGTTGATCTTGTTGTTGACATACGTGTCAATAGGTGCACCATTGATCTGCACATGTGACATCCCAGCTACACCGGTGTGTCCTACAATGACGTCTGCCACGAGCAGGTAGCTGATGTCTTCCTTCGACACATCCGTGTAGTTTACACTGTACTTGGCCTCTGTTGCAAAGTACGAGCCCTTCCCAAATGCCGAGTTCTGATTGAGGTGGATCTTCCAACCCTGGTCGCAGATGGACTTGATGTTCGGTTCTTTGGTGCCATGGTACAGCTGTTTGATCTGGATGGTAGGTGGGATTTGAACAGAGAGGGCATGATTTTGTGGAACAGGAGGAGAAGAGCTGGTTGTCAACGAACGTTCTCGTTCCACAAGTGCCTGGAATCGTTGTTCGAATCTCTGGTTGACGTCAGGACAATGAACCTCCTCGATCCATAGGATGCATGCGTTCTTGTACGACTTGCGGATCATGGTGGAGAGTTCATCGTACTTGGCACTGGATAAGGGAAGTGGTTTGGTGGTGGAGAGCGAGGTCATGTTCCATATATTGTATAACTGTGTATGAATCTGTGATGTGCATACGAGGAATGAGAATAGACAATGGATCTCAATAGATCTCCATTATCTATTCATGAATGCACGTCTTACCCACTCTGTCGGCCTGCATAGATGGCTTGAGTACCGTGCTTCCGTGCTGGATAAGTCGCGTCATAGCTGACATACGCGTTCAGTGTGCCATTTCGATTGCTCTTCTTGATGAGAGCACTCAGCAACGACTGGTCGTGACGGTGTTCAATGAAGTCTGGGTGCTCCAAACGCCTCTGATCTCCTGGCACGTCATTTACCAGGTCGTGATCATTGCACAGTGTCTTCCACTCCTCCAACAGGTTCTTGGTGCGCTCCGTTACACGCATCAGCATAGCTCCTGAGATGATCTGAGCGGTGTTCAGGTCGTCTGGATGAGGTTGAATCAGGCTGATGACTCGATTCTTGCAAAACTGGCGATCAGTCCAGTTGTCATTCACCTTGAAGACAATCATGTCAAGGGTCGTCTCATCCTCTCTCAACTTGGCGATCCACTCACTCCATTCTGTGGACGGTTGGAGCACACACCCGGCATCGATCCAGACCACAATGTCATTCTCTGTACAATGATGATCTTCGATGGTCTTCAGGATAACCAGTGGCTTCCAGAACCAGTAGCCGTATCCCCGTGTGTTCAGAGGGAACGGGTGAGTGAACTTCCATTCAGGAAGTACGTCTCTCAGAACAGTGATACTGTCAAACAGATGCAGCGATGTGGCTTCCTGAGTCAAGCGTTCACCTGTGAACCGGCCTGTGGCGAACGAGCAAAGGTGGATAGACATCAGTGTGCTTTCTATTCAGATCTTCAAGGCCAAACCGATATGGTACGCCAGTTCCACAGGCACAGCGTTGCCGATCTGCTTGTACTGCTGAGCCATCGAACCTACAAACACATAATCATCTGGGAATGTCTGAATGCGTGCGTACTCTCTGACCGTCAAGGGACGCGTTTCAACGGGGTGACAGCGTTCTGTTTGCTTCTGATCGGGGGAAGTGGTCAATGTTAGACACGGTTGATCCCGGTGTAATCTGCGCGCCATTCCACGCTTGCCTCCACCTGCATGTAGGCTGTCACCCATATATGTTGCCTGAACGTCTGGTGGAAGGTTCACCCAGCAACCACCTTCAGGGACTTGTCGCATCACAGCCTTCTTGATCTCTGTGTATTGCTTACCGATACTGGGAGGACATCCACTGAGAGCATCCCTGAGCACCTTCTTCTTACCAGGAAAAGGTGTGGGGTACTGGAACTCCGGGAGATTCAGACTGACCAGTTGTCCAACTATGATCACGCGTTCCCGCTTCTGAGGCACATTGAAACCGTTAGCGTTCAGGATTTGGTGCTTGACACTGTAGAGGTTGTTCATTGACAACTCCTGCTTGATCCTCTGGAGAGTGGTACCATTGTCATGATTGGTGAGCCCCTTCACGTTCTCCAGTAAGAACCGTTTGGGTCGAATCTCCTTGACAAGACGTATGAAATCGAGCATGAGCGCACCTCGTGGATCCTTCAACCCTTCTCGTTGACCGGCTGTTGAGAACGCCTGACATGGCACACCGCCACATAGAAGATCAACTTGATCTTGGTATGGTTTACCATCAAACTTGGTCATATCCATGTGAAACACCTTTACATCAGGGTGGTTCTTCTTGAGTGTGTCAATGCACGTCTTATCATTCTCGATCAGAAGGATGGGTGTCCATCCAGCGTTCATCAATCCTTTCGACAAGCCACCTGTACCCGAGCACACCTCTATGAATTGGAGAGACTCGGACATGGTGATCTTTTGTAGTTCGGTATGCTGTAGAGAACGACAGCATACTGATTGGATTTCGACATCGATCAGTCATCTGGTCATATTCTGCAGACCACCTCTGACGTACTACCAGACCTGTCCTCATGTATTCGCTTTCAGAGTTGAACGAAACAATTAAAAACAGACCGATCAGTTCACAGACACAATGTCAAGTACAGCTGGACAAGACCCGAACAGGAAGAGACATACGTACCTGCCATTGGCCAGTGACAACAACAGTGTTGGATCGAGCGCTGTCAGCTACATCGAACGGGTGCTCTCTGTCCCCTTACCTGTTGGACCCATTGTTGCCACATCGATTGAGTTGTCTGGTGACTTCCTTCAGACCACCGGTACCTTCCAGGCCACTCGTAACCTGTTGGAGGATGGAGTCGGCAATGCTAACATCGTCAACACATTGACTGTACAGAATGTCCTTGTAGGAACGAGTGGTACTCTGACAGTGGGTGGAGTACCCGTTCTCTTACAGGGGTTCCCAATCACTGGAGGCTCGGGTACCATCTTCACTACAGGGGCTATCATTGGTGGTAGTGTTAGTGCAGTAACCGGCTCCTTCCAATTCCTGACAGTAGGCGGATTGCCTGCCCAACAACAAGGAACGGCAGTTAATGCCAACGGCAACCCGATTACGACCACGGGTTTGCTGACGGGTGGTGAGATCGTGGGCGGATCTGGATCGTTCCAAACCACTCTGTTGTTGAACGGAGTTCAGGTGCAGAGAACGGGTGATCCAGTGAACGCGGGTTCTAATGAGATCCAGACCACCGGACTAGTCAGTGCTGGGTCGTTACATACAGCGTCTGGAGTAATTGACAATACATTGACTGTAGGTGGGGTGGAGGTTCAGAGAATGGGTGATCCCGTGAACGCTGGCACCAACACAATTCAGAACACGGGCACTGCAAGCTTTGGAGCTACGACCGTTCAGTCATTGACAGTGACGGGAATCAGTGGGGTGAGTCTGGAGAACACATCCAACTCCACCTTCACTGCACTCGTCAACACAGCATCAACGGTTAATCGAACAATAGCCTTTCCGGATGAATCGGGAACAGTGGCACTGTCCGGAGATCCGGTGTCCACCACGGGGTTTGGTATCTTTGGGGGAGTCATTGGAGGAACGGGTGTGTTCAACACTTTCCTGACCGTGTTAGGGAATGGATTGACGGGCACCATTGTCTCTACGGGAGTGCTGAATGCTCAAACGGGTACCATTTCATCTCTCACCACCACTCACTCCTCGTTCAATCAGGGAACAGGAGGTTATGTCGGCACACTGTTTACTCCAGGAGGTATCACGGGCTCTAGCATAACATCAAATCAGCTCCTGGTTACAGCGACTGGAACATTTGGTGGGATCATCCTTGCTCAGGGTGGTATTTCTGGTACGTTCCAGACCTTGTCTGGTAATCTAGTAGTGGGTGGCACAGGCTCAGTGACTGGTCTCCTTTCTGCTCCAGGTGGTATTACAGGGTCACAGATCACCGTTTCTGGAACAGGATCATTTGGGAACATCTTCTCTGTGGGAAATGCAGTGGTGAACGGTCTCTTATCCGCTACTGGTGGTATAACCGGGTCACAGATTACCATTGCTGGAACAGGATCGTTTGGGAACGTTTTCTCTGTGGGAAATGCAGTGATTAACGGCCTCTTATCCGCTACTGGTGGTATTACAGGGTCACAGATTACCATTGCTGGAACAGGATCATTTGGGAACGTTTTCTCTGTGGGAAATGCAGTGATTAACGGCCTCTTATCCGCTACTGGTGGTATTACAGGGTCACAGATTACCATTGCTGGAACAGGATCGTTTGGGAACATCTTCTCTGGAGGGAACGCAGTGGTCGCTGGCGCAAGTACCCTTAGTGTAGGAACGAACGATGGTAATGCGAATTGGTCAGTGCAACGCAACCTTGTAACAGGTGCACCTGCTGGTCAGGTCATGAGTATTAAGACATCCGGTGTCGCCGGCAGTCAATTCATTCCATTGGTGTACGATTATGGGGTGAGTGGTGCTAGTAATCAGTTCCAGTCAGCTCTGATTGTCAGTGACACACTGGCCAGTGGGTGGACAGGTGTGTATGGTGGACAGAATCAGAACTTTGCTCGTATCTACTCAGATGGCGCTTTGGCAGTGAATGGACCACTGGTGCTCGGTACTACACCCACGGGCTCTAACATCGGCGTAACGGGTGCACAGATTCCGATCATGACCAAACTGTACGGATCAGCTACTGCTCCGAGAACGGTAGTGTTCCCTGATAGTTCTGGAACAGTCGTCCTATCTGGAGGTGGTGGAGGTGGTACGGTTCTGAATGCACCCTTCACGGTGGTCACCACTGCCGGTTCTACAGGACTCAGCGTTGCCAATAGCGTGTCTGCGGGAGGGGTTGCGGTCAAGACGTTCAATACCACCGTGGATGATGGGTTCGGAAGCATGTTTATCGGACAGGGTGCGAGCTTTCCCATTCTAGGAATGTGTGGAACAGTCAGCAACACCATGATCTTAAATAATGTGGGTGTCAGTGCTCCGACCCTTACTGCCCGCTCAGCAGGAACGAAACTCGTCCTGTTCCCTCAGTTGTCAGGGTCAACCACGGATTATGCCCTAGGTATAGCGAGCAACACCCTATGGTCATCTGTTCCAACGAATGCGACTCAATTCCAATGGTTTGGTGGTACGGGATCAGCTATGATACTCAGTGGAGCGGGTGCACTGAGCACAACAACTCCGAGTGGAGCGAGCCGGAACGTGGTAGATGACAGCAATGGTAACATGGTCGTTCAGGGCTCGTTCAGTGGAGCATCCGTGTCTGCGGGAACTGGTACGTTTACATCGTTGTTTCTGGATACACCGTTTACGACAGGCAACACGTTACCCACGATTACTGTCGGTGGTCAGACGGGTATTGTGTTTGCCATGCAACAGAACCAGCAGTTGGAGTTCCAGCAAATCGCTGGCACATTCAACGTCAATTTTGGAGGGATGTTCGTCAAATCTACAGAGGGTAGTCAGACCAACGCTACACCGCTAGCTATCTCGACTCAGGGTGGTCCACTGATTTTGACCGGCGATACAGGAACATTCACGAACAACACGTATACATCTGCTACTGCTCTGTACACCACAGGCACGATTGTTTCCGGAGGGGTGACCAGTTCCAGCAATCTGGTTGTGAACAACACGACCACCACGACCAACACTAATCTCATCACCGCTGTTGCTCCCAACATCACCACTGGACAGGGTACTGCTCTCGTCCTTGGACTGGACAGCGCAAACGCGAGTGATGCATTAAACATTCAGTTTGTGAATGGTGGTGGGGTGGGTTCTGCCTCAAACCAGGGCAAGCTGTCCATTGGTTCGGCATTGTTGACATTGACGGCGTCTGGGAACGTCAGTACCGAACACACCACTATAGACGATGGTAACGGCAACATGATCGTTAACGGTTCGCTCAGTGTGAGTGGTGCTGGGACAGTATCTTCTGCACTGGCAACGTTTCTGCAACCCACTCTCTCTACTGGCAATCTGAATGATATCCAGGTAGGTGTTGGTTTAGCACCCAACAACACAGGTGTCTTGGCGTTCAATTATGTGTCATCTGGTAGTGCCAGCAACAGTGTAGGCTTGAGTGTCAGGGGTGCCACTTCATCCCTGTCTGTCAATGGGTCGGGCAAGGTAACAACACCTGCCGGATCGATCCTAGATGACGGTAACGGTAACATGACGATCAACGTTACGGGCACAGCGTCAACAGCAGGTGCTCTCCAGGTACTGACACCCTCCCTTGCGAATGGTGGATTCACTCAAATCAGTGTTGGACACGACACGACCACTAATTTCAACGCCGGTCAACTGCAGTTCCTCTACACAAGCACTGGGTCAACGGGGAATGGAGTGAAATTACAGCTCGTTAACAGCCCCAACTTCGTAGAGGTGTTAGGGTCGGGGGTGGTGAGTACGCACAACCAGATCCTGGATGACGGGTCGGGTAACATGGTCAATGCTGGAACGCTTCGTTCTCAAACCCTGAGTGCCAAGGGAAATGTGTTTAGTGTAGCTGGTGTAAACGCACAGATGGGTGTGTATGGAGGTCAAGCGGGTCCCGCTCCACTGGGCAACACGGCGTTCATTCAGGGTATCACCGGATCTAGTACGACAGTGTCTGTACCCTTGCAACTCCAGCCCATTCCTGGAGCGCTGTACGCATCTCAGAACACTGTAGATGACGGGACGGGTAACATGGTGGTGGTGAAGAACCTCACCATGAGTTCAGCGACAGGTGGGGTGGGGATTTTCTCATCACAACCAGCTGGAGTGTCACTCGATTCCGAGTTCCTGAACATCAACTTCAAGTCGACCGCCACGTCCAGCAATGGCTGGAACGTGTTCAGCACGGCTGGAACATCTGTCTTCCAGATTCTGAACAACACCATAGCAAGCACAGGTTCACAGGTGAGGACGTTCTCCAACGTGTTGGACGATGGAACCGGTGGGAACATGTCCGTAGCCGGTAACTTGAACGTGGCTAGCAGTGGAGCGTTCGCCACCTTGAAAGTGACAGGCACTGGAACGGTAGGGAGTTTGAATGTGTTGGGTACATTGAGTGCAGGGACGATTGCCACCAGCAGTGCGAGCTATGCTAGCATAAGCGCGGGCACGGGGTTCTTTGGAATAACGCCATCCAATGGATTCTTCGGAACGACAGTGATGATGAATGGTTCCAGTTCTGGATTTACGAACCAACCTCAGTTCGTCATACAGAACACAGCACAGACGAATGTCAGCACGTTCCCTCAATTGTGGATGGGTGCAGTGTTGAACAATTCCAATGCAGAAGGGATGATTCAAGCTACCCAAACCGTTGGAAGCACACCCAACGCACCTCTCTACTTGCAACCGTTAGGTGGTGCAGTCAATTTCGGTACGGGCTCTAACACAGTGACGAACATCACCAATGGTGCACTGAGTTTAGCTACAGGCACCTCTCTGGTCTTGGCTACGCTGTCTAACGACAACAACACGGGTGTACGTCTCACAAACAATAACAACACGGCCAATTCGTTGCTATACAACCCGAACTCCAATGCTGGTGTATATTTCACAGATACGCTGAGTGGAGATGCGATCATTGCGAGTAATGGGGGTCAACCCACCTTGAGAATTGGAGTGGCTGGTGGTGCAAGCGCATTGAGGATATCGGGAACGAATGTTACATCTGGGGCATTGGTGTCCACAGGTAACATCACAGCCACCGGCACATCAACGGGTGTGATTACCGCCAATGTCTTGGTCGCTACAGGATCAAGTGGTACTGTGGTGGGTAACAGCGCGTTCCTGGGAAATATGACACTTGGCACGGACGCTCTTGGTGCATTGACCGTCAACAACACCTTGTCCACCAATGTGCTCGACATCGTGCCGTTCGTGATGACAGGTGCAAACTATTTCACAGACACGGTGCCTGGTGATTCTGTCCTTCGTTATGTCAATCCGACTGGAGGCACTCTGCGCATAGGTATCAGTGCCGGTACGGGCAGTTCGTTGAGGGTGGGAGCGAGTACCTTGAGTTCCAAGAACAGCGTGATAGATGACGGTAGCGGGAACATGAACGTGAGTGGGTTTGCGGTGAACAAGAACGGTGGATTCTTCCAGGGCTTCCTCTCACCATTGACCAACACAGGGCTGACGACACCATTCGTACAGGTAGGAAGCCAACCTATCGGTGGTATAGGACCATTTGTTCAGTCATACAATTCAGATTCTGGAACCACAGCGACATTACAGCTCCAACCGTTTGGTTCGCAAGGAGTACTATTGAACAACAACACCAGGCTCAGTGCAGATGGGTCGGGTGCACTGAATCTGCAAACCACAGTGATCACCACGAACGCTCTTCAGCTGAATGGATTCGTGAACAGTGCTGGATCGTACTTTTCCGACACCTCGGCTGGTGATTACGTGATTCGAGGCAGTGGAACAGGAGGCGCCTTGCGTATGGGGTTGAGTTCAGGGTCTGCCAGTGCATTGCGTGTCACATCCACTGCTGTGAGTACTCTGAACAACACGGCAGACGACGGGTCAGGTAACATGTTCGTTCATGGCAACCTGTCTGCCACAGGTGGATCGAGCACGATTACAGCCAATACATTGACAGTGACGGGCACCATGACATCTTCCTCAGTCGTTCTATCAGGTTCAGGGAATGCAAGCCTTTCCAATGACGGGTTGGGTGGTACACAGATTGGCAATTCAAATGGTGGTGGTACGGCCGACAAGATCATCATCAACCCGTACGTCGCAAATGCCGGACAATATCTCAACAATTCACAACCTGGTGACTACGTGATCCAAGCACACGGGACTGGCGGATCTATGAGAATCGGGTTTAACAATGGTGGGAACGGTGCACTGAACATCTCGAGTTCAGACTTGTCGATCACAACGGCCTTTGGTGTGGTGTTAGACGATGGAAGTGGTGATATCAGCGTGCCCGCCTCCATCTTATTGGGTGCTTCGGTAGGAACGACTGGTAAAGCTCAATTGAATCCACCTGGTGCAGGAGCGAACGTAATTCTGAACATGCCGAATACGAGTGGTACACTGGCGCTGGCTGGCGCTTCCACTAGACAAGGTGCTGTGTTTGGCATGTCTGGGACAAGCGCGCCTATCAATGGAAATCTTCAGTGGTTCAATCCCACTGGGTCGGGTTTCTCGGTAGACAACACGACAGGCAACATTGGTATTCCGACCGGTTCATTCATCATGAGTATCAATTTGGTGTTCAATAACGTTGACAAGAGTAGTGGCGCGATACTCACTCCTACCTTCAACAACATCACCAATTTTACCTGGCCACCATCTGCGTTTTCAGGTCTCCCAGCTGTTCAGATCTTCCCTGCATCAGGTACGTCATATGCTAACTTTAGTTTGTCAGGATTCGTAACGTCACCAGGTGGCACCACGACCACAGGTGTCAAATTTACGCTCGGTCCAACAGGTGCTGGTGTGAATCCCAACGTGACATGGGGCAGTCTGCTTTTCACACAGTTCCCGTAGAACAAATCAGAGCGTAGAGTCTTTATCTTGCATACAGTATTGGATACTAGGCTATCCAATACGCTTCTTCTAGTGTACATAACAACCTTCGCTCCTCCTGACTCAGACATGTAAGAGCTTCCTAAGATCATCATCCCAGCTCAACCGCTTCCGAATGCTGTCCGCATTGGCCTCCCTAACCTCACCACCTTCTCCTAACTCCAGGATCTCTGCTGTCACATACTCGGCCGTTCGAATCAACCCTCGTACAGCCAGTGGCTCCATGATGATTCCATGGTCATTCAACCACGGTAGAACCATGTTCTCAGTGAACGACAGCTTCAAGGACGGGTCGTTCACTGCCTTGTCGAACTCGTTCAGTCCGTGGTTCTGGAACTCTGGACTACCCGCAAGGAGTGCTTCACCAACCAACTCACGTGTTATGGGTACATCCAGTACCGTGTCCTTGTGCTTCTCCAACCAGCTCGTTGTGAACTGGATGTAGCGCTGTGTCAACTCCTCCACTAATTGGAGCGCGTCATCAGTATACTTGATTTGGGGTTGGTCTTCTTTCGCTACTTTTTGTACTCCATTCCTCCAGTCTATTGGGTTGAACAACGGTTCAGGTACATCGACTTGGTGAACAGAATGTGGCTTGGTCGAGCTAGGTTTGACTGAGCTGTGTTTTAGGTGAACGCTCGGTTGGTGGTGAACGCTCGGTTGGTGGTGAACGCTCGGTTGGTGGTGAACGCTCGGTTGGTGGTGAACGCTCGGTTGGTGGTGAACGCTCGGTTGGTGGTGATTCTGAATCACTGGTCGGTGTCGAGGTGTGCGCTTCTTGGAACCCTTACGAGATGACGACTTTCGGCTAGATCTCGAACTGGAACGAGATCGTCGTCTACTACCACTGCTTTGGCGTTTCTTGAGAATGGCTTGTCCCACCTTACCATCACATTTGACCCAGCGTTTCGTCTGACGGTTATACACCATACCTTTGTGAGAACGATCTTTCGAACCACGCTTCTTGGATGGCATCTTGAGAGACAAGTGTAGTGTGAACAAAATCCTTTTTTGGAGACAGACACTAATTGGTCATCGATACTGAATCGAATCTCATCGATACTGTCCCAATTTGGAGGCATGGATACCAACGTAGTTGTCTGAGAACAGATCGATGATCTGATACCCCAATTTCTGGAGCACTATCATCGAGTCCATATGTCGCTGTTCCTGACTCAATCCATATTGTTCCACCATGTCATCTGTAATGACCTTGTGATTCTTCTCGAACAGGATGACGGGCAAGTCTCGTAGGATGGTTTGCATACCACCTAGCATCACTAGCGGTTCAAACCCTTCCACATCCATCTTGATGTAATCCACCTTGTCCAGATGCAGGCTGTCAATGGTGATCATCTCGACTTGTTCACCGTCCTTACCCAGTGCCAGACCACCCAAGTTGAAGTCTGGAGCCTGTGAACCATAGCACAGATCTGACTGTGTGTTGGGTCCATCAGTGATTCGCTTGGACAGGTGTGCGTCATCCATCACCTTGTGACCCAATGCCTTGTGATAGATGTTCACCCTGTCTCCCAGCTCATTCCACTCTACGTTCCGCTTCAGGCACTCAAACACCGAACGCTGTGGTTCAAACGCGTAGATGACGGCATGAGGATTGATTCTATGGTACAACAGTGAGTGGCACCCAATGTGTGCACCAATGTCCAGAATAACAGAGGCTTTCTCAATCACTGGACGCAGGTGGTTCACTACCATGAACTCCTCAAACACACGACCCTGCTTCAGCGAGTCAATAATGTACACATCATTGCACCAGATGAACAGATCTCCATACTTGGTGGAGTACCTGGCCATTCCCACAGGGAACGAATCATCCCATATTTGCCACAGAGAACGAATGCGATTGATTGCATACTCCATCTGTGTCTTCCGGCTCAGATCACCCTCCAGCGATGTTAACGTATCCACATTGTTGGAGTGAGAGAACGGACTGTTTTGGCATCCAATAGCGTAACAATCGAGGCGTTGCTTCGTGTACATTGCACTGAGACACTCGTCATCCACGTACCGACAACCATCGTCCAGCAATTCTAGCAACAGGTTGGGTTGGATGAGCTTCTTCTCCACCATCACTCCATTGCATCCTTCTAACACGTTGGTGTATCCGGGGTACTGGGCGGGTTTGCCCAGGTAGGTGTACGTTCTGTCCATGACTTGTCCAGATCCACCTATCACGGGATACAATCCTGTGTGGAGATTCTTCATCTGTTCACGCTTCTCGAGGAACTCTCGAACCATGTTCGTATTGTACACGCGGTCGTCATCGACGTACACCACCAGATCATGTGATTCGACTTCTGGCTCAAACGCAATGCCCAGCACCTTGTTCACTGGACCATGATCGTGCATCAACCGTACAGATAGGACGGGTTCAAACATCTGCTCTAGCTTGCGCAAGTGATCCCTGTCGAGTGTGTGATCAGGAAACCGTTTGTATGACTCGCTGGCATACAGGAAGATGCGTGCGGGTCGAATGGTCTGATTCATCAGCGAAGATAATGTCGATTCAAGGTGAGCCACTCGTGTTGGGATGGTGGTCAGAGAGAAGTAGTACTTGATAGACATGTTGACATGCATGCTTGAAGTACAAGTGATGTATAGCGTTTGTATTTCAAGCCTGCATGTCATAGGAAACATGTGTTGTTCTACTGTCTGTTCTTGGACATTCACTAGCGCGTTCCAGCCAGTCGGTCAAGAACTCCTCCAAGCCTTGTTCACCCTGACGAACAAGGTGATGGACATGGACGTTCTGTGGTAGGTCAGTTGGAATCAGTGAATCATCTGGATAGCACTGTTCACAGTGTAAAGTGCCTACTATCTCGTAGTGGAGAGACGGGTAAAGCTGTCCAAACGTAGTGACCAGGTTCTGAATCTCTTGAAGGTCATCCATCAGGGGAATGTTCAGACGCTCGATCTCTTCATGGTGGAAACCACGGTGTCCCCTCCTCAGGAAGATCAGCTTGTTAGACCGGTCAGTTAACACCTGTCGAAATCGTTCTATTCTGCGTTCAAACTTGGCTTGATCTTGAGGGAACGAGTGATGGATGAACAGCATTCCTTGAGCACTCAGCTCACTTGGTGCCATAGGCATAAACTTGTCAAAGTCGTCCTGAATGCACTGTGCAATACCTCGATATGTGACGATCCAATCGAATGGGAACGCTCGGTCACGCAGGCATATCTTGTTCAGGATTTCTGCTATAGTACAATCGATGCCGAGAGACACTATTACAGTGGTGCTCATGTGGACACCCTGTTTTGATCCTACTGACAGAATCTGGGTCTGTTCAGGTGTGTATTCTGTATATTCAGAGCATCTCCCTATGCCTCGTGATCTCAATGCACAACCACACTGCACGCATGACTAGTTCCACATTGTTCTTCAACAGCAACCGACCGGTGTCCAGTTGGAGCAGGCACATGTCATGCAACCCCGGTACCCTCGACTGGAAATGATGGATGAACGCATCCCACCATCCACGATCTCTAAGCTGTGATCGTTCATTGTCCGTTCCTGACGAGACGTTCAGGTTTGGCCAGCGTCCTCTAAACCAGGTATAGATCTCGGTATCGAGTGTCCGAGAACGAGTGTAGACATGATGCGTGTTCTTACGGTGATGAATCGCTCGTTCGGCGTGGGTGAGCACAGCCTCTAGATCGGGTGCTTTGAGCTCGTCCGACATTCTCTCTTTGTATGAGTGAGGGTGTGTATGGAGGAGGAGAGATGAGAATACATACGTATGGACTCTATGCAATGCTTAAAAGGTGCTTCTGTCATCGTCCATGGATCAATCCCTGTCCCTAGCCATCTGTGCGTGCGCGCGCAACATCACACCGTACCTATCCGATTCGATCGTTCGAATCAACCAGTTCATACGCGTCTTGGAAGCTCGTGTGACGGAACCCGCTCGATTCAAATGCACTATTGTGATTGTCTACTCTCAGCACAACAAGGATGACACGGTAGCCAAACTCCACGAGTGGTCGAACACTGATGACCGTGTTGTTCTCATCTCGGATGGGATAAATCATCCCCACCATTTCAGCTCGATCAACCTCACCACTGCACGTAACAAGTACATGGAGCATCTACGTTCTCTGTCTGAACCACCTCATCTTGTGGTGTGCCTGGATATCGACGATCGGTTGGCCGAGTACACGTTTGATCTGGTAGGGTTAGCGCGTTGTCTGGATTATAGTTGGGATGCACTCTCCGTTCTGACCACTCCATACTATGACTGGTTTGCCTTGCGTGATCCACGTATCAACCTACGCAACCAATTTGAAGGTGTGCGGTTGGGATTCCCTCAATCGTTCACTCTGCAAACCATGCACAAGTTTGTGGACGAGTGGGAACATTTACCTGATGATGGCGAACAACCGCGATTCATTCCTGTTCTCTCTGCGTTTAGCGCATGCACCATCTACAGGTGGTCAGCTATCGAGCATTGTACATACAGCTACCGAAGCACCTACAGCATGGACGACGAACTCCCGGATTGTGAACATTTTGCCTTCCATATCCAGATGGCAAACAATGGTGGGAAGCTAGTGATGAGTCCGTCATTCCGTTCGTGTCCTGTACCTGTGAGTCACATACAGAAAGCGCCTTCCGTTGAGGAACCTGTCCTCTCCTACTACAGTCAGTATGGACAAGACCAGTTCATTGACTCGCATTTCCTGTCCAAGCGAAATGGAGTGTTTGTGGACATTGGAGCACACGATGGTATCCACCTGTCCAACAGCTACTTTCTCGAGGTGAATCGTGGATGGACAGGGTTATGTGTGGAAGCCAACCCGGATGTCTACAATATGCTGGTCAAGAACCGCCCGAATCCTGGTGTGCACAAGGAATGCACGGCGGTGTATCATCAGGACGACCAAGAGGTAACGTTCGTTCAGATCACAGGGTATAGCGAGGTGCTGAGTGGACTGCGAGACACATACGATCCACAGCATGAACGACGCATTGCAGAGGAACTGACCACCCATGGAGGTCAAGCCAAGCACATCACTGTTCAAACAAGCACGCTCAAGCGCCTGTTGAACAAGTATGAGATAACACACGTGGACTACCTCTCGATCGACACAGAGGGGTCAGAGATCAACATCTTGAAAGGCATAGACTGGAATGCCGTATACATTGATGTAATGGGTGTGGAAGTCAACTACCTGAAGCAAGGACAAGAGATCGTAGACTACATGAACTCCCTGAATATGTACGATGTGATCTGGAAGTACGAGGCCGACTGGTTCTTCAAGCGTCGTCGAGCATCCTAATCACTGAACAAAACATCCCTATTCATATATTACGAATGACATACTGTTGTATTCGTAATCTATCTCTTCCCTCTCTGCATTTCCAACCTTGTCACTCTATGTGGATTTCAGCAGTTCCTCGGCACATACATACGAGCGATTCAGTGGATCCTGTGGGTGTCCACCTCGTGGTCCTTGTCCATACCGTGCGCTCCTATAGATCTGCTCGTGACTGGCTC
>Ga0310811_10005280_pt1 | contig 16328 bp, 19 predicted proteins | sample YCmetagenome_FD_207642 | JGI IMG/M metagenome (GOLD analysis project Ga0310811, IMG submission 207642) | Soil microbial communities from experimental microcosm in Duke University, North Carolina, United States - YC | ecosystem: Engineered > Artificial ecosystem > Soil microcosm > Unclassified ...
GAAGTCGGCAGGCTTCCCCCCTTGTCCCGGATGCCCCGGGCGGCCTCGAGTGGCGTGCGTGAGCCAGGTCACGCCCGCCCCGATCCCCATTCGACGCGATAAATTCGCACACGCAGCACCAGCATCGAATGTCGCTCGCATCTCCTCTTGTTCCCTTGAAGGCAGCGCGATATGAATCGAGGCGTGATCTTCAAACCCTGGCTCGTGGGGCCCCTCCTGACGCCACTCGGCTTCGCGATCGCTTGTGGGGGCAGCTCCAAACCGCCGCAGGTGGTTCCGTCCTCAGCCAACACGACCGTGATCAATCGGGACGGGCGAAAAATCGGGACGGCAGCGGTCCTGTCCTCGAAGTCGGGCGGCCTGCTCGTCCTGAAGCTCGCCGGGGTACCTCCCGGTCCGCATGGCTTGCATCTGCATGCCGGCAGCACCTGCGACCCGCCCAACTTCGACACGGCCGGTCCGCACTACGATCCCGGGACTCACAAGCATGGCTCCAAGAATCCCGCTGGGCCGCACGCGGGCGACATGCCCAACGTGATCGCGCGGGCAGACAGCTCGGTGGACACCACGCTCGCGATCCCGGCGTCGGTCGTGAGCGCCGTGGGGCATGGCACGACCGCCAGGACCCTCGTACTTCACGCAGGCGCAGACGACCTCGCAACCGATCCCTCCGGAAATTCCGGTCCCCGGTTCGCGTGCGGCGTGCTCGAGGCATGATTCGCCCTGCGCTGCTCGCGCTCGGAGTGGTGTGCCTCGCGGGCTGCCGCGGTTCCTCCGATCCCAGCGCCCTGCCATCGCCGGGCGATGTCGTGCAGCTCCTGAGTCTGGGAAACCGAAGTAACGTTGCCGTGACGAGCGACGGAGCCACCGATCCTCGCCTTCGTCCCCACGTTTACCCGTTGTCGCCGGTCCAGACTGCTCACGTGGTGGTAGATGCTGTGGAGCAGATGCCGCGTTGGGAGATCATCGCTGGGAGGGATGGCGTCATCTGGGCGACGCGCCGTACCCGGGTCTTCAAATTGGTGGACGACGTCTACCTGCTCCTGCTCCCGGCGCACGATTCCACCGCGGTGTTCGCCCGCAGCGCATCTCGGGGTGGGCTCTACGATTTGGGGCAAAACCGCAGGAATCTCGGCGAGCTGTGGATGGCGCTCGACCGGCGCGCCCGCGGTGCCGCCGGCCACTAGTCTCGAGAACGGCGGTGGCTCGGCCACTGCTGTATTATCACGTTCTCACGTTCAAGGCATCGATCCGATGACGGCAACGCCTTCCCGGCCACCAGGCCTGCTCACCCAGATCGAGACAGAACGGCTTCGGCTGCTATCGCTGAGCGCTGATGCGATCGACGCGCTGCTCGCCGGCGACGCGGCCCGCCTCGCAAGGATGACGAACGCGCGCTTCCCCACCCCGCTCCGCCCACCGCCGCTGACCGAGGATGTCTTGCCCCTGGTGCGGGACCGTTTGCGAGCCGACCCGTCACAGGACGGTTGGTGGACGTGGCTCGTGGTGCGCAAGGATTCGAATCAGGCGGTTGGTTCCGCCGGCTTCGGGGGTGGACCGGACAGCGAGGGCGCCGTCATGATCGGCTACGCCACGTATCCCGACGTCGAGCGGAATGGGTTCGCTACCGAAGCTGCCACCGCACTCATTGGATGGGCGCTGGATCACCCGGGGGTGGAACGGGTGTGCGCCAGCCTTCCTCCAGATAATCACCCCGCGATTCGGGTCGCGGAGAAGGTGGGGATGAGGCTGATCGGGACGGTCTGGGAGGAAGATCTCGATGAAGTGCTGCTGTATGGCGTTGAAAAGCGTGAACAGTGAACGGGGGCTCCGCTGAGGACTGGATCTCCCCGTGCACCGTTTACGCTTTTAGCATTTTGTTGATCGGCCTCACAGCCAACGCCAAAACCACCCCCGCGACGATAGCGAACCCGCCCACCACGCCGAACAGCGTCGGCAGCGCGAACGATTCGTAGAGCCCCGCGACCCGCCCTCCCAGATAGTTACCAAGCGAGAGCGACAGAAACCACACTCCCATCATGAGTCCGCCGATGCGAGCCGGCGCCAGCTTGGTGGTGGCGCTCAGCCCCACGGGACTCAGGCAGAGCTCGCCGATGGTGTGAAGCAGGTAGGTGAGGGTGAGCCACCATGGGCTCACTTTGACGCCCGTGGCGGCGAGTGTAGCGGCAGGGATCAGCACGGCAAACCCCAGTCCGACAAAGACGAGCCCGAAGACGAACTTGGTCGGACTCGACGGATCTCGCCGGCCAAGCTTTAGCCAAAGCCAGGCGAAGACCGGCGCCAGCAGGACAATGAAGATCGCGCCGACCGACTGGAACCAGCTGGCCGGAAACGACCAGCCGAACGCGCGATTGTTGGTGCTGCGCTCGGCAAACAGATTGAGCGTCGAGCCAGCCTGCTCGAAGAGGGACCAGAACACGACCGAGGCCAGGAACAGACAAAGGATCGTAAGCAGCCGCTTCCGCTCAACGTGGGTCCACGAGCGCAACCCGAGCAGGCTGGTCCAGAACACTACGGTGACGATGAGGAGTCCAACGCCGAACGCGTTGCCGACTCCTTCCGGAGCGACGTGCAGCAGTCCACTCCGGCCCAGTGCATAGATGGCGACGACGATTCCAATGGTCCCGAGGATGCCCGCCTGGAGCCAACGGCGATTCCGAGCCTGCTCAGAAGGGTCATCCGGCATCACGGGCCTCATGCCCGACTCGCCCAGATATTTCCAGCCGCGGAGGTATCGCAGGACACCGAAGAACATGCCCACCGCGGCGGCCCCGAAGCCCCAGTGCCACGACGACTCGGGCCGGAGCCCCAGATTTTGGAGAATCGCACCGAACTCCGGGCCCTGGGCGAGCCAGCCGCACACCAGGGGAGATACGAAGGCCCCGAGGTTGATCCCCATGTAGAAGAGCGAGAAACCGGCATCGCGCCGAGCATCTTGCTCCGAGTACAACTGCCCCACCATGGTGCTCACGTTGGGCTTGAGCAGTCCGGTGCCCAACACGACGCACGCGAGGCCCAGATAGAACGTCGAAATGCTGGGAATTGCGAGGAAGATGTGCCCCAGCATGATCACGATTCCACCGTACAGCGTGGCCCGACGCTGTCCCAAGAAGCGATCCGCGATCCAGCCCCCCGGCAGCGACGCGAACCAGACCAGCGAGGTGTAGGTGCCGTACACCACACCGGCCTTCGCAGTGTCGAACCCGAGGCCGCCGGCAGCGATGGGCGCCGTCATAAAGAGGATCAGGATGGCGCGCATCCCGTAGTAGCTGAAGCGCTCCCAGAACTCGGTGAAGAACAGCGTCGAAAGTCCTCGGGGATGCCCGAAGAATTGGGTGTCGAACTCCACGCGGGTGGGAGCGGCAGCTGGTGGGGCGGCAATCGTGGCCAAGCCGTGGATCCTCAGGTTCGATGTTTCTTCAGGATGTCTTCCAGGACCACGCGATCGATCCTTCCATCCATGCGGACCCGCACGTCGTAGTTCTCCCAATACATGAAATCCCGCAACGCCTCGAGAAACTGGCGGGTCGGCCGGCCCTGAGGCGCCTTGAGCCATTTCGTGGGTTGGTTCGCCGGCTCCCGCAGCAGGATCGGTTCCAGCCGGCGCACGGTTTCGGGAGTGATCGCGATCAGGTCGCTCGAATCGCTGGGAAAGAAGTACAGCTTGTGAAGCGTGAGGAGCCGATCGAGCTCGGCAATGGGATCCGGTGCGTCGTACACCCGGATGTCTACCAGCCGATCGCTGTTGCCGAGATATCCCGCGCCCTTGCGCACTACAAGTAACGCAGCCGACTGCATGCCGCGCTTGTCGCCCCCGCCGGCCTGACCTGCTTTGAGCGCGGCAAGCAGTCGGTCGGCCAGGGGTCCCTTCGACGCCTGAAAGCTCTCGGCCATGTTCCGGACCGTGCGGTCGGACACCATGATGTTGGCCTGAGCCGCGAAAGTACGCCCCACGATGACGTCGCCCTTGCCGCCGACGACCGTGCCCTGCCCCCGCGCTGCCCCCACTCGTCCGCCGGCCCAGTCGAAGTCTCGTGCGCCGGTGAAGCTGGCCGCATTGCCCCGTGCATCGACGATCCCGACCTGGCGGTCGCCGAGCGAGGTGTCGCCCCGCATGACGATTCGCAGGGCCTCTTCCGCCGTCGCGCCCTCGGCGAGCAGCTCGAGACCCCGCCGGCCGTATTCGACGTTCGCCAGGCTCTGGGTGGCCACCGCACCCACCCCCGCCTCGGCCCAGGGCACGAGGCCCCCGACGTTGGGGAACTTGGATTGCACCGCCACGCCAAGATCGCCAGTCGCGGAGTCGAAGGCGACGATGCTGTAGGTATGGGCCAGCTTCTGAAAATGGGTCGGTGGGACTTGGGCAACGAGCGGCAGGAAGTGAAACGAGAGAAGGAGCGGTGCCTCGAGCCAAAGGCCGGGACGCCGCGAAGGTCCCGGTTTTGCCCGACTCACTGCTTCCCCAGCTTTTTCTTCAACTGGGCCAGCTGCGCCTCCACCGCCTCCTCCATGAGACGTCGCTCGGTCTGTGCCCGGAGCAGCTCGCTCTCGAGATCGGTCTCCGGCCGAACCCCACCGGCGGCTTCGACCTCGCGCCACGCCGCCCGGAGGTTGCCGTCGGCGTCCGGCCGATTCGACGCCCGATAATGCCCGGCCAGCTCCTCGAGCTCGCGCTCGGCGAGCGCCAGCTCGTCTCGCTGGACCTCGAGCTTGCGCGTGAGCACCACGAGCCGTTCCCGGTGCCGCATCGCGAACCGCTCCGCCACCGCGACGGTCTCCGCGTCCGGAACCTGCGCCGCCAGTCTGCCCCGGCGTTCCGCATCTTCCAGCCGCTTCCGCTCGGCGGTCAGCTCGTGAGCGGTGGCGCCCAGGGCCTCACGCATGCGGTCGAGACCGAGCTTTGCCTCCACCAACGCTTCCCTCAAGGCCAGCGTGCGCGCACGCGGATCGGCTCCCTGCTCCGCGAAGAGCCGGTCGAGGCGAGCGCGTAGCGAATCGAAGACAGCCAGAAATGCCCCCGGGGTGAGCCGCCGGCCCTCAGGGCGGGTGGGCGGCGGCGAGCTAAGCTTACGGTGCTCTCCGCGCCAGGGTCAAGCAAGGCAGCGGAGATTATCTTTCCGCTCGTCATGAGCGCATCAGCTGTTATGCCTTTCCGCCTTTGGCTTGCACCGCTCGCTATCGTCACCGCCTGCAGCGATGGACGCCCGCACGCGGCACCGTGCGGAATTGCGGCGCTGGCCGGCCCCACCGCTCTTCTCACCCAGTTCAGCATTCCGCACCAGACGCTCGGCACCCCACCGACGAACCTGCCCGAACGACTGGTCGTCCGGCTGGTGGCCGGCCCCGCGTACCGAGGGATCGTTGGACGCTCGGACTCATTGTGGATTGTGGGGGTTGACGGGGCCCTCCCCGCTACAGCCAAGCCGGGATATGGCGTTCTGGTGCTGGACCAGACGGGCAAAGCACGGGGCGTAATGCTATATGAGGGTGCCTCTGTCGAGGGCGCTCCACTGATCGGCAATGTGTCGGTCGGTAGTGCGTCGCTTCCCCTGATCGGCATCGAAGTGGATCCGGCCAAGATTGAAGACCCTCAGTGCCCGTTTTTCCCGGACTCGGTGCTGCGATGAAGCCGCGCATTGCGGTGAGCGGCGTGCTCCGACACTGGCAGGACGCGTGTCGCGCGGGCGTGAACGCGGCATACGTGAGCGCGGTAGCCCGCGTGGGCGGGGTCCCGCTCATCGTGTCGCAACTCATTGGCGATGGCTCTGCCGCGCGGGCGCTCGAGGCGTGCCACGGCCTGCTCCTGACCGGAGGCGAGGATGTGGATCCGAGCCGCTACGGGGCCGAGCCGTCAGCCGCCCTCGGCTCGGTGGACCTCGAGCGGGATCGGTTCGAACTGGCGCTCTTTGCCGCCGCCCGCGCGGCAGCGATGCCGATCCTCGGCATCTGCAGAGGCATTCAACTCATCAACGTGGCGATGGGGGGATCTCTCTATCAGGATCTCGCCACCGAGCGTCCCGGGCCGGTGGATCACAATCCCGCTGTCGCGCGTACGGCCCGAACCCACCAAGTCCGGCTCGAGCCGGGAAGCCGGGTGGCTCGTGCGCTCGGGGTCGAGCGGCTCGCTCCCAATTCGTTCCATCATCAAGCCATCAAGGTGCTGGCTCCGGGATTGGTTGCGACCGGCTGGACCGACGACAACCTGATCGAAGCGGTCGAAGGACGCGGCGACCCCTGGCTCCTTGCCGTGCAGTGGCATCCGGAAGAGATGCATGCCGACCCAACGGCACCGGAGCGCGGGTTGTTCCGTGCCCTCATAGCGGAAGCGGCCACCTACTCGTCGGTGGCCGCGGACTCGGCTCCTGCGTCGTGACCCGTTGCCGCCAAGGCACCGAGTCTCCGGTCAGTCAGTGAATGCCCAAATCACGCAGCGTCCGGTCCGCGGTCGCGGTTCCTGGAAAGAATACCCGATCGCTCAAGCCGTTCAGCGCGCCGCGGACGGAGGGGAAGCGTTCCGCGGCCGTCCGCAAGACGCCGTCGAGGCCGTACCGGTCCGCCAAGGCGTGATCGCTGGCCAGGCCGAAGCCGCGCCGGCCCAGCGCGTCATAGTACGCGACGTCGGGCCCGCCTTTGCGGAGGTGTCGCGCCGCGATATAATCGGGAAACAGTCCGGCGAGCCACAGCGCGTAGTTCCCCAGGTGGACCATTACCCGGAACCGCCGCTCACCTTCGCTCGCCTCCAGGTCCATCAGGATGTCGACCAGATAGCGGTGTCGCTGGTCGTCGTTCCAGTCAATCCGCCAGGCCCGGTCGCGTCGACCGAAGTCGAGCAGCATGGACGCGAGGTAGTCGGCCAGTTCCCGGTCATCGATGCCGGCGTGTTTGAGGGTATGGCGAACGAGAACGTAGAAGAACAATGCTTCGGAAGGGACTAGCACCGTCCGCACCGCGAGCAGGCGTTCCAGCAGCTCGGTGGAATCCAGCACGGCATCGGGACCTTCCGCCTGCAGACGTCGCTCCAGAGCGGCCCGCCGATGAGCGGAGCCACGGCTCAGCAGCAGAACCACCAGCTGGAGATCGGCGGCGTTAAGCCGGCTCCGGGTGTCCGCACGAATCATGGCTGATCCTCCTCCGTCGACATCGCGCCCGTTGCTCTCTCAGCTGGTTGCGTTCGGCCGTGACCTCGGTCGAACGACGAGCGCGGAAGATGCCCTCGACCAGCTCCTTGCCTTCGCCTCGATTGCGCTGGCCGCGCGAGAGTGCGCTGCCACGTGGAGCCCAACGCCGGGAACTTCGTCCATCACTCGAACCCGGCTGGCGAATCCGCGGTCCCGAGAGCCGCTCCTCACTCTGGCTCGCCAAGTGGGTCCCGTTGTGCTCAATAGTGGCTCGCTCGATCTCGTTCGCCGTGTCGGCGTCACGCTCGCACCGGAGGACGCTGCCGCCGACTGGATTCTTGTGCCGCTTGTCACCGGCTCCGAATCGGCGGGAGGATTGGCCATAGGACGCGAACCCGGCGCATTCGATGCCACTCACCTGGCCACGGCACAGGCACTGGCGGCGTTTGCCAGCCTGGCCCTCCAGCGGATCACCTCGAGCGGAATCGAGTTGCCGCGCCCCTCGTGGCAGGAAGGCCTCGACGCCATCGCTCCGGCTCTGTGCCTGATCGATCAAACGGAGTGCATACGCCGTGCCAATCGCGCATTCGCTTGGCTTGTCACCACACCGCCGGACGCCCTCCTCGGGAGGCCATGGCAAGCTCTCGTTCCGACCGACTGGGTGCCGCCCCTGGAGCGCGCCATCCGCGCCGAGGGATTCAACCGCGAGGTCGAGCTTCGCCTGGGCGATCGGGTCTATTCAGCGTCGGTGGCGCCGCTCCCCGGCCCGAGCGGCGCGGACGTCGTGTTGGTGTTCGATGATCAGTCCGAACGACACCGGCTTCAGGATCAGCTGGTACAGTCCGAGAAGATGTCGGCCATCGGGCAACTGATCGCGGGTGTGGCCCACGACCTCAACAACCCGTTGGCATCGGTGGTCGGATTTGCGGAGTTCCTGTCGGAGCGACCGGACGTTCCGCCGGCGCTGCGCGAGCCGGTGAGCGTCATCCGGGAGGAGGCGGAGCGAGCATCAGGGATTGTGAAGAATCTCCTGAGCTTCGCGCGGAAACAAGAGCGCCGCCGGCGCCCGACCGTGATCCCACCGCTGCTCGAGTCCACGGTCGCCCTGCTCAGGAACGAGCTGATGTCGAGTCGGGTCGAATGTCGGATCGAAGTCGACCCCGATCTGTCCACGCCCGTGGTGGACGCCAACCAGATGCAGCAGGTCTTCGTTAATCTGATTCACAACGCAGCGCAGGCCATCGCCGCCACCGGCCGGCCAGGTACGGTGACGGTGCGGGCGCGCCGCTGGACCGATGGAATCGCGGTGGACGTCATCGACGACGGCCCCGGTATGTCGGAAGCACTGGCGGCGCAGGTGTTCGAGCCTTTTTTCACTACCAAACCGGAGGGCCATGGGACCGGCCTGGGGCTGTCGATCTCCCAGGGCATCGTAACCGAGCACGGGGGCCGGATTACGCTCGAGACGGCCGATGGGTGGGGTTCCACGTTCACGGTTCACCTGCCGGCGGGTGAGGGCCCGGCGCCGGTGATGACCGAGGGAACGCCGTCGGCAGTCCCAGGGCTTCGGATTCTGGTGGTGGATGACGAGCCCCACATTCTGCACTACATGCGCGCGACGCTCGAGAGCTGGGGGCATTCGGTGTCGCAAGCGGCGGACGGAGAGGAAGCTCGCGATAGGCTGGCAGGAGATGGCTTCGATCTGGTTATCGCGGACCTGCGGATGCCCCGGCTCGGCGGCCGGGAGTTCTACGAGGAGCTCAAGCGCACTCGGCCGGCCCAGGCCGAACAAGTGGTCTTTGCCACGGGGGACACGGTTAGAGGTGACACGCTCGCTTTCCTTAAATCGGTAGGCCGACCATACCTTCACAAACCGTTCAGCCTGACCGAACTGCGAGCGCTGCTTGCGGGGGTGTCCAAGGCGCAGGACGAATGATATCCTTCCGCCGGTCTGCATCTCGGCCTTCATGATCTACATTTGCATTCCCAGCTACAACGAAGCCCCGACGGTCGGGCTTCTGCTCTGGAAAATCCGCCAGGTTTTCAGCGGCTTCCCGAGAGAATATCAGCTGCTGCTGATCGATGACGGCTCCACCGATGCGACAGCGGAGGTGCTCGAGCCCTATGCCCGCGTGCTCCCGCTCACGCTCGTCCGACACGAGGCGCGCCAGGGATATGCGGCATCGGTCGAGGCACTGCTCCGTCTTGCGGTGCAACGCACCGATCGGCCCAAGCGGGACGGCGCCATCCTGATGCACGCCGACTTCGCGCACAACCCGAGCTCCATCCCTGATTTTCTGCGCCGGCTCGAGAGCGGAGCGGACATCGTGGTCGCGCAGAGTACTGTGACGGGCGAAACCTCCCGCGCGCGGCGCCTGGTCCGGCGGTTTGCGCCGCTCCTCCTGAGAAGCCGAGTGCGTGTGCCGGGAGTGGCAGACGTGGTCTCCGGCTTCCTCGCCTTTCGGCTGGTGGCTCTCCGTAACGCGATCAGAGGCCAGGAGGGGCCGCTATTGACGTCGGACGGATGGGCGGCGAACGCCGAGCTGATCGGCAAGACGGCGCGACATGCCCGCCGCGTCGATACGATCACGGCGGTCGAGCGACACGATCTGCGGCAGCGACCCAGCCGCGTACATCCCTGGGAAACGGCGCTATCGGTGTGGCACTGGCGAGGAAAGCTGCGTTTGGCCGCGCAGCAATCCCGGGAAGACCGTTCCACTCGGCGGCAGAACGAAGCGGGGGCGAGTGAACTCGAACCGGAAGATGAGCCGGCAAAGACCCGGTAAAGCGGAACGGGGACTCCGGCGCCGCGCGGAGTCCCCCGCTGTACCAACGCCTGGGAGGTTTGCTTTAAGCCGCCTGTCGTCCTCGAATAACCTCGCGAATGCGGTCAGCCGTCGTCGGGCTCAGCACCTTGATCACGAGGTAGATCAACCAGCCGATGAATGCGAGCCACAGAAGGCTCATGAGAAGCCCAAGCACCAGCCCAAATAAGCCGAAGGCCAGTTTGAACGCGAGGATCGCCACTATCGCAAAAACGGCGAATCCGACCAGGTTCCGCAGCATGGTATTATCCTCCGAGGCGCGAGTCAGGCGGCCGTACGCCCGCACGTTTCAAAAAGTTTCATCGACCACCTAAGTGCCTGATTCCACAGACGTTGTCGTCGTGGGCGGAGGCGCCATCGGCGCTGCCTGTGCCCGCGAGCTCGCCCGAGCCGGATGGCGCGTCCGAATCCTCGACCCCGAAACCGATCGGGGCCAAGCTTGGCGGGCTGCCGCTGGCATGCTCGCACCCCAGATCGAAGCCCGCGAGGGCGACGCCTTATTCGAGTTGGGCCTCGCCGGCCGTGAGTTCTATGCCGACCTTGCCCCAGCCCTCGAAGAATCCACTGGAATAAACATAGGTCTCTGGCGCGAGGGGATCGCCAAGGTCGCCCTCCAAGAGGTCGACGTCGGCGGCCTGCGCGCGAAGGTCGCCTGGCAGCGACAACAAGGCCATCTCTGCGATTGGCTCGATGCGGCGGAGGTGAAGGAGCGCTGGCCGTGGATCGGGCAGAGCCACGGTGCGCTCTGGGCTGCCCGAGAGGGCGCGCTCGATCCTCAAGGTCTGGTGGAGGCGCTTCGAGCCGACGCGATCAAGCACGGCACCGAGTTGATCCGCGACGAAGCGGTGGGGCTGGAGACCCGTGGCGATCGGGTCGTGGCCGTCGAGGGTCGAGCCCGGCGCTACCCGACCGAACACGTCGTGCTCGCGGCGGGGGCGTGGAGCGGCACTCTGGAGGGCTTGCCCCGGCCCGTCTCGGTGCAGCCGATTCGAGGCCAGATGCTATCGCTGCCGTGGCCCAAGGAGGTGAACCGCGCCATCCTCTATAGTCGCGATTGCTATCTCCTCACGCGCGGCGACGAGGCCGTGGCGGGCTCGACCATGGAGTACGCGGGCTTCGATGCGACGCCAACCTCGGCGGGCTTGAGCCGAATCCTCGAAGCCGCGGGCGGACTCTGTCCTCCGCTGACAGGGCTCGATGTGCGCCGCACCTGGGCCGGCCTTCGTCCTATGACACCCGACGGTCTTCCTTTGCTGGGGCCTGAGCCGCGCCTCCGAGGCTTGTGGTACGCGACAGGCCACGGCCGCAACGGCATCCTGCTGGCGGCGATAACTGGCATGCTGATGCGCCTCATGATGACGGGGCAGCAGCCAACCGAAGACTTGAGCGCCCTTAAACCGGAACGCTTCTGGAACTGGTAGCCCGCCCGAAGACCCCGCCAACGGCGCCTCTCTCTCGCAGCTCCCGAACAACTCGACAGCTGTAGCCCACCACCGCGGCCTCAACCAGGTCTCCACCAATCCCGCCGCAATCCGATCCGGCGGCGAGTGGCGTAGAAGGTGTGTTGCTAGAAGACGCAGCACTTCCCGACCATCCGCAAGAGGAGAGACACACCGATGAAGCGCACATTGATGACGCGGGGCCGAGCCGCGGCCGCGGGACTGGTCGTCCTGGCGGGTGCCGCCGCGCTGGTGCGCGTGGCCCTCGGATCGGACCACCAGGACACGCCGCTGGTCGAGCTCAACCCCACGCAGGACATGACCGACGTATACGCCTTTCCCGGCTCGGCGCCCGGTCGCATCGCGCTGGTCCTGAACAGCCGCGCGTTCCTGACGCCGGCACAGACAGCGGGTGCCTCGTTCGACAACAGCCTGCTGTACCAGTTCAAAGTCGACAACAATGGCGATGCCAAGGAAGACAAAGTCATTCAGGTGACGTTCAACGGGACCGGAGCAAACCAGACGGTTGAAGTCCGCGGCCCAATCGCTGCGCCGGTCCAAGGCGCAATGGGCAACAAGGTGTCGACCGATGCCCCCGCGGTCTCCGGGCAGATCAACACGGTGCTCGGAAGCGCCTCGGGCATGCAGGTGTTCGCGGGCCCTCGTGATGACCCGTTCTTCATTGATCTCGAGGCCGCGTTCTGCATCCTGCCCGACCGGAAGCCGGTGACCGGGCCGCTCGCGGGCAACTGCGCCCTGACGCCGAATCCGACGCCCCCGTTCTACTTCCGCCCCGCCGGCCAGGCCGTGAACTACGTCAAGGGGTTCAACGTGCTCTCGATCGTCGTCGAGCTCCCGAGCTCGATGCTCGAGAACGGCGCGCCGGGCAAGCTGGGCATCTGGGGCACCATCAGCCGATAACCATCGCACTCCACTCGAGGACCCATACGATGACTTTCGCGACTCTCGTCCGCGGGCTCGGCACTCGGGCATTCTGTGCGGCCGCCGCACTTGCCCTCGTTGCCGGCTGCAGCGACACCACCACGACGCCAACCGACCCGGCGAACATGCGGTCGTTCGACCAGGTGCAGCGCCTGGGGAACCCGCTCGTAAGCGAAGTGCTGTTGCAGAAGGCCGATCACCCTCTTCACGGCTCGATCGGACCGGACCAGGACGTGGCGCTAGTCGGGCCAAAGGCACTGGCCTTCCTGACCGGCCCCGGCAGCGTAGCGGGGCGTTCGGCGGACTACGCCAACGTGCTCGGCAGCGTGCTGCTGCCGGACATGCTGATCGTTCAGACAGACAAGGATCCTACAACCGCCGGATGGCTCAATTGGGTAGGGGTGGCGCCTCTGGCCAACGGGTACGGCGGCCGCAAGCTGACCGACGACGTCGTGGACCTGGCCCTGCTCGCAGTCTTCGGCGATCCGTTCGGGCTCGACCCGCAGGGTGCTCAGGGCAAGGCGGCATTGACCACGGACAACGTGGCGTTCGACTCGCCCGGCGTTACGACGACGTTCCCCTACCTCGCGCCGCCCAACTGAGGCGCGCGTCCGCCATGACTCGCCTCATTTTTACGATCGCCGCTCTGACGGGGGTGGCCGCTACCGCGGTCACCCTCCGAGGGGTGACCCGGTCCACCAGTCCGGCGGCGGCCGCGCCGGCACGCACCGCAGCAGAGGTGCGGGATCAAGACATCTCCTTCTATCAGGCACGGATCAAGCGCGATCCGCTCGGAGCCCTGGATCGGGCTCAACTGGCCGGCCTCTATCTGGACCGCGCGCGCGAGACCGGTGATAACGGTGATCTGGTCCGCGCCGAAGAGACAGCCCGCGGCTCCCTCGCAAACCGGCAGGCCCATAACAGCAAGGCTCTGGCAATACTGATCAACAGTCTGCTGGGGCAGCACCGCTACCCCGAGGCGCTCGCCGCCGCGCGCGATCTGGCCCAGCGCGAGCCGGAGGCGAGATCGGTGCATGCCCTGCTAGGCGAAATCCAGATGGAACTCGGTCAGTACGACTCGGCCCGCGCGACGTTCGACTCCCTGGCCGGGTGGACTCGGGATCTCGCGGTCGCGCCGCGTCTGGCGCGCTGGCTCGAGCTCGAGGGACGCAACGAGGACGCTCATCGATTGCTGGTGCAGGCCCGGGACAATGCCAGGCGCCTTCCGGGCCTCTCCGCCGAGCAGGCGGCGTGGTTCGAGCTCAGAGTTGGCGACATTGCGCTTCGGAACGGCCGGCTCAGCGAAGCCGAGACGGCTTTCAGGGCCGGCCTTTCGGCCCATCCCGATGACTATCGCCTGCTGGGAGCCATGGCTCGGCTCGCGGCGGTACGGCACGAATGGGAGTCCAGCATCAGCTGGGGCGACCGGGCAATCGCACGCCATCTGGATCCGGCCACGCTGGGTCTGGTCGGCGATGCGTACGCCGCCTTGGGTGACTATGCCAAGAGCGAGGAGTACTACCACGTGCTCGAGGTGTCACTCGGAGGCCAGGCCGGTCCGTTCCACCGTGCCTGGAGCCTCGCCCTGTTGGATCACGGGCGGCGCGTACCTGAGCTGCTGCAGAAGGCCGAGGAGGAGATACACGTGCGGCAGGATGTGTACGGCTGGGATCTCCTGGCCTGGGCGCTGCACAAGGCGGGTCGGGATAGCGAGGCGACCGCGGCGATGGGCAAGGCGCTGTCGCTGGGGACTCGGGATGCGATGCTGTTCTACCACGCAGCCATGATCCAAAACTCGCTGGGCAATCGTGCGGCTGCGCGGGATTGGTTGGAACGCGCTATGGCGGCGAATCCGTACTGGCATCCCACGCAACCAGCGGAGGCACGCGCCGCCATCGGAGGTGTGTCATGAGCGATCTGGCCACCTTCATCAATCTCGGATTTCACCACATCGTGAACCCGGAGGCACTGGACCACATTCTATTCCTCCTTGCTCTGGCGGCAGTGTACCGGCGACAGGATTGGCGGGACGCGCTCTGGGTGATCACCGCATTCACCGTAGGTCACTCGATCACGCTCGCACTCGCTGTCACCGGAGCGTTGGTCCTGCCGACACCGATCATCGAGTTCCTGATCCCGCTCACGATCGTCGTTACCGCGCTGGAGAACATCGCGGTACGGGCCCGCGCAGTTACCCCGTGGCACGGTCGCTACCGGGCCATGTTCACGGCGGCGTTCGGCCTGGTGCACGGAGCCGGGTTCGCAAACTATCTGCGGAGCCTCTTCGACGGCCCCATCGCGATCCCGCTGTTCGGATTCAACGTCGGTATCGAGCTGGGGCAGATCCTTGTTCTCTCGGTAGCTGCCGTCTTTCTCTCTGGCATCGATCGAGCGCTGAGTGCGCACCGCACGGGCCTATCGAGCGCCGCCTACCGCTGGCGCGTGGTGGGCGTGTCCGCGGCGGTGGTGCTGGTCGCCGCCCGCATGGCCGTGGAGCGCTCCCCGTGGTGACCGTGCCGTATCTCGCCGGGTTGGCGCTGCGCGCTTTCGCCGCGTTTCATCCCATGCACACGTCCGTCGCCGAGCTGGTGTCAGAGCCTGGCACTGGCGCGGTCGTTGTAAGCATTCGTGTCTTCGCGGACGATTTCAAAGCAGCGCTGGGTGGCTCGCTCGGCCAGGCCGAGGCGTACATCAGATCCCGTTTCGAGCTGCGCGACGCGGCTAATCAGCCGGTCAATCTCCAGTGGGAACAGAGCGCCCAGGCCGGCGACGTCGTCCAGATCCGGCTGCGCGCCGAACTGCCGCGCGGCCTTCGCGGCGTCCAGGTGCGTAACCTGCTGTTGTGCGATCGGTTCCCGGACCAGGTCAACATCGTTCGCGCGACGTACGGCGGGCGAACCACGAGCCTGCTGTTCACGCCGGGAGATCAGGCTAAGGCGTTGCCATGAGCTCCGTGCCGTCTTGTGGGGCCCTCGATCCGGGATATAGACTGTGGGTCGCGGACCGCCTCAACCGTACGGCGCCGCCGAGGAGTACCCTCTGCTCATGGCCAATGCCTAATCCCGGCTCGGCTACGTCACTGCCGGCCGATCGTGACCTGGTGGCGCGTGCCGCCATCGGCGACGAAACGGCTATCGCACAGCTCTACGACCGGTACGCCACGGTGTTGTACACCGTGGCGTACCGTATCGTGGGCGAACGGGCCGACGCAGACGAAGTGGTCGTAGAGGCCTTCGCCCAGGCGTGGCGTGATGCAGGCCGCTTCGAGCCGGGGCGGGGTTCGGTTGCCGGCTGGCTCACGATGATCGCGAGAAGCCGGGCGCTCGACTTGGTCCGCGCCCGTTCGCGCCGAGAGCGGATCACCGGCACCGCAGCCGCGGATCAACCGGATGAGCCCCCGGCCATGGGAAACTGGCCCGGCGACCCTGCCGATAGGCTCGATCGAACCGAGCGTCGCCGTCAGGTACTGGCGGCTCTCGGGGAGCTGTCGCCGCCTCAGCGCACCGCGATCGAGCTCGCCTTCTTCGAGGGGCTATCGCAGTCGGAGATCGCCGAGCGGCTCAACGAGCCGCTCGGGACTGTGAAGACCAGGGTCCGCTTGGGAATGCAGAAGCTGCGGGACCGCTTGCGCCCCGTTTTCTTCGAGCTGGGATCATGAGCACACCGGACGACGCCTCGATCCGCGACCTGGCAGCGGCCTACGCTCTCGGCGCCCTCTCTCCCGAGGAGACGCGGGCGTTCGAGGCGTACCTCGCCGGCTCGCCTGAGGCGCGCCAAGAGGTGGCCGAATTCCGGGAAACCGCCGCGCTGCTGGCGGTGGCGGGACCCGAGACGCAGCCGGGCCCGGCGCTTCGCCAACGAGTGCTGGATCGGGTTCGCGCAACGAAGGCCGCCGCTCTGCCTGTACCACCGGCTCAGCCGGCCCCCGTCAAGAGCCGGATTCCGCTTTTGGCCTGGGCGGCGCTGGCTGCAGCCATCGCCAT
>Ga0310811_10005282_pt1 | contig 16327 bp, 20 predicted proteins | sample YCmetagenome_FD_207642 | JGI IMG/M metagenome (GOLD analysis project Ga0310811, IMG submission 207642) | Soil microbial communities from experimental microcosm in Duke University, North Carolina, United States - YC | ecosystem: Engineered > Artificial ecosystem > Soil microcosm > Unclassified ...
ACCATGATGGCGAGGCCGAAATTGCCCAGCACATGGTTGAGGTAGTCGAGCGCGAAGAAGATCGGCTTCGTCAGGAAGTAGAAGATACCGAAGTCGACCGCCTTGTCGAAACTCGGGATATGATAGACGGCCTCGTAATGGTCGAGCAGGCTGACCACCTTGGCGCCGGTGAAGGCGCGGCTGGTCATGGAAGCCGTGCCGCCGGGCGCCACGGTCTCGGCCTTGCTCGCGATGAAGTCGCTCTGGAACCCTTCGGTGCCGTTGACGCTGATGGCGCGGACCGAGCCGGTCATGTCGTCATGCTGGTCAGGAACGAGAGCGGTCAGCCAATATTTGTCGGTGAAGCCAAGCCAGCCGCCGTCGCTCGTCTCGGTATAGCCGACGCCGTCATTCTTCTCGCCGTCCTTCTGGATGCTCTTGTAGCCGAGCTCGTGCAGGGTGCCGCGGAAGACGCCGATCGGGCCTTCATGCAACAGGTAGAAGCCGGAGGTCGGCGGCATGTAGTCGCGCCGGATGCGCGACCAGGGGAAGAGGTCCACCGCTGTCTTGCCGGCATTCTTCACCTGCTGGTCGACCGAGAACATGTAGTGGTCGTCGATCGTATAGGTCAGCGCAAAGGTCAGGCCCTGGCCGTTGTCCCAGGTGAGCGTCAGCGGGTGACCGGGGGACAGCGTATCGGCCGAAGCCTTCCAGAGCGTGTTCGAATCCGGCAGGCGCACGGGCGCGCCGTCGATCGACTGGCCCGGCGCAGGGGCCCAGCCGTATTGAATGTAATAGGGTTTGTCGCTGGTCGTCGGCTCCAGCAGCTTCACCAGCGGCGACTTGGGGTCGATCGTCTCGTGATAGTCGGTGAGCACGAGGTTATCGAGCAGCGCGCCGCGCAGGCTGATGCTGCCGTCGAGCGACGGGGCCTTGATGGCAACGGTGGGCGATGGTGCGGCGGCCACGGCACCGGCAGCGGCAGAAACGCCGCCCTTGCCTGCAGGGGCACCCGGCGACGCGTTATCGGCCGTGCTTGTGCCACCGTTCTGCGTGGACGTGATCGCGGGCGTCGTCGGCTTCGGGTGGGGCAGATGCGGCTGCACCAGGAACTCGAAGCCGAGGAGGACCACGAGGGATATCGCAATCGCGATGAAAAGACGCTTCTGTTCCATCAGCCGGCGGGGTCCCAGTTTGTTTGCCGCGGCTTGCCCTGTGGCAGGCCATGATCATGGTGGTGGTGGTGGTCGCAACCCTCACGCGGCGGCACGGGGTCGTAGCCGCCCGGGTGCCAGGGGTTGCAGCGCAGGATGCGGCGGATGGCCATCCAACCACCCTGGATCGCCCCATACTCCCGAATGGCCTCCAGCGCATAGTCGCTGCAGCCGGGGTGGAAGCGGCAATTGGAGCCGAGCACGGGGCGCAGCAGTGCCTGCCAGAGGCGCACCAGCCCGATGAGCAGCGCGCGGAGGATGGTGGCAAGGAAATCGTTCATGGCGCTCGGCCCTGTGCGGCCGCCGGGGCCGCCAGGTTGCGCTCGGCCCGCGCCAGGGCGCGGCGCAGATCCTCGATCAGCTCGACAAACGGCCGATCGGCCGTTTTATCCCGTCCGATCACGACCATGTCGAAGCCGCGATGCGCCTGCGGGTCAAGGCCAAGTCGCACGGCCTCGCGCAGGCGCCGTTTGGTCCGGTTGCGGACCACGGCATTGCCGACTTTCTTGGTCACGGTGAAACCGACACGCAACGGCGCCTCGTCGGCGCGCGGCATCAGCTGCAGCACCAGCCCGGGCATGGGAGCCTTCGCCCCCTTGCCCGCCACCGCCAGAAACTCCGCCCGGCGCTTGAGGCGTGGCGGCTGGCTCATGCGAGTCGTCGCCACATCACCACCTTCGGTCCGGAAGAAGAAAATCAGGCGGACAGACGCTTCCGGCCCTTGGCGCGGCGATTGGCCACCACCTTGCGACCGCCGACGGTCTCCATGCGGGCACGGAAGCCGTGGCGCCGCTTGCGGACGATCTTCGAGGGCTGATAAGTGCGCTTCACGTTACTCTCCAGTCTTCCCGGCCGCGGGCGGGCGTGGCCCGGCCGCCAGAACCGTCATGATAAGGCGTCAACAAAACAGGCGGGCGCCCTCATCTGGGATGAGAGTCCCGTTAGGAGGCGCGGTATAGAGTTCGCATCCCACGGGCGTCAATGCGCAAGCGCCGGTTGCCAGATGCGCCTTTTCGCTGATTATCGCCAAATGACCTTTTTCGGAGAGCCACCGGCCCCAGGCGCGCCCGGCCGCCGGAGCGGCGCACGCCATACCGCGTTCGCGCTTGTCCTCGTCCTGGTCCGCGGCCAGCCGGAGCGGCGACCTGGCATGCCGCGCAGCCTTGGCCCAAACAATTATCGGACGCTTGACGGTCATCCGGCCCCCGTCAGCCGTCCTCTTTCAAGCAAATTTAATACGGCCGGGCATTTTCTGGCGAAGCGCCTCGCAGCGAGCCCGATGGCCGCCGGAGGGGCGCTCGACACCGCAAACCGGACGGAGTCCGTGCCAGCATGACCCACGCCGACAGCCCTGATCCCCAGGACCGCGAACTGGTCTCTCTCAGAGCCGAAGTGGCGGATCTCCGCCACACCCTGGGTGACGATGTCTGGCGACTCCGACGACTTGCCGAACTCGGCGTCGCCCAGGCGAAGCTCAACCACGATCTGCGCAACATCATGGCCTCCGCCCTGATGGTGGCGGATCGGCTGGAGACGTCGGAAGACAGCAAGGTGGCGCGTGCAGGCCGGCTCATCGTCGCCGCCCTGGAGCAGGCGACGGCGCTCATCAACACATCGCTGGATTTCGCCAATGACGGCGCTCCCGCGCTCGCCCGCGCGCCCTGTCCGCTCGGCCTCCTGCTCGACGAGGTCGCCCAAGAGGTCCATGTCCAGCACCAGACCATGGCGGTCGAGTATCGGATGGCCGCCGATGTTACGATCGAGGCCGACCGCGCGCTGCTGCTCCGCGCGTTCGGCCACCTTCTTCGGACCGCGGCCAAAGCCCAGGCGCGGCGCATGGAGATCATGGTCGAGGCGCTGGCTGAAAAGATCGTCATCCATCTTTCAGATGACGGCCGCCCCTTCCGGGACGAACAGCTCGCCAATGCGCTGCGGCCCTTCTCGGGCGCCTTCCGCTTTGGCAGCAGCGGGCTCGGCCTCGTCATCGCCCGCGAACTGATCGAGGCGCATGGCGGCACCATCTCGGTCCGCCATGCAAGCGGGGAAGCGACCACCTGCATCGAGGTGACGCTTCCCCTCTCCGCCCCCTCGGGTCCGATCGGTTCAGGATGAAGCAGACCCCGTCTCCGTAGACGAAGTCTGATTCGGCAGCTCAGCTGCGGGCTTCGCCACCCATTTTGACGTGGCTCCGCTCCACGCCGAAGGCACAGAGGAGCGCAATGACGACGGCGACCACCCCGGCGACCCCGGCAAGGGCATAGCTGTAGTTGTGGTTGTAGGCCGCGCCGATCCGGGTCTGCAGCGTGGCATTATAGGAGGCGAGGAAATTGCCCAGCTGATAGACGAACCCCGGGAAGGTCGCGCGGATTCCGGGCGGCGAGAGCTCGTTGAGATGCGCCGGGATCACGCCCCAGGCGCCCTGGACCATGAACTGCATGAGGAAGGCGCCAAGGCCGAGGAGCCAGGGCGAGTCCGAAAAGGCCCAGAGTGGGATGACGGGCAGTGAGAGAAGGGCGGCGATGACGATGGCCCAGCGCCGGCCGATGATTTGCGAAATCGAGCCGAAAGTGAGGCCACCCAGGATCGCACCGATGTTATAGACCAGCGCGATCACGGTGATGGTGTCGTGGCTGAAGCCATGCTGCACCTTCAGAAAAGCCTTGGGGTAGATGTCCTGTGTGCCGTGGCTGAAGAAGTTGAAGGCAGCCATGAGAATCACGGCATAGATCGTCAGGCCGGCGTGGCGCCGCAGAATGTCCCTGACCGGGACACGGGGCTCGCTCTGGCGGGCATGCCAGTCCGGACTTTCGGGCACGTTGCGGCGGATATAGACAACGAGCAGAGCCGGCAGGGCGCCCACGATGAAGAGTCCACGCCAGCCGACCAGGGGATAGAGCAGGCCGAAGGCGAGAGTCGCCAGGAGATAGCCCGAGGGATAGCCTGCCTGCAGCAGGCCAGAGACCCAGCCGCGCCATTTAGCCGGAATGGTCTCCATCGTCAGCGATGAGCCGACACCCCATTCGCCGCCCATGGCAATGCCAAACAGCGCACGCAGGATCATGAAGGAGAGCAGCGTGGGCGCGAGGCCCGAGAGCAGTTCGAGCGCCGAGAAGCAGAGGATGTTGAACATCATCACCGGCCGGCGGCCGTATTTATCAGCCAGGCGCCCGAAGATGAGCGCACCGAAGGCGCGCATCAGCAGAGTGAGTGTGATGGCAAGGCTCGCCGTGGTCAGGCCAACGCCGAAAGTCTTCGCCACATCATCGAAAACGAAGATCATGATGAAGAAGTCGAAGGCATCCAGCGTCCAGCCGAGATAGGCGGCAAGCACCACGCGGCTGGCGTTCCGTGTATCGGACATCCGTCCCCCACATTGTTCGTTGTGACAGGTCAGCGCCGAGAAGCTTCACCGCTGGCAGCGGCATCCTGTCAGTTTGGAGAGGAATTGCCAAGCTGGCGGAAAGCTTGGGCGCCCGCGCCGGTGATTAGCCGTGACGGTGAATGGGGTCGATCCACGCGACATTCTCCGGCTTCTCCACCGGCTCAATGTCGAGGTTGACGACGATAGCCTCGCCGCCGCTCCGCACCAGCACGCATTCCAGCGGCTCATCGGTCCCGGCATTGATCTCCTGATGCGGAACGAAGGGCGGCACGTAGATGAAGTCTCCTGGGCCTGCTTCGGCCACGAATTCCAGATGGTCGCCCCAGCGCATGCGGGCCCGGCCACGCAGCACGTAAATGACACTCTCGAGATCGCCATGATGATGCGCGCCGGTTTTGGCATGCGGCGCGATCGTCACCGTGCCGGCCCAGATCTTCTGAGCGCCGGTACGCGCCGCGGTGATGGCGGCAGCGCGCTCCATCCCCGGCGTCGACGCCGTATTGGGATCGAGCTGATTGCCCGGGATGACCTGGACGCCGTCATCGCGCCAGCGTGCCGCGTCCGTCATGCGCCCTCGACAAGAAAAGGATTGGTCTGGCGCTCGGTCCCGATGGTCGAGCGTGCACCATGGCCGCAGATGAAGACGGTGCGGTCGTCCAGCACCATCAGCTTCTCGCGGATCGAGCGGAGCAGCGCCGCGCTGTCGCCATAGGGGAAGTCGGTACGGCCCACGGAGCCGCGAAACAGCACGTCACCGACGATGCCGAAGCCGAGGTCACGGGCGACGAACACAATGTGGCCCGGTGTATGGCCCGGGCAGTGCAGCACCTCGAAATCATGCCCGGCGATCTCGACGCGGTCGCCCTCCGCGAGCCAGCGATCCGGCAGAAAGGCGCGGGCATCGGTGATGCCGTAGCCCTCGCCGGTAACCTGCAGGCCGTCGAGCAGAAAGCGGTCGCGCTCGTCCGGCCCCCAGATTTCGACCGGCGCACCCTGCTTGGCCGAGAGCTCGTCCCGCAGGCGCGCGGCGCCACCGGCATGGTCAATATGGCCATGGGTGAGAAGAATGCGGTCGACGGTGATGCCGGTGGCGGCAGCCGTTTCGAGCAGCCTGTCGACATCGCCGCCCGGATCGATGACCACGCCATGCAGCGTCTCGTCATCCCAGATGAAGGCGCAGTTCTGCTGGAACGGCGTCACCTGCTCGATCGCGATCTTCAACTGCCCCACGGCCGACCCCTCAGACCTTTTCGTAAGTGACGAGGGAACCGTCATCCGCCTTGAAAGACAAGCCCACCCATTCCCAGGCGTCGGTGAAGAAGGTGTCGAAATGGAGATCGCCCCGCGCGGCGAAGTGGCGGGCCGGAATTCTGCCGCCCTCGGCCGTCACGACATCGGTCATGCCGTGGCTGGTCACCACGGGGCGCATCAGGCGTCCATCCTGGGTGTTGATCATCGGCCCCTGCAGCATGGCGTGGTTCCATTGCGAGGTGGGGAGCGCCCCTGGCGGCGCTTCGTAGCCTGCCGGGTCGGCGGTGCCGCGGACCATGAATTTCTCGTTCACCCGCCAGCCCTGGGCGTAATAATTCCGTCCATTCTTCTGGGTGGTGGCGGCGAAGCTCAGTAGCTGGCCATTGTCCCATGTCTCGGTCTCGTGGTGGTGCAGCCGAAAGACCGTGACCATCGCCATCGTGACACGGATTGAGACATCGACGAAGACCGTCATCTTCGTGCCGGAGCGTTCGAAGGAGACCGTCTCATGGCCGATCTTCTCGTTCTCACGGATGAGATTGAAGGTGAGTTCGTTGTCGGGCGGCACTTCCTGGGCTCGGGCGCCACCGGCCATAAGGAGGGCGGCTCCTGTCGCCCCCATGCCGAGCAGCGAACGCCGGCCCATGCCGAGACCCCAGGGGCGTTGAGGCGAAAGCTTGGGGGGATGCTGCTCCGTCATACACAAGCCTCGTGCCAAGCGGTGCCGATCGGCTTTTTGTCCTGCGGGCAGGAATGGCATGTCTTTGCGCGCATGGGGCATATCTCCGTGGTCAAGATTCTTGCGGTCCGGCGGGCAGCGCCGCGCCTGGGCTCATCCATCCGGGTAGGTGCCAGCCCTTATGACGGGAATCCGCGCCGCGGCTGGCGACAGGAACGGATTTTCGTGCGAGGATCGGGTCATGCGCCAGCTCCTTCTCCTGCGCCACGCCAAGTCGCGTTGGGACGATCCCAGCCTCAGCGACCACGACCGTCCACTCGATACGGAAGGGAAGGCTGATGCAACCGCGATGCGCAGCGCGATCCAGAGACTGGGCTTTAGGCCGGATCTCGTTCTGGTCTCCTCCGCCCGGCGCACGCGGGAAACGCTGGAGCGGATCGAGCCGCTGAGCGGGACGCCGCGCATCGAGAAGACCGGCGACCTCTATTTGGCCAGCCCACGGCAGATTCTGGACCTTCTGGCCGGAGTACCGGCCGATGCCGAAAGTGTTCTTGTCATTGGCCATAATCCGGGCCTCCACGACCTCGCGATGAGTCTCCTCGGTGCCCATGCCGCGAGCCTGGGGCAGCCGGGTAGCCAGCGCCTTGCCCGCGGCTTTCCCACCGCGGCCCTTGCGGAATTCGCGCTCGCCGGCAGCTGGCGCAGCCTTCCGGAAGGTGCCCGACTGATCCGCTTTCTTACTCCGCATGATCTGCAACCTGCCGCAAGTTAATGTCTAGCGAAGAAGTCGTCACCAATTCCTTGATCATACTCGAACTTACCTATCCCTCCACTGCCGAACAGGATGTTCTGCGGCACCCTGCCTTGAAGCCCCGCGGGCGTAGGCCCCGCGCCCGAAAGCTGGAACGGGTCTGGCACGACACGGTCGATTTCCAGCTTGCCCATCGCGATCTCGCCCTCTCTGAATACGCCGGACAATGGCATCTGGATCGCCTCGGCCTCGGTTGGCCCCGCCGGCCGGGCACCGCTGCGGCACTGATCGCCGACGCCATCAATCCCGCCGGCATCGAGGCGGAGCTCGGCGAGGCGCTGCCGGGGCCGCTCCGCAGCGTCACCCGCTTCACGGGTGAGATCTTGCGACTGCCAATCACGCTGGACGGCGGCCCCGCCGAATGCCGCATTCTGCGGGGCACGCTTTTCGCGCTCGGGCTTTCGGGCGAGGCCAGCGCCCCGCATCCCGTCTACCGCATGGAGATCGAGGCGACCGCTGCAGCCGCTGTGGATCTGGCGCAGCAACTGGCGGCCGACCTTCCGGTCCAGCCAGCCGTCGCGACCCTGCCTCACGAAGCGCTGCTGCTGCGGGGAACCAGGATCAAGGCGCCGCCCGCCCCGCCGCTCGATCCCGGAATGGCAACGGAGGACGCGCTCGCCATCATCGCCTCCGGCTTCGTCACCACCTTCCTCACGCGCCTTGGCCAGATCCCGGGGCGCAGCGGCCCCGAGCCCGTGCATCAAGCGCGCGTCACCATGCGGCGCCTGCGCGCCCTCATGCTCGCCTTCCGTCCTATTCTGAAGGACAGCGAGGACCGCGTGAAGGACCTGCTCGTGGAACTCAAGGCGGTGCTGGGCCCGGCCCGCGACTGGGACGTCTTCCTCTCCGAGACGGTGGCACCGATTGCGGCCAGCCTGCCGGAGGATCAGCCCGCCATGCTTTGGCTGCGCGACGCAGCCGAGGCACAGCGCGAAAGCGCCTATGCCGCCCTCATCGCTTATCAGCATCAGGCAGACTATCGCGCCCTCCTCTGGCAGCTGGCCGGGCTTTGCCTCGGCGTCGGCTGGCGGCATTTCGCGCCCTCCGTGCCCGAGCAGCAGGAGCAGCCGGACGGACCGAGCGTGGCAGCGGGCGCCGCCCCCCCGCCCCCGCTCGCCGCGGACCCGAAGGCCGAGGGCGACATGAGCCGCCTCGGCGAATTCGCACTCCGCTGCATTGACGGCCGTTGGAAGAAAACAGCCCGCCCGTTGCGTGACGTCATCCCCATGCCGGTGACCGAGCTTCATCAGCTGCGCATCAAGTGCAAGAAGCTCCGCTACCAGGCGGAGATGTTCCAGGACGCGCTGCCCGGCAAGGCAGCCCGCAAGCTGGTCCGCCGCCTCACCAATACCCAGGAGATCATGGGCGAACTCAATGACGGGGCGGTCGCCGGTGACCTCGCTGAGAGCTTGCGCCCGAAGACGAGGACCACGGCACGGGAGCAGGTGCTGGCGGCAGAGGCCACAGGTCTGGTCCGCGGCTACGGTCTGGGTCGCGCCAGCGGCAGCCGCGAAGCGGTCATCGCGGCTTGGCGGAAACTCGTGAAGTCTAATCCTTTTTAAACCCGTCCAGTCTCATCCTTTTTGAGGACGGCGCGGGTTCTCCCTCACGGCGCTTCTAGGCGTAATGCTGCGAGCGCGAAGATTGCCAGGAAGCCGGCTCCGGCCTATGTCAAAGCTTCATCGATCCGATCTTCCGGGCGGTCTCACGACCTCCCGGACATCGGCCACACGCACAACCTGAAGCACGAAGGGCGGCGGCATGAGCGACACAGCGAAGGACGCGGTGACAGTCTCGTTAGGAGCATCAGACAAGGCCTCGACGCTGCCGCTGATGCGCGGAACGATGGGACCGCCGGTCGCCGACATCCGCAAGCTCTACGCCGATCTCGGCATCTTCACCTTCGATCCAGGCTACGGCGCCACCGCCTCCTGCGCCTCCAAAATCACCTATATCGACGGTGACGAGGGCATCCTGCTTCATCGCGGCTATCCCATTGACCAGCTGGCCGAGCAGTCGACCTTCCTCGAAGTCGCCTATCTGCTGCTGCATGGCGAACTGCCCGATGCCAAGCAGATGGACGAATTCCATAAGGGTGTGACGCACCACACCATGGTGCATGAGCAGCTGCGCCGCTTCTTCGACGGCTTCCGCCGCGACGCCCATCCGATGGCGATCCTGTGCGGCGTCGTCGGCGCGATGTCGGCCTTCTATCATGACAGCCTCGACATCACGAACCCTGAGCATCGCACCATCAGCGCTTTCCGGCTGATCGCGAAGCTGCCGACCATCGCCGCCTGGGCGCACAAGTATTCGATCGGCCAGCCCTTCATCTATCCGCGCAACGACCTCAGCTACGCCGCGAACTTCCTCTATATGATGAACGCCGTGCCGGCCGAGGAATACAAGGTGAACCCGATCCTGGCGCGCGCCATGGACCGTATCTTCATCCTCCATGCCGATCACGAGCAGAATGCCTCGACCAGCACCGTGCGCCTCGCGGGCTCGACCGGGGCCAATCCCTTCGCCTGCATCGCGGCCGGCATCGCCTCCCTCTGGGGTCCCGCCCATGGCGGCGCCAACGAGGCGGTGCTGAAGATGCTCAACGAGATCGGGCACAAGGACAACATCCCGGACTTCATCGCCAAGGTGAAGGACAAGACAAGCCATATCCGCCTCATGGGATTCGGCCATCGCGTCTATCGCAACTACGATCCGCGCGCGAAGATCATGCAGCAGACCTGCCATGAGGTGCTGGATGAGCTCGGCATCAAGGACGAACCGCTGCTCGACCTGGCACTCGAACTCGAGCGCATCGCGACCACCGACCCCTATTTCGTCGAGCGCAAGCTGTATCCGAACGTCGATTTCTATTCGGGCATCATCCTCAAGGCGATGGGCATCCCGACCAGCATGTTCACTGTGCTCTTCGCCGTCGCCCGCACCGCCGGCTGGATCAGCCAGTGGCAGGAAATGGTGGAGGACCCGGCGAACCGCATCGGTCGTCCGCGCCAGATCTATACCGGCGCCGCACAGCGGGACTATGTGGCCGCCGACAAGCGCGGCTAAGCGTCTGACCTTATGGTGATGAAAAAGGCGCCCGGAGCGATCCGGGCGCCTTTTTCATGTCAGGCAAGCGAAACACCCTTCTCCGCCATCACGGCACGCGCCCGGTCGGGATAGTCGGTGGTGAGCGCGCCGACGCCCCAATCAACGAGGCGAGCCATGTCCGCCGTCTCGTTCACCGTCCAGGGATTGACGAGCAGGCCGAGGCCATGGGCCTCGGCGACTGCCGCCTCGGTCAGCGTCGCGACATCCGGCCCCCAGACGCGCCCGCCCTGGGCCGCGACGGTGCGCGGAACGGAACCGCCGAAATCCGCCACGGATGCGCCATCCCACCACAGCCGGCCGGCAGCGGTGGTTTCAGCATCGGTGAGATAGCCGAGGTCGAGCGCCGGCCGCGCCTTCCGCAAATAGCCGAGGGCCCGCCAGTCGAAGGAGATGATACGGGTGCGGCCCAGCGCGCCCGCCGCCTCCAGCACGGCGAGGACGGCCTCCGCCATCTCCTCCGGCGGCACGGTCCAGTCCGCATGGTCCGGAAAGGTTTTCAGCTCCACCGCCAGCCGGGCGCGTGGCGCCAGGGCGAGGATGTCGGCGAGCTTCGGCAGGCGCACGCCGTCCCTTCCCTGCTGCTCGGGAAAGGCCGCCGCCTGCGCGGACCCTGGGCGGATGCGGCCGACATCATAGCCGGTCAGATCGGCATAAGAGAGAGTGCGGATGAGCGCGCCGGGTGCCGCGATCCAGGCGCCGTCCGGCCCCCGGGTCAGGTCCGGATCGAGGATCGGGTCATGGCTGAGGATCGCGACACCGTCCCGCGTCAGCGCCACGTCCATCTCGATGGCGGAGACGCCGATGGCAAGCGCCCCCTCGAAAGCAGGCTGCGTATTCTCGGGCCAAAGGCCCCGCGCGCCGCGATGGCCATGCAGCTCCAGGGTTCGGTTTCGCATCGGATGAGCGCCTCTAACTTGCGCGAAACTCCTCGAGCCGCCGCTGCTGCTGGCCTGCGGCGTCGAAATTCGCGGGATCGAGCCAGGCCTCGAAAGCGCGGGCACGCTCGGGCCATTCGCGGTCGATGATGGAAAACCAGGCGGTATCCCGGTTGCGGCCCTTGGCCACCATATGCTGGCGGAACAGTCCCTCATAGGTGAAGCCGAAGCGTAGCGCGGCCTTCTTCGAGGGTTCGTTAAGGTTGTGGCATTTCCATTCGAAGCGCCGGTATCCCAGCGTTTCGAAGGCATGGCGACCGAACAGATAAAGCGCTTCGGTGGCGATCCGGCTGCGGGCCATGGCCGGCCCCCAATGGATGCTGCCAATCTCGATCACGCCATGGGCCGGGTCGACGCGCATCAGCGCCTGGCGGCCCTCAGCGCGGCCAGTCGCGCCATCGACGACTGCGAAGAACAGTGGATCGGTGGAGGCCGTCGCCTGCGCGATCCAGGCCGCGAATTCGGCCTCATCCTTCGGCTTGGTCTCGAAGAGGTAACGGAAACGGTCCTCGGCCCCGGGCGAGGTTGCCGCGGCATAGAGATCGGCGCCATGGCGGGCGGCATCCAGGGGTTCAAGCCGCGTATAGCGGCCCTCCAGCGTCACGCGCTCAGGGCGTGGCACAGGCTTCCAGCCAGACAGATCCTGTTCGGGAGAGAGGCTCACGCCTCAGTCGTCGCACTCGCAGCCAGGCGTCGGGCCCTGATCTTCGCGGACGACGTGATGGTCGATCCACTCGGCAACCAGACGCCGCGCCTCGCCGATCGAGGCTTCGGGATGGTGGATGCGATAGAGCGTCGTGCAGGCACGGAAGGACTCCATGTCCCCGTTGCCGTGAACCCTCAGCTCGCGATAGGCGGTAATCACAGCACGCTCGCAACGCCGAGCGATGGTGCTTACGTCACGCCCCATCCTGAAAGGCCCCCTTATGATCAAACCGGGCGGGCCCGAACGGGCACCGCATTGGTACTGACATTACTTACTGGCATGGGCGCGGCCGATCAAGGCGGACTGACTCAGCCCTACGGAGGGGCGCCCCGCGCCCAATAGAGGGCTGGGCAGTATTGCGTGGCACCGCGCATTCTTGCGAGATGCCGACAAATCGCTAGAAACGCCCCTTCTTGTGATCGGAGCGCAGCATGACGGCCTTATCCCGCAAACTTGCAGGCCACGCGAGCGACTGGGACCGCGACGCGGCCATGACCGCCGCGCGGATCCTTCTTGAGATCAAGGCGATCAATTTCCGGCCAGAGGAGCCCTACACCCTCACCTCCGGCTGGAAATCGCCCGTCTATATCGATTGCCGCCGTATCATCTACTACCCGCAGGCCCGCACCAAGATCAGCCAGCTCGCGGTCGAGAAGATCCAGCGCGCCATCGGCTACGAGACGATCGAGGCGATCGCCGGCGGCGAAACCGCCGGCATTCCCTATGCCGCCTGGATTTCGGACCGCATGGGCCTGCCGATGTCCTATGTCCGCAAGAAGCCAAAGGGTTTCGGCCGCAATGCCCTGATCGAGGGCGACGTGCCGGAAGGCAAGGAAACCCTGCTCGTCGAAGACCTCACGACAGATGGGCAATCGAAAATCCGCTTCGCCCAGAGCCTGCGTGATGCCGGGGCGCTCTGCCATCACGCCTTCGTCGTCTTCTTCTATGGCGTTTTCGAGGGCAGCATCGAAACCTTGGCCGAAAACGACATTGCACTCCACTACCTCACCACCTGGTGGGATGTGCTGGAAGCCTGCCGCGAACGCCCCTACTTCCCCGAATCCGCTATGGCCGAGGTGCGCCGCTTCCTGGAAGCGCCGGCCGCCTGGTCCGCCGCGCGCGGCGGGGCGACCTCGAACAAGGCAAAGCCCGAAGAATAGGCCATCCGCCTGCCGCGCATGGCAGCTGCGGTTTGACAGCACGGGGGGCGCCACCTAGAAGCCCCCTCCATTGCCGGGAATGTGGACGATGTGCGGCCTTCCGCAGATCGCCCCGCCACCCAGGCGACAAGCGGCGCGGGCCAGCCCAGAAAAGCGGGCCCGACGCCCTTTCGCCGCTTCCGACGCATCTCTGTGATCGCCGGGGGCCGGGATGGACTACTGGCGCCATAGACGAAGGAGAGGCGCATGACCAAGCGCACCGAAAGCAAGTTCAAGATCAACCGCCGCCTCGGCGTCAATCTCTGGGGCCGCGCCAAGTCCCCTGTCGCCAAGCGTGATTACGGCCCGGGCCAGCACGGCCAGCGCCGCAAGAAGCCGAGCGATTACGGCGTGCAGCTGATGGCCAAGCAGAAGCTCAAGGGCTACTACGGCAATATCGGCGAGAAGCAGTTCCGCAAGTATTACGAGGAAGCGGTCCGCCGGAAGGGCGACACCTCCGAGAATCTCATCGAGCTGCTGGAGCGCCGGCTGGATACGGTCGTGTATCGCATGAAGTTCGCGATCACCCCCTTCGCGGCCCGCCAGTTCGTCTCCCACGGCCACCTTCTGGTGAACGGCCGCCGGGTGAACATCTCCTCCTATCTCGTCGCCAATGACGACGTGATCGAGGTTCGCGAAAAGTCGAAGCAGCTGGCGGTGGTGCTGGATGCGACGCAGAGCGGCGAGCGCGACACGCCGGAATATCTCGAGGTCGATCACCGCGCCATGAAGGGCCGCTATCTTCGCGCGCCGAAGCTCGCGGACGTTCCCTTCCCCGTGCAGATGGAACCGAACCTGGTCGTCGAATTCTATTCGCGCTGATCAGGCGTCAGAGCCAATCGGAAAAGGGCGCCGCGAGGCGCCCTTTTTTGTTGGACCGAGGGTAGGAAGCGCCATGATCGAGACCGAGCGGCTGGTGCTCCGCCGCATGACCCTGGCCGATGTGCCAGCCCTCCACGCCATCATGCGCGATGCCGAGGCAATGCGCTTCTGGTCGACCCTGCCCCACGAAAGCCTTGGCGAGACCGAAGCATTTGTCGCGAGCACCGTGGCAGCCGTGGACGCCGGCACGGCAGACGACTTCGCCGTTACCCTCTCGGGCGTCGTCATCGGCAAGGCCGGGTTATGGCAGGGCAATGAGTTGGGGATTTTGGTGGCTCGCCCGCATTGGGGCAAAGGCTTGGCGACCGAAGCGGCGCGCAAGGTCATTGAACGCGCTTTCGCGCGCGACCGCCATGAAGTGGTAGCCGATGTCGATCCGCGCAATGCGGCTTGCCTCCGCATGCTCGGCCGCCTCGGCTTCCGGAAGACCGGAGAGGCCAAGGCGACTTATCTCATTGGTCAGGACTGGGTCGACAGCGTCTACCTCAGCCTGACCCCAGCCGACTACGGGACGTAATAGGCCGGCGGCTGGGGAGCCGCGTAATAGGTCGGCGGCTGCGGGGCCGCGTAATAGACCGGCGGGGGCGGCGCCGCATAATAAACCGGCGGCGGCGTGTAGACGACCGGGGGCGGCGCTGCGTAAACCGGGCCGAGCGCGCCACCTACGGCCGCGCCCACGGCCAGACCGAGCAGTCCGCTCGCAATCGCCACGCCCGGGCCAGGGCCGCCGTAATAGCCGCCGTGCCAACCGCCACCGTGCCAGCCGCCACCGCCGCCATGCCAGTGGTTGCCGTGCCAGCCCTGGGCCTGCGCAGAGGTGCTGAGCGCCACGGGAGCCGCAAGCCCCGCGACCAGCGCGGCCGCAGCAAGGCCGCGGGTGAAACGGAAACGCGAGAAGAGTGTCATGTCCGAACTCCTTTCGGCGTATCGTATAGGCGGGAACTGTAACTCTTGGTTTACAGCCTCGGCCCTGATCGCCGCATGCTCTCTAGATAGTCTGCGGTTCTGACGGTTATAGGGCAGAGCGGGCACAATGCCGCCGCAAAGGCCCCAGGCAATCCGCGGACTCGTGACACTCAGTCACAAAAACGTCCAACGGGCACGCCTGCGACATCAACCGGGAATACGAAAAGCCCGCCCGCTTGCGGGAATTCCTGGCGTTTCTCCGCGCTGCCCGGTAGCGCAGTTGTGATGAACAGCCGGCCCTCCGCGAAGCAGGGCATGGTCGCGTTCGGGACCGGCATGGCGATTTTTTCGACGATCGAGCCGTCAGGCGCGAAGCGATTGATCACCCCCATGCCCGATCCGGCAGACCAGTAAAACCCGTCCATGTCGACGGCGCCGCCATCCGGCCGCCCCTGTTCGTTCGGCACGTCGGCGAAGCGGCGGCGGTGGCTGATGGCGCCGGTCTCGGCATCGAAATCCCAGACGTCGATCCAGGGACCGCGTGTGTCGGAATGGTACATGGTGCGCCCATCGGCGCTCCAGGCCAGGCCGTTGGAGTTCTTCAACCCTTCGACCTTGATTTCGACCTCGCCCGCGGGCGTCACGCGGTACAGCTTGCCGGAAGGCAGACCGTCCGCCCCTTCATTGATGGTACCGACCCAGAAGCAGCCGTCCGGCCCTACCTTGCCGTCGTTCAGTCGGTTCGTCTCGGGCTCGTCGATCTGCGCAAAGGGCGTGAGGTCGCCCGTCTTCGGATCGAAATACATGAGTTTCTGCTTTTGCGAGACGAGGATGCGCCCGGAGCGGCAGAGCGCGAAACTGCCCAGCACCTGGGGCAATTGCCAGGTGTCGCGCTGGTCCCCCGCCGGATCGTAGCGGTGCAACCTGCCGTTCGGGATATCACAGAAATAGAGGGCGCCCGCTTCCCCATCCCAGGTCGGGCATTCGCCGGTCCCGCATTTGCTGTCCCAGACGAGTGTCACCGCGCGTTCCACCATTGCCGCCTCCGCTTGCCCCGTTTGGCCCGGCCGTTGCGGCGGGCTTCTCAGGCATATAGGCGGCGCATCAGGCAGCGTCGACCTTTGGCCGGCCGCGCCCGAGGCTCTCGGCGTCGGGCTCGGGCGTCGTGGTGTCGCCGCTCGCGAGGGCTTCCAGAATGGCGCAGCGCAGATTGTCCAACTTGCGCTCGTTCTGAACCTTCAGGCCGAAGACATCCTTGATGTAGAAGACGTC
>Ga0310811_10005283_pt1 | contig 16325 bp, 15 predicted proteins | sample YCmetagenome_FD_207642 | JGI IMG/M metagenome (GOLD analysis project Ga0310811, IMG submission 207642) | Soil microbial communities from experimental microcosm in Duke University, North Carolina, United States - YC | ecosystem: Engineered > Artificial ecosystem > Soil microcosm > Unclassified ...
CATCCTGTTCGCCGACATTCGCGGCTCGCTGGAACTGATCCGTGGACACGACCCGGAGCAGGTCACCGCCATCCTGGAATCACGCGTCGATCTAATGATCCAGGCGGTGCAGACGTTCGACGGCACCGTCAGCCGCGTGATGGGCGACGGCATCATGGCGATGTTCGGCGCACCCCGTGCCGCCGAGCATCACGCGCTGCGTGCCTGCCTCAGCGCGCTGCGGATCCGCGAGACGGCGACACAGCCGATCGGCAAGCGCGGCACGCCGTCAGGCGATCCAGTGAGCCTGCGGGTCGGGCTTGGTTCCGGTGAGGTCGTGGTCAAGCCGCTGGTGGCGCACAACTTCGCCGGATACGACGCGGACGGCGAAGTGGTGCATCTGGCCGCGCGGATGGAACAGATCGCCCCTGCCAACACGATCCTGCTGACGTCGCAGACCGCGCGCCTGGTCAATCGCGACTTCAAGCTCCGCGCACTCGGGCCCACCGAGATCAAGGGCCTCGATTGGCAGATGGAGCTCTATGAGCTCATCACCCAGCTCCCGCGCCGGCAGGATCGCCACGCCGTGCATGATCGGCCGCCGACGACCATGGTGGGACGAGACCGCGAACTGGCGATCATCGCCAATGCGCGACAGCAGGTGTTGGAGGGGCAAGGCCGCGTCATCAGCATCTCGGGCGATGCGGGCTGCGGCAAGTCGCGACTGCTGAGTGAAGCGCTGAAGCGCGATGCGGGTGATTGGCTGGTACTCGATGGGCAGGCGCTGCCGTACGGGAATAAGGGCTATCGCGTCATCCTCGACATGCTGGGCGGGTGCTTTGCTCTGGAGCTCGGCGACGACACGGCGGGGGCGATCGAAAAGATCCGCTCGGGCCTCCGAATGCACGATCAGGAAGCGCTGTTGGGGCCACTCGCGGCGATGCACGACCTGGCGACCGGCGACAGCAACTGGGATGGGCTGAGTCCGATCGAGCGCGGGCGGCGGATGCAGAACGCTGTCTGCCAGCTGTTCGAGACGATCAGCGTGGGGCGTCCCCTGGCGCTGGTCGCCGAGGACATGCACTGGGTCGATCCGGAAAGCCAGGAGATCCTCACCCGGCTGATCACGCAAAGCTCCGGCACGCGCATCCTGCTGATCATGACGTTCCGGCCGGAATATCAACCGCCCTCGCCTGAGTCGGAACACCATGTATCGATCCGCCTCGATCCCCTGAGCGAGACGGAGTCACTGCTGTTGCTGGCGCAGCGGCTGGCACGCGGCAGCGGCGTCGATGCGCTCGAACAGGTGCTGGTGGCGCGCACAGGAGGCAATCCGCTGTTCTTGGAAGAGATCCTATCGAGCCTCGCCGAGGAAGGCGTGTTGCGGCGCGCAGGGCGGCACTATCGGCTGTCGCGCGCGATGGAGCCGCTCAACCTGCCGGAGTCGGTGCGCAGTCTGTTGTCCGAGCGCATCGATCGATTGGCGGGGCCGGAGAAGGACGTGCTGCAGGCCGCCTCGGTGATCGGCCAGTCGACCACATTGCGGTTGCTCGAGAGCGTCGCGCGGACGCCGGACACCGCGGCGATCTGCGCGCGGCTACAGGAGGCGGGGTTCCTCGAGCCGGTCGATGCACCGGAACCGACATTCGTGTTCCATCATGCCTTGATGAGTGAGGCGGCCTACGCGGGGCTGCTGCACCAGCGTCGCGAAACCATGCATGCGCGCGTGGTTGACGCGATCGAGGAACTGCATGGCGACCGGATCGCGGAGCATGTCGAGACGCTGGCGGGCCATGCTGCGCGGGCGCGCAACTGGCAGAAGGCGGCCGAATATGCGCGGCGAGCCGGTTTGAAGACAGCGGCGCGCGATGCGAATGTCGAATCCGTGCGGTTTTTCGATCGGGCGCTGGAGTATCTGAAGGACTGGGAAGACGAAGCCGCCCGGACCCACATGGCCATCGATCTGCATCTGGCGATCCGCGATCCGCTGTTCAGGCTTGGCCGCATCAGCGACATCGACGACCACCTCCGGCGTGCCGAACCACTGCTGCGGCCGTTGGGCGACACGCTTCGCCTCGGGCTGCTGCATGTACTGGATGCCAATGCGTTGACGTTGCGCGGGGAGTACAAGGACGCGCTGGTTGCCTGCAACGAGGCGCTGCGCATTGCGCGCGCGCATGGCGACCATGCGCTGGAAGCGCGCGTGCAGTTTCAGCTCGGCGTCGCGCACTGGTGTTCGGACGAGTTCATCACCGCCGACGCCCCGTTGCGGGCAGCGCATGAGTTCCTGGCGGCGCATCCCACGGAGACACGGTACGGGCTGAGCCGTGGTGTCGATGTCGCGGCGCTCGCGTATGCGGCGCGCGGACGTGCGGCGATCGGTGATCTGGTTCAGGCCGAGCAGGACCTGCTCGATGTGCTTGCCATCGCGGAGCGCCACGCCTCGCCATTCGATTGGACGTTCGCCTGCATTGCCGCAGGTGAGGTGAACGAAGCGGCCGGCCGACTGGAAGAGGCCGCGACATGGTTCGAGCGTGCCCTGTCGTGGAGCAAGTCGGCCAATACGTTGCTGCTGCCGGCGATTGCCGCGAGTCGTCTGGGACGCGTGGAAGCACGGCTGGGCAAGGTGACCGCGGGCGTGACGCGCTTGCGGCGCGTTGTATCTGATCTGGAACGGATGGGGTTCCGGCAGGAACTGCCGTTCTGCCTGGCGGCGCTTGCGGAGGCCACACTGGCGGCGGGCGACGCCGCCGAGGCGAAAAAGCTGGCCGAACGATCGCGCAGCGTTGGTACAACCATCGAGGATTATACCGCCACGGTTCTCGCGCTGCTGGTGATTGGGCAATGCCTGCAGCAGGGGGGGCGGAAGACTGCGGCGAGGACGCGCTTCCGTACCGCGCTGCAGATCGCCGAGGCCCATGACCTTCGTCCGTTCGCCGAGCGGTGCCGGGCTGCGATCGAAGCGGTGTCGGGCAAGACGCTGAAGAAGCCAGCAGTGCAGAGGAAGAGCGCCGGCAGTGCGCGCACGAACCGGCGGGAGAAGGTTCCGGCCTGTTGATGACGCCTGCGCCCGCGTCAATACAGGTTGCGTATTTCGTCAATCGCCATAATATCAATTCCGCAATTTAATTGCCCGACCTTCATAGATGGAGGTGAAGATGGCCGTGCCAGTGCATATCGCCCTGATCGATACCACGGGGACGATCCGATTCAGCCATATGAAGAAGGTCGCGGCCGCGATCGAGCATCAGGTGAAGCACGATCTCGGCAAGTTCTATGACGTCGAGGCACGCATCACCGCGCTACGCCATGGAGAGGAGCTTCCCAACAAGACCTGGCCGGTACACATCGTGCCGGACGTACATGGTGGCGGCGGTTTCCATTCCGACCAGGAAGGCGCGCCATTTGCCAAGGTCTGCATCGGCCCGCATTGGACGATGTCGGTGAGCCACGAGATCATCGAGATGGTGTTCGATCCCACCGGCAGCCGGCTGCACGCGGCGCCCGCGATCCACCTGGTCAACGGTCAGGTAGAGAATACCGATGGCGAGTTCCGCTACCTGATGGAGATCTGCGACCCCTGCGAGAGCGCGGATTTCGCCTACAAGATCGACGACGTGGTGGTGTCGGATTTCTACACGCCGGACTACTTCGACCTGCATGCGAAGGACGGCGTGCGCTATAGCTTCAACGGCGGCATCACCGCGCCGCGCCAGGTGCCGAAGGGCGGCTATCTGTGTTGGCTCAATCCCAGGCTCGACAAGATGCAGATGCTGCGCAACCTCGATCGGGATCCGGTGCCACGCATCCACACGTTCGATCAGGGGCCGCCGAAGCGGAAGTCATTGCGCGAGTTCGTCGACGGCAAATTCAAGAGCATGCACCGTCTCGCCGTCGCGTCGTGGGAGCATCCGATCTTCCACGGCGGACGGTGAATCGCACAACCCCCATGGTCGCGCCAGACGCGACCATGGGGGTCAGGGCGAACTACACCAAGTGCCGACCGGAACGCTTCTACAACCCCGTCATGGCCGGGCTTGACGGCCATCTCCGCCCGCACCGGGCTTGCAAACGATGCAGTCCCAGCCAGCAACCATTCCAGGAAGATGGCCGGGTGTAGCCCGGCCAAGAAGGAAATGGCAGTTCGCGCAGTACTTCGCCGCTTACCTTAAGCCCGCATGTTCTACTTCACCGCGGAGAACGCGGTGGGCGCCAGGATGAAGTTCTTCACGTTGGCGACGATGGCGCCGTTCTTCTCGGTCTCGGCGCGCGCCTTGTGCCATTCGGGATCGGCACCAAACGCGTTCCACTTCTTCTCGCGCTCGGCCAGCGACTCCCAAACCACGAAGTAATACAGTGTCTGGTTCGACTCGCCGATCACCGTGGTCCAGAAGCCGGCCTGCTTGATGCCGTGCTTCTCCCACAGCTTCAGCGTGATCGTGTCGAAGCGCTTCATCAGGTCCGGCAGTCGGCCAGGCACGGCCTCATAGATACGCAGTTCATACAGCATCGCGGGGTCCCTCCCTTCGAGTGGTCGCGGAGCAGTCTGCGGCGCGTCATCGCGACGGGCAAGCCGCGGTCATGGCGGTGGCGCGTTGGTACGGTTCACTCCCCATGGATCCCGAGGATCGCGTCGCCCCGGTGGCGACGGCCGCATTAGCCGCGAGGTCATCATGCCCGCACCCACCCCCGCAAGCACCGCCGCGCTGAACCATTTGGTACCGGGCGCGTACCAGTGGGTCCCGACCAACATCAGGAACACCAGGGTGATAACGAACAGCGCGGCGCCGCTACGCAGTCCGCGATGGCCCGCCAGCAGCGCCAGCACCACGAACACCACATAGAGCGCGATTGCGGCGGCACGCACCACGTCGAATGCGCGCTGCGTCAGTGCATCGATCAGATCGCCGATGAACGACCAGAACTGGGCAAAGTAGACCTGGCAAAGCTCGATGACGTGCTGCGGTCCGCCTATGTACAGCACCACCATCAGCACGACACCGCCGAACCAGATCGATGCGATGGTCCGGCGATCCATTCAGAACGTCTCGACCCACGGGCGCAATTCCATCTCCCAGGTCCAGGCGCTGCGCGGCTGCTGCACCACATGCCAGTAGCTGTCAGCGATCGCGTCGGGATCCAGCATGCTGTCGGGCTTGTCTGCTGGCTCCTGGCGCGCCGTGCTGCGGATGCCACCGTCGATGACGAAATGCGCGACGTGGATGCCCTTCGGCGCGAGTTCGCGTGCCATGCTCTGTGCCAGTCCGCGCAGTGCGAACTTGCCCATCGCGAATGGCGCCGACAGCGGATAGCCCTTCACGCTGGCCGACGCGCCGGTGAACAGGATCGCGCCGGAGCCGCGCGGCAGCATATTGCGCGCGGCGTGCTGACCGACCAGGAAGCCGCCGTACGCGCTGACAGCAATGGCGCGTGCCACGGCCTCCGGGTCGAGTTCCGCGACCGGACCGCGGGCACGCGCGCTGGCGTTGTACACTACCACGTCGGGCACGCCCTGGGTGGCGATCACCGCATCGAACAGGCCGCCGACCTCCTCGGGTTCGGCGGCCTCGCAGGCGAATGTCGCGGCGGCGGTCTCACGCGCCAATGCAGCAAGCCTATCCGGATTGCGCGATGCGAGAGCGACCTGCATCCCGTTGCGCGCGAACAGGCGTGCCAGCGAGGCACTCAGTCCGCCGCCGACGCCAACAATCAACGCCGATTTAAGCTCCATCTCTCCCTCCTGGCTGTCACTCGATGCATGCGATACGAGCCCACGCGGCAGGCGGTGGGGCGCATCACCACTGCCGCATCAGTACGCATTCACGCTCCAGGAGCAACAGCTTGCCCTGGGACGCGGCGGGCGCCCCCTTCCCCTCCCCCCTCCCGCAAGGGGGCCGCAAGGGGAGGGGGAGTTTGTGGAGCGTAGTGCGCTCGTCCCGTTTCTTGCCGTAACATCCTGCCCGCACGCGGCGCGCAGAGATGCCGCGGCTACAGCGGAGACGCGCCATGCTTGGATTGATGCAGGCCCACAGCCTGACGGTTCCCTGGTTGCTGCAGCACGCGGCGCGGCATCACGCGGGGGGCGAAGTGATTTCGCAGACCGGCCGGGGCGTCATTCACCGCGGCACATGGGCGGATACCGAACGACGCGCGCGCCGTCTCGTTCGCGTCCTGCAAGGACTGGGCATCGAGGCGCATGATCGCGTCGGCACACTGGCGTGGAACGACCATCGGCACCTGGAGACCTACTACGCTGCGTCGGGCATGCAGGCGATCTGCCACACGATCAATCCGCGGCTGTCGGCCGATGACATCACCTACATCATCAACCATGCCGGGGACAGTGTGCTGTTCGTCGATCCCGGCTTCGCGCCGCTGATTGGCAGCATCGCCGCGAACATCGCGAACAGCGTGCGCGCGGTTGTCATGCTAACCGACGCGGCCAGCATGCCCGCGCTCGAGCTGCCATCCGGCATGCGCCTGTTGTGCTATGACGAATTGCTGGCGGCGTCGGACGATGACTACGAATGGCCACAGTTCGACGAGAACACGGCGAGCGCGCTCTGCTACACGTCCGGCACCACGGGGCGGCCGAAGGGCGCGTTGTACAGCCACCGCTCCACCGTGCTGCACGCCTATGCGATCGCGCTGCCTGACGTGCTGGACATGCGGGCCTCCTCGCGCATCCTGCCAGTCGTGCCGATGTTCCACGTCAACGCCTGGGGCATTCCCTATGCCGCGGCGCTGACCGGCGCGACATTGGTGCTGCCGGGGCGGCATCTGGATGGCCCGAACCTGACGCGCCTGCTCAACCAGGAGCGCGTCACCATGAGCTGCGGCGTGCCGACGGTGTGGCTCGCCCTGCTGCAGCACACGCGCACCAGCGGCGAGAAACTGACAACGGTGAAGCGCATCATGACCGGCGGTTCGGCTGCGCCGCCTTTGCTGATCGAGGCGTTCCGCGACGAGCTGGGCGTCGCGGTGGAGCATGGCTGGGGGATGACCGAGCTCAGTCCCGTCGGCACCTACAACGCCGCGAAACCCGCGCAGGCAGGGCTGACCGGGCAGGCAGCCGTGCAGCACATGCTGAAACAGGGCCGCGTTCTATCCGGGATCGACATGAAGATCGTCGACGGCAGCGGGCGCGAGCTGCCGTGGGACGGCAAGCAGTTCGGCGACCTGATGGTGCGTGGACCATGGGTGTGCAGCGCCTATTTCGGCGATGCACCCGGCAGTGCCTGCGACGCCGACGGATGGTTCGCCACCGGTGACGTGGCCACGATCGACCCCGACGGCTTCATGGAGATCACCGACCGGTCGAAGGACGTAATCAAGTCCGGCGGTGAATGGATCAGCTCCATCGCGCTTGAGAACATCGCAGTCTCCCACCCCGACGTCGCCGAGGCAGCGGTCGTCGCGGTGCGCCATCCAAAGTGGGACGAGCGGCCGTTGTTGCTGGTGGTGCCGCGCCCGGACCATACGGTCGATCCCGAGTCGGTGCTGCAGATCTACCAGGGGCAGGTGGCGAAGTGGTGGTTGCCGGATGCCGTGGTGGTGGTGGATGAGCTGCCGCATACGGCGACGGGCAAGCTGTTGAAGACGACGCTGCGCACCCAGTATCGCGATTATTATCAAAGCGCAATTCATAAGCAAGACGGCTGATCTATTCACGAATCACATCGGTCAGATGGTTCACAACGATGAATGGCATTTGGTCAGACGACCCTCTTTGCTCAGCTATCGGTCGCGATGGCCGACCAGGTCGCCGCCGCCGCGCCACTTCTGGCAGCGATCCGCGTAGGGCCAAACCGACACGTCACGGGGATCGTCTGGCAGCGTGACCTGGTGATCACATCGGATCAGGCGCTGCCGGCGCTCGACAGCTTCACGCTGGTCCTGTCGGGCGGGATTCTGACCGCCGGGCGCCCGGCACGGCGGAATGCCACCAGCAATCTTGCGTCGTTGCGGCTGGAGGCGCCTGCCCACCCGGCTCAGATCCTGCCGCCGACCGAACCTCGCGTGGGTGCCCTGGCATTGGCCCTCGGTGCCGACGTGGACGCAGCGCCGATGGTCCGCCTGGCGGTCATCCACAAAGTAAACGGCAGCCGGGGCGACAATGCTGACCGGTCGCTGACCCTCGATATGCCGGCAAGCCTGGTTGCGGAGGGCGGACCGGTGCTCGATGCAGCGGGCGGCCTGCTTGGCATGGCCATCATCGGAGCCAACAACGAGGCGACTGTCATACCGCACAGCGCCATGGTCCGCCTGTTGGAGACGTCCCATACGCCCGATGGCCGACGCGGCTGGCTCGGGGTGGCGCTGCAACCGATCACCGTTCCTGATGGGATGCGTGTGGCCGTCGGGCAGGCATCGGGTCGCATGGTGGTAAGCCTCGCGCCGGCCGGCCCCGCGGATCTGGCTGGGCTGCGGCCCGGCGATATCCTGCTCTCGCTGGATGGCCATAGTGTCACTGGCGCTCATGCGCTGCGCGCCTTTCTGGGACCGGAGCGCGTCGGACGCCACGTCGAGGTGCGGTTGATGCGTGACGGTCAGGTGATGACGCGGCAAATGACCATTGCGCCGCAGCCGACGGACTGATCGGGGTCATGCCGGCAATCGCCAAGATTTGCTGCGGGCGCGAAGGTTGCGTCGCGCTGCGGTCCGCCATAATTTCGTCGTGGGCACCGCCCGATCGGCAGGTACCTAACGGCGGGCGTTAGCCCACCATCACACAAGGACACGGCGCATGAGCGGCTCGGCCAAACGGTCCATCACCGTCACACTGGACGGATCCAACAGGTCGAGCACGTTGCCGTTGTTCGACGGCACGCTCGGACCGGCGGTGGCCGACATCCGCAAACTCTACGGCGATCTGGGGATTTTCACCTACGATCCCGGCTACGGCGCGACCGCGTCGTGCGAGAGCAAGATCACCTACATCGACGGCGACGAGGGCGTGCTGCTCTACCGTGGCTATCCGATCGAGCAGTTGGCGGAAAAGTCTGATTTTCTCGAGGTTTGCTACCTGCTGCTGAACGGTGAATTGCCGAACCCGAAGCAGCGCGAGGAGTTCGATCTTGGCGTGATGCGGCACACCATGCTGCATGAGCAGCTGCGCACGTTCTACAACGGCTTCCGGCGTGATGCGCATCCGATGGCAGTGATGTGCGGCGTAGTTGGTGCCCTGTCGGCGTTCTATCACGACAGCCTGGACATCCACGATGCGGAGAGCCGGCGGATCAGTGCATTCCGGCTGATTGCGAAAGTGCCGACGATCGCAGCCTGGGCGCACAAATATGCCGTCGGGCAGCCGTTCATGTATCCGCGCAACGATCTGACCTACGCGGAGAACTTCCTCTACATGTTCCACGCGGTGCCTGCGGAGCCGTGGAAAGCCAATCCGGTGCTGTCGCGCGCGATGGACCTGATCATGATCCTGCATGCCGATCATGAGCAGAACGCCTCGACCAGTACCGTGCGTTTGGCGGGATCGACGGGCGCCAATCCGTTCGCCTGCATCGCCGCGGGGATCGCCAGCCTGTGGGGGCCGTCGCATGGCGGAGCGAATGAGGCTGTGCTGAAGATGCTGGCTGAGATCGGCCACGTGAAGAACATCCCGGCCTTCCTCGAGGATGTGAAGGACCGCAACGGCCACGCGCGCCTGATGGGCTTCGGCCACCGCGTGTACAAGAACTACGACCCACGCGCGCGCATCATCCAGAAGGCCTGCCACGACGTGCTGAACGAGCTTGGGATCAAGGATGATCCGTTGCTCGACCTCGCGATGGAGCTCGAGAAGATCGCGCTGAACGACAAGTACTTCGTCGACCGCAAGCTGTATCCGAACGTGGACTTCTATTCCGGCATCATCCTGAAGGCGATGGGCTTCCCCACCAGCATGTTCACAGCCCTGTTCGCGGTGTCGCGCACTGTGGGCTGGGTGAGCCAGTGGCAGGAGATGATGGAAGACCCGCAACAGCGTATCGGCAGGCCACGCCAGATCTACACCGGCGCGGCGCAACGGGATTACCTGGCGCTCGACCGGAGAGGCTGACACGCGGCCGGAGCCTGCTGGTTTGCGGCATTTCCGCGGCCATGGATTTCGGCAAGCAAAATTGTTGGACGCCACAAGCCTGTGGATATTTTTATCCACAGGCTGTTGATAAATCACGCTAGCAACAATGCCCAATTCACGGGCCGGGATGGATTCTCGCGCGATCGGCCGCTCCGGCGACAGGGGTGGCAGCATGGCGCAATAGCCACAATATGAGGCGCTCAGCCGATCCTGTTAACCAATTGTACTAGAATGTGTTTGCAACCTGCCCGCGTATGCGCGACATACAGCCTTCGGTTGTATCTCGCCTGGCCTATAAAGCTTCAGGATGTAACATATGCAGCTCCACCGCTCCCTCGACTGGCTGGTCAAAGAACGGCTGAGGCGGTGGCCGCAGCGACCGCCGGGGATCGGCGGGACGGCCCCCTGGTTGCGCGGACGCCCGGCTGACGAGGAGCTGCGCTGTTACCCATTCCTGAAACTGCCTGGCAGTGCTGGATGGCGAACGTTGCCGGATGGGCTGTGGCTCAATTTCGGCGGCACGCCTGTGGACCCTTATGTGGATATCTTCGCGATCGAGGCCTGCGGTTCGCAGCAGAACCTGCTGGACAAGCGCGCACGCTTCGCGCCCAGCACGCATTCGCTGCTGGCAGTCTGCCCGGTGGACTGGCTGATGGCGTGCGTCATGCCGGGTGACGACACACCACGCTGGAAGGTGACCGGCCTGTTGCCGCACGCACCTGTAACGGCACTGGTGCTGCCGGTCCGCGCCATGCACGTCATGTACGGCCTGAAGCGCAACCACTATCTGGGCTTTGTCCGCCACCAGTTGCCACATGCCCACGAGTATGTCGTGCCGATGGAAGCGCTCACGGCTGAGGATGGCGACAAAGATCCCGCACTTCGGGCCCTGCTGGCGCGGGCATGCGCGACGGCGAATTACCTCAATCCACCATAACGGCAGGGCGCGGCGGCGGGAGCGACAAGCCGACCTCGGATAGGACGCCGCGCGCGAGGTCGGGGCGGTCGGTGATCAGGCCGTCGACCTCCCAGCGGAGCAGCCGGCGCATGTCCTGCGCCTGATTGATCGTCCACGGCACTACGCGCAGGCCGAGCGCATGGGCCTCGGCGATGAGCGCTTCAGACAGGTCCTGGTAGTCGGGTGCCCAGGTGGGACCGCCCTCGGCTGCCACGGCACGCGGCACGGAGCCACCGAAATCGTCCGGGTGCGGCCCATCCCACCATGTTCGCGCCTGAGGCATGATCGCGGAGCGGGTGAGCCACGCCAGACGGATATCTGGCCGTGTGTCGTGCAGTCGACGAGGGCCGCGCCAGTCAAACGACTGGACGATCAGCCGATGTGCCACACCGGCGGCATCTGCCTCGGCCGCCACCAGATCAGCCATCGTTGCACCATCGATGGCCACGCCGGGCGGGTCGGGGAATGATTTCAGCTCGACGTTGAAGGTCACCAGCGGATTGAGGTTGAAGACCTCGCGCAGCCGGGGGATTCGCGCACCATCGTGCGGTGTCTGGTCCGGATGCAGCGTGGCATATGCGCTGCCCGGACAAATGCGGCCGACGTCATAGTCCTTGAGAGCCGCAACGCGCAGCGATCGCATCAATGGTCCGGGGGCGGGCAGCCACAGGCCGTCAGACGTCCGCGTGATGTCCGGGTTGAGGCGCGCATCGTGGGTGACGACCACTGCATTGTCCGCCGTCACCGCGACATCGAGTTCCAGCGCATCGACGCCAATGGCAAGCGCGCCCGCAAAGCCGGCAAGGGTGTTCTCGGGGAACAGGCCGCGGGCACCGCGATGGCCGTGCAGTTCGATCGAGCGGTTCATGCCGCTTCGCGTAGGTCGGGCCTTGTGTCCGCGTCAAGCCGCGGTCAATGCTTCGGCATGGACATGAACAATGGAAAAGTGCTGGGCGTGCTGGGCGGCATGGGACCGCTGGCCAGCGCCCACTTCATGGTGCGGTTGACGCTGCTCACTCCCGCCACACGCGATCAGGACCACGTACCCGCGGTGCTGTGGTCCGACCCTCGGGTGCCTGGCCGCACGGGCGAACATCTGAAGGGTGGCGAGGATCCCCTGCCCTGGCTCGTGCACGGGATCGAGGGTTTGCGGCGTGCCGGTTGCGGCGCCATCGCCATTCCGTGCAACACCGCACATGGATGGTACGATGAGATGAGCAAGGCTGCCGAGGTGCCAATCCTGCACATCGTCGATGCCGCGGCGCGGGAGTTGCGACGGACCGGTATTCCGCTCGGCCGGATCGGACTGATGGCAACACAGGCCACGCTGGCGATGCGGCTTTACCAGGACCGATTGAGCACGCTGGGATGGGACTGCATCGTGCCGACCCAGGACGAGATGGAGCGCTGTGTCAACCCGGCGATCGCCCTGGTGAAGACCAACCGTGTCGCGGATGCCTACGCACCGCTGGCGGAGGTGGTGCGGAACCTGGCGGTACGTGGCGCAGCAGCGGTCGTGTTGGGCTGCACGGAAATCCCGCTTGGCATTCAGGCCGGTCCCGCACCCGAGGTGCCGCTGGTCGATACCGTGGATGGACTGGCACGCGCCGCGATCGCGTGGGCTCGGACATAGGAACGAGGCTCTCGATGCAATTGCCCAAACGCATCCGCTATCCTCTGGTAGCCGTCGTCTTGGTGACCCAGGGGTCCTGCACGCAGCAGCCACAGACGGATCTCGGCGTGGCCCTGAAGGGCATCGATCAGGCGCGCTTCCTCGCGTGTTCGGGTCCGCCCAGCCTGGAACAACCTTCAGGTGGCCAGGACCGAATGTGGTTTGTCACGAACCTGAAGCGGGGCGCGGCGATCGGATTATTGAGCCCCACAGCGCCCGCGCCGGAATCCTGTTCAGTCGCGGCCGTGTTCGAGAATTCTCGTCTGGCCAGCGCAACCTTCTCGGGCAATCAATCGATGTGCCAGGTGGTTTTCGGGCCATGCCTGCAGAAATAGCGCCCGCCCCGATGCCCGACCGGACGCCGCCGCGGGCGTGGCCGGCTTGGATGCTGCGCGCCGTCAGGCTGGCCGGCTCGGCCACGGTGTTGTCTCTGGCGCTGGTGGCCTGCGGCACCGGCGGCACTGTCGCACCCACCGATTTCGGCGAGTTGTCTGGCACCATAGAGCTCAACCAGGGGCAAGCGACGAACGACGTGCCGCTCGGGGGCGCTGGCACTGGAACGGTGGACGTCGCCGGAAAGGTCTACCACTTCGCGATTGGCGGCGTTGGCGTTGAGGGAGCCGCCGTCTCGGTCATTCAGACGGTGGGGGAAGCCTACCGACTGAACGGAAGCATATCGGGCTTTCCCGGAACCTATCGTCGCGCGCCCAGTGCATCGGTCATCGCTGGGAAACCTGGCGGCGGCCTGTGGCTGCAGAATGAGCGAGGCACGCTGATCCACCTCTTGGTCCCGCCAGGGGGACGCATGCCGAACATCGGCGACGATGGTGTTCTCATTGTGTTGCAGCAATGACCGTCGTTTCGGGGTAATATTAAGAGCCGGTTTAACACCGCGCGTGAGTGATGCAGAAATCGCTCCAGGCGGGAGCCCCCTCCCCCAACCCCCTCTCGCAAGGGGAGGGGAGAATATTCTACGGTGCATCCAGCAACAACGTGTCCCGAACGTCCTGCCAGCTCTTGCGGTCGGGTGTGCAGATCAATCCGCCAGCGGTGCTCAGCGGTGTGTATGGGTTACCGTCCAAACGGGCGGAGTAACCGCCAGCCTCCTGGTGCAGCAGCCAGCCTGGCGCGTGGTCCCACGGCATCATGCGATTGAAGAACAGCAGATGACAGTGTCCGGCGGCCGCCATGCGATATTCGTGCGCGGCACAGCGGTAGTCCCAACTCGCACCGAGGCGCGGCAGATTGCCGGTCATTTCCGCTACTGGCACGGGAGACGCCACGCGAAGGTCGGTGCGCCGACCGTCCGAAGCTTCGGTCCACGCCCCCTCGCCGCGGATCGCCAAAGCGGTGTCGTCACAGATCGGATCATGGATGGCGGCCGCCACGACCTCGCCCCGCACAATCACCGCGGCCATCACGCCGAACAGCGGCAGGCCGGCGGCGAAGTTGGCGGTGCCATCGACCGGGTCCACCACGAATGCGAGATCCGCATCCGCCAGCAGATTGAGGCGGGATGGATCTGCGGCCGTGGCTTCCTCGCCGACCACGACGCACCCGGGGAACTGTTGGGCGATGCCGGCGGTTATCATGCGCTCGGCGGCCTCATCGGCCTCGGTGACGAGATCGAGTGGGCCGTCTTTTTGGCGCACGTCGCCGGCGGCGAGCTTGCGGAACCGCGGCATGATCTCGAAGCGCGCCGCGCTGCGCAGCAGTTCCACCAGCCCCGTCAGCTGGGCTGTGCGGAACGTCATTCGTGGCGTTCGAAGCGGGCGCGATCGGCCGGCAACAGGCGGACCGTCACATGCACCGCAGCGTCGGCGTCCTGGCGATTGACGACCTCGCCATGCTGATACAGCCAGGCCAGCCGCGCGCCGTCCTGTGGCGCAATGTCATAGTCGGCGAGTTCCATGCCGGCGGCGATGCGCTGGTCGATTGCCGCCTTCAACGCGTTTAGGCCCTCGCCGGTGATGGCGGAGACCGCCACGGCGCCGTTCCGCTCCGGAACGAAATCAACGCCGCCCATCAGGTCGGCCTTGTTCATTACCTCGATCGTGCGCGGCTGCCAGTCGGCGTCCAGCGCCCCGTCGGCGACCATGTCCTCCAGCACCGTCACCACATCGGCGCGCTGTGCGGCGCTGTCCGGATGGGCGGCGTCGCGTACGTGCAGGATTACGTCGGCCTCCGCGACCTCCTCCAACGTGGCACGGAACGACGCGACCAGTTCGTGCGGCAGCTCGCTGATGAAGCCGACGGTGTCGGACAGGATGGCGCGCCGCCCTGACGGCAGACGCAGCCCGCGCATGGTGGGGTCCAGGGTGGCGAACAGCTGGTCGCGCGCCGTCACCTCCGCGCCGGTCAGCGCATTGAACAACGTGGACTTGCCGGCATTGGTGTAGCCGACCAGTGCCACCACCGGGAACGGCACGCGGCGGCGGGCGAAACGATGCAGCCCGCGGGTGCGCCGCACCTGCTCCAGGTCCTTCTTCAGGCGCACGATGCGATCGCCGATCTGACGGCGGTCAGCCTCGATCTGTGTTTCGCCGGGGCCGCCGAGGAAGCCGAAGCCACCGCGCTGGCGCTCCAGATGGGTCCAGGAGCGAACCAGGCGCGAACGCTGATAATCCAGGTGCGCCAATTCCACCTGGAGCGCGCCTTCCTTGGTGGCGGCGCGCTCGCCGAAGATGTCGAGGATCAGGCCGGTCCGATCGATCACCTTACAGCCCCAGGCGCGCTCGAGGTTGCGTTGCTGCACGGGCGACAGGGCGGCGTCGATCACGGCGACGGTCACGGCATTCTCTGTGATCGCATCGCGTTGCGTGGCGACCTGGCCCTCACCCAGCAGCGTCGCGGGGCGACTCCGCAACGGAAGGATGGCGGTGTGCACGACCGCCAAGCCGATGGAGGCAGCCAGGCCGACCGCCTCGGCGAGCCGATGCTCGGCCGAACGGTGCCCATCGGGCGGACGCGCGGCATCGCGTTCGGCGCCGCGATCTGCACTGCGATCCCAGGGCAAGATGACAGCCGCGCGTACCGGGCTGGCACGCGCGCCGTTCACACGGTTCGGCAATGTCCCGCCATCAGTCGCCTGCGGCAGAAGACATCTCCCGCGCGGGTGCCGCGGCACCCTCCGCCTTTGCGGCATCGAACAACTGGATCGGTGCGCCCGGCATCACGGTGCTGATGGCGTGCTTGTAGACCAGTTGCGTATGCCCATCCCGTCGCAACAGGACGGAAAAGTTGTCGAACCACGTGATGATGCCCTGGAGCTTTACCCCATTCACCAGAAACACCGTCACAGGCGTCTTTTGCTTTCGCACATGGTTCAGGAAGACGTCCTGAACGTTTTGCGCCTTCTCAGTGGCCACGGTTGTTGTCCTTCTTCTTGTCTATGCCGTTGTTCTTGTTCACACCGGAGCACGCGCGTGGCACGGCGGCCCCAGTTCGTTCAGTCCAGTCCACCCGACCGCGCCAGCGCACGAAGCCGTGCGGCAAGATCAAGCGCGGTAGGGAAATGGAGATCGGGACGCGCCCGGTCAATCCCACCATCATGCGAAGCGTCCCCAACCAGCACCGCCGTGACGCCGGCGGCGCGCGCCGCCGCCATATCGAGTGCGGTGTCGCCAAGATACCACACCGAG
>Ga0310811_10005284_pt1 | contig 16324 bp, 17 predicted proteins | sample YCmetagenome_FD_207642 | JGI IMG/M metagenome (GOLD analysis project Ga0310811, IMG submission 207642) | Soil microbial communities from experimental microcosm in Duke University, North Carolina, United States - YC | ecosystem: Engineered > Artificial ecosystem > Soil microcosm > Unclassified ...
ACCCCGGGCCTTTCGTCGTTTCCATGACGGGAGACGCTGACAGCCAGGAGGACGTTGTCCGCCTTTTCGATGTCTGTCTGCAGAAGCCGTTCTCCTCCGAAGCACTCATGCAGGTCATCGAAGACGCGCGGAGCAGCAGCAATGCGAGCTGTCTTCTGGCAGCCTAGCCTCGCTATCTCATGTCCGACAGGGAGCGTGCAGCACCAAACAGGACGAGGCGTCTCCTGAAAGGGGGGCGGCGCTCACCGGCCCGAGAGAGTGCCCTACGGTCGACCTCCGCCTGTCAGAAGTAGGCGGGAACACGGACCAACTGCCGTCATCGTGCCTGAAGAAGAACAACGTGCGCACTCCGGCTGGTGACGACGTCTCGACGCACACATAGCGATGTCGGCCCGACCCTGTGCGACTGAATCTGGTCACATGAACCGGTGTCGCCGGAGCTGGTGCGAGCCACTTTTCCACCTGCCAGCGCAGGGAATGGTCGTTCCTGTTTTTCATGGTCCGCTCCAGCTAGTTTCGCGTTCGGGCGATGGATTGGCTTGACGCCGTACATCTCCTCAACGTCGCAGACGCCGGGATGGATGACCATGGATTCGTGAGTTCTGCAACCGAAAATTACGGCTTGAATCGGCTTCAGAATATTGCGGAGGTGGAAAGGTGAAGGCGAAGTCCGCTCCGTGCGCGGACCATTGAAAACCGCCTCTGGTTGCTCAACGCGACGTTGTGAAAGTCGTCAACCGCGCCGGGCTTGCAGACAGCAGCGCCGTCTCCAGCGTCTTGTCCAAGCCCCTGAGTGCGAGCAGGCCGATGGTGATGAACACCGTCCCGAAAACCGTTTTCCCGGCGGTTCTCGCAGAGCGCACTCGACCGCGAAGCCGCAATATTGAGGTCCGCGAAAGGGAGCCGAGTATCGCCAGCGGGAGGCTCGCTCCGACGCCGAAGATGCCCATCAGCAATGCGATATTGCCGAGATTCCGGCCTTGAGCGGCGAGCGTGGCTGCGGCGCCCAGTGTGGGGCCGACGCAGGGGCTCCGTATGGCCAGTGTGCCAGAGCAACGCGCTGCCAGCCGGGACGGTTTCGCGCGCAGCCTCAGCGTGTATCATGGTCCGCATAGCCTCTGGCCTGACGGAGAGACGCTTGTGGATGTATCGTTCCTCATCGACCCGATTCACAAAACCGTCACCGGCGTGCATGACGGCTATTCCCGTGCTGGCGAACTTATCGGCACGGATTTGACCGATACCGCGACCCTGTGGGGTGATGCTGCCGACTCAGATACCTCGGTACAAGTCATCGTCGCGGACGACGGCCTTACAAACAACACTATCTCGCGCGGCTTTTTCAAGATTACGCTCGCGCTGGAGAACGTAAGACTGGAACGGGTACTTGCGGGAAAAGCGGTACTGAATGCGTATGGCAGCCCACCTCCCGACATCAAGGAGCAAGTCAGAACGCTCAAGGCCGTGCGCGAGCGGGTCAGCTTTATCGGCGTTGAAGACGCGTTTCAGTGGTTCGAGGAAAACACTGGCGGCTCACCGTTTTCACTAGAGGGCTAAAGCGGGCTTGCGCTCAGGAACGTCTCACGTTTCTCCATAAAGGGCTTGCGTACGCGAGATGCAGTGAGGCCTATGTCGATTTTCCGCAAACGGATGCCCTGTAGCCAATGTTCTGTTGGTCCTTTAGCCGCGCGTCGCGGTTGCAGAGCGTCTGCAGTTGCCGTTCTCCACTGGCTTTTCGGGCTGAAAACCGTGGCGTGCCACGATAGGCTGAAGCTCACCCTCGGCCCGTCGGCAGCAGGCGGAAACACGTACGAGGTGCCGTCATCGTGCCTGAAGAAGAACAACGCGCGCACTCCGCGTGATGACGACGTCTCAACGTACACACATCGTCGCCCGCCCAACCGGTTGCGACTGAATCTGGTCACATGAATCGATATCGCCGGAGCCGGTGCGAGCCATTTCTCGACCTTGCAACGCAGGGACTGCCCGTTCAAGCTTTTCATGTTCCGCTCCAGGTACAAAGCCGACCAGCGTTGAAAGGAGCGCGGGTCGCGACGAGAGGCGGACGGTTCTCGCCTCTTGCATCCTTAACGTCGCCGATGGCCGAGATGTTGACCACGGGTTTGTGAGTTCTGAAACCGAAAATTTCGCATTGAGCTGGCAGCAGACGGCCGCCGGGGAAGAAGGCGGCGACGGAGCCACGTGCGCCTTACCTCGGGTCAGGACAGAAATAGTCCCGGCGAAGCGGACACACACTCTGCGACCCGGTTCGCCGTGCTGGCGCGTTGCCCTCGCTTTACGTCACCGTGCCTTGACGCCCAGGCCGGCGGGCGGGACACTCAACAGGAGTCGTTGCGCGGTCGACGTCTCGCGCGGCGCCGAGTAACACGGACCTCTGAGACACTCTGACGGGGCACGTCGCACGCCGACTGGAACAGAGGCCGCGGAAGTAGCAACCCCGTGGCGTTTGCACTGTCGTTTTCACAACTGTTTTCGGACTCGGTTGGCGAAAGTCATTTTGCGTCGGTAAACATTGAACTGGTCACCCGCAACTTCGCGCCCCCCGCTGAATCCTTTGACGTGTCGGATTTCGCGGCAGCGACCCGCTACGGATTTGTGCACCTGCCCAGCGGATGGGTCGGAGACCTTCATCGTTCGCCCACGTGCCTGTGGGTATTTTTTCTCAGCGGGGAGATTGAGTTCGAGGCGAGTGACGGTGAGCGACGTCGCGTCGCGGCAGGAGGCGCGATTCTGCTTGAGGATACGACGGGCAAGGGACATCAGAGTCGTGTCATCGGCGACATGCCGGCGCTTCTCGCCGTGGTTCAAGTTTGACGTCGATGCCGCCGAACACCTCAACGGCGCTGGCAACCGCGCCCGGTACGCGTTCCTCATCGCGAATGTCGACGACAAGCGCTAGCGCCTTTCCGCCGGCAGCTTCCACAGCCGCCGCCGTATAAATCGTGCCCTCGAGACGCGGGTCTGGGTCGGCGGTCTTTGCTGCAATCACGACGTTCGCGCCGTCGCGTGCGGCTCTGAGTGCAATCGCGAGTCCGATGCCGCGACTGCCGCCGGATATGAAGAGGGCCTTGCCGGCAAGGTTCATGGTCGTCTCCTGAACACTCCCTGTAGCATACGCTGCTGCCGTCATCACGCCATTGCCGATATGGACGTTCCTCGTGAACGCGCTGGTGGTACGTCACTCATCTCGTCGTGAGTCCCAGACGTGGAACCCCTCGTTCGCGTGAGGCTTGTGGGCCGTCGTGCAACGCTGGTCATCACATGCGAAGGACGCCGCCGCGGTTGTGATGGTTTCGAAGCACTCTTGCCTTGATGCGTTCCGCCTGGAGCTTCGGGCGGATTACAGACTTCGATATAGCCCTCACCCGCAAACGCGGTCGATATGCACGCCAGCAACAGCAGGCCGCAGTCAACCAATCGCACCTCTTCTTCTCCGTATTGCGAGGCTTCAGCCAATCACTTCAGCGAACAGCTTCCCCTATAAACGTGCCATCGCAGCCACGGCAAAAATGCCGGTCGCGTATGGCCCCCTTGACCCGCCACTCGGTGGCGCTCGCGGAACTCGGCGTCCCTACAGACCAGCCATTTCGGCATGCGTGGAAGACGAGTTTCCGCGGTGGCCCCGGCGCGAACTGAGGCAGCTCGCGTCATACGGTACCCGGTTTAGTGGTTCCGAGCCGTCTTCGCGGCGGGACTTGAGAGGAGGACGCGACGGAGGAAGGCATCCCAACTTGGCGCTGACGGCCTTTGCGCCGACACTCGCGAAGAAACGATTGACTTCCGAAAAATCGCCTGCACACTGAATGTTGTTGCATTGCAGCAATTAGCCCTCGCCGCGCGTGGTTTGTGTTTTGATGCAGAGTTCTCTCGCACTCGCCGCCTCACCCTATCTGGAGCAGTGATGAGCACTCTTATCCCCCAACAATTAGTCAACGCGCGAAGCGCCGGTGTACAACAGGTGTACGCTTTTGCGACCAAGGCGTTCGACGGCATCGAAAAGCTGGTTGCGCTTAATTTGCAAGTCGTCAAAGCAACCCTCGCCGAGAATCAGGAAGTCATGACCAAGGCGGTGTCGGCCAAGCCGGAAGAATTATTTGCGCTGTCGACGAGCCTCGTTCAGCCTGCAGCCGAAAAGATGGCCTCCTACAGTCGTCACGTCTACGAAATCCTGTCGGCCATGCAGGGCGAACTCTCCACGGCCACGCAGGCGCAGTTCCAACAGTATCAGCGTGACGCACAAGGGCTTGTCAAGAGCCTCGCGAAGCACGCGCCGCTCGGTAGTGAGACTGCCGTAACTGCATGGAAATCGGCCATTGCGACGGCCAGCGCGGCCTCCGAACCGGCTAACAAGGCCACGAAGGAAGCGGCATAACCTAGTCGCTGCTGCGAAATAATGTGTATTGGCGGGGCGGCAGCGCTCAGGCAATTTTGAATGCGGACTCCGGTTCGCTTTTTTTTTGCACGGCGCGATTGGTGCCGTCAAGAGACTGCGATTGCAGGAGCGCCGCGTGAATATTGGCGCTCTTCGGTCGCGCGAGCGAATCACGTTGCATCGAGCGGTAAAACCCCAGCCTGTTTGCAAATTTTTCAGCAAATTGGCGACGTTGCGGCAAGATTTTGCTGCGTCGCAACACATTGAGTCCATACTGGGTGAATCGTACCTCGGTGCGCCTTTGGAGATGTGATGGATACCCTTGAACGTAAGCCGCCCCTGGGGGTGCTTCTTGCCCTGGAACCGCTTCGGGCGATATCAGACTATGTCGCGGGTCAGGCTCCTATGGCCGAGACTCTGCCGCGTGGTGACGGCCACCCCGTGCTCGTGTTCCCGGGTCTGGGCGCCAGTGGGTCCGCGACTGCCGGCTTGCGTGAGCGGTTGCAGGCGCTGGACTACGACGTTCATGACTGGGAACAGGGCATCAACCAGTGGCCCGACGCCGATTTCGACGAGTTCCTTTTGTTATTGGGCGGCCATCTGAAGCAGATATATGCACGCAACGGACGTCCGGTTTCGCTGATTGGCTGGAGCCTCGGTGGGGTGTACGCGCGCGAGCTGGCGAAGACGTATCCGGCACTGGTGCGACAGGTCATCACCCTGGCGACGCCGTTTGCGGACCAGCCAAACTCGACCCATGCAGGATGGCTCTTCACCCTGTTGAACGGGGGCGTGTCGCCGATGGATGAAGTGCTACTCAAGCGGTTAAGCATCGACCCTGCGGTGCCCTGCACATCGGTGTACTCGCCATCCGATGGAATCGTGGCATGGCAGGGATGTGTCGGTGCCGAATCCGCGCATCACCGCAATATCGAGGTCGCCAACGTGAGTCACATGGGTATGGTCCACAACCCCGAGGTGCTGCGTGTTGTAGCCGGCCTTCTTGCAGAGCATCGCCACGGCGCTTTCCGCACATTCATCGATACCTGCGTCGCCAAGGTGTTCAGGACGACGGAGGCGAAGCACGCAGGCAAGTCGCACACACCTCTGTCGCCACCTGAACCTCCAGCCGCCTGAAGAGGACACGCCAAGGCACACACCTGGCTGACGGAGCAGTGTCGGCAATAGCGGCGACGGCCCATCTCAACTTGGAATTGGAACACGCTCGCCTCTTCTCTGGCCAGCTAAGGGAAGCGAGGAGCTGCCTCAAGCGCGATAAGCCGGAAGCGTTTCTAGCGGCAACGCTCAACGGTTAGCCGGTGGGATTCGAGTCGCCCTCTCAATTGGTTCAGGACGCGAAGCGACGCGGCGTGGTGGTTCTGCCGGTAAACGTGACTATCAGTGGTTGGGGTTCCTCCCTCGAGGGGGCGAAATTATCTCGGTTGGTCATGCGGCTCACTTTTCCGTCGCTAGCCGTTCATGTTCTCCAAGCGGATGTTGAGTCGTCACCGACTGATATGTGGTGTGAACAGCGGGGCGGAGAGTTGCGAGACAGCTCTTCGGTCATTTATCGCGGTAAGCGGGGTCAGCAGAGTCTGCATCGGCTCGACGGGGGAATAAGAACATGAGTAACGGGGTAAGGCGGGAAGGGGTCGCGACGGCCCAGATTGAAACGGCATATCAGCTGGAGCTCGCCGTCGGGGCTTCGCACATTGGCAGCATGCTTTATCCGGCAACGCGCTACGCGTGTATTGAGGAGTTGGCCGCAAGCTTTGTGGTCAAGCATGGGGCCTCGGACCTAAGGAGATTCCTGATGGCGTTGGCCAAACGACTCGACGTGCGCGCGAATACGGAAGGCGCGCTCGCGGTTCGGCATTATGGGATGCATGGAGCCGCACCGGCGGTACATGTGGCGCAGAAGGCTCCGGCAGCAGCACCGAAAAGAAGCAAGTCGGGTGCTGCATCAACGTAAGCACGCTCCCTTAGTCCGGGACGATGCGCCGGATACTAGCGCAGCCTGACGAAAAATTCGAATGGCAGTGCGCGTGCGTACCGACAGTGGTACCCAACATCGAGTCAGGTAGCTTGGCGCCTTGGCCCGGGTCACATGAGTGCTGTCGTATCAGTTGCTACCAATGAGCCGCAGCGCAATCCGGGCTTCTATCACTTGGCTATCAAGCGTTTCAAGGGGTTGTCGCATGTGACGGTCGAGGTCAATCCCACCCACGCGGTGGCGTGAACAATGGCAGTCAGCTCACCGTGTGTCGACGTTTGCAGAATTGATGGCAAGTCCGGTTTCGGCGTTGGATGCTTTCGGACACGCGAAGAAATTCGCGGCTGGAAAATATGACCGACCACCGACATCAAGTGATTAACGACAGGTCCCGCCGCGAGCCAAAGCTGCAGCGCGAATCGCCAGATTCGTTGGCGCGGGCAGCGCATCCCTTGGGCGGCACCCCATAAGCCAGCGAGCTGGCTGATTGCTGGCTCTCCGATGTCGTTACCGTAGCGACACAATCAGGCTGCTCCTGCGTCCACCGCCATGAGATAGTGCATCAACGTTTCTAATGCGGAGGAATTATGCCAGGGCGACATAAGGAACAGCATCGTCTTGAAACCATTGGCTGGTTGCGGGCTGCGGTTCTCGGGGCCAATGATGGCATCGTATCGACTGCCAGCCTCGTTACCGGCGTGGCATCAGCACACGCTGCTCACAGTAGCATTGTGCTCACGGCAGTGGCCGGGCTGGTAGCCGGGGCCATGTCGATGGCGACTGGAGAATACGTATCTGTCTCCTCGCAGGCAGATACTGAAAAGGCAGCCTTGGTCCAGGAGCAGGCCGAACTCGATGCCGACTTCTCACGCGAGCATCGGGAATTGACTGGAATCTACGTGCGTCGTGGTCTTGATTTGCCGCTTGCCAGGCAGGTTGCCGAAAAGCTGATGGCGCACGACGCTCTGGGTGCTCATGCTCGCGACGAGCTTGGCATTTCGGACGTTACTGCAGCCCGACCGCTGCAAGCCGCACTGGCTTCTGCCTGTAGCTTTGCGGTTGGTGCCGCGTTGCCGGCTATCGTTGCCGCACTTGCGCCCGAATCGGTGTTGCTTCCAGCCATAGTCCTCTCTGCCCTGGTTTCGCTAGCCGCTCTAGGCGGTTTGGCCGCGAAAGCGGGCGGAGCGAAAGTTGGCCCCGGTGTTTTCCGCGTGGTCTTCTGGAGCGCGTTGGCAATGGGCGTGTCATCAGGTGTCGGCGCCCTGTTTGGTGCGGTAGCCTGAGGCGCCGCGCTCGCATCGTGTCGGCTCGGGTGGCCCAACCAACATCTCACGGGCCACCCAAGGCACGCGCGCAAAGAAATCTGGCGCATGGAGCGAACGCCGAGCGAGTTTTCCGCTGCGAACACGGCGACGCCGGCGCGTCTAGCTATTGCGCGACGAAATTTGCCGTAGAAGGCATCACCGAGTGCTTGGCCATCGAGGTCGCCCCATTGGGAATTCATGTGACGGTAGTGGAACCAGGGTACTTCAGCACTGAGTAACACAGCGGCAATTCCGTCAAATACGCGAAAAAAGTAATCGACGCATATGGTGCAACGGCGGGGGCTACGCGTGAAGCAACGGTCGCTGTCAATGGAAAAGAGGCCAACGACCCGAAGAAGCCGGCGCAGGCACCTATCACGCTCGCCAACGCCGATACGCCGCCGTTGCACTTGCAATGCTTTGAAGACTGGATTGCAGTAACTTGTCCGGTTCCCAAACGTATGGCAGAGATACACTATCAGATGACACGACACGGAGTTCGAGATGCAGGGAAGACTCAGGCAGTAGTTGATGCAAGGTGGGCGCCGAAGGGGTAGCAGCGCATGACGTCCTTCCATCAAGGAGTCAACGAGGAGCAAGATATGGAACTTAAATGTGTTGTGGCGGTTGTTCGGCCGGACGTTCTGCAAACTCTGGAAAAGAGGCTCGGCGCTATTGATATCCACGGCATAACCGTTAGCAAGGTAAAAGGGTTCGGCGTGCATCCAAACCTGTTTGCCGATGATTGGACGACCGAGCACCTCAAAATCGAAATTTTCGCCCAGGCATCGGACGTTGAAACCCTCGTAAGAGCAATCATGGATATCGCGCACGTCGGGCCGGCGGGAGACGGCATAGTCGCGATTATTCCCGTCGAAAGGTTTTTCCGCGTCCGCACGCAGTCTGAGGCAATACCTTGACCTGACGGCTCACGCCGATGGTCCTGAGTGCGGTCGCCCAGGCACTGGCACGGGAGGCCGAAAAAGACAACGTTGCAGACTGGGTCCGTGCGTTGCTCGATGAAATGAGCCGGTCTTGTCGCCGGCCATTCCATCGGAGCTTTAAATGGCACACGAACAGCATCAACCTCGCATCTCGGCCTTCGACGCATGAGCGACGGCTTGCAACCACTGCTCTACGGCAACAGCCCGACAGCTTTACTGTTTTGTGCAAGAAGAAGCTCAGGCCTTTGTCATTGAGGGTGCTGTCGCCAGGGCCGAGTTCGGCCCCTCGGGAATCTGGAATCCGCGGTAGACGCCACGAGCAGAAGTGCGTCAGGACGTCGACCCTGGCTGGGGCCAAGGCCAACCCTTCTTCTCGTCGGGCGCATCCCACTCAGCGACCGGCGCGACCTCGACCGACGCTTCGACCGGACTGGCTTCTTCAACGGCAACGTGCACCGGTTCGTCCGAGACGCTTCTTTTCATCTCGGGAAGCCCGGTCCCAAACCATCCCACTTTCTTCTGCATATGGGTGACATACGTCTTCCAGCCGTCAGGGTTGCCATCAAAGAGGTCGCGCTGAACGGTTGACGCGAGCGCATTGTGGTTGAGCTCCGTCTCAAGCAGTTCCTTTGGCCACAGGAAGAACGTGCTCGCGACGCGTGCGCTGAACTCGGCCACAGTCATCTTCGGGGCAAGCGCCCGGAGGTACCCGAAGTCCTGCAAGGAATCCTGTTCCTTCGCAAGTTGAGCCACCAGCGCATCCGGCCGACCTGTCCTGGCCAGACAGCTCAAAGCTTCGAGCATGTTCCCGAGGTCGTCGCAATCTCATCGGACACGGCCTCGCACGTGGTTCGACCTGTCCCCACTCACCGGCGCCTCGGTCGGGTCGCGTGCGGGTTCTCTGCCATTGACCGGCAGCACGGTCGAAATGGCATGCTTGAAAACAAGTTGTGAGCCTGAGCCAGACTCCAGCAGAACTACAAACTGGTCAAAGGCGGCCAGTTGACCGCTCAGTCTGATGCCGTTCACGAGGAACACATTTACGGTGGTCTTGTCCCTTACGAGGGTCTGCAGAAAGTCGTCTTGTACGCTGGGCGTGCGGTCATGTTCTGAGGTCAATGGGATAGGTCCTTCGATTGTGGTGCCGGCGATAGCTGAAGCCGCCAGGCAGTCCAGATGAAATGTGTCACTGCGACCCGGCGGCTTTGAGTCGTCGCGCTTGCGCAATCTCGCACGGGTGCTGGTGGTCGTTCGGGTTGAATAAGTATGAGCGCACGGCAGCGCGGCGGATGAAGGTGCTCAGACGTCGGCGCAAGCGGGGCGAGGTCACTCATCCGGGCGAATGACCTTGGGTCGCGCGGAGGGCCTCCGCGTGAGTACCGGTCCTGGCGTTCAGCGGATGAATGCGCAGACAGGAGTATCGTACGCGCTCGTCGACTGCTCCATCGCATCACTCTTCTCCCACCAGGCGTTGAAGCCCGGGAAAGGCACGTACCCACGCGTGCCAGCAGGCCGGTGTTGGGTCTTTGAATCATTGCCGCACGAGGCTTTGCCGTGCGGCAGACCTCTGCCTGCACCGCCTCGGTCGCGGCGAATACTACCTCCCAGGGAATGTCATCCTCGCGACTGGCACTCTCAAGGTCGGCGAACAGTTCGCGCCAGAATTGGTGCCCCTGCTGGAGCGACCGGGACCGCGAGGACCGCAGGCGCGCCAGCAAGGCCGCTGTGCGGATGGCTTCCCTCTGCACTGCCATCCTGGATGTCCGGCAGCGGGCCAAAACACCGCCCCGCCAGACGACAAATGTCTGGTTTCCCTGTAGAAAATATCCGTCTGCCACACAGTCACCATCGGTCGGCGCGTGCTCCCCGGAATGCGTGACGGTACGCAGGTTATGAACGGAACCATGACGTTGTCTGTCGGTTCCGCGGCCCAAGGTCGGCCAGCGCCTTGACAGGGCTTTTGTGAGATTAGCGGCCGGCCTTGAAGTCATTGTTCGTTCCGGGATATTTCGCAACGGGAATAATGCGCGGCCGGCGCCTAGACGGTATGTGCGGTGGGCGACGTCAGATGCATTCGGATAAAAGAGCGAGCAGGGCTCGCTTCTTACCGTTTCGGGTCATCATCGACATCACCCGGATGGCACAAGGGTTCGTCGGCAGCATCTCGAGGAACGTACCCCCAGGAAGCGATGGTGCCGTATCGGCATGGAGGTCCGCCCTTTCGGCAGCGAGCCAGCTGGTCGGCGCAACGCGGAACGATTTGCGGCACTCGCCTCGCACCCGCTTCCGAAGAACGCGGATGCATCCTGAAGTGCGTTTCCGAACGTACGGAGGCGCTGCGACGTTTTGTCGTCGAGTGCCTGCAGGAAAGCCTGGCACGACATGGACTCGTATCCATTCGTTTATAAACAGCACGTCGTCGTGTCTCTCGCATCAATCTTCAGGCTGGGTTAGGCAGCAAACATATCTTTCACACACCCCGCTGGACAGCGTGGGGCATTCGGAATGCTCGCCTGTCTGATGTCGGAGAACGTCGCGCTTCAGTCCGCTGCCGCGTATGCCAAGGTTCACATTGACGGTGCAACGCCATTACGCTTCACTTCGCCGGCGAGGATGACGCTATCCGCGTTCGCGGGGCGCCGGTCGTTGAGATTCCTTGGACGGAAGACCGCATCGCCCTTCTTAACTGAGAACCCGGTCAGTGCGCACACGGTATCGCGTCGCGCGAGCACGCGAGTCCACGTCTGGTAGCCATATCGGCCGCCGGTAGGGTCCTGCCATGCGACGATAAGCATTCTGTCGTTCACAAGCTCGATGATTTGGACTGTTGGCACGGGCCGGTCTTCTGGGTCGTCCGCGCGCGGGTTTGCCTCGGCCCAATCGCGCTCGAGCACGGCAACACTGTCAACAGCAGTATGCCCGTAGAGCTTTGCCAACCAGCAATCCAGTTCACGAACTTTCGCCATGGCGCACCTCCGAAGGAGCGACTTCCAGTCACTTTGTGCCCGGGTATCCGGGCAAACCTGAAAAACTTCCTGTTCGAAGGTTTCGAACGCCTCGCATAAGCATGTATTCGACATCGCCCATCAGCCATGCGCCGCTTCTTTGCTCGGCAGAGTAGATATGCATCATTGCCACGTGCGCCTGTTGGATGTCCGCAATTTCGTCTGGCCGGGGGCGACCGACTCCCCGGCAACAAACGGCTGTCGACCCGAAGTCATAAATAGCTATCGCGACCCATGACCTCGCCGAAACGCGTCCAGACCCTTGTGGCATTGAAGACGCATGGCCTGGGTCACGGCCCATGCGCGGCGCGACCAACGATAAGCACACGCAGTAGCGGTGACATCGCCGGAGGGGGGCCGGGTCCGCGATTTGCCAGGCATGATGATGCTTACCTCCTGCCGTAACTCCCGGACTCGCCGCCGAAGCCCAAAAAACGCCGCCGGTGCGCTGGCGGTTAAACAGGGGGCATGGTGAGCAATCTTGGCAGCAAAGAACTAAGACACGCTTAAAAACGTAGTAATTGCCGCACGGCTAGTGCTCACCGTGAAGACAGTCCGCAAGACTATGTCTCTATCTTGGCCTTTCAGGCTTGGCCTCGTGGTGACACGCTCGTTACAGTTTTGTCATCTGCGCTTGATTGCGAATCTGTAAATCCGCGGTCACTCCGTCGATGCGACGCACTTCCGCCATGCGCCTGTCGATGGAACCGACGACGGGGGTGATGTCGCCGCGTGCGATTCGTAATGCGGTGTTGGACCATTCTCTACTGCAGCGTGACGGTCGCCCGCTCCAAGGCTATATCAAGCATCCGACGCAGTACGGCCCGCTGCATCCGCAAACATTTCTTGAAAAAGTTGACGTTGCTCGTTTGTTAAATGCATTGCCGCCGGATGCATTGCAAGAACTATGTGAAGCCGGAGGTCGCCCTGCTTTCCCGCCCCGTCGGATAGTCCGTAAGCCGGTAGACGAATGTTACTGCCGTGTTGAGAGTTCGGTGGAATCGTCAGGCGCAGTTCACGCCCGAGTATCCTTGCGTTGAAAGTGCCCCCGAGAGTTGCCGTGACGAAGTCGACCTGGACCTCTCCGGTCAGGTTTAGCCCTTCGCGATGGAAATCGGAGCCGCACACCACGACTACAGAGAATATCGCGTCTCCAGCAGGTCCCCCATTCGGACCCGGATGTCCGCCGCCAGCAACTATCAGTCGCTGACCATCCCATGCGCCTGGAGGCACCTTTACCGTATCCGACTTCCAGAAGTTTTCAATACCTTTGCTTTGACACGTTGGGCACCACTGGTTACTGAGTGTACGGCCCGTACCGGCGCAGCCACCGCAACGTCTGCCGTCGGCCAGTTGACCGACCCCGCCGCAGTCTGAACATTGCTCGACGGTGTATCGAGCACTCACGCCATGACATCGACGACAGATTTTGGTCGCCTCGTACCTGGTCGGGACATCTCCGCCATTCAAAGCCACTTCAAGCGGAACATGCAGTTGGTGGTGTCGGTTCGCTCCGCGCATTGGCGGCCCATCATTTGAACCATATGCGTCCCATCGCCTGGACGCAGACCACGCCGAACGGTCAGCTTGCTGGGATGAGGATTCCTGTTGCGGGGGCTTTGCATTGCGACCGCTATCATTCGCGGGGGTTCGCGTATCGAGCGGAGGTTCGCGTTCGCCAGTTAGAATTTCAAATGCCTCCTGGACTCGCTTAAATACAGGCTCAACTTTTGATTCGCGGCCCTTGTTACGGTCCGGGTGGTACTTTGCTCTTAGGCGTCGATACGCACGTTTTACTTCTGCTGACGAGGCAGTGCACGGCAAGCCAAGCCGTTTGTAATATTCATCGAGGCGCACGCGCTTTCCCCGCGGTCTATGCAAAACCGCCAGTTTATCAAGTCATCTTTTATAGAGAATGACGACGCGTCTGTAGACGCCGTTATTGTTGGATAGCGCAATATGTGTCAGCCACCATGCCTGTGGCATAGTACGCACAGTTAATCAACAACAAAGGGGTTCCATATGGCGACACTAGAACAAATTCAGACAAAAATGAAGCAATTGCAGATGCAAGCCGACGCATTGATTTCAAAGAAAATCCAGGCGGCTGTCGGCCAAATCCGAGCATTAATGCTGAAACACGGTTTGACGACAGAAGACATTGAAGCCAAAGGAAAGGCGAAGCGCCAAGCGAAAGCGTCGAATGGGAGCGCCGGCCACGTCAAAGCGAAAGCCTCTGACGGTGTCAAAGGCAAAGCTACGCCGAAGTATCAGCACCCCAAAACGGGAGCAACGTGGTCTGGTCGCGGTCGCGCGCCGGCCTGGATTGCTGAGGCCAAAAACCGGGATAGGTTCCTGATTACAGGTGCCGCTGAAGCGAATGTTGCGACGACGGCGGGTCCTTCGAGCAAGGCAAAGACTGCGGTCAATAAGACGGCGTCGAAGTCGGTCGGTGCGACTGCGGGCAAGGGACAGCGGAAAGGTCCGCAGCCCGCCAAATATCGCGACCCGAAATCCGGCGCGACATGGAGCGGACGAGGTCCCGCGCCCGCGTGGTTATCTGGTGCGAAAGACCGGGAAAAGTTTCTGATTGCTGGCGTTAGCGGAGTTGCGGATTCTAGCGCTGCGGGCAAGCCGAAAGCCGTCGCGAAGAAGCCCGCGACAAAGACGGCGGTAGAGAAGAAGGCAACAACGGCGAAGAAAGCTGCCGCCAAGGCGACGGTGAGCGGAAAGGTCGCTGCGACTAAAAGCGCCACCGCCAGGAAAGTTGTAGCGAACGGTGCGACGCCGGCTCTAAAGAAGGCGGCGAAGAAGACACCGCCCAGGAAATCGATTGTCGCCAAAAAGGTCGTTACGAAGCCGGGTGCAGCGGCGGCACCGGAAGCGGCGCCTGCTCAAGCAACCGTCTAACCGAGCACGCAGAACTCGGTTCTCGTAGCGTCGACAGGAGCGATTGTCGTGGCTTACCGCTAACAGGCACGCAATGCGTCGAGACGGGCGGCGCATTTCGCATTCGAACCTCCGCGCTTGTAGGCTTGTGCCGCCTTTGTGCTGTCGGGGACGACATCGCCGGGAGCACTTCTGTTCCAGTGCCCCTCCCAGTACAACCCAAGGTTGTACGCGGCCGACCGGTGTCCAAGCTCCAGTGCCGTGGCATACATGCCCTTGGCCATCTCGAGGTCGACGTCCATGCCGCGACCAAGCCGCGCACTGTCGGCGAGTGCTGCTGCCGCCAGGCCTCGCAGAGGCTCACTCGCCGTATCGTCCTTCAGCACGTCGCCCAGAATGACGTGCCCGGTCTCGCAGTCCGCTGGCCCACCTGTCTCGGTGACCAGAGACAGTGCAAGCGCGACCCGAAGAGAAGGGTGCCGGTGAGGGCCAACCCGTTCAATCAGACGCCGGCCGAGATAAGGTGCACCCGACAGCGGGCTTGTGAGCAGGCCATTCGAAATGGCCGCAATAGATTCCAGGGAAAGAAAGCCAACCTTGTTTGCCGACACGACGTGGCGGAAGAATCGTTCCACGTCGAGTGACGGGTCGCCCAGGCGAAGTTGTGCCCACTCACGTTCAATTTGGCCCAACCAGCTCGAATCTACAGACATCAGATTTGGCGTCCTTTGGTGAGTGATGGGAACGATGATACCTCACCGGTGCCGTCGCCTGACGCCCCGCGCGTGGCAAGGCCGCGTTCGCCACAGCTCGAGGCGGGACACTGGTCTGTACGGTTACTGCTGCGAGTGCATCAACGGCGCTTTCTGCTTTGACATCAAGTCGTTACGCCGCATGTCAGCAGGTTGTCCACAGTCTTGCCAACAAAATGTGGGGATAACTTAGCGGATGCGGCGAAGGGGCCGAATGCAACACACCGCCGGTGTCGTCGACCTCCGCGCATGCGTTGCTTATCGCAGTGCTCCTGGGTATCGCGCTGCTCACCTTGGCTAGCCAGATTACACTCAGGCCCGTGCGCGCCAGGCATAAAAGCAAAAAAGCCCCTCAGGCTTCCATCGCGAGGGGCTTCCTTTCCAGCGGCCCGGTTTAGATAGCGGCGTCCTTCAGCTTCTTCAGCGGGCGTACTTTCAGACGCACCGAAGCGGGCTTTGCGGCGAACCACTTGTCTTCGCCCGTGAAGGGGTCCTTGCCGAAGCGCTTCTTCTTTGCCGGCACGTCCTGAGCGACAACCTTCAGCAGACCCGGCAGCGTGAACTCCTTCGCGCCCTTCTTGTGGACCGACGCGAGGACCGTTTCTTCCAGCGCGGCCATCAATGCTTTCGCGGCTTTCGGTTCGACACCTGCGCGCTCGGCAAGATGAACAGCGAGCGAAGCCTTCGTGAACGAATCCTTAATGGGCTTCAGCGGCGTGGCAGCGACCGCCTTCTTCGTGGCAGGAGTCGTCGCCTTCTTCACCGTCGGGGCCTTCGCCTTTTTCGCGACCGGCGTTACAGCTTTCTTCGGACCCGGCTTTGCTGCAGCTTTCGTTGCACTCGTTGTTGCCATAAATTCCTCGTCATTGGTCAAAGGTTGGCCCGAGACCTTTGCCTTTGCGTAGTCACCGACAATGCGCAAAGGTCCAAATCCTCAGGCTGGCGCTAGCGTAGCAATCCGGATGTGAATCTGCAACGGGCGAGCCCCTAAAACAAGGGGTTTTGCGCTGAGATGACGCAAAAGTAACGACCAGTACCCCTCCA
>Ga0310811_10005285_pt1 | contig 16322 bp, 12 predicted proteins | sample YCmetagenome_FD_207642 | JGI IMG/M metagenome (GOLD analysis project Ga0310811, IMG submission 207642) | Soil microbial communities from experimental microcosm in Duke University, North Carolina, United States - YC | ecosystem: Engineered > Artificial ecosystem > Soil microcosm > Unclassified ...
TTCGTGATGAAGAGCGGAACGACTTTTTCCGGAAACTGGTTGGGTCCGTAGTTGTTCGAAGCGCGGGTGATCACGACCGGCACGCCGTAGCTGGCCCAGTAGCTGTACGCAAGACGCTCGGCACCTGCCTTGCTAGCCGAGTACGGGTTGCGCGGGCGCAACTCGTCGGTCTCCCGGCTCGAACCCTCGGCCACGCTGCCGTACACCTCGTCCGTCGAGATCTGCACGAAGCGCCGCAGTGCACCGTTCCGCCTCGCGGCCTCGAGCAGCACGAAGGTGCCATACACGTCGGTCGTGATGAACTCGCCGGCGCTCAGCAGCGCCCGATCGACGTGCGTCTCGGCGGCGAAGTGCACGACGATCTCGGCCGTCGACACGAGGGGCGCGGCCAGCGCCGCGTCGGCGATGTCCCCTCTGACGAACGTGTGACGAGGATCGTCCATCACACCCGTCAGGTTCTCGAGCCGGCCTGCGTACGTCAGCTTGTCGAGCGTCGTCACGCGCCAGTCCGCGTGCGTCTCGAGCGCGTATCGCACGAAGTTGGAGCCGATGAACCCGGCGCCGCCGGTGACGAGGACGTTAACCATCCTTCTGCGACCAGTCGTAGGGAAGCGTGCCGTGAGGCTCCAGCCGGAATTCGTCGGGGTCGTCGTAAACGTACGGCTCCGTCGGCACGTTCACCACGAGCGACGTCTCCGGACCGATGCACTTCCACCCGTGATAGACCAGGTTCGGTACTTCCACGAGCATCGGATTGTGCACGCCGATATGGAACTCATTGATCGCATCCTTCGTCGGCGAGCCCTCGCGGGTGTCGATCAGCACGAGCTTGACCATTCCGGCGACGCACGCGAAGTAGTCGATCTGCCGCTTGTGGTAATGCCACGCCTTGACGATGCCCGGGTAGGTCGCGGAGACGTAGACCTGTCCGAAATTCCGGAACATCTCGCGGTCGTCGGCGCGCAGAATTTCCATGAGCCAGCCGCGCTCGTCCGGCATCACCCGCAGCCGCTTCGTGCGCACGTCGTGGATGGGCGTCCGGGCCGGGACGGCGTACTTCTGATGCGTCATCGCGTCTGCTGCCCTCCGAAGGCGCCCAGCAGGTTCGAAAACGTTCCGATCCCCGCGAGCGTGAAGGTGATGTTGAACCGGTGGTCGCGGGGGATTCCGGTCAGCCCCGCCAGAGCCGTTCCGTACGTGAACGCCTGATACTCGACGCCGACGCCGCAGCACTGCGAGTTGTAGTAGAGCACGTAGCGCTGCTGCAGGAATGCGCTCCGCTTCAAATCGTAGTTGAACGTGTACGTCCCGCCGAACGCGTTGCCCGGTTTCCGGATGCTCGTCGCGGCGTTGATGTAATTCGACGCGGCGTTGGGATCGTTGAATCCGCTCAGATCGGGAATATACCGCCGCTGGCTCCAGCCGGCGTTGGTCTGCACCCAGCCGCTGTGCCACCCGCCGTTTGCGGCAACGGTCCGGATGGCGTTCGCCTGCGTGTCGTAGTCCGCGGAAATCGTCGCATCGAGGTGCAGGTCCGGGCTGATGTGGGTCTGGACGTTGACGGGTGAATAGTGCGTCGGCGGCAGGTTCGGGTTGAACCCGGACTGGTACTGCGCATCCACACGCGCGCTGTTCTCGTCGGTGTAATAGGTCTGCGAGACGCGGACGCTGAGGACTTCGCGCGCGACTTTATGCTTCGAGTACAGCCGGTTGTTCACGCCGTAGACCACTTTCGTGACGTCGGGCGTGACGAAATCGGCGCTTTCGAGCGGGACGATGTGGGGGTAACTGTCGAAGCCGGTGATCCGCTGGATCGTCAGGGTCGGCTCGATCACGTGCTTCAGCTTGCGGTCGGGCGAGCTGAAAATGCGCGTGAACACCGGCCCCGTGATCTGCGTGCTCATGTCGAAGTATTGCCGGCTGACCGACTGGTCGACCTGCACGCCGTCCTGCAGGCTCTCCGTCCAGTATGTGTCGCGCCAGGAAAGCGTGTTGTTGAACGTGAGGAATTGCCACTTCGTGTAGGGAAAGCGGAGCGTCGGCAGAAAATCGATCCGCGTCAGTCCGCGGTCGCTCACCTTCGTCCCGCTCGTGTCGACGCGGTCGAGGGAGACGAACTCCCCTTGCAGCGTCCAGTAGAGCGGCAGCTTGCCGATCGGCTGCTGCGCCACGCTTGCCAGAACCCGTGGAAGCGCGCCGAACAGATTCGAGGCCGCACCCGAACCGGAAAAATATTCGCTGCGATCGACCGACCCCGTCAGGTTTACTTTTCCCACGACGCCCGTCACACCCGCGTTGAAGCTGCGCGTCGTGTTCGTCGCGGCGTAGACGTTCTGCTGATACCGCTGCTGGGCGACGAGGCTGGAGAAATAGTTGGCGTTACCGGTGACGCGCCACGCGTGTGGCAGCTTCTGCGCCATGCTGCCCGTGATCGTGTAGCTGGACTGGCCGGGGACTTCGTGCGTCGTTCCGTCAGGATTGGAGTACGTCGAGTTGTGCTCGTCGATGAACTGCGTTCGCAGCGAGCCCTGCGAGCCGGGCGCCTGCACGTAGCGGTACTCGCCGCCGTACGCCATTCCCGTTTTCGAGAAGAAGTCGTACTCGAGCGTGGCGTCCTGACTGCGGTTGATGGCCCAGAAGAACGGCACGCTGAGCGTCTGTCCGCGGACCGTCGATGCCCCGTACAAGGGTATGAGGAAGCCGGTCGCACGATCTTCCTTGTTGATCGGGTAATACATCACCGGCAGGTAGAACATCGGCACGCCCTTGACCATCAGCAGCGTGTTGCTCATGACCGCGTGTTTCTCGAGCGTGACGGTCGCAGTGCCGGACACGAGTTCCCATCTCGGCGTCGGCTGCACGCACGTAGTGAAGCCGCCGTGTGTCACGCGATAGGTCTTGGGGCCGAGCTTCTCGATGGTCTCCCCCCAGAAGTACGCGTCAGGTTCCTGCGAGCCGAACAGGCTCTTGTCTATGCCGCGGTTCTCGATGCTTGCGATCCCTGATGCGGTGAAGAACGTGCCCGTCTTCGTCCGCGTGTTGAACTCGAGACGCTCCGCCGAGATGCGGTTCGTGCTGGACACGAACAGGACGTTGCCGCTCGCGCGAAGCCGGTCCGTGTCGCTGAACACCTCCGCCTGATCCGCAAAGAGCTGAATGTCATTGCAGTCGACCTGGACATCGCGGAAGAGGAGGTAGTGGGTGGTATTGATGCCAACGGACTCCTGGCTGGCGACCGACCACTTGTAGGTGCAGCCGCCCGGAGCGGTGCCCTGAGCTCGCGCCGGGGTTGCCGCTGCGACCAGCGCCAGGAAAAGGAACACACAGAGACGGTGCATGCCAATCGACGGACCGCGAGGCAGGCAGCGGTCATCGAAGAATACCACGGTCGATGCGCTCTCTCAGGGGGCCAATCAGGAAGATCGAGCCTGCGATCACGACCGTTCTGTGACGCCGTAACGCCTCGCACAGCGCCTCGACGGGATCCGCGATGTCGGTCACGCGCGCGTGCACCTCGCGCGCCAGTACCGCCACCTCCGCGGCCGCCATCGCGCGCGGCGAAGGCGCCGTCGTGACGATGATGTCGGCGGCGGACGGCGCGAGAATCGCGAGCATCTCCGCAACCGCCTTGTCGCGCATCGCGCCGAACAGCAGCGTGACCGGTCCGTCCATCGTCCGTGCCAGATGGGCGGCCAGCGCGCGCGCTCCGGCCGGATTGTGGGCCGCGTCGATCAGGACTGGAACGCCGTCGACGTCGAAACGCTCCAGGCGGCCCGCCCAATGAACGTCCCTCAGGCCGCGAGCCACCGCGTCAGGGTCCACGCCAATGCCGCGGGCCTGCAGGACCTCGACGACGCCGATGGCGACGGCGGCGTTCGCGACTTGATGAACACCGGCCAGGCCGATGGAGAACCGCGCGGCGGCTGCGAGGCGTTCGGGTGTGTCGGCGCGGACGATCGGCGCGTGGACTGAGGCACACACTTCTTCGATCGCGGTCCGCGCCTCGTCAGGGATCGGGCCGCAGACCATGGGCACGCCGGACTTCGCGATGCCAGCCTTTTCGCGCGCGATCGACGCCAGCGTCGGCCCGAGCTGGGCCTGGTGATCGAAATCGATCGAAACGATCGCCGTCACAGCCGGATCGACGACATTCGTGGCATCGAGCCGTCCGCCAAGCCCGACCTCCACGATCGCGAGCTCGACACCCGCGTGGCGGAACAGATCGAACGCGACGGCCGTGGTGCACTCGAAGAACGTCGGCGGCGCCTCGAGCCTGCGCTCGCCGACCAGACGTTCGACGATCGCTTCGACGGTCGCGGCGGAGGCTTCGAGCCGTTTGCGGTCGATCTCGGCGCCGTCAATAACGAAGCGCTCCTCGATTCGAACGAGGTGGGGCGACGTGTAGCGCGCGGTCCGGTGACCGGCCTCCCGGAGAATCGCGTCAAGCATCGCCGCGACGGATCCTTTGCCGTTGGTGCCGGCGATGTGCACCGTCGTGAACGCGCGTTCGGGATGTCCGAGCGCCTCGCACAGCAATCGCATGCTGTCGAGGCCGAATTTCATCCCGAACCGCTCGAGCGCGAACAGGAACTCGATCGCGGATCCGGTCACGGGCTGGAACTACTCGACTGGTTGTGACGATGCCTCGCGCTCGGCCGGGTGGCTCCGTGGTTCCACCGCGGCCGGCGCATGGATGTCAGCGGTCGCGCGTCGGCGCTCCGCGGCGCGTGCGCCCCGGCCGCCGAACCTGAGGATCCGCGCAATCGTCGCCTTCATTTCGCGCCGATCGACGATCATGTCGAGCATGCCGTGATCGAGGAGAAATTCGCTGCGCTGAAATCCTTCCGGCAGCTTCTGACGGATCGCCTGCTCGATGACGCGCGGCCCCGCGAAGCCGATGAGCGCTTTGGGCTCGGCGATGTTCACGTCGCCGAGCATCGCGAACGAGGCGGTGACCCCGCCGGTCGTCGGATCCGTCAGCACGGAGATGTACGGGAGGTTGGTGCGATCGAGCCGCGCGAGCGCCGCGCTGACCTTTGCCATCTGCATCAGCGAGAGCGCCCCTTCCATCATCCGGGCGCCGCCGGAGCACGACACGACGACGACCGGGATCCGCCGCTCGATGGCCCGTTCGATCGCGCGGGTGATCTTCTCGCCGACGACCACGCCCATGCTGCCGCCGATGAAGCTGTACTCCATCGCGGCCATCGAGGTCTCCATTCCGTCGACGGTCCCGATCGCGCAGATGACGGCGTCGTTCATGCCCGTCGCCGCCACGGTGGCTTCGAGACGGCGCCGATACGGCTTGGTATCGGTGAATTTCAGCGGATCGGTGGACCGCAGCCCCGCGTCGAACTCCTGCCAGGGGCCGTCGAACAGCATCCGGAGCCGTTCCGACGCGGAAATGCGGAAGTGGTGCCCGCACTTGGGACAGACATTCAGCGTGCCGACGAGATCCTTGTTATAGATGATTTCGGCGCACGAGGGGCATTTGACCCAGAGCCCTTCGGGAACCCGGCTTGCGTTTTTCGCCCGCGGCTCAATCGGCTTCCGGACCTTCTTGAACCAGGCCATTCCGTTGAGCTTACAACGAATTAGCGGTCACTTCGTCCTGGGCACGTAATAGCGCGTGCCGCGGCCGAAACCGCGTACTTGCCTCAGCAGGTCCTCGAGCGTGTCGTCGCCCCATGTGAGATCGGACTGCGACGTTTCAATCACGAGAAGCGGCGTCGCGGTGTAGTGGAAGAAGAAGTGGTTGTACGCCTCGTTGAGCTCCCGCACGTACTCGGCATCCAGATGCGGCAGGTCCGGGTTGGCGCGCGCCCGATCCTTCAGCCGCTTGCGGACCACATCGGTGGGAGACTGCAGGTAGATCACCAGATCCGGCGCCGGCACGTCCTCCGACAGGAGATCGAACAGGCGCTGGTAGATGTACAGTTCGTTGTCGTCGAGGTTCAGATACGCGTAGATCTTGTCGCGGTCGAAGAGATAATCGCAGACGGTGAGCTGGCTGAAGAGATCCGTCTGCCGCAGACCCGTCTGCTGCCGGTGACGCGCGAGCGTGTAAAAGAGCTGCGACTGGAACGCCGCGCCCCCTCGGCCGGCATAGAAATCGGCGAGAAACGGGTTCTCGGGCTCGTCGAGCACGATCGTGGCGTCGAGCCGCGCGCCGAGCCGGTCGGCAAGGGCGGACTTGCCCGAGGCCGGCGGCCCTTCAATCGCGATGTACCGATGCTCCAATCGCGAGGAGTATAGCTGACCGCTGAGGACATAATGAGGCGTGCGTATCGAGCGACTCCAGCTCCGGCTGCTCCGCCTTCCACTCGTGCACTTCTTCGAAACCAGCTTCGGCCGCGTCTACGACCGGACGTTCATCATCGTCACGGTGACGGCCGACGGGGTAGAAGGCGTCGGGGAATGCGTCGCCGACCAGAACCCGTTCTACAGCTCCGAGACGACGGGAACCGCCTGGCAGATCATCCGCGACTTCATTGCGCCGATCGTGCTGGGGCGCGGCTTCGAGCACCCGGGAGACGTATTCGCCTCGCTGCGGGCGATCCGAGGTCATAACATGGCCAAGGCCGCTGTGGAGATGGCGGCCTGGGACGCCGCCGCGCGGCAGCGCGCCACACCCTTGAGCCGAATGCTGGGCGGCACGCGATCGTGCATCGAATCGGGGGTTTCCATCGGCATTCAGGATTCGCTCGGTCAGCTGGCTGAGAAGGTCCGAATCGAGCTCGCGGCCGGCTATCGCCGGATCAAGATCAAGATCAAGCCGGGCTGGGACGTCGCGGCTGTGGAGATGATTCGATCGCAGTTCGGCGCGATTCGGCTGATGGTCGACGCCAACGCGGCCTACGGAGCCGCGGACGCGGCGCACCTGTCCGCCCTCGACGCGTACGATTTGATGATGATCGAACAGCCTCTCGACTATGACGACATCAGCGATCACGCGCGGCTGCAGCGCGCGCTGCGGACGCCCATCTGTCTCGACGAATCCATTCATACGCCCAGAGTCGCCGAGGAGGCGATCGCCATGGGCGCCTGCCGGATCATCAATATCAAACCCGGCAGGCTGGGCGGGCATGCGGAATCGATCCGCGTCCACGACATTGCCGCGGCGAATGGGATTCCAGTGTGGCACGGCGGGATGCTCGAGAGCGGCATCGGCCGCGCGCACAATATCCATCTGTGTTCGCTGGCGAACTTCACGCTGCCAGGAGACATTGCGGCCAGCCGCCGCTACTATGCCCCCGATCTGATCGAGCCGGCGATCGATGTCTCGGAACAGGGAACGATCCCCGTGCCTGAAGGCCCCGGGATCGGCGTCCACATCGATTGGGATCGGGTCGAGCGCGCGACGCTCGAGAGCGCCGATCTTCTCGTCTGATTTCACGGAGAGTGAATGCTGGTGAATCGATTCTCGCCCCTGCTCGTCGGCCTGGCCTTGAGCGCGGCAGCGTGCGCCAGCGCGCCGCCAAAACCGTCAGCCAATCCTGCCGCTTCCGAAAACCAGAAGATGGCGTGGATGCTCCAGCTCGAGGATCAGCGCATCCTGCGGATGCCGGTTCCCGCGACACCGCCGCCGGCCGCGCCGGCGAAGAAGAAATCCGCAGCGCCAGCGCCGGTCATGCCGCCGGATCTCCTGAAGCTGCTCGTCGATCCGGAGGCGCGGATCCGCAGGCGCGCAGCGCTGGCCATCGGGCGGGTGGGACTCGCCGACGGCGTCGAGCCGCTGCAGTCGACCCTCAACGACGCCGATCCTGACGTCCGGCAGATGTCCGCCTTTGCGCTTGGGTTGATTGGCGACAAGCGTGCGGTGCCGGCGCTCACCTCAGCGCTTCAGGATCAGCAACCGCGCGTGCGGGGCCGAGCAGCCGAAGCGCTGGGGTTGATCGGCGATGCGAGCGCCGCCGGGACCATCGGTCAGATGGTTGCCGCCTACATCAAGCAGGGAGCCATCGCATCCGTGAATCCGGACGACGAACAGTTCCCTGGAACACCGGAGGCTGACGCCGTGCGGCTGGGCCTCTTTGCGCTCGCGCGGCTGAAGGCGTGGGATCCGCTGGCCGGAGCCGTCCTCGACGCGTCGGGACGGCCGGTGTCGCGGTGGTGGCCGATCGCTTACGCGTTGCAGCGAATCAACGATCGCCGCGCGCTTGCCCCGCTGCAGCAGCTCGCGCAGGGTGACGGCGTCTATACGCTGGGATTTGCGGCGCGTGGGCTCGGATCTATCCGGGACGCCTCGTCGGTTCCCGTGCTCGTTCGCCTCCTGACCGCCGCGAAGGGTCAAATGCCGGTCACCGTGTCCGTCATCCGCGCGCTCTCGCAGATTGGCGGTGCGGACGCGGCGTCGGCAGTCATGGCCGCGCTCAACGGCGACAAAGTCGACCCGAACGTGGCGCTCGAAGCGGTCGACGCGCTCGGCGCCTTGAAGTCCACCGAGGCGCTTCCGTACATCCAGAACCTCATGACGGACAGCTGGCCGACCATGCGGGCCGCCGCGATTCGAGCGGCCGCACGGATCGACCCCGACGGCTTCCTGATCACGCTCTCCGGCATGGACGTCGACCAGAACTGGATCGTCCGTGCCGCGCTGGCGGATGTACTCGGCAGCCTGCCGCCCAACGCCGCGGTCGCGCGGCTCAGGCCGATGCTCAACGATGCGGATCGGCGCGTGGTACCGTCGGTGATCGGAGCGCTCGTCACGCTCAAGGCTCCTGACGCGGACCAGGTCGCCATAGCGGCGCTGAAGGATCCGGACTTCGGGGTTCGCGCGGCGGCCGCCGAAGCGGTAGGAACATTGAAACCCGCCGACGGCGCAGCCGCGTTGCGCGACGCCTACAAAGCCGGTGAGGGGGATGCGAATTACGCCGCCCGCGGCGCGGCGCTCGACGCGCTCGTCAAGTTCGGCGCTCAGGAAGCTCGCGAGACGCTGCGAACCGCGTTGACCGACAAGGATTGGGCCATTCGCGTCCACGCGGCCGACCTGCTCGCGTCGATCGACCCGTCGTCCACCGATACCAAGACGGCGATCCGGCCGGTGCCCAATCAGCCGGTCGCGCCGTACTCATCACCAGAGCTCATCGGGCCGCCGTACTCACCCCACGTCTACATCGAAACGACGAAGGGCACGATCGAGATCGAACTGGCCGTGCTGGATGCGCCGCAGACTGCGCAGAATTTCATGGCGCTGGCGCGGAAGGGGTTCTTCAACGGGCTGCAGATCCACCGCGTCGTCCCGAATTTCGTCGTGCAGGATGGCGATCCGCGTGGCGACGGATCGGGCGGCCCCGGGTATACGATCCGCGACGAGCTGAACGATCATCCGTATCTGCGCGGGACTGTGGGCATGGCGCTCGACTGGCGCGACACCGGCGGCAGTCAGTTCTTCATCACGCAGTCGCCGCAGCCGCACCTCGACGCGAAATACACGGTGTTCGGCCACGTCGTGAAAGGGATGGAAGTCGTCGATCGGCTGCAGCAGCTGGATACGATCCAGCAGGTGAGGGTGTGGAACGGGACGGACCCGATGAAGTAACGACCAATGCCCCAACTACGCTACCACCCAGGAGGTGGCGGGTCGCACGCCGGTCAGGAGTGCTTGTGAAGTTCGCCGCTGCGCAGTTGTGTCGTTGATGTACAAACGAAACGGGGGCGATCGGCGCCCCCGTTTTGTTGTGGCGGTGGCAGCTTACCGCTTCTTGCCGCCCTTTTTCTTCCCGCCTTTAGCAGTCTTCTTTGCCATTGCGCTTTATCCCCCCCTTCGTGTGGGATTGACCGCGAGGAGCACACATCGCATCGCAGCGCCGCTGCCTCCCGGCACGTCGACGGTGCGCCTGCCGGCGCTCGTCGCTTCTTTGCTGAATCCCGCGCGTCGAATCGGGCGGGACCTTCGCAGCCAAAAAAATCGGGGGTGCCCAAGTTGCCTTGTCACCCCCCAGACCGGTCGGCGGCCTTAGCGCTTCTTTCCGCCCTTTTTCTTGCCGCCCTTCGCAGTCTTTTTCGCCATTAGTTCCTCCTTGGAACGTGGCAGCTCAGCTCGGTTACCGGTGACCAGGGGTTACAACAGGTGGGCTGAGCGATCCACCCTCATACAAGATGTAGATTATGGATGAGAATTTTCACCTGTCAAGCACAAAGTGCATGAAAAGTCAAAAATTCAACACCCTCGCATGCCCTGGCGCGCCGAATCCGCGCGCTCGCGCGTCGTCTTCTGCGATCGATGACGTGTTCGGCATTGCGATCGCAATTGTCGTCGACACACGTCGCGCTGAATTCGGCATTCAAGAGATTTTTCGGATGGAGGGATGCGCGGCGATAGCGCTCGCGCGCGCTCCGCCTAGCGCGCGTGAAGACGCGTGAGCGCGCGGGCGGCGGCGGCACGCGTTTCCGCGCTGCCGCCGAACCACGAGTTCGCCGCCTCATACATCCGGATCGCATCGTCGCGACGCCCGGAGCGCTCGTACAGTCTCGCGGCGTCGAGATGCGCGGCGGCGGCGATCGACGGCGGCATGCGTCCCGCCATCGAAATCGCCTTCTCGAACTCGCCGAGCGCGGCGGCGGCGTCGTTCATGGAGAGGAGCGCCCGGCCGTGACGGTAGCGCGCCACGCCATCGTCCGGATCCATGGCGATGCTGCGCGCGAGATCGGATTCGGCACCGTCTGCATCGGACCGCTCCAGCTTGCGCAATCCTTCGAGCGAAAGCCGGTACGCCTCGGCGCGCTCGGCATCCGGCGGATCGTCCATCGCGTCGTCGGCGGCGTCGCCGATCCCGTTCGGGTCGGGCGACGGCGCTGTCGAAATGGCAAGGCGATATGCAGCGACGGCGGCGTCGTGATGACCGAGCCGGTCTTCGCTCTTTCCAATCGCAAGGTACGCCGAGGCGAGCGCGCCATACGGACGCACCGGACGCGCGTTGATGACGTCGCGGAGCTGCTCGAGCGCGCGATCCGATTGGTAGAGGCGCTCCATGCCGGCGGCGATGGCCAGGCGCGACTCGACTTCGGCGAGCGCGGACTCGTTGACACGCTGGTCGCGGGCGGCCGCCAGCAGCTCCCGCCAGGTCGCCAGGCTGGCCGTCAGATCGTGCTGGTACGTGTCGCGGATGCGCGCGAGTTCCGAAACGAAGAGCGGATTGGCGGGATACCGCTCGTGCAGCGATTCGAGCAGCGCGAGTGCGTCGCCGGTTCGCTTTTCGTACCAGAGATAAACGATGTGCAGCTGGTAGTCCGCTTCGCCCTGCAGGAGGCGTCCGCGCGTGCGCGCCCGCTGCATCTCCGCCAGACCCTCCTTGCGGTCGCCCCCGGGCAGGAGCATGAGGAACCGCAGCACCTTGGCGGCAGCCGGTGCAACGTCAGCGTAGTACTTGTACATGCCGACGCCGAAGTGGGCATCGTCCAGGGCGGGGTCGAGCGCGATGGCGCGGTCGAGTTCCTGGCGGATCCGTTTTCCTTCACGCGCGGCCGCGACCTTCTGATCGCGGAGCACGCGCCACTGAACGCGGACGGCCGCCGCCGCGCCGGCGTAGAAATGCGCTTCGGCGCTCTTCGGCGCGCGGGCCACCCACGCGTCCGTGGATTTCGCCGCCTTGTCGGCCTCCAGGAGAAACTGCGCGTCGAGTGTGCGGCTCTGCGGATCGAGGAGAATCTGCCACCACGTGGTGGTCGCGGCGAGCACGTCGCATGCTTCCTTGGGTGCTGGTCCGCAGGCCAGCTGGAGGTCCGCATCGGCCTGCTCGAAACGCGCGTCGAGTATGTCGTTGTACACGCGCACGAGGCCGTCGACTCCGCGCAGGTCCGGAGCGCTGACCGCCGCAGCGCTCCAGAGGCACATCGCCGCTGCCGTTGCGGCGAGAGTCCTGCCGACGAGCATCAGGTCACGCTCGTGCGCAGCTGCTGCTTCTCGGCGTGCCGCTCCTGCGCCAGCGCAATCAGCCGGTCCAGCAGCGTGGGATAGTCGACGCCCGACGCCGCCCACAATTTCGCGTACATGCTGATCGTGGTGAAACCGGGAATCGTATTGATCTCGTTGACGAAGAGCGCGCCGGTGGTGCGCGAGAGCAGGAAATCGACGCGCGCCATGCCGGCCCCGTCGATCGCGCTGAACGCTTCGACCGCCAACCGTCCCACGAGCGCGGCCGTCTGCGGCGGCACATCGGCTGGGATGATCACCTGCGATCCATCGTCCACGTATTTGGATTCGTAATCGTAGAATTCACGCGACGGGATCACTTCGCCGGGAACCGATGCGACAGGGTCGTCGTTGCCGAGCACGCCGCACTCGATCTCCCGCGCGCCCGGCACCGCGGCTTCGACCACGATCTTGCGGTCGAAGTTCCCGGCGAGCGCTATCGCATCGCGCAACGATGCCGCATCCTTGGCCTTCGAGATGCCGACGCTCGACCCGAGGTTCGCCGGCTTGACGAACATCGGGAAGTGCAGCGCAGCCTCGAGTTCCGCGGCAAGGACGTCCGCGTCCTTCTCCCAGGCGTGCCGCAGCACCACGCGATAGGGACAGACGGGCAGGTTGCGTCCCGCGAATACGACCTTCATGAGCGCCTTGTCCATGCCCACCGCCGACGCGAGCACGCCGGATCCGACGTAAGGCACGTTCGCGAGCTCGAGCAGGCCCTGTATCGTCCCGTCTTCGCCGTACGGGCCGTGGAGCATCGGAAAGATCACATCGAGCGACAGTCCCGTCACGATTGCGGCGGGTGCGTCAGTCTCTTTGTGACGCGGACGTGCGATCGAGAGGATCGTTTCGTCGCTCGGGTGGGCCACGAAATGCACTTCGCGCCCTTCGCGCAGCGGGCGCGCCGCTTCGAGCCTGGCCTGCTCGATGACCTCGCCGGCGACCATGGTCGTCGGCGGCTTGTCCGCGAGCGCCCACCGCCCGTCTTTTTCGATCCGGATCGGTACCGGCTCGTAAACTTTGCGATCGAGATTTGCGAACACCGACGCGGCCGACGCGAGCGACACCTCGTGCTCGCCAGAGCGTCCGCCGTAAAGCACGCCAACGCGGAGACGTTTCACGGTGTCAGAATAACCGAGAACCGTCGTCTGAGGTCCGACCGACGATGGGACGATGGACGACGACTGTGTTCTCATTCTCGATCACTGCCACTGACGGCGCGGCGCGCCGGGGCGTCCTCTCGACGCCGCATGGCGACGTGGAGACGCCGTGTTTCATGCCGGTCGGCACGCGCGGCGCGGTGAAGGCGCTGACCCATCGCGATCTGGAGGATCTCGGCGCGGAAATCATCCTCGGCAACACCTATCATCTGCATCTCCGTCCCGGTGACGAGTTGATCGCGAGGGCCGGCGGACTGCACGCATTCATCGGCTGGCCGCACGCGATGCTGACCGACAGCGGCGGCTATCAGGTGTTCAGCCTCGCAGGCATGCGCCGCGTTACGGAGGACGGCGTGCGGTTCCGGTCGCATCTCGACGGCGACCTGCACACGCTGACGCCCGAGTCCGCGACGGACATCCAGGCGCGGCTCGGGTCCGACATCGCGATGGTTCTCGATGAACTGGTCGACCCCGATTCGGCGGCGGCACCCGCGATGGAGCGCACCGCGCGATGGGCGGCGCGGGCGCGTGCCCGGATGCTCGAACTCCGCTCCGACGCCCGACTGGCGAAGTCGGTGCTCGTCACGAACACCGGTCAGGCGCAGTTCGGCATCGTCCAGGGAGGCACCGATCCGGCGCTGCGCACCGAGAGCGTCCAGCGGACGCTGGCCGTCGGCTTCGAGGGCTACGCCATCGGCGGCCTGAGCGTGGGTGAACCGGTCGACGTCATGTACGACGTCGTCGCGCACACCGCGCCACAGTTACCGGCCGGGCAGCCGCGATATCTGATGGGCACGGGGATGCCCGACGATCTGGTGGCATGCGTGGCCCGAGGCATCGACATGTTCGACTGCGTTCTGCCGACGAGGAACGCGCGTAACGGCCAGCTCCTGACACGCCAGGGGGTTATTTCGATCAAGAATGCTCAGTACGCGGAAGATCTGAACCCGCCCGATCCCGAGTGCGGCTGTCTCACGTGCCGTCGCTTCTCGCGTGCGTATCTGAGACACTTATATGTAGTGGGAGAGATGGGGGCAGCGATGCTCAATACTGCCCATAACCTCTACTTTTACCTTGACTTAATGGCGCGAATCAGAGAGGCTATCGTGTTCGGCTCGTTCGAAAAACTCCGGTCGGAGTTTCATCGAACCTTCTCCCGACGGCCTCAGCAATCTCGATGATCGATTTGGAGCACGCTTCGCTTCTCGCGATGGCGGGGAACGGCCAGGCCGCGTCCGGCCTGATTCAGTTCCTGCCGTTCGCGATGATCCTGGGCATCTTCTATTTCCTGATTCTGCTGCCGATGCGGCGCCGGCAGAAGAAAATCGAAGAGTTCCAGAGCACGCTGCAGGTCGGGGACAAGGTCGTGATGAGCAGCGGTATTTACGGCCAGATTACGCGCGTCAACGACAAATCTGTTCAGCTGCAGGTCGCCGACAAGGTGCGGATCGAGGTCGCTCGGGCTGCCATCGGCGGCAAGCAGGGAGAAGAGCCCCTCGTCACGGATAGTAGAAACTAGAGAAGGTCCGGCAGGGCGAAGCCCCCGGTGTGAACATGAAAAATCTGCGCTGGAAAATCGTCACCATTCTCGTCGTCCTGTTCGTGTTCTTCGGCCTCGGCGTGTATCCGCTCCTGGCCGGGAAGTACGGCCTCCCTGCTCCCGCATGGCTGCTGGCCAAGCAGCTCAAACTGGGACTCGACCTGAAGGGCGGCGTCCAGCTGACCATGCGGGTCAACACGGACGATGCGCTGAAGCTGACGACGACGAACACGAGCGAGCAGCTGCGCGAATCGCTCACGACCGGCAACGTGCACTTCGCGAATATCGTCGTGGACAGCCCGACGGCGTTTCACATCGAAGGCGTTTCGCCCGACCAGACGGCGGAGTTCAGGAACGCGGCCGACGAAGTCGCCGCCACCAACTTCGATCGGAATCCCGGCGCCGGCGGACGCTACGACTTCGCGATGAAAGTCACCGTGGCGCGCGACCTTCGGGAACAGGCCGTGGAGCAGGCGCTGCAGACGATCGACCGCCGCGTCAACGCCCTCGGCGTTGCGGAACCGTCGATCGCAAGGCAGCAGAGCGATCAAATCCTTGCGCAGCTTCCGGGCATCGCCGACGTGGCGCGCGCCAAGGACATCATGGGCTCGCCGTCGCTCCTCGAGCTCAAGCTCGTCGAGGCGGGCCCGATGTCGTCGAAGGACGACCTGCTGAAGTCTTACAACGGTCAGGTGCCGAACGACATGGAGGTGTTGAGCGGCGCGGCGGAACGCGGTTCCGCTGATTCAGGCACGGTGTTCTATCTCGTCAAGAAGGTCGCCGTCGTCAGCGGACAGGACCTGCGGACGGCGCGCGAAGCGCCGGACGAGAACAACCAGCCGGCCGTCCATTTCTCGTTGAAGCCGGAGGGTGCGCGCAAGTTCGGCAAGGCGACGGGCGAAAACATCGGGCGGAACCTGGCGATCATTCTGGACAACCGCGTGCAGTCCGCCCCGCGGATCGACGGACGGATCACGGATGAAGGACGCATTTCCGGCGGCTTCACGCTGCAGGAAGCGAACGACCTCTCGCTCAAGCTCAGGTCCGGCGCGCTGCCGGCGTCGCTCACTTACCTCGAAGAGCTCGTGGTCGGTCCGACGCTCGGCGCCGATTCGATCCGTGCCGGGGTCATCGCCTCCGGAACTGGCCTGATCCTCATCATGCTGTTCATGCTCTGGTACTACAAGCTCTCGGGCGTGAACGCGGTCGTGGCGCTGATCTGCAACCTGATCATTCTGCTCGGGCTCATGGCGTACATCGGGGCGACGATGACGCTGCCGGGAATCGCGGGCTTCGTGCTCACGATGGGCGTGGGCGTCGACTCGAACGTGCTGATCTTCGAGCGCATCAAGGAGGAGCTCGCGGCGCAGCGCGGCGTGCGCGCGTCCATCAACGCGGGCTTCGACCGGGTGTTCTGGACGCTGTTCGACACGCACGTGGCATCGCTCATCGCGGCCGGGTTCCTGTTCCAGTTCGGCACCGGTCCGATCCGCGGCTTCGCCACCACGCTGTCGATCGGTCTCGTCGTGAACCTGTTCACCTCCATCTTCGTGTCCCACACGATTTACGACATCGAAATGACCGGTCGGAAGGTGCCGGCGCTCAGCATTTAAGGACCGATACAAAGAGATCTCGACCGTCATGCATATCTTCAAGAATCCCAACTACGATTTCGTCCGCTGGCGCTGGCATGCCATTGCGCTCTCGT
>Ga0310811_10005286_pt1 | contig 16322 bp, 15 predicted proteins | sample YCmetagenome_FD_207642 | JGI IMG/M metagenome (GOLD analysis project Ga0310811, IMG submission 207642) | Soil microbial communities from experimental microcosm in Duke University, North Carolina, United States - YC | ecosystem: Engineered > Artificial ecosystem > Soil microcosm > Unclassified ...
GAATCGGCGAAGCTCGGTTTTGCCGACCGTGACGGCTATTACGGCGATCCCGATGTCGCGCGCGTTCCGGCGGAAACGTTGCTATCGGACGCCTACGCCGCCGAGCGGCGCGCTCAGATCGATCTACGGCGCGCCTCGCACGAAATCCGTCCGGGGCGCATCGAGCGCTACGTCCCGTCGCTCGAACACCTTCGCTACGCCACGCGCGTCAAGAGCGCGGCGGCCGCGCCGCGCCCAGCCGGCACCGGCGAGCCGGCCACCGCAAGGCTTGCGGCTGTGCCCGGCGATACGGTGCATGTCAGTGTGATCGACAAGGACGGCAACATGGCCGCCGCCACGCCGAGCGGCGGCTGGCTGCAGAGCTCGCCGATCATCCCCGGCCTCGGCTTCCCGCTCGGAACGCGCGCCCAGATGTTCTGGCTCATCGACGGGCATCCGAACGCGCTGGCCCCGGGCAAGCGGCCGCGCACCACGCTGACGCCGAGCCTGGCGACGCGCGACGGCGCGCCGTTCATGGCCTTCGGCTCGCCGGGCGGGGACCAGCAAGACCAATGGACGCTGCACTGTTTTCTCAACGTCGTGCACTTCGGGATGGACCTGCAGCAGGCGATCGAGGCGCCCGAATACCAGACCACGCATTTCCCGAATTCGTTCTACCCGCGCGAATACGAGCTCGGCGGCCTCAATATCGAGAGCCGCATGCCGGCCGAAACCATCGCCGAGCTGCGCCGCCGCGGCCACGCCGTCACCGTCGCCGATCCTTGGGCAAACGGCCGGCATTGCGCCGCCAAAATCGAGATCGACACCGGCGTGATGAGCGCGGGCGCATCGCCGCGCTCGGCCTATGCCTACGCGATCGGCCGCTGACGCCGATCCGGCCCCGCGCTCGCCGCATTTTCGTTTCGCAGGCCCATCCACCTCCGGTCGGTGGCGCGATCGAAGACCGCGACATCGAGCACAAGAACGATGGGACGAACTTGGACTAAACCGACGTAATTCCAGCAACCTAGGGCCCGAAGGCTGCCCATCGGGAGGGGTTCGATGCCCGCGCGCCCCGCCAGCTGAGGCGGTATTCGCTCCAACCCCTTTGCAATGCCGCAGGTTAGAGCGATGCTACGGGCCAACAAATTTCGTATCGGGAGGCGTCCATGCCCTACGTCAAGGTAGCCGATATCGCCTATGGGCGGCTGCAATCGCCGAGCCTCGACCAGGCCGAAGAGTTTCTCACCAATTTCGGTATGGTGCGCGCGGAACGCACCAAAGACGCGCTCTATATGCGCGGGACCGATCCGCAGCACCACATCCACGTAACGCATCTCGGTCCGGCGAAATTCGTCGGTCTCGCTTTCCTTGCCGAGAGCGAGGATGACCTAAAGCGCTTCGCCAAGGCGCCGGGCGCCAGCGGGATCGAGAACATCGACGAGCCGGGCGGCGGCAAGCGCGTGCGCGTCAAGGATCCGCACGGCTACCAGATGGAAGTCGTCTGGGGCCTCGAGGCATTGAAGCCACTGCCGACGCGGCGAGCGGTTCTCAATTGGGGCGACGAGAAGCTGAGGCGGGCCGGCGAGCTCATGCGGCTGCCGAACGGTCCCTCCGAGGTCAAACGCATCGCGCATGCGGTGATCATGACGCAGAACGCCCGCGACAGGATCAAATGGTACCGGGAGATGTTCGGCTTCATCCCATCGGACGAGGTCTATGTGGGCGAGAAGACCAACATCATCGCCTCGTTCAATCGCTGCGACCGCGGCGAAACCTACGTCGATCATCACGTGTTCCTCTGCATCGAGGGGCCCAACACCGGCCTCAACCATCTCTCCTTCGAAGTGCAGAGCTTCGACGACGTGATGCTCGGCCACGAGCACCTCGAAAAGATGGGCAAGTACGAGCACGTCTGGGGCATCGGCCGCCACGTGCTCGGCAGCCAGATCTTCGATTACTGGAAGGATCCGTGGGGGCGCGTGCACGAGCACTGGACCGACAGCGACGTGCTCAACGTGCATGCCGCGCCAAACCTGCTGTCCGCCGAGGAAGGCCTCAGCTCGCAATGGGGCCAGCGCGTGCCCGAGGCGTTCATCTCGCATGCGACTCCCTGACCGGCCGGCGTTCGGGGCGGGGGAAGCGGCATGAAGGCGATCGTGATCCGTGCTTTCGGCGGGCCCGAGGTGTTGCGCCTCGAGGAGGTGCCGACGCCCGAGCCGGGCCCGGGAGAGGTGCTCATTCGCGTGCACGCCGTGTCGGTCAACCGCACGCTCGACCTCAACGTGCGGGCCGGAAAATACGCGGTTTTGCCGAAGCTCCCGCATGTGCTGGGGACAGATCCTTCGGGCGTGATCGCGGCGATCGGTCCCGAGGTGACGAGCCGCAAGGTCGGCGACCGTGTAGCCACAACGTCGGTTGTGCGCATGCCGACACCGACCACGCCGATGGTGGCTCTCGGCGTGCACGTCTGGGGTGGCTACGCCGAATACGTGAAGGTGCCCGCCGCGATCACTTACATCGTTCCCGATAACGTCGACTTTCCGACGGCGACCGTGGTCGCCCGCCACGCCGCCACCGCGTTCAGTCTGCTGCGCGACGAGGCCAAGCTCAAGGCGGGCGAGTGGGTGCTGATCATGGGCGCGGCGGGTGGGCTTGGCAGTGCCGGCATTCAAGTCGCGAAGTTACTCGGTGCGAAGATCGTCGTCGCGGCCGGCAGCGCCGAGCGGGCGGCGGCCGCGCTGAAGCTCGGCGGCGATGCCGGCGTCGACTATCGTCATCAGGATCTCGCGGCGGAGGTGCAGAAGATCACCGGCGGGGTCGGGGTCAACGTCGTCTTCGAGAACATCGGCGACCCCGATCTCTTTCGCCAAGCCGTGTTGAGCATGGCGCGCGGCGGCCGCCTCGTCACCGCGGGAAGCCACGGCGGTGGAATCGTGCCGCTCGATGTGAGCCGTCTCTATCTCTTCAACCTCACGATCATCGGCTCCTTCGGTCGCAACAATCCGGCGGATGTCGAGGCGAGCCTCCGTGCCGCCGCCGAGGGGCGCTACAAGGTCGTGATCGACCGCGTCCTGCCACTGGGCGAAGCGGCGGAGGCGCACCGCATCGTCGCCGAGCGGGCGGGCATCGGCAAAGTCATCCTGACGCCGACGAAGCTATCCTGATGCGCTGGCGCGATTTCATGCCGTGAGGGCGCCGTGAGCGAATTCGATGGAAAGCATGTCCTTATTACTGGCGCCGCCGGAGCCTTGGGGAGCGCGGTCGTGCGGAGATTTGCGCGCGACGGCGCGAGGCTGGCTCTCTTCGACAGGGTGATCGCCAAGCCGCCGGCGGGATCGGATGCGGGCCATCTCGCGTTCGAAGTGGATCTCCTTCAGCCCGAGGCCATCCGGGCAGCCGTCGACAAGACGCTGGCGAAGTTCGGCCGGATCGACATCCTCTGCAATATCGCCGGCGGCTTCCGCAGCGGCTCGTCCGTTCACGAGACATCGCCGGAGCTGTGGCGCGAGATGATCGATATGAACGCGACCAGCGTGCTGAATATGGCATCCGCCGTCGTTCCGGCGATGGTCCGAGAGCGGACCGGGAAGATCGTCAACGTGGCCGCGATGTCGGCCCAGAGCGGCAAGGCGGGGTTGGGTGCCTACATCGTGTCGAAGACCGCGGTCATCAGGCTCACCGAGAGCATGGCCGCCGAGCTGCGCGATAAGGGCATCAACGTCAATTGCGTGCTGCCGAGCATCATCGACACGCCCGCGAACCGCCGCGACATGCCCAAGGCCGATTTCTCGAAATGGGTCGCGCCCGAGGCCTTGGCCGACGTGATCGCGTTTCTGGCCTCGCATGCATCGCGGGGGATGCACGGCGCCGCCGTTCCCGTCGTCGGCCTAAGCTGAGCCGCCGCCACGCGCCGCCCCATCGATGGCCCCGCCAAAGCTGCATATCGCCGATCTCCACTTCACTTACGCCGGCGAGAACGGGCCCAGCGTCACGGCCATCGAGAACGTCCACCTCTCGCTCCAGGCCAACGATTTCGTCTCGTTGATCGGACCGAGCGGCTGCGGGAAGTCGACGCTGTTCAACCTGATTGCCGGCCTCCTCGTGCCCGATGCCGGCATCGTGACGCTCGACGGCGACAGCATCGTGGGCCAGCCCGGCAGCGTCGCCTACATGATGCAGCGCGATCTGCTGCTGCCGTGGCGAACCGTGCTCGAGAATGTGACTCTGGCGCCTGAATTGGCCGGCAGGCCGTTGGCCGAGGCGCGCGCCTCGGCTCGGACTCTGCTGCGGCGCTTCGGCCTCGAGGGCTTCGAAAACGCCTATCCGGCCGCGCTCTCCGGCGGCATGCGTCAGCGCGCGGCGCTGCTGCGGACCATTCTCTGCGAGCGGTCGGTGATCCTGCTCGACGAGCCGTTCGGGGCACTCGACGCCCTGACGCGCGCCGCGATGCACGAATGGATGCTCGGCATTCAGCGCGAGTTCCGGCGCACGATGATCCTCATCACGCACGACCCCGACGAAGCGGTCTATCTCTCGCATCGCGTCTATGTCGCGACGTCGCGTCCGATGCGCATCGCCGGCATCGTCGACATCGGACTCCCCGCCGAGCGCCGCCGCGAGGTGACGCTGACGCCGGCCTTCGCCGAACACAAGCGGCAGGTGCTTTCGCTGCTGCAGGGGCCCGCCGGCCAGGGCGGGGCGCAATGAAAGGCAAGCGCCAGGGACGGCGCGTGCGCTTCAATTCGCACGCGAAGAATGTGGCGGCGCCCATCCTGCTGATGCTGCTGATCCTGGCGGCGTGGGAAGCCGCCGTGCGCGTGTTCGAGATCGACACTTATATCCTGCCGCCGCCGAGCGAAATCATCGTGGCGATCTACCGCGAGCGCGCGCTGATCTTCGGCCATCTGCAGGTGACGTTGTTCGAGATCGCCGCCGGATACGCGCTCGCCTGCGCCGTAGGCTTCGTCTTGAGCGTCGCCATCGTCTATTCGAAGGCGTTTCGGCGCGGCGTGCTGCCGCTCATCGTCGCGTCGCAGACGATTCCCGTCATCGCGATCGCGCCCATTCTCGTCATCTGGTTCGGCTACAACGATCTCCCGCGCATCATCATCACGGCGCTGGTCGCGTTCTTCCCGCTGACGGTGAGCTTCGTCACCGGCCTCGATTCGCTCGAGCCCGAGCTCATCAACTTCTTCCGCTCGCTCAACGCCAATGGGCTGCAGATATTCCTGAAGCTGCGCATTCCGGCGGCGCTGCCCAACATATTCGCCGGCTTGAAGGTGGCGACGACGCTCGCGGTCATCGGCGCCACGATCAGCGAGTGGGTCGGCGCCAACGCCGGCCTCGGCTATCTGATGGCGCAGGACACGCAGCAGATCAACACGACGCGCGTCTTCGCCGCGCTGGTGGTTCTCGGCACCTTCGGCATCGTGTTCTTCGCTTTCGTCAGCCTGCTCCAGCGCTTGTTCATGCCCTGGGTGTATGGCGCGCCGCGCGTTCCTTGGCGCCGCTCCGTCGCCGTGCCCGCGACTGCGGTCAAGCCGCTCGACACGGGCACCGGCTAGGGCAATCGGCAGGATGGGCGACCGCCCACAGCGCTTTTTGCATCGCAATGCCGGCCTGCGGGCCCATTTCTTGACCACTCGTTCAAACGAGTCCTAAGCTTCGCGCCGAACGATTCGGGCCGTCGTCGTCGGGCCGAGTAATCACCATGATGCTTGTGAATGGAGGGAGACCATGATCGGGCTGCAACGGACATTGAACAGGAGCTTACTTGCGGCGTTTGCGCTGGCCGCGCCGGCGTGGTTTGCGCCGGCTCAAGCGGAGGCCATCAAAGTGGCTTTGCTGACGCAGCCGGGCATCTGGGACGCCGGCCTTTTCGGCGCCGTGGACAACAAATTTTTCGATGCGGAGAAGCTCAGCGTATCGTTCGTCTCGCCGGCGACGCCGGCCGACGGCGTGAAGCTCTTGGCCAGCGGCGGCGTAAGCTTCGCCACCGCGCACTCGACCGAAGTGATCACCGCGCGCAGCCGCGGGCTTCCGGTGATTTCGATCGCGACCAATCACCAGTTCGGCACGGCGGGCATCATGGTCCCCGCCGATGCGGGCGTCACGAGCCTGAAGCAGCTCGAGGGCAAAACGCTCGGCGTCACCGGCATTCCATTCAACAAAACCATGCTGGAATATTCGCTCAAGAAGTCGGGCGTCGATCTTTCCAAGGTCAAGATCGTCACCGTCGGCTTCACGCCGATGCCGCTGCTGCTGAGCAAGCGCATCGACGGGCTGGGCGATGCGATCACCTGGTCCGAGCCGGCGATGTACAACGTGCAGATCAAGAAGTCGCCCGACGACAAGGCGACCTACAAGTACTTCGCATTCTACGAAAATGGCGTGCCGCGCTACTACACGTTCGGCGTCGTGGCCGACGAGCGCGTGCTCGCCAAGAATCCTGAGTTGGCGCGGCGCTACCTGCGCGCCTGGGCGAAGGGCCAGGACTGGGCGATCAAGAACCAGAAAGAGGCCGTCGAAGGAATGCGTAAGCACGTGCCCGAGCTCAACGCGGCCGAGGCGGCGGCCAATCTCGCCGAGATCGCGCGCATATCGCAGAGCCCCGACACGCAGGCGCACGGGCTCGGCTGGCAGGACATGAAAGTGTGGGCCGCGCAGGAACAGTTCATGCGCGAGCAGAAGCTGATTCCAGCGAAGGTCGACGTGGCGAAGGCCATGACCAACCGGTATCTGCCGGCGAAGTAAGCCGCCGACACGGGGTTAGCGCCGTCGGCCGGCCTCGCGTCCGGCCGTACGGCTGCATTCGAAAGGTCCAGCGCATGACGAACGGCGTCGGCAAGGCACGCTCGAACTATCTCATCAAGAATGGCGCGGTGATCACGGTCGATCCCAAGCTCGGCACCTTGCCGAAGGCGGACGTGCTCGTGCGCAACGGCGCCATCGCGAATATCGGCCCCAACCTCGCGGCCGACGGTGCCGAGGTCATCGACGCCGCCGACATGATCGTCATGCCGGGGCTGATCGACTCGCACTATCACATGTGGAGCACGCTCGGCCGCAACTTCATCTCCGACGACGGCTTCGAATACTTCCCGGCGAAGTGGGCGACGGGCGAGCTCTACGACGCGGACGATTTCTACAACAGCGTGATCCTGGGCCTGGCCGAGCTCGCGAGCGGCGGCGTCACCACGGTGCACAACTGGTCGCACAACAATCGCTCGCCGCAGCACGTCGACGCCGAGCTCAGGGCGCATCGCGACTCCGGATTGCGCGCGCGCTATTCCATAGGCCACATCGACCGCCTTCCGGCCGACGTCGTCAACAAGTTCGAGGATCTCGGCCGCGTGCAGTCGGAGTGGTTCGCGGACCGCTCGCGCCTCGATGGGCTCGTCCACCTCGGCGTCAATCTCCGCGGCATGGTGCAGAGCGATGCGCGCGTCTTTCACACCGAGATGCAGGACATGCTGAAGCGCGGGCTCGGCGTCTGCATTCACGCGAGCCAGACTCAGCCCAATTCCGACGACGCCGCGGACTACGAGCGGCGCGGCTATCTCGGCGCCAAATTCCTCTTCTGCCACTATATCGCCGCGACCGACAGCGATCGCGAGGCGATGGCGCGCACCAAGACCTCGCTGAGCTTCTCGACCCATTCGGAATTCCGCCTCGGCGAGCACGGCGATCCGCGCGTCGCACTGATGAAGGCGCGGGCGGCCGGCGTCTCGGTGTCGCTGTCGTCCGATGCCACTTCGATCGCGCCGCCGAACATGTTCGAGAACATGCGATTCACCTGGAACATGTGCATGCCGTGGAAGGGCACCGACACCGAGAAGCTGGCGCCGCTGAGCTTTTACGAAGCGATCGAGATGGGCACGATCAACGGCGCGCGCGCGCTCGGCCTCGCCGACGTCACCGGCTCGCTCACGCCGGGCAAGCGCGCGGACCTGATCCTCGTCCGCACCGGCGATCTAAACATCGCGCCACTGGCGAACATCGAAACGACGATCGTCCAATCCGCCACGCCGGCGAACGTGGATACCGTCATGGTCGACGGGCGCATCGTGAAGCGCCACGGGAAAATGGTCGGCTACGACGTCGGCGCCATCGTCGAGCGCGCGAAGCGCTCGGCGCTGAAAATCAGGAACGCCGCCGGCGGCGTCCTGCGCCCGGTCAGCGACGCATGCGGCAACCCGGTCGCCCGGCCCCACAAGCACTAAGAGTTCGCGGCACCGGGGCACGGCGATCGTCTCCGGCCACACGAGTGGGGGCTACCCGTCGCCGGCTGCGATCAGGCGCAGAAACTGCTCGATCCCGGCTTGCCCTCGACCAAGCTGGTGAAGAATTGGAAGCCGGTCGCAGCGGCATGAGTGAGCCCGCCGGGAGAGTCGCATGAGCACGCCCACGAACGACGCCGAGGGGATGCGGCTTGCCTATGAGCAGGCCAAGAAGAGCTTCGACGAAGGCGGTGTCCCGGTCGGGGCCGCGCTGACGCATAAGGGCTCGCTTCTCGCCGTCGGACACAATCGCCGCGTCCAAGGCGGCGACCCTATCGCGCATGGCGAGATGGATTGTCTGCGAAAGGCGGGCCGCAGGCGCAACTACAAGGACTGCGTGCTCTATACCACGCTAAGCCCGTGCATGATGTGCGCCGGCACCATCGTTCAATTCGGCATCAAGAAGGTGGTCGTCGGCGAGGCGGAGACTTTCCCCGGAAACCTCGCGTTTCTCAGCGATCACGGCGTCGAGGTCATGCTGATGAACGACGAGCGCTGCAGAAGCCTGATGCGCGAGTTCATCCGCACGAAGCCGGAGCTCTGGTTCGAGGACATCGCCGAGGATTGAGCGCCGCTCAGCGGCCGCGCCACACCGGCTTGCGCTTCTGCTGAAACGCGCGAACCCCTTCCAGCCCATCCTCGCTGCGCAGCGCTTCGATCAGCGCCGGCAGCCGCAGCGACTGCGCCTGCTCGATGCTCAATTGGGCGGTCGCATTGACGATTTGCTTGATCGCCCGCAGAGAAAGAGGCGCGCAGGCGACGATGTCGGCGAGCCAGCGCGCGACGGCCTCGTCGAGCTTGGCGCGCGGCACCACCTCGTTGACGAATCCGAGCCGGTAGCCTTCGGCGGCGGGAACGCGCCGGCCCGTCAGCAGCATGCCCATCGCCTGCTTCCTCGGAATCTGCCGCGACAACAGCAGCATGCCGCCATCGAGCGGCAATCGCCCGAGTTTCGGCTCGGGCAATCCGAACGTCGCCTCGTCGCAAGCCACGACGATGTCGCAGCCCAGGACCATTTCGAAGCCGCCGCCGAGCGCGTGGCCGTTGACGCGCGCGATGACCGGGATGTCGAGCGTGGTGCGAATCGAAATGCCGCCGAACCCGCCGGCCCGCGGTTGCGCCCAGTAATCGAGGCCTTCCTTGCCGGTGCTCTTGACGTCCGCGCCGGCGCAGAACGCCCGGTCGCCGGCGCCCGTCAGCACGGCAACACGGACTTCGCGATTCTGCTCGAGCTCCAGCCAGATCTCGCGCAGCCGCGCCTCGCTCGCATCGTCGATGGCGTTGAGCACGTCGGGCCGGTCGATCGTGACCCAGGCCACGTGATCCTTAATCTCGCAGCGGACGCTCACGCGGTCACTCCGCGCCGAGCGCCGGCGAACTCGGCCAGGATCTCGTCGGTATGTTCGCCGAGCCGCGGCGGCGGCCGCCGCGCCTGCACGTCGGCGGCCGACATGTGGATCGGCGAGCCGATGAGGCGCAGCGGGGCGCCGTCGGCCCCGCGCGCCTCGAGGATCATGCCGTTAACCCGCGTTTGCTCGTCGGCGAGCGCCGTTTTCATCGTCTTCACCGGCGCGCAAAGCAAATCCTGCTCTTCGAGCCGCGCGATCCAATGATCGGTGGTGTTCGAGGCGAACCGTTCGCGGAAGATTGCGTGGAGCGGGCGGCGATTCTTGACCTGCGCCGCGTGATCGGCAAAGCGCGGATCGAGCGAGAGATCGGCGACGCCGAGCGCCGTCGATATGTCGCGCAACGGATGGGTCTTGAAGGCGCCCACCAGCACCACGGCGCCGTCCTGGGTCGCGAACACGCCCGAGAGCGGCATCGCGCCCCAGTTGAGGTCGTGGTCGCGCATCAGCGACATCGCACCTTCCTGCATCTGCATGGCGAGCATGGAATCGTAGAGCGACACGCTCACCATCTGCCCGCGGCCGGTCTGTTGCCGCTGCAGCAGCGCCAGCAGGATCCCCTGCACCATGTGCATGCCGCAGGAATAGTCGGCGAGGGCCGTGGCGTAGATCGACATCGGCAGGTCAGGATCGGAGAGGCGCGCCATCACGCCGCTCATCGCTTGCGCCAGCACGTCCTGCCCGCCCTTGTGCGCGTAGGGGCCGGCCGGGCCGTAGCCGGTGCCGACGGCGTAGACGAGGCGCGGGTTGCTGCGGCTCAGCTCGTCGTAGCCGAAGCCCATGCGCTCCATGACGCCGGCGCGGAAATTGTTCACGACCGCGTCGGCGCCGTCGATGAGGCGGCGCAGCAGCGCTTTCTTCTCCGCGTCGCGCAAATCGAGCACGATGCTGCGCTTGTTGCGGTTGAGGCTGCAATAAACCGGGTTCTGCAAGCCGGCGGGATCGGGATAGGATGTGCGCGAAAGGTCGCCCGTGCCGGGCCGCTCGATCTTGATGACGTCGGCGCCGTAATCACCGAGCATCTGCGTAGCGCACGGCCCCATCATCACCTGGGTGAAGTCGATGACGCGAATGCCTTCGAGCGGCAAGGTCATGCCGCCTTCTCCAGCAACGTCGCATTGGCCGAGGGCAGGTCGCCGGGATCGCCGCCCTGCGCGCGTACGAGCTTCTGAATCTGCCGCGCGTCGACCTCGCGCACGGTCGTGCCGGCGTTCAAGGCCAGCGTGGCCGCGATGCCGGCCGCTTCGCCCATCGCCATGCAGGGCGGAATCTCGCGCGATATCTTTTGCGCGGCCGAGGTGGCGGAATAGTGCCGCCCGGCGACGAGCAGCTGCTCGACGCCTTTCGGCAGCAGCGCGCGATAGGGCGTGTAATAGTCGCGCCCGCGCGCCACGCTGTCGGCGAAGTGCACCCGCTCGGCGATATCCTCTTTCGTGACAATGTATTCGCCGTCGAGCAGGCGCGTTTGCCGAATCCCCGTTTGCGGCGCGACGTCGACGACATAGGCATTGGCGAAGCCCGGCATCTTGCGGCGAACGAAGTCGACCAGCGCGTAGATGCGTTCGCGGCCCTCGAAATCCGCGCGGGAAAGGTCCTCGACCTTGAGGCCGTCGTAGCCGGTCATGTGCGGGCAGTTGCACCACACCACGCCGGGCAACGGCGTCTTCAGCCACCAATAAGCCCACGAGCCGCCCATGATGCGCTTGGCTTCGATGTCGAGCGCATGGAATGTTTGCGGCTCGCCGTATTGGAAGCGTTCGGCCGCGTCGGTGTCGACGCCACCGAGGCGGAACACCGTGGTCACGATGTAGGCGCCGTGGGCAAACGGCGCGCCCGCCGCGGCGGCGACGTCGAGATCGCCGGTGGCGTCGATGACGACATCGCCCAGCACCGCCTCGCGGCCGGCCTTGGTCTCCGAGATCACGCCGCGGATGCGCCCGTCCTCGACGATGGCACGGGAGAACCAGCTGTGGAGCCGGACGTCGACGCGGTGCTCCTTCACGAGCTCGTTCGAGACGCGCTTCCAGCCGTCCGGGTCGAACGCGACCGCGTAGCATATCGGGTGCGGCTTCAGATGGCTGTGGAAGTCGAACACACCCCAGCGCGACCATTTGCGCCACATCGCTTCGTCGTGGATGCGCTCGGCCTCGGGCGGGTAGACGGCGAGGCCGAGATGTTTCATGCGCTCGACCATCGTCGTGCAAAGGCCGCGCACGGTGATCTCGCGGCCGTTGCACATGTCGTCGAGCACGATGACCATCCCGCCCGAAGCGAGGCCACCGAGATAGGGATAACGTTCGAGCAGCGTGACGCTGGCGCCGTTACGCCGGGCCGCGATCGCCGCCGCGAAGCCCGCCGGGCCGCCGCCCACCACGACGACGTCGGAGCGCGCGACCACGCGCGCATCGCGCGCGCTTTCCTTGACGGTCTGAGGTTGAGTGCTCATGCCTGAACTCCTGCGCCGGCTTTCTATAAGGCCATGTTGGGCTGCCAGTTGATGACCAGCCTCTCGATCAGGGTGATGATGAGGAAGAACGTGACCGAGAACGCCGATCCCACGATCACGGTCGCGTAGAGCAGCGCGGAGTCGAAGGCGTAAGTCGCCTGTACGATCAGCGCGCCGATCCCTGTGTTGGTGCCGATCCATTCGCCGACAATGGCGCCGATGACGGCGGTGCTCGAGGCGATCTTCAGGGCCGAGAAGAGATAGGGCAGCGAATTGTAGAGCCTGACCTTGAAGAAGATCTCGCGCTTGTTGGCCGAAAGGACGTGCATCAATTCCATCGTCTGCGGGTTCACCGATTCCAGCCCGCGCACCATGTTTACCAGGGTGGGGAAGAAGCAGATCAGCGCCGCAATCGCGATCTTGGGCTCGAGGCCGTAGCCCATCAGCAGCACGAGGATCGGCGCCTTGGCGACGACCGGGATCGTGTTGATGATGACGACGATGGGGAAGAACGCCTCTTCCGCGGCCTTCTTATGGACGAACAGCGTCGCGACGAGGATGGCGCAGAAATTGCCCACGAGAAAGCCCGACACCGCCTCGATCGCCGTCGGCACGAGATTTTCCATCAGCATGCCGAACTTGTCGACGAGCGTGTGCAGCACCGCCTGCGGCGATGGCGCGATGAAGGGCTTGACCTTCAAGATCTCGACCAGCGCGAACCAGACGGCGATGAGGGTCACGACGCCCACGGCCGGCATCGCGCGCCGGCGCCAGGCGCGCGCGCGCTTGGCCGCGAAATACTGCGCTTCGGCGGCGGCGAGCGCTGGGTCTTCGATCGAGTTGGCGGCGATCGCGGCGGGCTGCGCCATCAGCAGGTCTCCAAAATGCCGCGCAGACGCGCGGCGAGCTTCACGAATTCGGCCGTGTCGCGGAGTGCCAGGCGGCGCGGCAGCGGGAAATCGACCGGAACGAGCTCGCGCACGCGCCCCGGCTTCGAGGCCAGCATCAGCACTTGCTGGCTCAAGAACGCGGCCTCGTAGATGCTGTGCGTGACGAACAGGATCGTGGTCTTGGTCTTTTCCCAGATACGCAGCAATTCCTCGTTGAGGCGGTCGCGCGTGATCTCGTCGAGCGCGCCGAACGGCTCGTCCATGAGCAGGATCTTGGGATCGCCCGCCAGCGCGCGCGCGATCGAGACGCGCTGGCGCATGCCGCCGGAGAGCTCGTGCGGATAGGCCTTCTCCCACCCCGCGAGGCCGACCAGCTCGAGCAGCTCCTGCGCGCTGCGGGCATGCGCCGGGCGCTCGCGCCGCCCGCCCACTTCATGCGGCAGCTCGACGTTTTCGAGCGCGGTGCGCCACGGCAGCAGCGCCGCGTCCTGAAACACGAAGCCGATCGCGCGCTCGCGCCGGGCCTGTTCGGCGGTCCGGCCGAGCACGCCGACGCGCCCCGCGGTCGGCTTGACGAGATCGGCGATCACGCGCAGCAAGGTCGACTTGCCGCAACCCGAAGGGCCGACGAGCGTGACGAAGCTGCCCTGCGCCAGTGTCAGCGACACGTCCTGCAGGGCCGTCACGGAGAGGCGGTCCGTGATGAAGCGGACCGTGACCTTGTCGCAATGAACCGCCGGCGCGAAGTTGCTCCGCGCAGAGGCCGCTAACGCCGTCGCCGCCGGCGCCGTCAAGGCGGGTTAGCCGATACGCGGGCGCGCCGCGTCCGTCGCCTTCAGATTGTCGAGCGTCATGACTTCGTTCAAGGCGGGCGTGCGCTTGCTGAACTGGCCGAGCTCCGAAAAGAGCTTGATTTGGCTCTCCCACACCGCGGCATCCATGGCGCCCCAGCCGTTCTTCTTCGTGTTCGCGTTGAACACGTAGGAGAGCATCACGTCCGCGGCTTCCAACTCGTCCTTGAGGTTGAAGTTGGGGTATTCCTTGATCAGCAACTCGACCGCTTTTTCCTTGTTGGCGGCCGCGTAGGCCCAACCCTTGGCCGTGGCCCGGATAAAGGCGTTGACCATCTCGGACTTGGTCTCAAGCGTCTTCGTGTGCGCATAGAACGGCAGAGCGTAAAGCTGCACACCGGCGTCCCAGAGCCGGAGATCGACCCGCTGGTCGCCGACGACGCGGAGCGCGCTCGTGTTGGTCTGCCAGCCCGTGATCGCGTCGACCTGGCCGGTCATCAACGGCGTCATGTCGGCGCCGATCACGATCACCTGCACCTGCTTCGGATCGATCTTGTGCTTGGCGAGGAGCGCGCGAAACAGAATCTGCGCGGTGGCCTGCATGCCGATCTTCTTGCCGATCATGTCTTGCGGCGTCTTGATCGGCGCCTTCTTGAGCGAGAAATAAGTGAAGGGATGCTGCTGCGCGCCGGTGGCGAAGCACTTGATCGGCAGGTCTTGCGAGATCGCGAGCATGATCGACGGGCTGGACGACACCTGGCCGATATCGGTGCGGCCCGCGGCCACGACGGCGACGCCGTCGATCGACGGTCCGCCCGGCTGAATCTTGAGATCGAGCTTCTCCGCTTCGTAGTAGCCGAGCCGCTTGGCCACCACTTCGCCGAGGTTGTTGCCGCTGGCGAGCCAGCCGAGCTGATACGTCACCGTTTGGGTGCCGCCCTGCGCCCGCAGTGGAATCGACATGATCGACGGCCCTGCCACGGCGGCGCTCGCCGCGGCACCCGCCTTCAGGAAATTGCGGCGATTGAACGAAATTCGTGAAGAATGAGCCATATTGCCCTCCCTCTATGGCAGTTCCTCGATCCTCGGCCCGATATTGCTCGATTCCCCGGCGCGGCGCCAGATGGGGCGGCGGGGCGGCCCTTGACACGCCTTTGGGCCGGTTTCACAGTTTTTGCGTTGGGCGCCTCATCGAGGGGGAGCGTCAGCGCCTCAATGGCCATCCGCGACATCACGAGCCGCGAGCTCACGCTCTTCGGCGACATCGTCGGGCGCCTCGGCAGTCTGCCGCCGAGCGCCGATGTGCGCGTCAGCGTGTTCAGCGATATCGTGCGCCTGGTCCGCGGCGATTTCGGCGCGTCCTATGTCTGGCAGGCGGCCACCGGCGAAAGCAAAGACGCCGTCAACTTCAACATGGATCCGGCGAATCTCCGCCGCTACGAGACCTGGTTCCAATTCCGCGACCCGATGACCGCCAAGCTGCGCAGCCGCCGCACCGCGACGCCGGTGGACGCCGTGATCCCCCAGGCCGAGCTTGAGCGGACCGAGTTCTTCAACGATTTCCTCGCCCGCGATCGCCTGCATCACGGCATCAACATGTTCGTCTTCGACGGCAAACGGGATCTCGGCGACTTGCGCGTTTGGCGCGCGCGCGATAGGCCCGATTTTGGCCGGCGCGAGGTCGACATCTTGAACGCGCTGCGGCCGTTCCTGCGCGATGCGCTGCTGCGAATGCGCAAGGACGAATCTGAAAAGCTCTCGCCGCGCCAGCGCCAGGTCGTCACCTTGGTCGCCCGCGGCTGCCGTGACCGCGAGATCGCCCATTTGCTCGGCATCGGCTTCGGCACGGTGCGCACCCACCTCAACCATGCGATGGATAAGCTCGGCTGCGCGAACCGGGCCGAGCTCGCGGCCACCCTGAGCCGGACAGACATGCGGCCATCGACATTAATGTAGATGGCGGGGCGCTCGGCCGGGTTCTAGAGTGCAAGGCAAGCGTGCGGATGAAGGGCGGAGCCGCAAGGCTCCCATCGCGCGGCCTCGTCGTTGCGGAAAGGGCACTCTCGATGGACCAGACAGCGCTGACGGCGACCGAGGCGCTGAAGGCCATGGGCGAGGGCAAGCTTTCGTCATCGGAGCTCACGGCGACGCTGCTGGCGCGCTGCAAGAAGCTGTCATCGCTCAACGCGTTCATTCATCTCGATCCCGACGCGGCCAAGGCCGCCGCCGCCGAAGCCGACAAGCGGCGGCGCGGCGGCAAATCCGGCGCCCTGGAAGGGCTGCCGCTGGTCCTCAAAGACAATATCGATACGGCCGCGATGCCGACCACCGGCGGCACACCGGCTTTGCGCAATCATCGGCCGAAGAACGACGCGCCCGTGGCAGCGCGGCTCTTGACCGCTGGCGCCGTGGTGCTGGGCAAAACCAATCTGCACGAGCTCGCCTACGGCATCACCAACAACAACGCCGCGTTCGGCCCCGCGCGCAACCCCTACGACCGGGAGCGCATTCCGGGCGCCTCGAGCGGC
>Ga0310811_10005287_pt1 | contig 16322 bp, 13 predicted proteins | sample YCmetagenome_FD_207642 | JGI IMG/M metagenome (GOLD analysis project Ga0310811, IMG submission 207642) | Soil microbial communities from experimental microcosm in Duke University, North Carolina, United States - YC | ecosystem: Engineered > Artificial ecosystem > Soil microcosm > Unclassified ...
GAGCCGCTGGCGCCAGCGCGTCATCGACGATCGATCGAACGGCAGCCGGTGGCAGAAGCTCAACTCGCCGCAGAAGTATTGATAATAGGGGTTCTCGATCCAGCGGCCGCACAGCACCTCATCCGAGAGATTGTGCATGTGCTTCAGGATGAACAGGCCGGCGACAAGCCGCGTCGGCAGGCCAGGCTGCCCTGGGCCGGTTTGGCACACCGAACCAAAGCGGTCATCCAGAAACTTCCAGTCGATCAGCGCCGGGCCAACCGCACCAGCGGGTGGCCCATGTCGATGATTTGATCGAGCGCCGGAAGCAACAGGTCTTTTTGGCGATCATCTCGCGGTTTGCTCATCGCCGTCCCCAATGCCGATGACCAGCCGTCAGGGAATCACGAATCGCTCGAAAGCAAAATCCAAAAATGCAAGAAACCGCGGCCCAACACCCCGCTTTCCTGCAAATCGAATACTTTATCGAGACAACTTCTGCCTATCTCTCAGGCCGATCTGCATTCTTCACGGACGACAAACAAGCGGCCGGAATGCTGTCGGCTGCCTTGATGCGGATCACCTCGGCGAGCGTGACCTTGGTGACGACGTTGCGTTCGTAGGCTTCGGCTATCTATCGCAACAAGCCACTTTGCGAAACGTACGGCTGACCTCAGTGAGTGCGGCTAAAGGCCTCGGCCACGCCTGTAACAGCCTTAACATATCAAGGCCTGCCCCTCTTCTGTCCTGTGATCACTGGCGCACCTCCGACGGAAACGGGGCCTTGTGGGTTGGACCGCTCTACGCGCTTCTCGGCGCGCTTCTTGGTCGGGCTCGAAGCAGCTTGTGGGGGCGACGAAGAAATGGCGGAGGGAGCAGAAGTGACAGCTGCTGGATTCTGCAAGGAATCAATCCGCGAAGCCAGCACCGTGATCTGATCTAAGATCCCCTTGAGGTCCTTCCGCTGCGCATCGATGTACCGGTTAAGCTCTGCGATATCCTCGCTCACCTTCTCCTGCGCCCAACGTATCTCGGTTAGGGATATTCTGTCCTGCGCCGACAGGCCCACCGCCGCATCTGCGTGCCCGGCTGCCGACGTCTCGACAAACCCCGCGAGGCTGCCGCCAAAATGGGCTGCTGCCGCACACAAGCCGACGAGGACGAGAAACACCAAACCGCAGCGAATTCGCCCTGACGAGCCGTATAAGAGCGGCCGCAAGTCTGAGGCGGCCGCCTGGTCAACCATCTCCATCGTTCCTTGCCCGACTTCCCCGTTTCGATAGACTTCTTGGTTGACGCGAGAGCTCGCGATGCTCACGCATCCCAGCGAGCCGCGGCCGCCCCAAAAACATTCTTCAACTCGCCGACCATTTGCTCCCTTGGCTCCAATGAAGCGGCCCGTCTTGACCAAGGCAAAGCGAACACCCTACGGGGAACTCCTGCATTATAGGGCTGGCGGTAGCACTAGTTCTCATCTTCCTCGGCCATGGTGCAGCATTTTCGCATCATTCAGGATAACGTTGCAGATTCTGCACCCTGCCGACGCCTGATGCGAGCCGGCCGCTATTTCCTTCAAAGTCGGACTCTCGGTTTCCGTGCTGCCGAGGCTGGCAACTTCGCGGCCAGGCGCTACGAAAAAGGCGCCACAGCTGGCGCTCGAGCCACCATGCCATTGGAGCGGCAAGTGTTGAGCATGGCCAACTACCAATCCTGGCAGGTTGATCGAGACGACGGACGCATGGCAAGCGTGGCCCACGAACGTTACGGGATCATAGCTAGGCACTCGAAATGCACCGCAGATTTGTCCGTGCCAATGCAGCGGACGGAATTAGCAACTTCTCGCCCACAGCCCTTAAAGCAGCTCGAAACCTGCTTCCCCCGCTGTTCTGGGCCACCATCGTGGACGTTGTGACGCGATCGCTGCGCGAACAAATTCCAAGGCTCTGTGGAAATCGCGGTCGTCGACGATCGCTTCGTCCTTGGCGGACCACGATACCAGGACAGCTTCACGAAGCCACGGCTCCGCTTTGGCAGGCATTGCATCCCCGTGGCTGCCACTTCGTCGAGAAAGGCACTTCGAGCAAGATGCTCGGCACGGCCGCAATCCTCTACCTCATAGTGGAGCAAGGTCGAGGTTCGAAATGTCTTGGCGGCTTGGACAGCTGCGGCTCCGCGCGCTCGCGGCCAACGGTTCTCGCTCAGCCAGCAAGCGTTGCTCACTCTCGGCAAATCCGGCCTGACGCACACGCAAGGTGCAGACCAGATCATGCTCGCGCTTACGGGTGACCAAGTCGCCAGGTCTAGTGAATCTCGCTGGGATAGACGTCCTGCCCATGAGGCGTCGTCCTCTTGTCCCCAGACGCCACGGCTCGGGAGGTCCGTTCTGGACTAGAGAGGCCGACTTTCAATCCATTCATGGCTCGCAAAACAAGGATGCGAAGTAGACTGTGCGTGATTGCTTTGTTGCGGCGACGACGCCTCGGACATCTTCGGCTATCGCAGCATTTGCCTGCAGTTTGCGATCAAGCGAGCCGCAACGGCGACTTGCCGTTGCGCTTTCGCTCGCGGCTTGTTTGGTCGGCGCCCCCGTTTCGGCACAAACTGCCGACGAGCCTGTCCCCAGGAGCAACGCTGCGGACCAAGCCACCAAGAGAAGAACGTTAACGCCCCCGGATATGGCTACAAAGCTCCGGATCGGCGTGGTCAATCAGCCGATTCGACTTCATGCCTCGGCGTCGGCGTCAGCCCCCAACCTACCTCTCATAAAGCCCGGCAGCGCCGGTCGGGTTGCTCAGACGCAAACGCGAAAGACGATCGCCCCCTTCGCACGCTTTGATGCTTTCCGAGAAAAAGGGATTTGGCTCAACATACCCGGCCCTGCTGATACAATTGATCAGGACAAGCATGGCGTTAGATCCGTACTGGCAGACGTCGGCATTGGCTATATCGGCTGGACGCACAACACCTTTGCAAACAACCAGCTGCCGAATGCGACCAGAAGCAGCATCGCCAACCAACTCTATATGGGGCAGAATCCGACGTTTGCTACGACGAACTTCGTGATCGTCACTTATGATCTCAGCCGGTTTGGTATTCCCGATGGACAGATTGTCGTTGGAGCCGAGCAGCAATACTGGACATGGAAACGACCGGGACCGGATCGAGTAGGATTGAATACATTCGCCTACTATCAAACGTTCTTCGACAGAAAATTCGAACTCAAGCTTGGCTATCTCAGAAATGCGAATGAGTTCACCGGCACATTATTCGGAGGAATTTCAGGATCAAACATGTTTGCCCTTTTCCAAGCAGGGATGAGCACCAACGCCGCGCCAACGCCCGCCGCCAACCTGAAGTACAATTTTGATGATCACTTGTACAACAAAGTTTCCGTGCAGCGGTCAATCAGTCCAGATGGTCCCTATGCGCAGATAACCGAAAATCCTTCGGGTTTAAACTGGAGCACAGCCAATGCCGGCATTCTGTTCATTGATGAACTTGGCTACAAGAGCAAGGCCGCTCCTGGCGTTCCCGACACGTGGCTGCGGGCCGGCATTGCTTTGAACAGCAGCCGCTACAGGAATTTGGCAGATCCGGATCAACAAAGGGAGAGCGGGAATAACTTTCATTACATAGCTGCTGACAGGCAGCTCTGGCAGAGTGACGTTGAGGGGACGCCATCTCGCGGCATCTATGGCGGATTCTCCATCATGGGAGCTTCACCTGACCTAAACAGGATCGGCCAGTATTACGAGCTTCGTCTTTATGCAAAGGGACTGTTTGACAGCCGGCCCAGTGATTTGATTGCTCTGGTTGCCAACAACACGACCTGGAGCAGGTTTGCAGTGGATGCTGCCTTGGCCAAAGGGCAGCTTGCGCATCACGATACCACAGCCATCACGGGGACCTATACCGCGCATCTCGCTCCGGGGATATATGCAAGCCTCGGACTGTCCTACATTCACAACCCGATAAGCGTCATCCACACGCCTCAAACAGAGCACGCCCTCAATCTGTTGGTGTCTACGCTGATATTTTTCTAGATCAGTGAGGATGCCACCAATTCTGCTACCAAACTCTCGGTTCGAAACAATTGCGCGCAAAGTTCTGCCAGCGCGCCGGCGAGACGCTGTGAGAGGAGACGAACCAGGGGGCCTGCTATCTCATGATCTAAGAGCCTCCTGGCCGGATTTCGGCTACAGCTACTTATCCGCAGGCTGCCCCGCTCGACATAGGGCGCGGGGGTGAAGTTCCAAGAATGAGCTGAGACAGATAGGGAATGTCATGCACGGTTCGGCGCACCATTAGCGCGACGAGGACAATCGCAGCCCCTAGAATTCCCGCCACAGCCAACTTGGATGTGAGATCCAACGGCTCTGCGTACGGTATCGAATCCATGAGACGAAATGCCATGCCCTGAATCAGGTACAGCACCAGCGTGCTCTGTCCTATTTCCACGGCGATAAAGCGGACCACTCGATTGGAGCGGCCAACTCTCCAGCATTGCCGGAAGAGCTCACTCATGATCGCTGAGGCCGCTGCTGAGCCAAAAAGCATCAGAAGCACGTCTTTTGCCGACTGCATATCTTTGACCAGGGCGAGATTGTTGTAGACGTAGGAGTCTTTGCGCCAGGCCAGAAAGCACACCAGTGCGGCTATTGAGGCAGACATGATCAAGAGCGGCTTGTAAGCGCCCGTTATGCTCGTCCACCAGTCTCTTGACTGCGCAAATGAGAATCCCAAGCAGAAGAACGGGTAAGTGTACTTTATGAGAGGAAATATGGAGAATGTCAGAGGTGCAAGTGCGACCTGGATGACCGATAAGAATAGGATCCAGGGCGACCAACGATTGAAGATCGAAAGAATTTTGACGAAAAGAAAACAAACGAGCGCGGCCCAGATGAACCAGTATGTGCCGGCGACATCGTTTAGAAGCTGTAAAATGTTGCCTGATGCGTCAGGGGCGCGGGGAAGCACGGCTAACTTTGCTGTCTCCAGGAGAGCGCACCAAAACAGCATGGACACCAAGAGCTGCATCGCCCGATCACCGACGGCTTGCATCAACGACTTTCGCAACAGCGCTCGGCAAGAAAGATATCCGCTTATCGCCATGAAGAGAGGCATGTCGAACATGTAGATCCATTTGAAGAATGGCGAATCCCAGAATCCTTCATCTCGGTAGAGGAGATATTGGATCAAGTGACCGACGATCACCAAAATGATGAGCACTGCTTTGTCGAAATCCAAAGCTAGATCGCGATCGTTTTCCTCTGGCGTACCAGGCAAAGTCGACCCAGTTACATTTCGCATCATCTCGACATCCCTTAATCCAACGAGCTGGAGATCCGTCTGACGTTGGGTAGCTGCCGCGACCAAGTACTGGCCGGAAGCTGCATCATCAGGTCGTCGGTGCCGCGCGGCAATCAGGATGGAAGTGCTTCCCAGCCAGATTGTCGCGCTATACGTCGGTCCATCATGCGCATCAATTTGGAGTTCCGAGCCGACATCAAAGACATCCCTGCCGGATGTCACAGGGCCACTCTCCGGAACGCTGCTTTGAAGCTAGCCGTTCAGGTCAGCTGGAATATCGGGTGCTGGTGAACCAGGCGTGCGAAGGTCGGCCGTGGCCTGGCGGCGCCCGAGAAGACACCACATCATGACGACTGTTCTTAAAGCCAAGTTTCATGAGATGCCGCGTTATACCGGAGCACGGGATGCCTGGTCCAAGAAAGAGATAGGCTGAGCAGCCGAACATCGGGATCCGGCGGCCAACCACTTAGTATGAAAAGCAACTGCTGCAGCTTTTGCTCCATGGAAATCGATCCGACCGATGATCGTGGAGGCAATTGCCATCGCAACTCTACGCTCCGATAGCTGGCTGCGCGCCAATGTTCAATTATATGGATGTGGGCGATCGTTATAAAGAAAGCGGGAACGAGCTATACGACGGTTTACCGATTTAAAGTGGTGCTACCTCACTTCGATCGGCTGCCAGACCGAGCAGTCACCTTGCTGGGTGTCCCGTCCGGAAAAAGTGTTTGCAACGCACTACGAGAATTTTGAACAGCGGCAATACCCAACTCGAGCATGAAGGCCTAAATATATGTAGGTTGCGCAGCAGGGCCTCCTTCCGAAAGTATTCGACCTTGCCATCACGATTAGCCAGCGTCAGCAAACCGACGTTTGTTGGCGAGCGTTCCTACATCCACCAGACGCTCGCGTCGTCCGCACTCCGGGCTGTGGGCGGTCGAAATGGTTCGAACAGTTGCGCTTACTGAGCAACGGCTTCTAAGGCAAGATGATCGGCGGAAGATTTGTGAAAGCCTGAGGGATAGAGAAGGCCGCGTTCAAGCTGCGCCAACAAACAGGAGGCTAGACCGCTCAGGCGGTGCCCATCTCAGTACTTCGAATGGATACATCGGCTGTCAAGGGCCGGGCTGTAGAACGCCTCGCGCGAGCTGCCCCGCCGAGCGCCTGAGATTGCCGTCCGCCTGCGCTCTTCAGCCACGTTCAGGATAGATGCGAACGCGCTGGCGCCCCTCGCTTTCATCCAACTCGCCCCTGTAGGGCACACCGCGGATCTGGAAATAGGTTGGACGCCCAGCCTGCGGCATGATGCGTTCCCCCTGCAGGACGCGGACAAGGTAAGGCGGAAGGAACCGCTCGCGGTGCTCCCATCCGCCGCGGATCAGATACCCAAGGTCCCGTAGGCCCTCACGGGGTTGCTCGGCTTGGACGATCTGCGGTGGATGATGAAGCGGCTGGGATGGCCCAGCTTCATCAAGGTAGCTCGGGCGCGGATGATGGATCAGGCGGACATCCGTGCGCCCTCCTGGTCCGAATGTGGCCGAGTAGCGCTCACCGTTGATCATAAACTGACTTGGCCCGAACTGGTTTGGCAGCAGATTGATGTTGCCGAGGACGTCAACCAACACGTCCGAGGCCGCTTGGGAGCCGTGACGCCAATCCGAGCCAACGACGGCCCCAATATCCCGCAGTTCCTGGGCGCCCCCGGACGGTCCAGCGAATGACGGCGCTCTGCGAAATTCAGGTGCGGGCGCAGAGCGTGCATCGTCGTGCAAGTCGTGCGGTGTGGACGGATCCAAATCAACCAAGGGATCCAGACCGCTGTAGATGTTTGATGACCGAGGCCTCACCGACGATGGTGAGGCGGGTTCCTGCATCTGTTGCCCGAGCCAATCCCAGGCCCCTTGGCTTAGGCTGGCTGGAGTCGCAGGAAGCCCGTGCGGCAGATTGGGTTGCGGGAGCCAATAGGGCGCTTGCACAGGTGCGGCGGGTTGGAGAATCTGCTCGCTGGACCGATCCCAAGCCCCGGCGCTCGGGCTGGCCGATGTTGCGGGAAGCTGCTGCGACGAGCTGGCCTGCCAACCGTGGTGCGGCACTGCCAGTGATGAGGTGGGTCCGTGGATCTGCTCACCAAGCCAATCCCACGCTCCCGCACTCGGCGTGGCTGGCGTTGCCGGGACCTCCTGCGGCGAGTGCGCCTGTCGGGCGCCTTCGGCGACGGGCTGCCCCGCATCCTCGGCAGGGTGCAAGCCGAGGGCCCTGTTCGCCTCAAGGATTTGCTGGTAGCGGCCAAGCCTGAGCAAATCAGCTTTGATTTTGCCGTCTTCGGTTTCTTGCCTATACTCCGCGACATCCTGGTCGAGCCCGGAGGTGAAGAGCCGGCCGGCGATGGCCTGCTTATCGTGCTTTTGCAGCCATTCACTCAGCCTCGACATTCGGCGAGCCTGCCTGTCGATCGTCTTCGGCTCAACCCTGCGTGTCGCCTTTTCCGCCGCGGCCCACATGCCGATGAGGGTCGCGTCCGCGGAATGGGGAGCCAGGCGACGGAGATCGGCTGACAAGGTGTTTCCGGCGCCGACCTCACGGAGCTTTTTCAAGGCAGCTTTGATACGCCTTGCGCGGTCCGCTGCATAGGTGTCGACATCTTGGTCGAGCTCAGCTTCGAGCTGGTGGTTTTCCACCTCCGGATCTTCCAGTTGCGCATTTTCCATCTCGAGGCGAATGCGATCCGCAATTGAGGGCCTATCGTTGTCATTCAGGCGCGCGCTCAAAATGCGCAGGTCGGCTGCCGCATTTCTGATGGTGCCGTCGGTGAGGTTGCCGGCTGCGGTGCCGTCGGTGCGGTTGCGGACTGCTCTTTGTCTAAACTCTTTGATGAGCGCCTCGTCTTCCGGATCGACCCCGCGCGTCCGGCCCGGCTGTCTGGCGTAATCGACGCGAAAACTCGTCGAGGAAGCATCCGACTGCGCGGTCTCCCGCGAGGACTTGCTACTCCCTCCAAAGGCCTTGCCGACCCCCGACTTGAAGCGCGACCACAGTCCGCGGCTTTTACCGCTCCTGGCCTGAACCCCAGGCTCCGCGTCCGGCAAGCTGTAGCGCGCGCTGCTGAATAGATCATCGCGCAAACTGGACTGCGGCACTTGGGCCGGAGCATCAAGCTGAAAGCGGGGAATGTCTAAGCTCCGCCGCGCATCGCCCCGTGCGCTGTCCCTAAAATCCGAGCGTGGCGGCACCCGCATCGAACCGCCGAGCTCGTCCCGTCGAACTGCTCGCCCGGCCCCTGTGGGAGCCTGGTCCGGCGAACTCGACTTTGCGGAACTCTCATCAGACGAATCGAGCTGCAAATCCTCCATCCGCCGCTCAAAATCGCCTTGCTGGCTTGCGTTGCCCCCTGGCTGCCCCGCTCGCCCCTGTCGGGCGGCGTACGCCTCCATCCAAGCTCCTGAATCGAAGAATGGGTCGACTGGATCCATCCTGCTCTCCTCGTGATGGTGTAGGCCCTGCGCAATCCGCACGCTTGCACGGCCGCTAAGTGGCAGCCGTGAAGCGAAGGCAGGTTCTGGATTTTTATGGGACCTAGCTTTCGAAAAGCTGACGAGAACAAGAATTCACAACGGGCAATGCCGTTGGCGTTGATCTCTTCTGAAGGGGCAGCAAGGAGCCGGCGAGGTGCGACGGCCGTGCCCTGCCCCAATTTCAGTTGCTGCCGACGGGACGCCCCAGCGCAAGCACGCTCTCGTGCGCACTATTGGCCCGAGAGCCGCTTAAAAATGAGAAGACAGCCCGTAAGCGTTCCTCTATTCCGATCTGGAAGGTCCGGCGGATAGCCAATCTGTGGCACCTGCGAAGAACGCTTTCAGCGACCATTTCGCGGCTTCGCCGTCGGTCAATTGGTGCGAATAAGGCTCGCGACCTGCGGGATTGGCCCCGACACCGGTGGATTTGTATTCAGCATAGTAGGCCGTCCTCAGCGAATTGGTCTTGCCCGGAGCCCATTCGCGCCAGCCCTCCGCGACCACCGGTGCATCCAACTTCGTCGATAGGAACACCACCGTTGCATAGGGGCGCCAAGGCCGGCCAAGCGCAACATCCCGCGCGGCGGAGTCGGCAGTCAGTATGCAATGCTCGAACACATAGGCACTGTCCTCGTCCGGCGCTGCCTTGCTCTGCGCGGTATAGACGACCGCCTGATTGGCGATACCGTGCAACTCACAGTGTCGGAAATAGGCCTTGGCATTGCCGAATATGAAATCGACGTGTCCCTCGATATAGCAATCCGAGAAGTATTGTCGCGACATTCGGCCGTTCTGCCCCTTACCGGCGAACAATGTGTCCTGGGCGCCGAGCAGGCGGACGCGGCTGATAATGTCTCTGTCTCCGGTAACGGACAGTGCGACGGCCTGCGAAGCTGGATTTGCCGAATTGAGCGCGTAATCGTTTTGGATCGTCAGGTTGTCGAGCCGGAAGTCATCGCCTGAGGCGTCCAGCGTAGCAGAACGGATGGTTCCTCCGACGTTGATCGCGCCGTCGCCGTACACAATGACTGTATCATCCGGCATCCTGCCGGAGCCTTTGATATGAACACCGGATTTGAAGACTTTGACCTTCTCGCGATAGATGCCCGGCGCGATCTGAATATCCCCACCTTGGGCCGGTAATGCGTCGATGGCGGCCTGCAGGGAGTGATAAGCTGCCCTCTCGGCATGCGAGACCAAAAGGGGTTGAGCACGGGCTGCCGAGATGCCGAAACATCCGGCCAGAACCGCAGCGAATAGCGCGAAAATCCGCATGTGATCTCACCTGTTATCGGGTTCGCTGCACGCTTGATGCAATCGGTGGAATGTGCCCCCGCGACCTGGCAGCCTAGTGTCAAACAACGTTTCCTACCGAACCGGAACTTACGCGCCCATAGGCGAACGTCCGATCGCGGTAACGCCTGTCCCCATTCGCAAGGCCAGCGAATCAAAACCGTATCAGGCAGACGCGACCGGTCTGAAGGTTCGGCACCGAGTTGTTGTGCTTACTGGTTACCGTCGCGGAATGCCCTGGCGCACCCCTCCCAATCGCGCGGCACCGGTTTCCTCACTTGCCCGGGTAGCGGCGGAGACACGTCAGAATGATCGGCTGTCACATTCGCATGTTCGAGCTGCCAAGTCGCGGAATCGGCAAATCGAACATCCTCTAGCGTCACGTCAAGCGCATGGCCCTCGTCAACCCCGCGCATCAGCAGCGCACCATTGTCGCCGCGCACATGGCGCAGAACGATCTGGCGATAGACTGGAATCCTACTGCCTTGGGCATGGGGATCGTACTTTGTATCGAACGCGACCGGCCATCGGTTGCCACGCAGACAAACATTCTCATAAGTCACGCGTTCGACCAGGCCGCCTCGGCTGACATCGCTCTTGATGCGCAGGCCAGACGTCGTGCCGTCCAAGGTCAGGTTGCTCACGAGTATGTCGCTGGCGCCGGAGTTCACCTCGCTGCCGATCGACATCCCATGTCCCCACCCGAAATAATTATCGGTGATGGAGATATGGCGAGTTGAACCATTATCGCCGGCTTTGATCGCTACGTTATCATCTCCAGTGCGGATGAAGCTGTGGATGATGGTCACATCCTGGCTGGCGCCTGGGTCGATGCCGTCGGTATTGCGGGCATCGGCCGGTGTATCGATCGTCAGACCCCAGACAGTGGCACCTTCGACCCGGTTCATCGCGACATGGAAATTGGGTGCATTGCGCAAGGTGACACCAGAAAGCGTGATGTCCTGCGCATGATCGATCTGAATCAAACGCGGAGCGTTCTGACTACCGCCCTCGGCTTGCGCGCGGCGGGCCAGCTGCCACCAGGTCTCGGCGCTGCCGACCATCGGCGCACCGCCCTGGCCATCGATGATGCCGTCGCCATAAATGCCGCCGCCGCGCGTTTTGGAGAAGCTGATGAACGGCCGGCAACCGTCGCCCTTACCTGCGATGCGGCCGCATTGTCCGCGGCCCTTGTCGTACGCAACTGGTTCCGGGATAGCCAAAAGCGTTGCACCGCGTCCAATCCATAAGGTTACACCTGATTTCATCTCGAGTGGATGCGACCGGAACTCGCCACGTCCGAGATAGACCGCAGCACCGGCGGGGCAATGGTCGATGGCATCCTGTAGCCGAGCCGTATCGTTGCTGCCAGACGGCACCGGGCGGTCGCAGACCGTATGAGGTGCAACGGGCTCTGCGACAATGCGGCGATCTTGCGCTTTTGCGCTGGGGCAGACAACCATGGTGGCAACGATGGACATCAGCGTCCATTCGCGAAAATGCTTTGTCATTAGCCTCGTCTCTTTGCCGCGAGCATCATCGCCGCTTCGTTGTCCTGAGCTGAGCGCTGACCAACCAGCCGCAGCTCACCTCACAGGCCAACGCAAGATGACATTTATAAGACGCAAAAAAGGCCTAGGCCTTGCGAGTTCACGCGATGAAGAATGAGCGTTCCGCAAGAGATCACACCTTGTGACCACATGCACTTGAGCGGCAGGTGCGAGGGCGCGTCTTCAATTGGCGTGCGACACTCGGTGAGGCGGCCCACCACCTTTACACGGCCTGCACACCAACGGCGTAGAGATGGTGAGCGGCTCTGATTATCCTAATCCACGCCAATTCCGGATTTATTGCTTTCTGTTCCCACAAGGCGGTGGCTGTCCGCCTGGGCTGCAATTCAGATGTGGCATGCATTGTGATTGATCTTGCGAGTGAGCGCGTGGTCCAAAATTGATGGCTGAGCGCGCGAGACCGGTGACGCAACGCAACCACTCTAATAACGATTAGGCGGGGACAGATGACACAAGGTTCACAAGCAACGATCATTGGCGCCGGACGCGTCGGGTTAAAGCTAGCCGAACTTCTCACAGCGTCTGGCGGACGAGTACGCTTCGTGGATCACAGGCCGGTGGCTGGAATAGATCAGAACCTGATCGTGAGCGATGCGATCCACCTGACGCTGGAGGCCGAATCCGCTATTGCGGAGTCCGATATTGTCGTTCTTTCTTTGCCGTTCACGGTAGCAGGAGCCGCGTTCGGATCCGCCTGTCGGCGGCTCAAAGGCGGCGCATTGTTGATCGAGACGCTTTCGGTCAAGACGAGACCGGCCTCCTGGGCGGCCAACTTACCTCGCGAGGTGGAATATCTTGGCCTCAATCCCCTGTTTAGCCCGGAGCTCGGTTGGGCAAATCGTCCGGTTGCGGTGATCGCGTATCGATCAGGGCCGCGGCTCGAAGTCTTTCTGCAGCTTTTACGACGCACGAATGCAAGCCTTGTCGCGCTCGATGCTGAAGCTCACGACCGACTTCTTGCGCAGCGTCAGCTGGCTGCGCATGCGCTGCTCCTGTCGCTTGCAAGCATCCTTCGCGACGAGAACACTGAATTTCCGTTAGAGGTCGGTCCGCCTCCCTATCACCTTCTCCTGGCGGGAGTCGGGCGCATGTTGTGCGGCAACCCCGAGACGTTTGCTGAGATTCAGACGGAGAATCCTTTTGCGGCGACAGTCCGCTTGCGTCTGATCGCGGAACTCGAGAGGCTAAGCGCGGGCGGCCAGGAAGTCCTAGATCACCTTCGCTGCGAGTGGAGGGATCTCGCGCCACGTCTAAAACCGGCCGCCAAGACCTGCGAGCGCCTATTTGCGTGCCCGATTTTCCCTCTAGAGATGAGCGAACACGATTATCGCTCCGGCGAATGCCGCCCTGCGCGGAGTGATTGAGATTGAAGATATAGGTATGATTGACGTTCCGACAGGGAAAGAAATCTCGATTTCCGGGCAACTCAGCAGCGTAGCCTTCTCTTTTCGTTTCCCGAGCGCTTTCTTTCAGTGATCAGCAAACTTCGCCGGTGCAGCTGGCGGCGGCCTGCGCGGCGATTTGACGTACGCGGTCGTCCGTGGCGCACCACTGCTGACCGTGATTTCGGTTAGGTGTCTTACCGCCGGGCAGACCTTCACAGGACATTTCTGCACCCTATTGCCTTACGTTTATCAAGTCGTGAAGCATTGGTTGTGCGACGCGTCTCCACGTGTCTAGCGTGTAGCCGATTCCTTAGCGCCGCGTCCAACCAATGAGATACGCCCGATTCATCTTGGGTAAATCCGACCGGAACGCGCCATGCGCGAGATTGACCGCAGGAGTAATACCGAAATCGTACTTCTCGATTGATAAACTTCCGCCTACCCACGGACCGCCCTTGGTGCCTCGCTAAAATCGTTCGGCTGTACCGCTACACTTCCCGACTGGAGTCCCTCCTCCCCCTCTCCATGTGCAAGGCGCTCCAAATCCTGAGGGCTCGCGGTGTGAGGCTGGTACCGGCAAGTTGTTTCCAGGACTTCCGCACCTCGATCCAGCGGCTTTTTCGAGCGGGCAAGGCATCAAGCATTTTTTTGGCAATCGGAGCCAGGTGCGCAGTTTCGGAGTTCGGGTCTCGCTTGGCATCTTCAAGAATCTTAAAAGCGGCCCTTTCGGACCGCGTCCAACCCGACTCGGTGAACCTACTCTCCGCGAAATACTCGAAACACGTGCGGAACGTCAAAGCGCGGCCAATGACCGTATGGTTTGGTAGTCCCGCTTGGCTCAGCCACCGCCGGAGATACCCACACCGCTCTCGGCTGCCATTTTCGGGAGGACCGCGAAATTCCAAGACCAAAAGCATCGCCATGCCAGCGATTTCGCGTCGTATCTCTTCATCCTGCTTTTCGAACCAATCCCGGATTAGCTGTAATGGCGTCGCCGGCGAATTCACGACCGGTGCCGCAGCGGTGCGGTGGAACGAGACCACGTTTTCCAGCGGGGGCATGCGCGGCCATGGCCTTCCATCTGCGTCCCACAAGACCCACCGCGCTGCAATCTTTTTTGCCTCTTCAGAAGACCTGGTTCGCCAAAGCTCCTTGAGCGCCTCGTTGACGTAATATGAGACGTCAGCTTTCAGGCCGCATGTACGTGCTATTGCTGCGAGGCGTCCGGCGTCAATGAGCCGCGCCGCGAAGTTATTCTCTGCGTTCATTTGCCGAGGCCCTTCATGTCCTTCCTAGCGCGCCCCGCTATTGGCTCTTCGGCGGCGTGATACGGGCCCGCCGGGAGCTACACCAGCAGGCTCCCTCTCCCGCCTAAGTTCCAGGGATCACCAACTTCAGTAGCCAGCCATCGCCTCAACTTGCGATCGTGGCCGTGCCCACGAGAGGGCGCCCTGTGCATTTCGGGGGCCTGCATTCTTCGTGCCACGGTAACAGTCCGCGATTCGTATTCGTTGGGTCCGCTTTGTTCGCTTTGCGACTCGGGCCCGTCTTGTTTCTTTCCACTCATGGACTATTCGTGGCAACTTCATGTGCCGCCGAGAGATCATCGATTGCGCAAGCGCTTTTTCAGCAAATTCAGACCGGATGAAGGCTAGGCTTCGTGCCGTGTCATCGACGCCGTTTGAATCGGCGTCGTTGCGACGAGTGGGCCGTCAGATCTCGGCTTCACTTCGGGGGACATGCGACCAAGGCCACGTGTTGCGTCAGGGAGCATGCTTTCTCCCGGTTCGCTCTGCCGGAGGATGCCGCAGATACCCCAGCATCTTCAGGCAGAGTAACCCGTTCTTTCGAGGCAGAGCCCACTCTAGATATACGTGAGCGCGTCACGCGCGATATGCCACCCGCTCAACCTGGTTCGCTGACAAGGCCACCGCTCAGCTTCGCATGGAGCTTATCCAGCAGAGCATCTGCGCTTTTGTTGATCCTCCGGTCGATCGGGTCGATTTTCAGATCTGCCATCTGATACACATGGAGGCAGACAGATGTCGACGCCGGCCAGTGCGAAGTGCCCAACCGCCAGCATTTTCTACAAGGACGTGTGCACTCATGGTCCTAAGACACCGCGGATCGTTCCCAAACGAAGGGCCCCCGCCGGATACGAGGGCCCTTACAGAACTTGGAGGAGGAGAAGACTCCAAGCCCTATGTTGGCGACTGCAAACCTGAAGACGATACCCATTGATCGATGTCAGCTGCGATCTCCGCCCTCCGCGCACGCTTCAGCAGCTGGTCGCGCTCGACGCCTGGCGGAAGCCGCGCTGCCTTGTGGAAGATATCGTCGGCAAACGCATTGAGCCGGTCCTGCAGCGATGTGGTTTGCTTCGCTCTATTTCTGGTTTTCTTCATAAGGTGCTCCGTATTTTCTCGGGAGCGTTGAAGGCTCACCTTTGCGATGAGCGTATGAAGTTATGATGATCGTTTCCACAACCTAGGTTACGACCGCGATAATCCTTTGAGCGAACTCGCGCGAAGAAGACTTCGGAGGTCATGTCCGCGGCATTCGATTCCGCCTGTAACAACAAGCTCAACCCAGGTCGCTTTGGGTTTCTTGAGCGGCTTACTCAATTTACTTTTTGAACTAATTACACTGTCCAGCGCCTTGCGAATCTTGCTTGACGTCGTCTGATTTCAACCGGGCGCGACTTTGCCCATGTGGACCAGTTCATTGCCCTCCTGTTTTCCGAGATTTGGCGCGACGACACTCGTGGGGCCTTTGATAAACCCGATAACCGGAAACTCGCCTCGCCGGACGGCCTTCGCCGTCAGCCAGGCTTCCTTGCGGTCGGAGCGGTACGGCGCGTCTTCTTCGAGATAATGCCCGCGTATTGAACTTCGCCGCGTGTTCGAACAGCTTCTGTCCATCACCCCTCGACATCTCACTGAAAAGAAACCGGCGGTTCGAGCTGGCAGGTGTCGAAGAGCCCCTGCAACATGGCCTTGCGCTCGATCTGCGCGTCTTCCGCAAGTCCTAGGCGTGCAGCCACAGGAGGCCGAAGTCGGAGTAGAGTAAACGATCTTGGCTGCCCCGGGCGAGCTACGGCCTGCAAATCGCTGCAATTAGTCCGCCCCTCATGGACGACCGCTACTTCGCCATCAACGATGGCCTGGCCGGGAACGTCGAACGCCGGGGCGATGAGCGAGAACCCTTCGTCCAGTTGAGACCGTTACTCGTGGAAGCTTTAGCCCTTTCGCTCCGAGAGCGCTGCGCCGGAG
>Ga0310811_10005288_pt1 | contig 16319 bp, 12 predicted proteins | sample YCmetagenome_FD_207642 | JGI IMG/M metagenome (GOLD analysis project Ga0310811, IMG submission 207642) | Soil microbial communities from experimental microcosm in Duke University, North Carolina, United States - YC | ecosystem: Engineered > Artificial ecosystem > Soil microcosm > Unclassified ...
GAGCGGCGGCTGGCGGCCACCGCGCTGTCGGGGAGCTTCAGGGCCCGCTGCACCGCGTCGAGCACTTTGGGGCCGCCGGGGTGGCAGATCCAGCTAGCGATGTCGTCGATGGTGAGGTCGTGCTCGGCGAGGAACTCGGTGACGCTGTCAGCCAGGCCGCGTTCCACCACATCGGGCAGTTCGGTCGTCAGCACGATCCGGAAGCAGTCGCTGGACAGGCGCCAGCCGAGCGCGTCCCCGCTGTCGGGGTAGACCGCGCTGCGGGAGGCGATCACCTGCGGCCCAGACACCTGCGACCCCGTTCCAGCGTCGTCCTGACCGCCGCGGGCGACGAGCGCCACCGCGCCGTCGCCGAACAGCCCGGCCGCCACCATGTCGGCGGTAGTGATCCCGGAGGTCGGCCAGTTCAGCGAGCACAGCTCGATCGCGAGCAGCGCGGCGGTCTGCCCGGGCCAGGCGAGCAGGTAGTCGTGCAGCCGCCCGAGCGCGGCCGCGCCGGCGACGCAGCCAAGGCCGAAAATCGGCAGCCGCCTGATGTCGCTCCGCATCCCGAGCACGGGAATCAGCCGGGCGTCGAGCGACGGCACCGCCACCCCGGTCACGGACGTCACGATCAGCAAGTCGAGGTCGGCGGCAGCCACGCCTGCGGCGTCAAGCGCGGTGTGCAGCGCCCGTTCGCCGAGCCGGGTCGCCTCGTCGATGTAGCGGTCGTTGACGGCCTCGGCGCCAAGCAGCACGCCGCACTCGGCGAGCGGCAGCACAGTATGGCGGGTCTTGACCTCGGCGGCGGCGTGCAGCCGTTCGAGCAGCGAACGCTCGGCGGAGTTCATCCGGCCCTTGGTGGCGAACGCATCGGTGAACTCCGCCTGCACGCACCGGTAGTCGGGCAGGGCCGAGCGTACAGCCAGGATCTGTGGGTTCACGTCAGCGCCTCCCCGCCCGCGACGAACAGCACGATGTCGACGGCCGCGATGGCGATCGCCGCCAGGAACGGCACCCGCCCGGTGCCGCGCACCGAGGCGACGGCGAGCAGCAGCGCGGCGATGAGGCCGGGGACGGCCACCCAGAGGCGGGTCGCGCCGACGAGCAGCAGCACCGACGCCGCGAGCAGCAGCAAAAGCGCGACCGCGCGCACAGCGGCTGGACCCCACCAGGCGGCCACCCGCTGCGGCAGGCCGCCCACGCCGGTGGCCTTGTCCGCGGCCAGGTCGGGCAGCACGTTGGCGAAGTGCGCGCCGAGGCCGAGCAGGCCGGCCGCCACCGTGACGGCCGCGCGCGGTGCGGGGTGCCCCGGCAGCGTGCTCGCCGCGTAGGCGGGCATCAGGCCAAACCCGAGCAGGTACGTCACCCCGGACCACGGCGACGACTTCAGGCCGAGGTTGTAGGCCCAGCCGAGGGCGATGGCCAGCGCGAACAGCCCTGCGGTGACCGGGCCGATGACGAACGCCATCGCGAGCCCGGCGGCTGCCGCGGCGAAGGCGGCCGTCCACACGGCGCGGGCGCTGATGTCGCCGCGGGCGAGGGGCTTATCGGTCCGGCCGGCGGCCGCGTCCCGCCCGGCGTCGCAGGCGTCGTTGGACCAGCCGATGGACAGTTTGCCGGCCAGCAGCGCCGGCGCGGTCAGCACCGGGCCGATGCCGTGCGGCGCCGCCTGCGCCGCGAGCAGGGTCGTCAGGGCCGTGACGGCGAGAGACGGACCTGGGTGGCTGGTGACAATGAGTGCCTGCACGCGCTTCAAGGCAGGGCCGCCCCCGTCAGTGGGTAGAGCAGAGCTATCTCTGATCAGTGAAACCGGACGAACAGTAGAACTGTAAATCATCTGGGCAGATAGCAGAAGATGGGAATATCGTGTAGGAAAGCTGGACATGTGACGCAAGGAAAAATACGGGACCCCGCCCTATTAAATTCAGGGTGATTACGTGGAACATTCGGTCATATGAGGCTTGCGCTGCGTGGGGCGAACCCCGTTGAGTGGTTGGCGCTGCGCGCCGGCCTTGTCCCGGTCGCCGCCGCCGACGCCGTCGGGGGGATGGCACTGTCCGGGATCGTGGTCGCCGCCGTCCGTACGGGGATCACTGCCCGCCTCGCCGCAGGTCATGCCACCGTGCCGGAGCTATCCGCCGACCTTGGCCTCGATCCGCTGCCCACGAAGCTGCTGCTGGACTGCCTTCGGTCGGCGGGGCACGTGACCGAGCGGTCCGGCCGGTACGGGTTGAGCCGAAGCGCCCGGCGCTGGCTCGATCCCGCCTCGCCGCTGTCAGTGGCCACGTACGTAGCCGGGACCGCCGACTACTGGCCCTGGTGGAGCGGCTTGGACGAGGCGGTCCGCACCGGCAAGACGAGCGGCTCGCACAACGCCGGACCCGATGACCCTTACTGGCGCCGCTACATCACCGGCCAGCAGGAACTGGCCCGGCTGTCGGCGGCCGAGGTCGCGAAGAAACTCCCGCTGCCCGCCCGTCCCCGGACGCTGCTCGACATCGGCGGCGGCCACGGCGGGTACGCCGCGGCGCTGTGCAAGCGGCACCCGACGCTGCACGCGACCATCCTCGACCTGCCCGGCAGCGCCGCGATCGGCCGCGAACTGATCGCCGCCGCGGGCTTGGCGGACCGGGTCAGCTTCCGCGAAGGCGACGCGACCACCGCGGACCTGGGGCAGGGCTACGACGCGGTGCTCTGCTTCAACCTCGTGCACCATCTGGCGCCAGAAGCGGCCGCCGCCCTGTTCCGCAGGATCGGCGACGCCATCAACCCCGGTGGCACCCTGGCGGTGCTCGACGTCTTCGCCGAGCCGGGCCGCCGGGCCAGCGCCCAGGCTGACATGCTGGCGCTGTTCGTCTACCTCAGCTCGGGAGCCCGCGTCCACACACCCCGCGAGCTCGGCGGATGGCTGCACGACGCGGGCTTCTCCCCGCCGAAGAAGATCAGGATCCTCCGCATCCCCGGCCTGACCCTCCAAGTAACGACAAAACAAAAGCCAGAACCGTAATCCAGAACGAGGTCTGGCTCTACCCGTTCCGCCAGTACTTACCGGTCGCCCGTCGGACCCGGCCGGTGCGCGGCGCCCTGACCGTCGTGGGCGCCGACATGGGTCGCCGCTGCGACGTCGGCCGTGCCCACAAGTTCAGCGGCGGCCGCCACGGCCGGCGCCGCTGCCACGGGCGGGCCGATGGTCCCAGGGCCGGCCGCACCGGTCGCGGGCGTTGGCGGCGGCGGGGCGGGGAGCTGGGTGCCGGGCGGGAGCGGTCCGACGACCGCGTTGAGCACCTGCGAGTTCGGGACCGACAGCATGCCGTCGGGTGTGGCGAACCGCACATAGGTGATGCCGATCTCGCTCACCGTTCCGCCGATCTCGCCGGACAGCGCGCCGGCCCGCAGCCGGATGGAGTCGCCGACCTTGAACGGCCGGGCGAGCAGCAGCACCATGCCGGCGAACACGTTAGACAGCGACTGCTGCGCCGCGATGCCAACGAACACGCTGGTCAGCGCTCCGCCCAGGAGCAGCTGCCCCACCGGTATGCCGAAGAGCGCGAGCGTCACGATCAGGGTGGTGATCGCGCCGATAAGCACGAGCGCGTACCGGACAACCGCCGCGTGGGACGTTCCCGCCACGGGCTCGAGCACGTCCCGCGCCCTGGCGGACAGGCCGATCGTGGCCGCGCTGGCGAACACGCAGAACGCCACAGCGGTGCCCGCCGCGATGACCTGGTTGACCAGCTCACCCTCGTCGAAGAAGTGCCTGAAGTGGCCGTGCGCCCAGCCGGACACGGACGCCGCGCCGATCGCGAGCACCAGCGCGATGATCGACTTCCACGGCCTTGCCTTCGCTCTCACCATGGCCACCTGGGCAGACAGGTCAATTTGCGGCCCGTCGTGCACCTGCATACGTAAAGTCCTCCCGTCGCACCGGAACCGAAGAAGGGGTCGGCCTCAACGGTACCGGCGCGAACGGGAGGAATAGTGCGAGTGTGACGCAATCGGGGCAGGGTGACGCTAGATCAGCGGCCTGCCGACTGGGAACCTGAGCTTGCCGTTCAGGCCGTTCGCCACGCCGGCCATGGAGGTATACCAGGCGACGAGGGCCGTGATGACGCCCAGGTAACCGGAGAACTGGCTGAGGCCGCCGGCCCCGCCGTCGGTGAAGTTACCGATGACGATGAAGATCTCGGTGAGCTCCAGGGTGAGGAAGACGCCGAAGACCGCCATGTTCACCTGGGCGGCCATCAGCATCATGTAGGTGTTGAAGATGAGGAACGCGAGGACGATCCACCCGAGGTCGTGACCAGTGGCCGTGAGGGCGTTGGGCACCGATCTGATCCAGACGAACAGGCCGATCCAGAACCCGCCGTAGGTGGCGAACGCGGTAGCGCCGAACACGTTCTTGTTCCTGAACTCCCACATGCCCGCGAGCACCTGGACCAGGCCACCGTAGGCGAACGCGTACCCGAGGAAGGCGGTACCGGCCGAGTTGCCGCTCATCCAGTGGGCGGCGTGTACGGAGAGGAGGAAGGTGGTGAGGGCAAACGCCGCCAGGCCCAGCGGGCCCGGGTCGGCGACGGGTGCGGACGCTGCCGCTTGCTGGACTGCGGGTGCCACGTTTTCGCGGTCTTCGCTGACGCTCATGCAGTTGCCTCCGAGCTTGACCAGCTCCCTGGTGATCTGTTGCCAGGTACGGAATAGATTCCGCTCATAGCGTAACCCTGTGGTAACTCAACCGACAGCGACACGCGTCCGAAAATGTTGCGGCGGGTGTGCGCATTGAGCTGCGTGCGGCTTCGTGCCCTGATAATTGAACTTTCTTCGAAAAGGCTGTTCGGCCGACAAAGTCCAACATGACGCTATTTATCGAAATAGATATGACGTCGCCCGGTAAAGGGCGCCAGCCACGGCGGTGCCGCCATCGATGACAAAAGTGTCACGGTGCGGCGACAGGCGGGCGGTTCCCGGCCAGGAACGTCGACAGTCCCGCTCGGGTCGCGAGCACGATCAGCCGGTCGCCCGGCTCCAGGCGGCGCTCCCGCCGCGGTGACCAGTCGAACCACCGCGGCTTCGTGCGCTCGGCCAGCGCGAGGACCCGGGACAGCTGGTCCTGCTCAAGGTCGGTCAGCCGCTGCCCGGCGAGGTCAGAGCCGGGCTCCACGCGGACGTCCGCGATGACCAGCACGTGCCTGCCGACCGCGATGGTGCGCAGCACCTTGTGCTCCAGCATCGCGACCGCGAACGCGGGCGCGGCCAGGTAGGAGACGGAGCGGGAGACCACGTTCCGGCCGAGCGTCTCGCTCACCCGCTGCGCGAGGTCGTCGTCGAACAGGCGCAGCACGATCCGCAAGTCGTCGCCGCGCATCGCCCTGGCCTGCAGCGCGGTCTCCAGGTTCACGATGTCGTTGCTCGTCGCCGAGACCAGGGCGATCGCGTTCTCCACCCCCGCCCGGCGCAGCACCCGCTCGCTCGGGGCGTCGCCGATCACCACGGGCAGCCCCAGGTTGCGGGCGAACGCGACGCCGCGGGCCGTGGCCTCGTGGTCGATGAGCGCGACGTCGAAGCCGAGGTCATGCAGGCCGCCGGCGACCCGGGTGCCGACGTCGCCGCCGCCGACCACGATCACGTGCCCGCCGCGCGGCCGTGGCTCGCCGCGGACCTTGCCGGTCAGCCGGGCGCCGACGATGATCGCGGTGATCACGGGGAGCAGCGCCATCCCGTCGACGGTGAGCAGCACCTGCGCGACCTTCTCCGCGACGTCGTCCTGCGGGCTGGTGAACGCGGACCCGGTCATGTCCATGATCCCCAGCCAGAGCACGTCGCCCGGCGCGTGGCCCGCGACGGCCAGCAGCGTGAAGCCGGCGATCGCGAGCGCGAACAGGACCAGGAAGACGCTGCCGAACTTGTTCCACAGCAGCCGCCGGGCCATCCGCAGGGTGCCCTGCACCGGGTGCCGCTTGCGGGTGAGGGGGTCGCGCGGTGTGCCGTCGGCCACGGCGAGCACCAGGTCGGCGTCCCCGTTGAGTTCCTCGGGGCCGACCAGTTGCGTGGTGCCGCCGGGGTCGTCGGGGACCCTGAGGCCGCACAGCACCCGCCCACCTAGGCTGTCGCCGCGCCTGGCCACGTAGAGGGTCCTGCCTGACAGCCGGACATGGCTCGGCGCGATCTCGCCGAGCGCGGCCGCCACCAGTGCGGGCGCCGCGAGCTGGCTGCGCGACAGCACGGTGCAGTCGCGGAAGAACCCGGTGATGTGATCGCCGAGCCTCCTGTTGTAGGCGGCGACGACCAGCCGCAGGTCAGGGTTGATCTCCTGCGCGCGCAGTGCCGCGTGGAAGTTATCGAGGTCATCGGGGCTGACCAGCGCCATCGCGCGGGCAGAGATGATGTCCGCGTCCAAGAGCGCCTCGGCGGTCAGCGTGCTGTGCTCGCAGACAGTGACGCCAGGCAGGGCGGCGATGCGCGGCCCGTGGTTCTGGGCCTTGTCGGCGAGTATGACGACGACGTCCTCGCCGTAGCGCCTGGTGAGCTCCCTGGCGATGCGGTAAGCGAGGGGATTGTCGCCGCACACGACGAAGTGACTGCCGGGCATAGCGGGCGGGGGCATGGGCAGATCCTATTCAAGGTTGGCGTTATACCATGAGAAAGGCTTGCCTCCCGAGGGGAAGAAGTGCCCATGGCCACCGATGACCCCATCCGCGCCTCGGACGTTGACCGGGATGCCGTGGTGGCCACGTTGCGGGACGCGTACACGGCCGGCCGCCTGACCCTGGACGAGTTCGACGAGCGGATGGCTGCTACCTACACGAGCAAGACCTGGGGCGACCTGCGGAAGCTCACTATCGACCTGCCGACGCAGCCGATTCTCGGCAGCGACGTCCCCGGCCGCCGCCTGCCTGCCGAGGGAACACTGCCGACTCACCCGGCCCGGCCAGCGCCGGAACCTGTGCCGGAACCGTCGCAGCAACTCCAGCCGCAGCCGCAGCGGCGCGGCGGCCCGATCGGCATCCTCGTGCCCGTGGCCATCTGGATACTCCTCGTGGCGCACGGCACCGTCGGGCCTGGCGTCGTGTTCCTGATCATCGTGGTGTTCGCGCTGACGACGATCATCTCCTCCATCCGGCGCCGCTAGCCAGGCGGTGCGGGCGCCGCGGCGCCGCCAAGGGCGGGTCGGTCAGGAGGCGGGGGAAAGCTTCGACGCGGCTGCCTCGTCGAGCAGGAACAGGGTGCGGTCGCGGCCGCGCGCCCCGGCTGCGGGGAGCTCGACCTGGCTGACCCCGGAGAGGGCCTGAGCAACCGCCTCGGCCTTTTCCGCCCCTGATGCCAGGACCCACACCTCCCGGGCCGCCTGGATCGCGCTGAACGTCAGCGAGACCCGCGTGGGCGGGGGCTTGGGGGAGTTCCTGACGGCGACCACGGAGCCCGTGGAGTGCGCGGCCGGGGACTCGGGGAAGATCGAGGCGACGTGCCCTTCCGGGCCGATACCGAGCATCAGGATGTCGAAAGCCGGAACCGGCGCCCCCGAACTCGCGGCCTCGGCGAGCGCGGCGGCATAGCGGGCGGCGGAGGCATCCGGGTCGTCGCCGTCAGGACCGTCCGGGCCGGCGACCGCGTGCACGCGGGCCGCGTCGACGCCAAGCGTGTCGAGCAGCGCTTCGCGGGCGCCGGTCTCGTTGCGCTCGGGGTCCCCAGTGGGCGCGAACCGCTCGTCGCCCCACCAGAAGTCCACCCGCGACCAGTCCACCGCGTTCCTGGCGGGGGCGGCGGCGATTGCGGCAAGGACCTTCGTGCCGATCCCGCCGCCGGTCAGCACGAGGTGCGCGTGCCCGCGGGCCGCGATCGCGTCGGCGAGACCGGTCACGCAGCGGGCCGCTGCGCTAGCGGCGAGCAGGTCGCCGCTCACGTAAATGAAAACCTCAGGAGTGCTCACAGTCATCTCTTCCGGATCAACAAAGTGAATGTGCCGCTGGAGTCTAGGCCCCAGCGGCACATTCATGTCCTACTCGGCGCCAGGGGGCTCGCTCACCGCTGGCTCGTCCTGCGGGAACGCGCTTGGTGCGGGTTCGTCCGCCGGGGGCAGTTCGGCCGGGGCCGACACGTCGACGTGGCGCAGCGTCTCCGCGTACACCTCGTCGGGGTCGAGGCGGCGGAGTTCCTCAGCGAGGAGTTCCGCCGTGTCCCTGCGGTGCAGGGCGACCATGCGGTCGACCCGGCCCGGCCAGGACAGCGTCGCCGTGCGACCGTCGAAGCGGGTGACGCTGATGTCGCCCTCGAGCGTGGTGAACACGGCCGCGGTGATCCCAGGGCCGCCGGAGACGGTCCTGGAGACCGGGACCGACAGCCGCAGCGACAGCCAGGCGGCGATCAGCTTCGCCGTCGGGTTGCCCTCCTCGGCCGCGACCTCGCAGGCGGTGATCGTCGGGTGCGGCTGGTCCAGCGTCGCGGCGAGCAGCGACCGCCACGGCGTGGCCCTCGTCCAGCCGAAGTCGGTGTCGCCTGGCTGGTAGTGCGCCGCGAGGGCCGTGAGGACCTCGTCCGGTGACTCGGCGACCGCCGAGTCGGTCACCCGCCGCTGGGCGAGCGCACCCAGCGGGTGCTTGGCGGGGATCTCCGGCGCCTCGTCCGGCCACCAGGTCACCACCGGGACGTCGGGGACGAGGAGCGGCGCGGTGACCGAGTCCGCATGCTGCCCAAGCGGCCCGTACATGCGCAGCACGATCGTCTCGCCCGGCGAGGACTCGCCGACCCGGATCTCGGCGTCCAGCCGCGAGTCGGCCTTCGGCTTGCGGGCGATCACGGCGAGGATGCGGCACGGGTGCTCCCGGGCCGCCTGGTTGGCGGCCCGGATGGCGTCGTACTGCGCTGCCTCGTCGGTCACGATGATGAGCGTCAGCACCATGCCGAGCGTCATGCCGCCGAGCCGCCGCCGTGCCTCGGTCAGCGCCTGGTCAATGGCACCAGTAGTGGTGTCGGTCAGGTCGATCGTCATTGGAGCGGTCTCCTCCTACAACCTGCGCCAGGCGCGCCCGTCGCGCGCCATCATCGCGTCGGCGGACGCGGGCCCGGCCCCGCCCGATGCGTACAGCTCCGGCTTGGTGTTCTCAGCCCAGAACTCCTCGATCGGGTCGAGGATGCGCCAGGAGAGCTCCACCTCCTCCTGGCGGGGGAACAGCGGCGGGTCGCCGATCAGCACGTCGAGGATCAGCCGCTCGTAGGCCTCGGGAGAGGACTCGGTGAAGGACTCGCCGTAAGCGAAGTCCATGTTCACGTCGCGGACCTCCATGGCGGACCCGGGCACCTTCGAGCCGAAGCGCACGGTGACGCCCTCGTCCGGCTGGACGCGGATCACCAGGGCGTTCTTGCCGAGTTCCTTGGTGTCGGTGGCGGCGAACGGCAGGTGCGGCGCCTTCTGGAAGATCAGCGCGATCTCCGTCATCCGCCGGGTAAGCCGCTTGCCGGTGCGCAGGTAGAACGGGACGCCCGCCCAGCGCCTGGTGTCCACGGACAGCCGGACGGCGGCGTACGTCTCGGTGCGCGAGTCGAGGGGGATGCCGTCTTCCTCGAGGAAACCGATCACCTGGCGGCCGCCCTGCCAGCCGGCCGAGTACTGGCCGCGCGCCGTCCCCAGCGCGAGGTCGACGGGCAGCCGGACGGCCGACAGCACCTTCTCCTTCTCCTGGCGCAGCGAGTCGGCGTCGAACGACACGGGCTCCTCCATCGCGGTCAGCGCGAGGAGCTGCAGAAGGTGGTTCTGGATGACGTCGCGCGCCGCGCCGATCCCGTCGTAGTAGCCGGCCCGGCCGCCGATCCCGATGTCCTCCGACATCGTGATCTGCACGTGGTCCACGTAGGACCGGTTCCAGATCGGCTCGTACATGCTGTTGGCGAAGCGGAGCGCCAGGATGTTCTGGACGGTCTCCTTGCCCAGGTAGTGGTCGATACGGAACACCGAGTGGGCGGGGAATACCGCGTCGACGATGTCGTTCAGCTCCTTAGCGGTCGCCAGGTCGCGGCCGAAGGGCTTCTCGATCACCACCCGCCGCCACGGCGTGTGCCCGTCAGCGTCCGCGGGACCGGGGTCGGATAGCCCGGACCGCTTAAGCTGCTCCACCACGGTGGAGAAGAACTTCGGCGGGATCGACAGGTAGAACGCGTAGTTCCCGCCGGTGCCCCGCTCGTGGTCAAGCTGCTTGACGGTCGCGGCGAGCTGGTCGAACGCCTCGTCGTCGGTGAACTCGCCCGGCACGAACCGGACGCCCTCCGACAGCTGCTGCCAGACCGCCTCGCGGAACGGGGTGCGCGCGTACTGCTTGACCGACTCGTAGGTGACCTGGGCGAAGTCCTCGTGCTCCCAGTCCCGGCGGGCGAAGCCGACGAGCGAGAAGCCCGGGGGCAGCAGCCCCCGGTTGGCCAGGTCGTACAGCGCGGGCATGAGCTTCTTCCGCGCCAGGTCCCCGGTGACCCCGAACATCACCATGACACAGGGGCCGGCCACCCGCGGGATCCGGCGGTCCCGAGGGTCGCGCAGCGGGTTGGTTGGGTCGATGCCGGCTGCGATTACCCCGGGGTTAGCCGGCGCCGGACCCCGGGTGCCGGCGTTCGGCATGTCCATTCGGAACCTCCTGTAGGTCCAGGCCGACTAAGAGTTGAGGCTGAGCTCGTTCTTGATCGTGGCGAGCATCTCGTTCCAGGAAACCTCGAACTTCGAGACGCCCTCGTCCTCGAGGACCTTCACCACGTCGTCGTAGTGGACGCCGAGCGCCTCAAGCGAGGCGAACAGTGCCCGCGACTCCTCGTAGGTGCCGTGGACCGTGTCGCCCTGCAGCACGCCGTGGTCGGCGGTCGCGTGCAGCGTCGCCTCCGGCATCGTGTTCACCGTGTCGGCCGTGACCAGGTCGACGACGTACAGGGTGTCGGGCAGCGACGGGTCCTTGGTGGAGGTCGAGGCCCACAGCGGCCGCTGCACCCTCGCGCCCTTGGCGGCGAGGGCCTTCCAGCGGTCTCCTCCGAGCTTCTGCTCGTAGAGCTCGTAGGCGAGCCGCGCGTTGGCGATCGCCGCCTTGCTCTTCAGCGCGAGGGCTTCCGGCGTGCCGATCTTGGTCAGGCGCTTGTCGACCTCGGTGTCCACCCGGGACACGAAGAACGACGCGACCGACGCGATCGTCGAGATGTCGTGCCCGTTCGCGGCGGCCTGCTCAAGGCCGGCCATGAAGGCGTCGATGACCTCGCCGTAGCGCTCCAGGGAGAAGATCAGCGTCACGTTGACGGAGATGCCCTCCGCCAGCGTCGCGGTGATCGCGGGGATGCCCTCGGCGGTCGCCGGGATCTTGATGAACAGGTTCGGCCGGTCGACGAGCCACCACAGCTGCTTGGCCTCGGCGACGGTCTTGTCGGTGTCCCGGGCCAGTCCGGGGGCGACCTCGATCGATACCCGGCCGTCCACGAGAGACTCCTCGTAGACGGGGCGCAGCACGTCGCAGCCCCACCGGATGTCGTAGGTGGTGATCATCCGCGCGGCTTCCTCAACGGTGACACCGCGGAGGGCGAGGTCCTTGATCTGCTCGTCGTACGCGTCGCCCTTGGCGAGCGCGTTGGCGAAGATGGTCGGGTTCGACGTCACGCCCCGCACGTGGAAGTCCTTCACCAGGGACTCCAGGTTGCCGGAGCGGAGCCGCTCCCGGCTGATGTCGTCTAGCCAGACCGAAACACCGGCCTGGGTGAGTTCCCCGAGTACGTCAGTCATGGTGACCGCGTTCCTTCCGTCTTTCCGTCGTGAGATGGGGTGGTTCCGGGCCCGCTCAGCCGCGCGCCTTGGCGATGGACGCCCGTGCTATGGAAGACCGTGCGGCGGCGGCGACGGCCTCCGCGGTGATGCCGAACTCCTTGTAGAGCACGGCCTCGGCGGCGGACGCGCCGTAGTGGTCGATGCCGACCGACTCCCCGGCGTCGCCGACGAACGCCTTCCACGGGCGGGTGATCCCGGCCTCGACCGAGACCCGCGCCCGCATCGCCGCCGGAAGCACCTCCTCTTGATAGGAAGCGTCCTGCTCGGTGAACCATTCCACCGACGGCATCGACACTACCCGCGCCGAGATGCCCTCGGCCGCGAGCAGGTTACGGGCCGCGATAGCGATCTGGACCTCCGAACCGGTGCCGATAATGATGACGTCAGATCCGTCGGCGAGGACGTACGCGCCGCGGGCTACGCCGGCGGCCGACGCGAACTCAGTCCGGTCGAACGTCGGCATGTTCTGCCGCGACAGGCACAAGCCCGCCGGGCGGTCGGTCTTCTCCATGATCGTCTTCCACGCGACGGCCGTCTCATTCGCGTCGCCGGGGCGGACTACGTCGAGGCCGGGGATGTTGCGCAGGGACCACAGGTGCTCGACGGGCTGGTGCGTCGGGCCGTCCTCGCCCAGGCCGATGGAGTCGTGCGTCCAGACGTAGGTGACCGGCTGCTCCATCAGCGCGGCCAGCCGCACAGCGCCGCGCATGTAGTCGCTGAACTGCAGGAACGTGCCGCCGTAGGGGCGGGTGAGGCCGGACAGCACGATGCCGTTCAGGATGGAGCCCATGCCGTGCTCGCGGATGCCGAAGTGCAGCGTCCGCCCGAAGGGGTTGCCCGGCCACATCTTGGACTGGCGGTTGGCCGGGAGGAAGGACGGCTCGCCCTTCATCGTCGTGAGGTTGGACTCGGCGAGGTCGGCCGAGCCGCCCCACAGTTCCGGCAGCACCGACGCGAGCGCGGAGAGCACTTCACCCGACGCCTTGCGGGTGGCGATGCCCTTGGCATCGGCGGGGAACTCCGGCAGCGCGGCTTCCCACCCCTCCGGAAGCGTGCGGGAGGCCAGCCGGGCGTAGAGCCGCCCCCGTTCTGGATTGGCCTTCTCCCACTCCCCGAACTGGGAGTCCCACTCCGCGTGCAGGGCCTTGCCCCGGGCGGCGACCTCGCGGGCGCGGTTGAGCGCCTCTTCCTCGATGGGGAAGGTCACGTCCGGGTCGAAGCCGAGGATCTCCTTGGTCGCCTTGACCTCGGCCTCGCCGAGCGCCGAGCCGTGGGCGGCCCCGGTGTTCTGCTTGTTCGGCGCGGGCCAGCCGATGATCGTGCGCAGCACGATGAACGACGGCTTGTCGGTGACGGCCTTGGCGGCCTCGATCGCGTCGTACAGCGCCTGGGCGTTCTCCTCGTAGCCGTGGTCGGTTACCCAGGAGACGTGCTGCACGTGCCAGCCGTAGGCCTCGTAGCGGGCACCGACGTCCTCGGACTTGGCGATGACCGTGTTGTCCTCGATCGAGATCTGGTTGTCGTCGTAGATGACGACCAGGTTCCCGAGCTCCTGCACCGCGGCGAGCGCGGACGATTCGTGGGTGATGCCCTCTTCGATGTCGCCGTCAGAGGCGATCGCGTAGACGAAGTGGTCGAACGGCGAGGTGCCGGGCGCGGCGTCCGGGTCGAGCAGGCCGCGCTCGCGGCGCGCGGCCATCGCCATGCCGACGGCGTTGCCGACGCCCTGGCCGAGCGGGCCCGTGGTGACCTCAACACCGGGGGTCAGCCCGTGCTCAGGGTGGCCCGGGGTGATCGACCCCCAGGTGCGGAATGACTTCAGGTCGTCAAGCGAAAGCGCGTAACCCGACAGGTACAGCTGGATGTACAGCGTCAGCGACGAGTGCCCGCAAGAAAGCACAAAACGGTCCCTGCCCTGCCACTTGGGGTCGGCCGGGTCGTGTCGCATCACGCGCTGGAACAGCAAGTAGGCGGCGGGCGCCAGGGACATCGCGGTGCCCGGGTGCCCGTTGCCAACCTTCTGCACCGAATCCATCGCAAGGACACGGACCAGGTCGACCGCCCGCTTGTCGGCGGGCGTCCAGTCAAGGGCGTGGTTACTCACCTTTACGTCACGATTCCCTTCTGCTGACTTCTCGTGCGGCCGCCGCTGCCGGCGGAAGATCTCTTAGTGCGCGGCGGGGCGCGGGCAGGTGAAGTCCCCTTGCGAGCACTCTGATTTTGACCTACCGGCAAGGGCCAGCCTGCTGGGGCATGGCAAAAGCAGAGTACTCGGTGGCCACCATGCCACGAATTGAAGCCTATCCCGCCCCGCGCGTGGGTGAACTCCGGGGGGATGCCCGTTTCCGTAAGGTTCACCGTATCGTTGGTCTAGACCACGCAAGGTAGTTGGTCTAGACCAATTTTCGGTCAATTCAGCACCTCGCGCCACCCGGTGCACGCTGTTAGCGGACAGTATGATGCCGCACATGACGGTGCCCGAGGAGTTCGACCCGCAGGCCGTACTCGCCGGCCGGCCTCCCGGCAGGTCGCCGACGGCGTTCGTTGTCGGCATCGCGATCACGGCGGCATGCGCGATCGTAGCGCTCGCCATCGACGCGGCGCAGTCGGTCGCAGAGAGCGGCCGGGCCGCGCCGTTCGCGATCGCGCTGCCCTTGGCGCTGCTTCCGGTCCCGTTGCTGATCGTGGTGATCTTGTGGGTGGACCGCCTGGAGCCGGAGCCGCGCGGCAACCTCGCGTTCGCGTTCGGCTGGGGCGCGGGGGTCGCCGCCCTCGCCGCGCTGATCATCAACACCGCCGACCTCGTGTACGTCACGCAGCCGGCGCTCGGCGCGTCGACAGGGGAGTACGTGGCCGCGACGTTCGGCGCGCCGGTCATCGAGGAGACGCTGAAAGGCCTGGTCCTCATCGGCCTGCTGTGGCGGCGCCGGGCCGAGTTCGACGGCCCGACCGACGGGGTCATCTACGCCGGCATGGTCGGCCTGGGCTTCGCGATGATCGAGAACGTCGGGTACTACATCAACGCGCTCGTAACCCCCGAACGAGGCGGCATCGCCCTCCTGGGCTACACCTTCGTGCTGCGCGGCCTGGTGTCCCCGCTGCTGCACCCGATCTTCACGTCGATGACCGGCCTCGGCGTCGCCTACTCGGCCAGCCGCCGCCACGGGGCCCCCTGGGCGGTCGCGCTCGGCCTTTTGGCCGCGATGGTGCTGCACGGCACCTGGAACGGCCTGTCCCTGTTCGGCGCGCCGGGCCTCGTCGCCGGGTACCTGATCATGACGTGCGTCCTCGGCGGCCTGGTCGTCATCCTCGTCGCCGACCGCCGCCGCGTGATCCGCCTCATCCAGCGCTACCTGCCCGGCTACGAGCGCACCGGCCTGGTCACGCCGGACGACATCGTGATGCTCGCCTCGCTGCGCGCCCGCGCCGCGGCGCGCCGCTGGGCCCGCACGGTGGGCGGCCTCCCGGCCTCCCGCGCGATGTCGGACTACCAGCTGGCCGCGACCGAGCTCGCCCTAGCCCGCGCCAAGGCTGACCGCGGCGTCCTGGACTTCAACGCGTTCGCGGAACGCGAGCACTCGCTGCTGACTTTGATGGCCGTCGCCCGCCACGCTTTCACCAGCCGCATCCCGGGCGGCTCGGAACTAACCCCGGCCCCGTGGGCGACTTCGGCAACGGCATTCACGGCAGGCCACCGCGCTGAGTGAGCGGGGAGCTTCGCGAAACCCTTCAATACCGGTGATACAGAACGGTGGCGTGCTCCGCGTCGTCGGCGCACCGTAACGAGCAGGACGTGCCAGACGTTGGTGCGGTGCCGCTGGTCAGCACGTACCCCGTGCCGGAACTTCCGTCTTGGCGGGGTGCGGCGGCCCGGCCGGCCGGGCGTGCCGACGCTGTGACTAGTTGTTTCGCAGGGCGCAAGTAACGTTAAGAAATCATATATGTAATGCGATAGCAACATTTTCCACTCAATGTCATCAAGGTTCCACCGTAGCAACGGTGGATTGATGGGAAGGAATGTTGCAACGTGACGCAGACGAACAGCGCGGAGTCGGGCCAGAGCCGGCGGAGCTTCCTCAAGGCGGTCGGGCTGGCCGGCGGCGCCGGGACCATGTTCGCCACCATGGGCGCCCTGGGCCTCGCGCCGACCGCCCAGGCCCGGGCGGCGACGCTGAGCTTCCAGGCACCGAGCAAGGCGGACTTCGCGCTCACCGGGCGGTCGCCCGCCAAGGTCGTCATCCTCGGCGGCGGCATCGCCGGCCTGGTATCCGCCTACGAGCTTCTGAAGGCGGGGTACCACGTCACGGTCATCGAGCCCCGCGACCGCACCGGCGGCCGTAACTTCACCGTGCGCGGCGGGGACAGCCAGACTGACACTTTCGGCCAGACGCAGACCGCGGCGTTCAGCGACGGGCAGTACATGAACGCCGGCCCGGCCCGGCTCGCGCAGTGGATGATCACCCTCGACTACTGCCGCGAGCTCGGCGTGCCGGTCGAGGCGTTCACCAATCAGAACGCCAACGCGTTCATCTACAACTCGGCCACAATGAGCGGCCCG
>Ga0310811_10005289_pt1 | contig 16318 bp, 9 predicted proteins | sample YCmetagenome_FD_207642 | JGI IMG/M metagenome (GOLD analysis project Ga0310811, IMG submission 207642) | Soil microbial communities from experimental microcosm in Duke University, North Carolina, United States - YC | ecosystem: Engineered > Artificial ecosystem > Soil microcosm > Unclassified ...
GAGCCAGTCACGAGCAGATCTATAGGAGCGCACGGTATGGACAAGGACCACGAGGTGGACACCCACAGGATCCACTGAATCGCTCGTATGTATGTGCCGAGGAACTGCTGAAATCCACATAGAGTGAGATGTGGGAAACACAGGGAGGGAAGAGATAGATTACGAGATAGATTACGAATACAACAGTATGTCATTCGTAATATATGAATAGAGATGTTTTGTTCAGTGATTAGGATGCTCGACGACGCTTGAAGAACCAGTCGGCCTCGTACTTCCAGATCACGTCGTACATGTTCAGGGAGTTCATGTAGTCTACGATCTCTTGTCCTTGTTTCAGGTAGTTGACTTCCACACCCATTACATCAATGTATACGGCATTCCAGTCTATGCCTTTCAAGATGTTGATCTCTGACCCCTCTGTGTCGATCGAGAGGTAGTCCACATGCGTTATCCCATACTTGCTCAACAGGCGCTTGAGCGTGCTTGTTTGAACAGTGATGTGCTTGGCTTGACCTCCATGGGTGGTCAGTTCCTCTGCAATGCGTCGTTCATGCTGTGGATCGTATGTGTCTCGCAGTCCACTCAGCACCTCGCTATACCCTGTGATCTGAACGAACGTTACCTCTTGGTCGTCCTGATGATACACCGCCGTGCATTCCTTGTGCACACCAGGATTCGGGCGGTTCTTGACCAGCATATTGTAGACATCCGGGTTGGCTTCCACACATAACCCTGTCCATCCACGATTCACCTCGAGAAAGTAGCTGTTGGACAGGTGGATACCATCGTGTGCTCCAATGTCCACAAACACTCCATTTCGCTTGGACAGGAAATGCGAGTCAATGAACTGGTCTTGTCCATACTGACTGTAGTAGGAGAGGACAGGTTCCTCAACGGAAGGCGCTTTCTGTATGTGACTCACAGGTACAGGACACGAACGGAATGACGGACTCATCACTAGCTTCCCACCATTGTTTGCCATCTGGATATGGAAGGCAAAATGTTCACAATCCGGGAGTTCGTCGTCCATGCTGTAGGTGCTTCGGTAGCTGTATGTACAATGCTCGATAGCTGACCACCTGTAGATGGTGCATGCGCTAAACGCAGAGAGAACAGGAATGAATCGCGGTTGTTCGCCATCATCAGGTAAATGTTCCCACTCGTCCACAACTTTGTGCATGGTTTGCAGAGTGAACGATTGAGGGAACCCCAACCGCACACCTTCAAATTGGTTGCGCAGGTTGATACGTGGATCACGCAAGGCAAACCAGTCATAGTATGGAGTGGTCAGAACGGAGAGTGCATCCCAGCTATAATCCAGACAACGCGCTAATCCTACCAGATCAAACGTGTACTCGGCCAACCGATCGTCGATGTCCAGGCACATCACGAGATGAGGTGGCTCAGACAGAGAACGTAGATGTTCCATGTACCTGTTACGTGCAGTGGTGAGGTTGATCGAGCTGAAATGGTGGGGATGATTTATCCCGTCTGAGATGAGAACAACACGGTCATCAGTGTTCGACCATTCGTGGAGTTTGGCTACCGTGTCATCCTTGTTGTGCTGAGAGTAGACAATCACAATAGTGCACTTGAACTGAGTGGGTTCCGTCACACGTGCTTCCAAGACGCGTATGAACTGGTTGATTCGAACGATCGAGTCTGATAGGTACGGTGCGATGTTGCGCGCGCACGCACAGATGGCCAGTGACAGGGGTTGATCCATGGACGACGACAGAAGCACCTTTTAAGCATTGCAGAGAGTCCATACCTATATATTTACCTCTCTAACCTCCACCACACGCACTCTCACTCATACAAAGAGAGAATGTCGGACGAGCTCAAAGCACCTGATCTAGAGGCTGTGCTCACCCACGCCGAACGAGCGATTCATCACCGTAAGAACACGAATCATGTCTACACTCGTTCTCGGACACTCGATACCGAGATCTATACCTGGTTTAGAGGACGCTGGCCAAACCTGAACGTCTTGTCAGGAACAGACAATGAACGATCACAGCTCAGAGATCGTGGATGGTGGGATACGTTCATCCATCATTTCCAGTCGAGGGTACCGGGGTTGCATGATATGTGCCTGCTCCAACTGGACACCGGTCGATTGCTGTTGAAGAACAACGTGGAACTAGTCATGCGTGCAGTGTGGTTGTGCATTGAGATCACGAGACATAGGGAGATGCTCTGAATATACAGAATACACACCTGAACAGACCCAGATTCTATCAATAGGATCAAAACAAGGGTAACATCACATGACCACCACTGTAATAGTGTCTCTTGGCATCGATTGTACTATAGCAGAAATCCTGAACAAGAAATGCCTGCGTGACCGAGCGTTCCCATTCGATTGGATCGTCACATATCGAGGTATTGCACAGTGCATTCAGGATGACTTTGACAAGTTTATGCCTATGCCACCAAGTGAGCTGAGTGCACAAGGAATGCTGTTCATCCATCACTCGTTCCCTCAAGATCAAGCCAAGTTTGAACGTAGAATAGAACGATTTAGACAGGTGTTAGCAGACCGGTCTAACAAGCTGATCTTCCTGAGGAGGGGACATCGCGGTTTCCACCATGAAGAGATCGAGCGTCTGAACATTCCCCTGATGGATGACCTTCAAGAGATTCAGAACCTGGTCACTACGTTTGGACAGCTTTACCCGTCTCTCCACTACGAGATAGTAGGCACTTTACACTGTGAACAGTGCTATCCAGATGATTCACTGATTCCAACTGACCTACCACAGAACGTCCATGTCCATCACCTTGTTCGTCAGGGCGAACAAGGCTTGGAGGAGTTCTTGACCGATTGGTTGGAACGCGCCTATGGATGTCCAAGAACAGACAGCGAAATAACACATGTCTCCTGTGACATGCAGGCTTGAAATACAAACGCTATACATCACTTGTACTTCAAGCATGCATGTCAACATGTCTATCAAGTACTACTTCTCTCTGACCACCATCCCCACACGAGTGGCTCACCTTGAATCGACACTATCTTCGCTGATGAATCAGACCATTCGACCCACACGCATCTTCCTGTATGCCAGCGAGTCGTACAAACGGTTTCCTGATCACTCACTCGACAGGGATCACTTGCGCAAGCTAGAGCAGATGTTTGAACCCGTCCTATCTGTACGGTTGATGCATGATCATGGTCCAGTGAACAAGGTGTTGGGCATTGCGTTCGAGCCAGAAGTCGAATCACATGATCTGGTGGTGTACGTCGATGATGACCGCGTGTACGATACGAACATGGTTCGCAAGTTCCTCGAGACGCGTGCCCAGTTGAAGAATCTCTACACAGGAGTGTATCCCGTGATAGGTGGTTCGGGACAAGTAATGGACAGAACGTACACCTACCTGGGCAAACCTGCTCAGTACCCTGGATACACCAATGTGTTGGAAGGATGCAATGGGGTGATGGTGGAGAAGAGGTACATCCAACCAAACATGTTGCTAGAACTGCTGGACGATGGTTGTCGGTACGTGGATGACGAGTGTCTCAGCGCGATGTACACGAAGCAACACCTCGATTGTTACGCTATGGGATGCCCAAACAGTCCGTTCTCTCACTCCAACAATGTGGATACGTTAACATCACTGGAGGGTGATCTGAGCCGGAAGACGCAGATGGAGTATGCAATCAGTCGCATTCGTTCTCTGTGGCAGATATGGGATAATTCGTTCCCTGTGGGAATGGCCAGGTACTCCACCAAGTACGGAGACCTGTTCATCTGGTGCAATGATGTGTACATTATTGACTCGCTGAAGCAGGGTCGTGTGTTTGAGGAGTTCATGGTAGTGAACTACCTGCGTCCAGTGATTGAGAAAGCCTCTGTTATTCTGGACATTGGTGCACACATTGGGTGCCACTCATTGTTGTACCATAGAATCAACCCTCATGCCGTCATCTACGCGTTTGAACCACAGCGTTCGGTGTTTGAGTGCCTGAAGCGGAACGTAGAGTGGAATGAGCTGGGAGACAGGGTGAACATCTATCACAAGGCATTGGGTCACAAGGTGATGGATGACGCACACTTGTCCAAGCGAATCACTGATGGACCCAACACACAGTCGGATCTGTGCTATGGTTCACAGGCTCCAGACTTCAACTTGGGTGGTCTGGCACTGGGTAAGGACGGTGAACAAGTCGAGATGATCACCATTGATAGCCTGCATTTGGACAAGGTGGATTACATCAAGATGGATGTGGAAGGATTTGAACCGTTAGTAATGCTAGGTGGTATGCAAACCATCCTACGAGACTTGCCTGTTATCCTGTTCGAGAAGAATCACAAGGTCATTACGGATGACATGGTGGAACAATATGGATTGAGTCAGGAACAGCGACATATGGACTCAATGATAGTGCTCCAGAAATTGGGGTATCAGATCATCGATCTGTTCTCAGACAACTACGTTGGTATCCATGCCTCCAAATTGGGACAGTATCGATGAGATTCGATTCAGTATCGATGACCAATAGTGTCTGCCTCCAAAAAAGGATTTTGTTCACACTACACTTGTCTCTCAAGATGCCATCCAAGAAGCGTGGTTCGAAAGGTCGTTCTCACAAAGGTATGGTGTACAACCGTCAGACGAAACGCTGGGTCAAACGTGATGGTAAGGTGGGACAAGCCATCCTCAAGAAACGCCAAAGCAGTGGTAGTAGACGACGATCTCATTCCAGTTCGAGATCTAGCCGAAAGTCGTCATCTCGTAAGGGTTCCAAGAAGCGCACACCTCGACACCGACCAGTGATTCAGAATCACCACCAACCGAGCGTTCACCTGAAACACAGCTCAGTCAAACCTAGCTCGACCAAGCCACATTCTGTTCACCAAGTCGATGTACCTGAACCGTTGTTCAACCCAATAGACTGGAGGAATGGAGTACAAAGAGTAGCGAAAGAAGACCAACCCCAAATCAAGTATACTGATGACGCGCTCCAATTGGTGGAAGAGTTGACACAGCGCTATATCCAGTTCACAACGAGCTGGTTGGAGAAACACAAGGACACGGTACTGGATGTACCCATGACACGTGAGTTGGTTGGTGAAGCACTCCTTGCGGGTAGTCCAGAGTTCCAGAACCACGGACTGAACGAGTTCGACAAGGCAGTGAACGACCCTTCCTTGAAGCTGTCGTTCACTGAGAACATGGTTCTACCGTGGTTGAATGACCATGGTGTCATCATGGAGCCACTGGCTGTACGAGGGTTGATTCGAACGGCCGAGTATGTGACAGCAGAGATTCTGGAGTTAGGAGAAGGTGGTGAGGTTAGGGAGGCCAATGCGGACGGCATTCGGAAGCGGTTGAGCTGGGATGATGATCTCAGGAAGCTCTTACATGTATGAGTCAGGAGGAGCAAAGGTTGTTATGTACACTAGAAGAAGCGTATTGGATAGCCTAGTATCCAATACTGTATGCAAGATAAAGACTCTACGCTCTGATTTGTTCTACGGAAACTGTGTGAAGAGCAGACTGCCCCATGTCACGTTGGGATTCACACCAGAACCTGTTGGACCGAGCGTAAATTTGACACCTGTGGTCGTGGTTCCACCTGGTGACGTTACGAATCCTGACAAACTAAAGTTAGCATATGACGTACCTGATGCAGGGAAGATCTGAACAGCTGGGAGGCCTGAAAATGCAGCCGGTGGCCAAGTATGGTTGGTGATGTTGTTGAACGTTGGAGTGAGTATTGCGCCACTGCTCTTGTCAACATTATTGAACACCAAATTGATACTCATGATGAATGAACCGGTCGGAATGCCCACGTTACCTGTCGTGTTATCTACCGAGAAGCCCGACCCAGTGGGATTGAACCACTGAAGATTTCCATTGATAGGCGCGCTTGTCCCAGACATGCCAAACACAGCACCTATTCTAGTGGAAGCGCCGGCCAAGGCTAACGTACCGCTCGTATTCGGCATGTTCAGAACGACGTTCGCTCCTGCACCAGGTGGATTCAATTGAGCTTTGCCAGTCGTTCCTACCGAAGCACCCAACAAGATGGAGGCGGGCACAATGATATCACCACTGCCATCGTCTAACACCACACCAAAGGCCGTTGTGATCGACAAGTCTGAACTCGAGATGTTCAGTGCACCGTTCCCACCATTGTTGAACCCGATTCTTATAGAACCACCAGTCCCGTGTCCTTGGATCACGTAGTCACCAGGTTGTGAATTGTTGAGATATTGTCCGGCATTTGCGACATATGGATTGATGATGATCTTGTCGGCCGTACCACCACCATTTGAATTGCCAATCTGTGTACCACCTAACCCGTCATTGGAAAGGCTTGCATTCCCTGAACCTGATAGAACGACTGAGGAAGACGTCGTGGTGCCCGTCACTGTTAATGTATTGGCTGTAATCGTGCTCGATCCACCTGTGGCGGACAGGTTGCCATGAACGAACATGTTACCTGACCCGTCGTCTGCCGTGTTGTTGAGAGTACTCACAGCAGTGGATGTGACGCGCAAGGCACTGGCAGACCCTGAACTCAACCCCATACGCAAGGCGCCTCCTGTTCCACTGCCTCGAATCACGTAATCACCAGCCGAGGTGTCGGAAAAGTACGATCCAGCACTGTTCACGAATCCATTCAGCTGAAGAGCGTTCGTGGTGATCACTGTGGTTTGCAGATTCAGTGCACCCGACCCATCTGCACTGAGCCTGGTGTTGTTGTTCAATAGTACTCCTTGCGAACCAAACGGTTGGAGCTGTAATGTCGCTGTGGTTCCAGAATCTGAATTGTATGACTGAACAAATGGTCCTATACCACCGATAGGTTGGCTTCCGACCTGTACGAATGGTGTCGTTAACCCTGTGTTGGTCAATGGTGAGAGGAAGCCCTGGAAGAATCCACCGTTCTTGTTCACCGCAAACCCACTCACGTTCATATTGCCGTTACCGTCATCTATCACGCTGTTCTTGGAACTCAATGTACTGGCTCCCACTCTCAACGAACTGCCCGTACCGGCACTGATACCTATACGCAGAGTGCCTCCAGTCGGATTGACATAACGAAGGACAGAATCACCAGGCACCGTATCTGTGAAATAGTTTGCACCTGTCATCACGAACGGCACGATATCGAGCACATTGGTGGACAAGGTGTTGTTGACGGTCAATGCACCAAGAGCGTCCGTGCCAAGTGTCATGGTATTTCCCAGGAACGCGCTGTTACCCACCACTGTACCACTTGATCCTGTAGCGACCAAGACATTGGCGGTAATCACACCCGTTGATGTGCCGGTGGCTGTGATGTTACCAGTGGACACCAATGCCCCAGATGTAACATTCGTTCCGGATATCCTCAATGCGCTTGCACCACCAGCCACTCCAATCCTCAAGGTGGGTTGACTCCCATTACTCGCAATGATCGCATCTCCACTTAGCGTATCCGTAAAGTAGACACCAGCATTGGAGTTCGGGTTGTACAACAACGAATTGGCCGTGTTGTTATTGTTTGTGAGACGCATACCTGTATTGTTGTCGTTAGACAGTGTAGCCAAGACCAGAGAGGTGCCTGTAGCTAAACTCAGTGCACCATTGGTGATGTTCGTCACCGTGTTAGAGCCCGTACCGAAATTGACTGCACCACCTAATGGTTGCAAGTAGAGAGGTGCGTTGGGTGTGCTTCCAACGGTTTGGGTAGCTTGAATCATCCCTTCTGCATTGGAATTGTTCAACACTGCACCCATCCACAATTGAGGGAACGTGCTGACATTCGTCTGTGCTGTGTTCTGTATGACGAACTGAGGTTGGTTCGTAAATCCAGAACTGGAACCATTCATCATCACTGTCGTTCCGAAGAATCCATTGGATGGCGTTATTCCAAAGAACCCCGTGCCCGCGCTTATGCTAGCATAGCTCGCACTGCTGGTGGCAATCGTCCCTGCACTCAATGTACCCAACACATTCAAACTCCCTACCGTTCCAGTGCCTGTCACTTTCAAGGTGGCGAACGCTCCACTGCTAGCCACGTTCAAGTTACCGGCTACGGACATGTTCCCACCGGTTCCATCGTCCAACACGTTGGAGAACGTCCTCACCTGTGAACCTGTGCTTGCTATGGTGTTGTTCAGAATCTGGAAGACAGATGTTCCAGCCGTGCTGAACACGTTCCAGCCATTGCTGGACGTGGCGGTCGACTTGAAGTTGATGTTCAGGAACTCGGAATCGAGTGACACTCCAGCTGGTTGTGATGAGAAAATCCCCACCCCACCTGTCGCTGAACTCATGGTGAGGTTCTTCACCACCACCATGTTACCCGTCCCGTCATCTACAGTGTTCTGAGATGCGTACAGCGCTCCAGGAATGGGCTGGAGTTGCAAGGGTACAGACACTGTCGTGCTCGATCCGGTGATACCCTGAATGAAGGCCGTGTTGCCCAGTGGAGCGGGACCCGCTTGACCTCCATACACACCCATCTGTGCGTTTACACCAGGCACACTAAACACACTTCCCTTGGCACTCAGGGTTTGAGAACGAAGTGTTCCAGCATTGACCATGTTACCCGACCCGTCATCCAGGATCTGGTTGTGCGTACTGACCACCCCCGACCCTAACACCTCCACAAAGTTGGGGCTGTTAACGAGCTGTAATTTCACTCCATTCCCCGTTGACCCCGTGCTTGTGTAGAGGAACTGTAGTTGACCGGCGTTGAAATTGGTGGTCGTGTCGTGTCCAACACTGATTTGAGTGAATCCACCATTCGCAAGGGACGGTGTTAGGACTTGGAGAGCACCTGCTGTTGACGCTGTGCCCGTAACGTTGATCGTCATGTTACCGTTACCGTCATCTACGATCGATCCGGCGGGTGTCGTTACCTTGCCCGATCCATTGACAGACAATGATGAGGTGGCACCCCTGACACTCAACCCAACACTATTGTTGGCACTACCAGATGACACATAATTGAACGCCAAGACACCTGTGTTGTTGGGTGCTAAGCCAACACCTAACTGGATGTCGTTCAAATTACCTGTAGAGAGAGTGGGTTGTAGAAACGTTGCTAGTGCAGAGGATACTGTCCCAGCACCACTCACACTGAGTGAGCCGTTCACGATCATGTTGCCGTTACCATCGTCGATGGTGGTATGTTCGGTACTGACGTTCCCAGACGCCGTCAATGTCAACAATGCCGAACCAATGGACAGCTTGCCCTGGTTTGAGGCAGAACCCACCCCACCACCATTCACAAACTGAATGTTTAATGCATCACTCGCGTTTGCGCTGTCCAGTCCAAGGACAAGAGCAGTACCCTGTCCAGTGGTGATGTTGGGAGCAACAGCGGTGATGAGATTAGTGTTTGTCGTGGTGGTAGTGTTGTTCACAACCAGATTGCTGGAACTGGTCACCCCTCCGGAAACAATCGTGCCTGTGGTGTACAGAGCAGTAGCAGAGGTATACGTGTTGTTCGTGAATGTTCCTGTATTGCTGGTCAAAATCAGTGGACCACCCTGAGTCGAGATAGCTAGCGGTGTAGCGTTGGTCTGACTACCCTCTGTAGATTTGACGAATATCCCTCCAAAATTGACGTTGAATGTTCCAGCGATTTGCTGGAACTCCAACTGCTGGTTCTGTTGCATGGCAAACACAATACCCGTCTGTCCACCGACAGTAATCGTGGGTAACGTGTTGCCTGTCGTAAACGGTGTATCCAGAAACAACGATGTAAACGTACCAGTTCCCGCAGACACAGATGCTCCACTGAACGAGCCCTGAACGACCATGTTACCATTGCTGTCATCAACCACGTTCCGGCTCGCCCCACTCGGAGTTGTTGTGCTCAGTGCACCCGCTCCACTGAGTATCATAGCGGATCCCGTACCACCAAACCATTGGAATTGAGTAGCATTGGTTGGAACAGATGACCATAGGGTGTTGTTCGCTATGCCTAGGGCATAATCCGTGGTTGACCCTGACAACTGAGGGAACAGGACGACTTTCGTTCCAGCTGAGCGGGCAGTAAGGGTCGGAACACTGACACCCGCATTATTGAAGATCATGGTGTTGCTGACCGTTCCACACATTCCTAGAATGGGAAAGCTCGCACCTTGTCCGATAAACATGCTTCCGAACCCATCATCCACGGTGGTATTGAACGTCTTGACCGCAACCCCTCCCGCAGACACGCTATTGGCAACGCTGAGTCCTGTAGAACCGGCAGTGGTGACCACCGTGAAAGGTGCATTCAAAACCGTACCACCGCCACCACCTCCAGACAGGACGACCGTTCCCGAACTATCAGGGAACACTACCGTTCTCGGAGCAGTAGCCGATCCGTACAGTTTGGTCATGATTGGAATCTGTGCACCCGTTACGCCGATGTTAGAGCCCGTGGGTGTAGTACCGAGCACCAGTGGTCCATTCACCGCCAAAGCGCCATCCGAGTAGATACGAGCAAAGTTCTGATTCTGTCCACCGTACACACCTGTCCACCCACTGGCCAGTGTGTCACTGACAATCAGAGCAGACTGGAACTGATTACTAGCACCACTCACCCCATAATCGTACACCAATGGAATGAATTGACTGCCCGCGACACCGGATGTCTTAATGCTCATGACCTGACCGGCTGGTGCACCTGTCACAAGGTTGCGTTGTACCGACCAATTCGCATTACCGTCATTCGTTCCTACACTAAGGGTACTTGCGCCAGCGACCACTGCATTCCCCACAGAGAATACATTCCCAAACGATCCTGTTCCAGCAATGGTAATCTGTGACCCGGTTATACCACCTGGAGCAGAGAGTACACCGTTAACCACTGCATTACCCACAGAGAAGATGTTCCCAAATGTTCCTGTTCCAGCGATGGTGATCTGTGACCCTGTAATACCACCAGTAGCGGATAAGAGGCCGTTAACCACTGCATTACCCACAGAGAAGATGTTCCCAAACGATCCTGTTCCAGCAATGGTGATCTGTGACCCTGTAATACCACCAGTAGCGGATAAGAGGCCGTTAACCACGGCATTACCTACGGAAAAGATGTTACCAAATGTTCCTGTTCCAGCAATGGTGATCTGTGACCCTGTAATACCACCTGGAGCAGAGAGTACACCGTTAACCACTGCATTACCCACAGAGAAGATGTTCCCAAACGATCCTGTTCCAGCAATGGTGATCTGAGACCCGGTTATACCACCTGGAGCAGAGAGTACACCGTTAACCACGGCATTACCTACGGAAAAGATGTTACCAAATGATCCTGTTCCAGCAATGGTGATCTGTGACCCTGTAATACCGCCAGTAGCGGATAAGAGACCGTTAACCACTGCATTACCCACAGAGAAGATGTTCCCAAATGTTCCTGTTCCAGCGATGGTGATCTGTGACCCTGTAATACCACCTGGAGCAGAAAGGAGACCAGCCACTGAGCCTGTGCCACCCACCACGAGATTACCCGACAAAGTCTGGAACGTACCAGAAATACCACCCTGAGCAAGGATGATCCCACCAAATGTTCCAGTCGCTGTAACCAGGAGCTGGTTCGATGTTATGCTGGAGCCCGTGATACCTCCTGGAGTAAATAGTGTGCCGACATAACCTCCCGTTCCCTGATTGAACGAGGAATGAGTGGTGGTGAGAGATGAAATAGTACCCGTTTGAGCATTCAGCACTCCCGTAGAGACAATGGTTCCCGTCAATCCATTCCCTAACACGGTTAGGAAGGTGTTGAACACACCCGTTCCTCCAATGACTCCTCCAAAGATACCAAACCCTGTGGTGGACACCGGATCTCCAGACAATGCAACCGTTCCCGATTCGTCCGGAAAGGATATTGTTCGATTAACCGTTGATGCTGTGTTGACCAGTGTAGTGAAGGTGGAGTTGGATGTGTTCTCCAGACTCACCCCACTGATTCCTGTCACTGTCAATGACTGAACGGTCGTAGCTCCAAAGCTTGCAGTGCCCGTGTTCTGAATCGTATTGGTACCAGCGTTCACTGGATCACCCATTCTCTGAACCTCCACCCCACCCACAGTCAATGTATTGTCAATTACCCCAGACGCTGTATGTAATGACCCAGCACTGACTAATCCGGTGGTCTGGATCTCATTAGAACCCGCGTTCACTGGATCACCCGTTCTTTGTACCTGGACTCCGTTCAACAACAGAGTGGTTTGGAACGATCCAGATCCGCCCACGATCTCACCACCCGTCAGCAAACCCGTGGTCGTAATCGGGTTGCCGTTGGCATTGACTGCCGTTCCTTGTTGTTGAGCAGGTAATCCGCCTACTGTCAGGAATTGGAAGGAACCGGTTACTGCACTGACACTACCACCAATGATAGCCCCTGTAGTGAAGATAGTACCCGAGCCTCCAGTGATTGGGAACCCCTGTAAGAGAACGGGTACTCCACCCACTGTCAGAGTACCACTCGTTCCTACCAGGACATTCTGTACAGTCAATGTGTTGACGATGTTAGCATTGCCGACTCCATCCTCCAACAGGTTACGAGTGGCCTGGAAGGTACCGGTGGTCTGAAGGAAGTCACCAGACAACTCAATCGATGTGGCAACAATGGGTCCAACAGGTAAGGGGACAGAGAGTACCCGCTCGATATAGCTGACAGCGCTCGATCCAACACTGTTGTTGTCACTGGCCAATGGCAGGTATGTATGCCTCTTCCTGTTCGGGTCTTGTCCAGCTGTACTTGACATTGTGTCTGTGAACTGATCGGTCTGTTTTTAATTGTTTCGTTCAACTCTGAAAGCGAATACATGAGGACAGGTCTGGTAGTACGTCAGGGGTGGTGTGCAAAAATATGACCAGATGACTGATCGATGTGGAAATCCAATCAGTATGCTGTCGTTCTCTACAGCATACCGAACTACAAAAGATCACCATGTCCGAGTCTCTCCAATTCATAGAGGTGTGCTCGGGTGCGGGTGGCTTGTCGAAAGGATTGATGAACGCTGGATGGACACCACTCTCCAAAGGATCAAGCAGGAGTTGTCAATGAACAACCTCTACAGTGTCAAGCACCAAATCCTGAACGCTAACGATTTCAATGTGCCTCAGAAGCGGGAACGCGTAATCATAGTTGGACAACTGGTCAGTCTGAATCTCCCGGAGTTCCAGTACCCCACACCTCTTCCTGGTAAGAAGAAGGTGCTCAGGGATGCTCTCAGTGGATGTCCTCCCAGTATCGGTAAGCAATACACAGAGATCAAGAAGGCTGTGATGCGACAAGTCCCTGAAGGTGGTTGCTGGGTGAACCTTCCACCAGACGTTCAGGCAACATATATGGGTGACAGCCTACATGCAGGTGGAGGCAAGCGTGGAATGGCGCGCAGATTACACCGGGATCAACCGTGTCTAACATTGACCACTTCCCCCGATCAGAAGCAAACAGAACGCTGTCACCCCGTTGAAACGCGTCCCTTGACGGTCAGAGAGTACGCACGCATTCAGACATTCCCAGATGATTATGTGTTTGTAGGTTCGATGGCTCAGCAGTACAAGCAGATCGGCAACGCTGTGCCTGTGGAACTGGCGTACCATATCGGTTTGGCCTTGAAGATCTGAATAGAAAGCACACTGATGTCTATCCACCTTTGCTCGTTCGCCACAGGCCGGTTCACAGGTGAACGCTTGACTCAGGAAGCCACATCGCTGCATCTGTTTGACAGTATCACTGTTCTGAGAGACGTACTTCCTGAATGGAAGTTCACTCACCCGTTCCCTCTGAACACACGGGGATACGGCTACTGGTTCTGGAAGCCACTGGTTATCCTGAAGACCATCGAAGATCATCATTGTACAGAGAATGACATTGTGGTCTGGATCGATGCCGGGTGTGTGCTCCAACCGTCCACAGAATGGAGTGAGTGGATCGCCAAGTTGAGAGAGGATGAGACGACCCTTGACATGATTGTCTTCAAGGTGAATGACAACTGGACTGATCGCCAGTTTTGCAAGAATCGAGTCATCAGCCTGATTCAACCTCATCCAGACGACCTGAACACCGCTCAGATCATCTCAGGAGCTATGCTGATGCGTGTAACGGAGCGCACCAAGAACCTGTTGGAGGAGTGGAAGACACTGTGCAATGATCACGACCTGGTAAATGACGTGCCAGGAGATCAGAGGCGTCTGGAGCACCCAGACTTCATTGAACACCGTCACGACCAGTCGTTGTTGAGTGCTCTCATCAAGAAGGGCAATCGAAATGGCACACTGAACGCGTATGTCAGTTATGACGCGACTTATCCAGCACGGAAGCACGGTACTCAAGCCATCTATGCAGGCCGACAGAGTGGGTAAGAAGTGCATTCACGAATAGACAATGGAGAGATCTATTGAGATCTATTGAGATCTATTGAGATCTATTGAGATCTATTGTCTATTCTATGGAATCGCCATATTGTCTATTCTCATTCCTCGTATACACATCACAGATTCATACACAGTTATACAATATATGGAACATGACCTCGCTCTCCACCACCAAACCACTTCCCTTGTCCAGTGCCAAGTACGATGAACTCTCCACCATGATCCGCAAGTCGTACAAGAACGCATGCATCCTATGGATCGAGGAGGTTCATTGTCCTGACGTCAACCAGAGATTCGAACAACGATTCCAGGCACTTGTGGAACGAGAGCGTTCGTTGACAACCAGCTCTTCTTCTGTTCCACAAAATCACGCCCTCTCTGTTCAAATCCCACCTACCATCCAGATCAAACAGCTGTACCATGGCACCAAAGAACCGAACATCAAGCCCATCTGTGACCAGGGTTGGAAGATCCACCTCAATCAGAACTCGGCATTTGGGAAGGGCTCGTACTTTGCAACCGAGGCCAAGTACAGTGTGAACTACACGGATGTGTCGAAGGAAGACATCAGCTACCTCCTCGTGGCAGACGTCATTGTAGGACACACCGGTATGGCTGGGACGTCACATGTACTGATATATGGTGCGCCTGACACGTATGTCAACAACAAGATCAACCCGACTATCTACGTTGCTCGGCATGATGATGACGCCATCGTTCGATACGTGATTGCATTTCACAAGAAGGCACCTGTACAGGAGCAACTGCTGACACGGAGAAACAGGGTTGAGAATCAGAAGAGGTTTGTACGAACCTGAATGATGAACTGAGTGTGGTTCTGTTCGTCTCCCATGTTTGTGAATACAAAAGACGGTGTGTGAGTCCACTCAAATGGCTCTCGTTCCATCCCAGCCAGATAATGGGTTGAACAATTTGCGGATAGCAATCCACAACCAATGGGGACTGATCGAACTCTTACCATTGATGGACTCCACGGAGAGCATCCTGATGGGTGACCTGCTAATTGAGTGTGCACTCCCAGCACACACTCCAGCGTGGATACCCACTCCTATTGTGGTGTTCACGAATACGCGAGACAAGCTTGATCACATCTCCAATTACATCCGCTCTGCACCATATACCTTGAGATATGAATGGGATGGGGAGGGTTGGCCGTTCTACTATCCGGAAACTCGGTTCGTTCGTATGTTCAATAGCCGAACGACCAGGAGAACCATCTATGTCGTTCAGATCGACCTGAAGGATGTTCGTAGGGTAGCGTTCCGAGATCCTGTCCTCTTGGCACAGCGATTCTATGCTAATGAACGCATTGATGCTCGAAATGTCAAACCACCAGTGGAGACTCGAACGATAGCAAATGGTAAGATCGAGTACTTGTTGAGCCTGGATGATCCCAACCAGCTACTTAACCTGAGACCCGAGATGTGGGCAAACGTGCTTCAACGAGCACGCAGGTTGGTACAACGTGGATACAAGGTGGACTGGTCTGATTTGGCCGTTCGTGCATATGAGAGCGTGCGTGACTGGATCTCTAATCAGACCAGCGAGAGCAAATCTGTATTGTTCGTTCAGATGCAGTATCTGACAGATCGGTTTGATCGTGCCATCGTTCCAGACGTCGAGATTGAACTCAGCAATCCGAGTGGAACTATTGGCGTGACTCTGACGCCACCTAATGTGTGGATCCCACTGATTCCACTCACACCACAGGAAGCTGTGGAGATGTTCCGGAATCAAGATGAACTGCAGAAACAGATCGAGAACGACACGAGCGTTCAGCACCCAGTTACGTTGACGTCGATTCCTGTGTCCATAGAGGACATCATACCCAAGCTCGAACCAGTTGTTCCTCCAGAGTCTGAACAACAGAGGTTGGCTGAACAACAGAGGTTGGCTGAACAACAGAGGTTGGCTGAACAACAGAGGTTGGCTGAACAACAGAGGTTGGCTGAACAACAGAGGTTGGCTG
>Ga0310811_10005291_pt1 | contig 16316 bp, 14 predicted proteins | sample YCmetagenome_FD_207642 | JGI IMG/M metagenome (GOLD analysis project Ga0310811, IMG submission 207642) | Soil microbial communities from experimental microcosm in Duke University, North Carolina, United States - YC | ecosystem: Engineered > Artificial ecosystem > Soil microcosm > Unclassified ...
TGATCGCGATCACGCTCAGGAAGCGAAACAGACTTGGCATTGGCTCTCGGCGTTGGTCTTCTGCCGTCCCATCTCCGGCCGCCCGGGCAATCTCGGAGCGTTAACGACATCCACCATGTTCGGGCCGTTTCAGCAAGCCTTCCATAATGTCCCCTATGGCAAGGCGGCCGAAGGCGGTAAGATGGCTGCATATGAGCCCTGACGAGCCTGCGGAAATGCCCGAAATCCTTGCCCGGCAAGGTGTTGCCCAGAACCAGATCGCCGACATCCTGTCGGCGCTCGGGGCGAGGGCGATTGTCTTTGTCGGCATGATGGGGTCTGGAAAATCCACCGTGGGGCGGCGGCTGGCCGCGCGTCTGCGGTTGCCGTTCGTCGATGCCGATCATGAGATCGAAACGCGGCACGGCGGCATGACGATCACCGAGATTTTCGCGAATCACGGCGAGCCGTATTTCCGCGAGGGCGAGGCCAAGGTGATCTCGGCGCTGCTCGATGGCGGCGCGCAGGTGCTCGCGACCGGCGGCGGCGCCTTCCTGCGCGAGGATACGCGCGCGCGAATTCGCGACAAGGCGGTATCGATCTGGTTGAAAGCGGATGGGCCGACCGTGCTGCGCAGGGTGAAGCGGCGCTCCGATCGCCCGCTGCTGCAGACCGAGGACCCGGCCGCGACCATCGAGCGCCTGATTGCCGCACGCGAGCCGTTCTACGGCCTCGCCGATATTTCCATCGTGTCGCGCGACGTGCCGCACGATAAAATTGTCGATGAATGCATCGACGCGCTCCATGAATATTTGTGCGGAACGCCTGTCGCTTTCGAAAACAAGACTTAAATAGGATTCCGATGCCCGCCGCCGCTGAAACCAAATCCCGTTCCGATGATACGACGATGCTTGAGGTCGGCCTCGGTGCGCGTTCGTACAACATCGCGATCGGGCGCGGCCTGTTGCCCTCGCTCGGTGAACGCATCAAGGCGCTCCGGCCCGGCGCGCGTACTGCCATCGTCACCGACCGCACGGTGGCGAAGCACTGGCTGGCCCCGGCGATGGATGCGCTTCAGTCCGCTGGCGTTGAAGCGGCGCAGCCGATCATCGTCGAGGATGGCGAAGGATCAAAAAGCTATGGCGTGCTTGAGGATGTCAGTGAAGGGCTGATCGCGGCCAAAATCGAACGCAACGATCTCGTGGTCGCGCTCGGCGGTGGTGTGGTCGGCGATCTCGCAGGTTTTGCGAGCGCCATCGTGCGCCGCGGCGTCGATTTCGTGCAGGTGCCGACCTCACTGCTCGCGCAGGTCGATTCCTCCGTCGGAGGCAAGACCGGGATCAATTCGCCGAAGGGCAAGAATTTGATCGGCGCATTCCATCAGCCGATTCTAGTGCTGGCCGACACCGCCGTGCTCGACACGTTGTCGCCGCGCCAGTTTCGCGCGGGTTATGCGGAAGTCGCGAAATACGGGCTGCTCGGCGATCTCGGGTTCTTCGAGTGGCTCGAGAAAAATCACGACGGGATTTTCTCAGGAAATACGGCGCGCGAACATGCGGTCGCCGCAAGCTGCCGCGCCAAGGCGGGGATCGTCGCGCGCGACGAGTTTGAGACCGGCGAGCGCGCGTTGCTCAACCTCGGCCATACCTTCGGCCACGCGCTGGAAGCCGCGACCGGATTTTCCGATCGTCTGTTCCATGGCGAGGGTGTTGCAGTCGGCATGACGCTTGCCGCGGAATTTTCCGCGCGGCGCGGGATGATTTCTCAGAACGACGTGGCGCGCGTACAGGCGCATCTGGCTGCCGTCGGCCTGCCGACGCGGTTGCAGGATATCGCAGGCTTCACCCAGGAAGGTGTCGGCGATGCGGATGCGCTGCTGTCGCTGATGTTCCAGGACAAGAAGGTCAAGCGCGGCAAGCTCACCTTTATCTTGTTGGAACAGCTTGGCCGCGCCGTCATCGTCAACGATGTCGACCCGGCGTCGGTGCGCGATTTCCTGAGCGAGAAACTGTCGCAAAAACCCAACTGATGAGCATGGGCTGGATCACGTTCTCCATCGTTATTGCCTGTCTGCTGGTCTCCGCATTCTTCTCGGCGAGCGAGACCGCGCTGACCGGTTCGTCCCGCGCGAGCATGCTGCGGCTGAAGACGCAGGGCAGCAGTCAGGCCGGCATCGTCACGCGGCTGCTTGAGAACCGCGAGCGCATGATCGGCGCGCTGCTGGTCGGCAATAACCTTGCAAACATCGGCGCGTCCGCGCTCGCCACCGGCGTGTTCACGGCATGGTTCGGCGAGGTCGGCGTGTTGTACGCGACCGGCGTGATGTCGGCGCTGGTCATCATTTTTGCCGAAGTGCTGCCGAAGACGGTGGCGATCAATGCACCGGATCGGGTCTCGCTGCTGGTCGCGCGGCCGATGCAGTGGGTCCTGCTGATCCTCAGCCCGCTCCTCACCGTGATCGACGTGGTGGTGCGGCTGTTGATGAAGCTGCTGCGTATTCCGATCGGCGCGCACCAGAACCTGTTGTCGCCGACCGAACGGCTGCGCGGCGCGGTCGATCTCATGCATCATGAGGGCGGTGTGGAGAAGCAGGACCGCGACATGCTCGGCGGCCTGCTCGACCTCAAAGACCTCGATGTCTCCGACGTCATGGTCCACCGCACCGAGATGGTGATGATCAACGCCGACCTGCCGGCGGAAGAACTGGTGCGCGAAGTGCTCGCCACCGAATACACCCGCATCCCGCTGTGGCGCGACAAGCCGGAGAACATCATCGGCGTGTTGCACGCCAAGGATTTGTTGCGCGCGATCCGGGTGACGGAAGGCGATACCTCCAAGGTCGATGTCAGCGCGATCGCATTGCCGCCATGGTTCGTGCCGGAAATGCGGCCGTTGTCGGAGCAGCTGAAGGCTTTCCGCCGCCGCAAGACGCATTTCGCGCTGGTGGTGGATGAGTACGGCGAAGTGGAAGGCCTCGTCACGCTGGAGGACATTCTGGAGGAAATCGTCGGTGACATTTCCGACGAGCACGATGTCGTCGTGGCCGGCGTGCGCGTTCAGCCCGACGGTTCGGTGATCGTGGACGGCACGGTTCCGATCCGCGATCTCAACCGCGCGATGGACTGGAAGCTGCCGGACGAGGAGGCAACGACCATTGCGGGCCTCGTCATTCATGAGGCGCGTTCGATTCCGGACCGTGGGCAGATCTTCACCTTCCACGGTTTCCGTTTCCGGGTGCTCCGCCGCGAGCGCAATCGCATCACCGCGCTGCGCATCTTCCCGCTGCCGCCGGCAACGGACGAGCCGATGCCGCGCCGTGCGGGCCGGGCGTTCAGTTTTTTCTAGGATTTACGGCAGAATGCGCGGCTATTCGCCGGGCGCCAGCGTCTTCAGCGCCAGCGCATGAACGCCACCCGCGAGATCGTCCGCCAGAATCGCGTTTATCATCCGGTGGCGCTCGACGCGGCTCTTCCCTTCGAAGGCGCGAGATACAATATGAACCCTGAAATGCGTTTCGCCGCCAGGGCGGTGTCCGGCGTGTCCTTCATGCAGATGAGATTCATCGACGACGCTGAGGCTTTCCGGATGGAAAGCGTCGGTCAGTTTTTTGGCGATCGTGTCTTTGGCGGTCATGATATGCGCAATATCGTGCGTTATTGAGCGTCGTCAATGCGCTTGATGCGCGCCCCCTATGATTTGCGGTCTGCGGTCTCGGCGATGTATAGTCCGCGGTTCGCGAAATTCGCGATTTCCCGTCCTCTTGAGCCACGTTGTCCGAGCTGATGTCTTTCGATTCGAAATATTTTGACAAGATCCGCATCAAGCCTGCCGCGAAGGGAAAAGCCCGCGTCAAGGAAGAGGCGGTGATGTGCGAATGGCCGGATTGCAAAAATCCTGCCCCGCATCGTGCGCCGAAGGGCCGTGGCAAGGAGCGCGAATATTGGCACTTCTGTCTGAACCACGTTCGTGAATACAACCAGTCCTATAATTTCTTCTCAGGCATGAGCGACGAGGCGGTCGCGCGTTATCAGAAGGATGCGCAGACCGGCCATCGTCCGACCTGGAAGATGGGCGCGAACACCGGCAAGGGCAAAGGTAAGCCCGGCGTGGAGGACGAGTTCGAGGGCGCGCTCGATCCGTTCGCGATGTTCCAGGAAATGAACGGGCGGGGCCGCTGGCGTCCGGGCCCGGGTGCCAAGGCTGAAACCAAGACCGAAACGCGGAAGGTGATGAACGCCGAGCGCAAGGCGCTGCAGGTGATGGGGCTGGGTGCGGACGCGACGCTCGAGATGGTCAAGACGAAATACAGGCTTCTGGTGAAGCAACATCATCCCGACGCCAATGGTGGCGATCGCTCGACCGAGGATCGCCTGATCGAGATCGTCAAGGCGTATAATTATCTGAAGACCGTGGTTCGTCCGTAGGCCTGACGGTTATTTGCAGGGCGTGGCGTCCAGTGCACGGCGGCGCGCCCGCCAGCAGCGAAACGCCCATATCGCCGCGCCGATCACGAGCAAGCCGCCGACCAGCGGCAGCGCGTAATGTTCGGCTTTCGCGCCCCATTGTTCGGCCGCGGACCCCGCCAGCACGCCGGGCAGGATCATCGCGGGCGCCCAGGCCAGAACGGCCAGGACATCGATGGCGAAGAACTTTGGTGGCGGCATGTCGAGCGCGCCTGCCGTGATCGGCACGAAAGCCCGGATCGGCGGCACGAAGCGGGCGAAGAACACCGCGAACGTGCCGTAGCGCAGGAAGAAGCGCTCGCTCTCCGCGATCAGAGCTGGGTATTTCGACATCGGCCACAGCGACAGCACGCGCCGCTTCTGCGTGTAGCCGAGCCAGTAAGCGAGGCCGTCTCCCAGTGCCGCACCGGCGATGGCGGCAATGAGAATGGGCGCGAGCTTCAGGTTCCCACTTGGCACCAGTGCACTCAAGGCCAGGATCACCGTCGATCCGGGCACGACGGAGCCCGCCAGCGGCACGGCTTCCAGCAGGGCGGATAGGAAAATGACGACATAAGCAACGGCGCCATGCGACGACACAAAGGCGACGACGAGATCGAGATACTGGCTCACGCACGATCCAAAATGTGGAATGAAGGAACGGTCGGACCGCCTATAGGTGGGAACGCAGAGAAGAAAACCAATGCGGGGTTGCAAATCTGCAGGCCCTGCCCGGCAAACATGCGGTACCGGGAGCCCTTCAATAATTCCGATAAATGGACTATGTTTTTGATGTAACGAAAGAACTTTTAGCAGCCGCAAGGCTTCTGCCGTTTGCGGCTCTCTGCTAGGTTCACCCCGCATCCCACCCGCGCGAACAATGCACGTCTGGTTTCGGGAGCATCCGAGACCACGGAGGAATGATGACTGCCGCCACTTTGCAATCGCAGGAAACCACGCGACTGCCGGACATGAAGGTGTCCGTGCGCCAGGTTTTCGGCATCGACACCGATCTTGAGGTCCCCGCTTATTCGGAAGTCGATCCCCATGTGCCGGATGTCGATCCGGATTATCGCTTCGATCGCGCGACCACGCTCGCGATTCTTGCGGGCTTCGCCAAGAACCGCCGCGTGATGGTCACGGGCTTTCACGGCACCGGCAAATCCACGCATATCGAACAGGTAGCCTCGCGGCTGAACTGGCCGTGCGTGCGCGTCAACCTCGACAGCCACATCAGCCGCATCGACCTTGTCGGCAAGGATTCGATCGTAGTGCGCGACGGCAAGCAGGTTACGGAATTCCGTGACGGCATTCTGCCGTGGGCGCTTCAGAACAACATCGCATTGGTGTTCGACGAGTATGACGCTGGTCGTCCCGACGTGATGTTCGTGATCCAGCGCGTACTGGAAGTTTCCGGCCGCCTGACGTTGCTTGACCAGAACAAGGTCATCAAGCCGCATCCAGCGTTCCGCCTGTTCGCGACCGCCAACACCATCGGTCTCGGCGACACGTCGGGCCTCTATCACGGCACCCAGCAGATCAACCAGGGCCAGATGGACCGCTGGTCGATCGTCACCACGCTGAATTACCTGCCGCACGACGAAGAAGTCGAGATCGTGCTCGCCAAGGCGAAGCACTATCGCAACGACGCCGGCCGCGACATCGTCAACAAGATGGTGCGGCTTGCGGACCTCACGCGCAACGCTTTCGCCAATGGCGATCTCTCCACCGTGATGAGCCCGCGTACGGTCATCACCTGGGCCGAAAACGCGGAGATCTTCGGCGACCTCGGCTTTGCGTTCCGGGTCACCTTCCTCAACAAGTGCGACGAACTGGAGCGCCCGCTGGTGGCTGAATTCTATCAGCGCTGCTTCAACGTCGATCTGCCGGAAAGTGCCGTCAACGTCGCACTGAGCTGAGCCGGACGGGCATGAGCAGCAGCGCATCGAACGTCAAGTTCAGGCAGCCCTCGAAGGAAGCGCCGGCGGAGCCGTTCAAGCGGGCGGTGACCTCGTGCCTGAAGGCGATCGCCCAGAAGGCTGAGCTTGACGTCACGTTTTCCGCGGAGCGGCCGGGCGTTGCGCCCGGCAAGGCGCGGCTGCCGGAGCCCTCGCGCAAGCTGACTCGGAAGGACGCCGCGATCGTGCGCGGCCACGCGGATTCGATCGCGCTGCGGCTTGCCTGTCATGACCCGAAACTTCACCGCAAGCTTGCGCCGAGCAACCAGCAGGCGCGCGCAGTGTTCGAGGCGATGGAGCAGGCGCGTGTCGAGGCCATCGGTTCGAAGCGGATGGCGGGCGTCGCCAAGAACCTCAACGCGATGCTCGACGATCATTTCCATCGCGGCAAATATGACGAAATCACCGACCGCGCCGATGCGCCGCTGGCGGATGCGCTGGCGATGCTGGTGCGCGAACGCCTGACAGGGCAGGCGCCGCCGGTGGCGGCGCGCCGGATCGTCGATCTGTGGCGGCCGACCCTGGAGGAAAAGGTCGGTCACCGGCTCGATCAGTTGCAGAGCCTCACCGAAGATCAGGCGAAGTTCGGCGAATCCATCCAGGACGTGCTGACCGCGCTCGAACTCAGCGATGAACGAATCGCCGAGCCGGACGAGGATGAGAACGAGGAAGAGGACAAGAAGGGCGGCGACAAGGGCGAGGCCGGTCAGGAGGCTGAGGCCGACAAGGACGAGACGGACGAGATGTCCGCTGACCAGTCACAGTCGCAGAGCGAGGATGCCTCGTCGGACAGCGTCGTCGATGCATCGCAACTCGCCTCCAGTGAGGACTACGACGAAGGCGATATGGGCGAAGAAGAAACGCCCGGCGACGCCACGCGGCCGCACCAGCATGGACGCAACGAGCCAAAAGGGCCGGAATATCATGCCTTTGCGCCAAAATTCGACGAGGTCATTTCCGCAGACGAACTGTGCGACGCCGAGGAACTGACGCGGCTGCGCGGCTATCTCGACAAGCAGCTTGCGCATTTGCAGCATGTGGTCGCGCGCCTTGCCAACCGCCTGCAGCGCCGGCTGATGGCGCAGCAGAACCGGGCATGGGAATTCGATCTTGAGGAAGGCATGCTCGACCCGGCGCGGCTGTCGCGCGTCGTCACCGATCCGTTCCATCCGCTCTCCTTCATGCACGAGAAGGAGGCGACCTTCCGCGATACCGTGGTGACGCTGCTGCTCGACAATTCCGGCTCGATGCGCGGTCGCCCGATCACAGTGGCGGCGACTTGCGCCGACATTCTGGCGCGGACGCTGGAGCGTTGCGGCGTCAAGGTCGAGATTCTTGGCTTCACCACGCGGGCCTGGAAGGGCGGGCAGTCACGCGAGGCGTGGCTTGCGGCAGGCAAGCCTGCCAATCCCGGCCGGTTGAACGATCTGCGCCACATCATCTACAAGTCGGCGGACGCCCCGTGGCGTCGCGCGCGGAAGAATCTCGGCCTGATGATGCGCGAGGGGCTTCTCAAGGAGAACATCGACGGCGAGGCCCTCGATTGGGCGCACAAGCGTCTGCTTGCACGCCCCGAGCAGCGCAAGATTCTGATGATGATCTCGGACGGTGCGCCGGTTGACGATTCGACGCTCTCGGTGAACTCCGGAAACTATCTGGAGCGGCATCTGCGCTGGATCATCGAGGAGATCGAGACACGCTCGCCCGTGGAATTGATCGCCATCGGCATCGGCCATGACGTCACGCGCTACTACAGGCGCGCGGTCACGATCGTGGACGCGGAAGAGCTCGGTGGCGCGATTACCGAAAAGCTCGCCGAACTGTTCAGCGAAACCCACGGCGCGCCTCCGGCAGACCGTCGCCGCAAACTGCACTGAGCAGGCCATGGCGCGCTGCATTTCCCGCCGCGCGTTTCTGGGACGAGCGGTTGGCGGCCTCGCCGCTGCGCAGATCATTCCTTTATTTCAGAACCGTGTGCAGGCGCGACCCGCGGACGCCATCGTTCCGGTCGAAGTCAATGCGCGGGCGCTGGTCTCCTTTGACCTACGCGATCCCTCGCATGTCCGCTTTGGTTCGTTTCAATTCCGCAGCGGATTGGCACTGACCTCGCCATTCCGCAAATTCGGCGGGCTGTCATCGCTGCATCTCGACGCCGTCGGCGAGAACTTCGTTATGGCGAGCGATAAGGGCGACTGGTTCACCGGACGCCTTGTCTATAACGGCGATGCTCTAAGCGGCTTGGCCGATGTGAGGTCGGCGCCGATGCGCGACCACGATGGCCAGCCGCTCGCGGCGAAAGGCTGGTTCGATACCGAATCGCTGACCTTTGACGGATCGATCGCCTATGTCGGGATCGAGCGGGTCAACAAGATCGTGCGGTTCGATTTCGACAAGGGCGGTATCCTGGCGCGTGCGGAGGAGGTCGCCGCGCCGCCGGAAATCGCAAAACTGCCTTATAATCGCGGGCTGGAATCGCTCGTTTATATCGGCAAGGGGCATCGGCTCGCCGGTACGATACTTGCGATTTCCGAACGCTCGCTCGATGCCGACGGCAACATCGCGGCCTTTCTGATCGGCGGTCCTTCGCCTGGTATTTTTCATATCAAGCGGTCGAATGACTTCGACGTCAGTGATGCTACACTGTTGCCGTCAGGGGATGTCCTGCTGCTGGAACGGAAGTTTTCCCTGACCAAGGGAGTTGGCATCCAAGTACGTTGTATACCAGTTTCGACATTTGCCCCGGGTTCACTGGTTGATGGGCCCGTTCTCTTCGCGGCTGATTTAGGTGCTGAAATCGATAACTTCGAAGGCATCGCAGCTCATGTGGCGCGATCCGGAGAGACAGTTATTACATTGATTTCAGATGATAATTTTTCAGTGATCCAAAGAACGCTGCTGGTCCAGTTCACGTTGCTCGACCGGTAAATGCCGCTCTTTGCGCAATTGCAGCAAAATGATGCTCTGCAATAAAATTAAAGGGGGGTGCGACAGAACGCCCTGCGACAGATCGTCTCATCCCCCCATCTGGCATATGTAAAATCTTTCCAGTCCGTTGCACGATCCCTATCGCGGTAGTGCCAATTACCGTTCCAAAATAATCCGGCATCCAAGACCGGCTGGTGTTTCAGGGAGGATATGCATGAGTGTACGTACGAAGACGAGTTATGCCCTTGCCGCATTGCTCGGTGCTGCTGCTTTCGGGCTGGCGCCGATGTCTGCAATGGCGGCGTGGGAGCCTACGCGTCCTGTTGAACTGGTCGTGCCGGCAGGCACGGGCGGCGGCGCCGACCAGATGGCGCGCGTCGTTCAAGGCATCATCAGCAAGCACAATCTGATGAAGCAGCCGATGATCGTCGTGAACAAATCGGGCGGCGCGGGTGGCGAAGGCTTCCTCGACGTCAAGGGTTCGCGCAACAATCCGCACAAGCTGATTATCACGCTGTCGAACCTGTTCACCACGCCGCTCGCGACGGGTATTCCTTTCTCCTACAAGGATCTCACCCCGGTCACGATGATGGCGCTGGATGAATTCATCCTCTGGGTGAATGCGGACAAGCCGTACAAGACCGCGAAGGAATACATCGACGCGATCAAGGCTGCGCCGGATGGCCAGTTCCGCATGGGCGGCACCGGTTCGAAGCAGGAAGACCAGATCATCACCGTCGCGCTTGAAAAGGCGACCGGCAAGAAGCTCACCTACATCCCCTACAAGGGCGGTGGTGAAGTTGCCGTTCAGCTCGTCGGCAATCACATCGACTCCAGCGTGAACAACCCGATCGAAGCCGTGGCGCAGTGGCGCGGTGGCAAGCTGCGTCCGCTCTGCGTGTTCGACAGCAAGACGCTCGCCTACAACGACAAGGTAGCGGGTGATCAGGCCTGGTCCAGCATCCCGACCTGCAAGTCGCAGGGCCTGGACGTTGAATACCTGATGCTGCGTGGCTTCTTCATGGCTCCCGGCGCGACGCCGGAGCAGGTCGCCTACTATGTCGACCTGATGAAGAAGGTGCGTGAGACTCCGGAATGGGCCCAGCTCATGAAGGACGGTGCCTTCAACCAGACCGCCCTCAGCGGTGCTGAGTACCTGAAGTGGGTCGACAATGCTGAGAAGACCCACGAGACCCTGATGAAGGACGCGGGTTTCATCGCGAAGAAGTAATCACCACAAACGTGAACCCGGCGAACGTCATTGTTCGCCGGGTGAACTCTTTCCGCGCAAGGATTCGACTCAATGAGCGAAGCATCACATGACCAGTCGGGCGGCCCGGCTCATCGCACCGTCGAGATGGGTGTTGCCGTTGCCTGCATCGTTTTTGGTCTCATCACGATTTTAGGAAGCATGCAGGTCGGTGTCGGTTGGGATGCCTCAGGCCCCAGATCTGGCTTCTTCCCGTTCTATCTCGGCATCGTCATTGTGCTGTCGAGCCTCGTCAATCTGAAGAACGCCTGGGGTATCGATGGCGAGCGTGAGTTCGCGACCTGGTATCAGCTCAAGCAGGTTCTGGCGGTGATCATTCCGACCGCCGTGTACGTTTTCGTGCTGCCCTACACCGGCATTTATATCGCATCGATGGTGCTGATCGGCGGCTTCATGATGTGGCTTGGCAAGTACCCCCTGTACAAGGCGGTTCTGTACGGCGTGGGCGTGCCTGTCGCCATCTACTTCATGTTTGAGAAGTGGTTCCTCGTTCCGCTCCCGAAGGGGCCGATCGAGTACTGGCTCGGACTGTGACGCGAGCAGTGCGCTCGAAACAATAAAAGAGATTAGGTAGGAAACCATGCTCGCAGATATCGCCAATCTGTTTCACGGCTTTGCGGTCGTGTTACAGCCCTCCAACATACTGCTGATGGTCATCGGCATCCTGCTCGGTGTGATCGTCGGCGTGCTGCCGGGACTGGGCGGTGCCAACGGCATCGCGATCCTGTTGCCGTTGACCTTCAGCATGACGCCGACCGGCGCGATCATCATGCTTTCCTGTATTTACTGGGGAGCGTTGTTCGGCGGCGCCATCACGTCGGTGTTGTTCAACATCCCCGGCGAACCATGGTCTGTGGCCACGACATTCGACGGCTATCCGATGGCTCAGCAGGGTCGCGCCGGTGAGGCGCTCACTGCGGCCTTCACCTCGTCGTTCGTCGGTGCGCTGTTCGCGGTCATCGTCATCACCCTGGTGGCGCCGCTGGTCGCAGACTTCGCGCTCGAATTCGGCCCGGCCGAAAAGTTCTCGGTCTACTTCCTCGCCTTCTGTAGCTTCATCGGCATGGGCAAGGAGCCGCCGTTCAAGACGCTCGCGTCCATGATGATCGGCTTCGCTCTGGCGGCGGTGGGTCTCGACAGCGTCACCGGACAGTTGCGCCTGACGTTCGGCTTCACCGAACTGCTCAACGGCTTCGACTTCCTGATCGCGGTTATCGGCCTGTTCGGCATCGGTGAGATCCTTCTCACCATGGAAGAGGGCCTGGCGTTCAAGGGTAAGGCGGCAGGCATCAACCCGAAGGTGGTGTTGCAGACCTGGCTTGAGTTGCCGCGTTACTGGATGGTGTCGCTGCGCTCCTGCCTGATCGGCTGCTGGATGGGCATCTCGCCCGCCGGTGCGACGCCGGCCTCGTTCATGAGCTACGGCATCGCCCAGCGCATCTCGAAGCGTGGCCACAATTTCGGCAACGGCGAGATCGAGGGCGTGGTCGCGCCGGAAACCGCGGCTCACGCCGCGGGCACCTCGGCGCTGCTGCCGATGCTCGCGCTCGGCGTGCCGGGTTCGCCGACGGCTGCGGTGCTGCTCGGCGGCCTCCTGATCTGGGGTCTCCAGCCGGGACCGCTGCTGTTCGTCGAACAGCCGGACTTCGTCTGGGGCCTGATCGCCTCCATGTACCTCGGCAACCTCGTCGGCCTGATCCTGGTGCTGACCTGCGTGCCGCTGTTCGCGGCGATCCTGCGCATTCCGTTCAGCATCATCGCTCCGGTCATTCTCGTGATCTGCGCGATCGGTGCCTATACGGTGCACAACTCCAGCTTCGACGTGATCCTGATGTTGGTGTTCGGCATCGTCGGTTACGGCATGAAGAAGACGGGCTACCCGCTGGCGCCGATGGTTCTGGCCATCGTGCTCGGCGACAAGGCGGAAGAAGCGTTCCGTCAGTCGCTGCTGTCCTCGGGCGGCCATCTCAGCGTCTTCTTCTCGAACGGGCTGGTCTCGACGATCATGGTTCTGGGTCTCGTCGCCCTGTTCTGGGGTGTGATCTCTGACCTCTGGGCGAAGCTCCGCAAGCCGGCGAAGGCTGCGGCCTGATCTGCACTCAATCTCCTCTCGAGGCGAAAGCCTCGGGAGGATCGAACGCCACCAACAACGAAAAAGCCGGATCGAACGATCCGGCTTTTTTTAATGCTGTCTGCAGGCTATCGAAGCGCAGAGGCCGCCTTGTCCAGGCTCAGTTCGCTGCGGCGAGCTTCTTCTTCTCGATCTGACGCTTCAGATCAGCGGCCTTCGGCGACAGGGTCGCCACATTGGCCTTGAGCAGGAAGGCATCGAGGCCGCCATTGTGGTCGACGCTCTTCAGCGCGTTGGTGGACACCCGCAGGCGCACCGACTGGCCGAGCGTCTCGGAGATCAGCGTGACGTTGCACAGGTTCGGCAGGAACCGGCGCTTGGTCTTGATGTTCGAATGGCTGACCCTGTGGCCAACCTGCGGCCCCTTGGCCGTCAACTCGCAGCGCCGTGACATGGCGAAATCCTTGTGTCTCCCGGAGCCAGAAAAGGCCCGCGCGGGGGTTGCTACCGTCCATTTCAGGAACCGCGGACGTATAGTCGGAGGGTGGCTCAGCGTCAAGACGGCGGAGGTGCCGAAATGCCCGAAAACGCCGGGAGAATAGCGATTTTATGAACAAAGCCAAGCATTTCCCAACATATAATCGGCGCAATCAAGCGGAAGACAATGCTTTTGCCGGTTCCCGATTTTGTTGCCGGCGGTGACGCATTGCCCGGACGGATCAGGACTTTCATTTGATGGATTTTTTCGATCGAGGCCTCTGGAGCCGGCTGCTTTACGTCGCGCCGATGCTTCTTCTGAGCGGCCCTGCTCATGCGCAGGGCCGGCTGGACGCCAAATATCAGGCGACCTTGAGCGGAATCGTCATCGGCAAGGGCAACTGGACGATCGTGATCGGTGACAAGGATTATTCGGGATCGACGTCCGGCGGCACCACGGGGCTCGTCAAGGCCATCGGCGGCGGGCACGGCACGGGATCTGCGCAAGGCAAGGTGCTCGCGGGCCGATTGGTGCCGGAGGCCTATCTGAGCTCGGTGTTCTACGGCAAGAAGAACGAGACCATCCGGATCGCCTTTGCCGGTGAGCGCGTGACGGCTTCGACCATCGAGCCTGAACCGCCTCCGACGCCGGATCGTATTCCGGTGATGGATGCCCAGCGGCGCAGCGTGAGCGACCCGATGTCGGGGGTGATGTTTGTAGCGCCGGGCAAGGACGAACTGCCCAGCCCGCAAGGCTGCGCCACCGGGGCGGCGATCTTCGACGGGCGGATGCGCTACGATCTGCAGCTCGCCTTCAAGGCGCTGGAGACGGTGACGCTGGCCAACGGCGCAAGGCTTTCGACGGTCGTCTGTTCGGTGAGCTTCAAACCGCTGGCGGGCTATGTGCCGTCGCGCGCGGCGATCAAATATCTGGTCAAGCGCCAGGACATGGATGTGGCGCTTGCGCCGATCGCGGGCACACGGGTGATGGTGCCGGTGCGGGTGCGGATTCCGACACCCATTGGCCTTGGTATGGTGCAGGCGACCGAATTCAACACCGCAGCGCAGTCGCAGGCATCGAAGCGCGCCAACTAGATTCTCGCCTCGCGATGGCTTGACTCACAGGGCAAACGGAGTCCTCCGTGCAATTAAGGAATCGCCGCGTGTTACGCTCAATTCATCGCCCCGGAATCCGCGATCTGGTGGCAGAGCAATACTGCTCACACGACATCTTGCGGTGAACGAAGCCGGACACGACATGAGTCAGCGATTCGGGCTGCTTTCGTTCCGGACTCGTTCCAATCCTGAATTCTCAAGGCATTCCGAGCCGAAAAGCGTCGCGTTGTGAAACACTCCTCTCCTTCAACCACTCATCTTCGGCCAGATCGTGCGCCCGGCGCAGGGGTGACGGCCGTGTTGGGCCCGACCAATACCGGCAAGACGCATCTGGCGATCGAGCGGATGCTTGCGCATTCCTCGGGGATGATCGGCCTGCCGCTGCGGCTTCTCGCGCGTGAGGTCTACAACAAGATCGCCGCGCGCGCCGGCGCGGACTCCGTGGCGCTGATCACCGGCGAGGAGAAGATCAAGCCGCCAAAGGCGCGCTACTGGGTATCGACCGTCGAGGCGATGCCGCGCGATCTTGATGTGTCGTTTCTCGCGGTCGATGAAATCCAGATCGCGGCCGATCTCGAACGTGGCCATGTCTTCACCGACCGCATGCTGCATCGGCGCGGCCGCGACGAGACGCTGCTGCTCGGCGCCGCGACGATGCGGCCTTTGATTGAGCGGCTGTTGCCCGGCGCGAATATCGTGACGCGGCCGCGTTTGTCGCTTTTGGAATTCGCCGGCGACCGCAAGATCACGCGCCAGCCGCGGCGCACTGCGATCGTCGCGTTCTCCGCAGACGAAGTGTATGCCATCGCCGAATTGATCCGGCGCCAGCATGGCGGCGCGGCGGTGGTGCTGGGTTCGCTGTCGCCCCGCACCCGCAACGCGCAGGTGGAGATGTTCCAGTCCGGTGATGTCGATTATCTCGTTGCCACGGACGCGGTGGGGATGGGCCTCAACCTCGATGTCGATCACGTCGCCTTTGCATCGGACCGCAAGTATGACGGCTATCAATTCCGGCGTCTGACGCCCGCGGAATTTGCCCAGATCGCAGGCCGCGCCGGCCGCGCCACGCGCAACGGCACGTTCGGTACCACGGGGCGCTGCGCACCATTCGAGCCCGAACTCGTCAACGCGTTGCAGAATCACACCTTCGACAGCGTGAAGATGCTGCAATGGAGGAACACCGCGCTCGACTTCTCGTCGCTCGCGGCGTTGCAAGTCTCGCTCGCGGCGGCACCGGGACACGAGGCATTGACACGCGCGCCGCTCGGCGAAGACCAGCGCGTGCTCGATCATGCGTCGCGCGACCCTGAAGTGCGCGACATGGCGGGGGATGCGGATGCGGTCGAGAAGTTGTGGGAGACCTGTCTGGTTCCCGATTACCGTAAATTATCGCCTGCGGCCCATGCCGAACTCGTCACGGCGCTGTTCACCTTTCTGATGCGCAAGGGCCGGATTCCGGATCAATGGTTCGCGACCCAGGTGGCGCAGACGGACCGGATCGACGGCGATATCGACACCTTGTCCGCGCGGATTTCACAAATCCGGACATGGACCTTTGCCGCCAACCGCCCCGACTGGCTCTCCGACCCCCTTTATTGGCAGGAAACCACCCGTGCGGTGGAGGATAAATTGTCTGATGCACTGCATTCGAGGCTAACTGAGCGTTTCGTTGATCGCCGGACCAGTGTATTGATGCGCCGCTTGCGGGAAAACACGATGTTGACGACTGAAATTGGAAAGACCGGCGAAGTCACCGTTGAGGGCCATGTGATCGGCCGCCTCGATGGCTTCATGTTTGCGCCAGATGCCGCCGAGGCGGGATCCGAGGCGAAGGCGTTGCAGGCCACCGCGCTCAAGGCGCTGGCGGGCGAGATCGATGCGCGCGCGGAGAAGCTCTCTGCTGCCGCCGACGATCAGTTCGCGCTGGCCTCCGATGGCACGCTGCGCTGGACCGGTGATGCGGTCGGCAGGCTCACCGCCGCGGACGATGTGTTGCATCCGCGTATCCGCATCATTGCCGACGAGCGCCTCACCGGCGCATCGCGCGATGCGGTGCAGGCGCGGCTCGATCTGTGGTT
>Ga0310811_10005292_pt1 | contig 16315 bp, 9 predicted proteins | sample YCmetagenome_FD_207642 | JGI IMG/M metagenome (GOLD analysis project Ga0310811, IMG submission 207642) | Soil microbial communities from experimental microcosm in Duke University, North Carolina, United States - YC | ecosystem: Engineered > Artificial ecosystem > Soil microcosm > Unclassified ...
CGAATTCGGGTGTTTTGCCTCATCGATTACCTGATAGCTGAGCGCATCATCAGCTCGGCTCCGTCAGCCGGGTTTTGAACACCATCCCTAGAACCCTTTCGGACCTATTGAAAGAGGGGTCACCGCCTTAAAAGCCATCCGATCGGACTGTCGGTCTAAAGTCTCGAACGCGGCTACCACCAGGTTTCGCATCGAGTTGAGATACTCAAGCTCTTTCACCGAGATGCCGGCGGCACACACCTGGGAGCCCCAGTTGCCGTAGAACAGGCCGATAGGGCGGTCCTTCAGGCGAATAGGCAACATCACCGCGGAATGCACGGCCGGGAACACCTTTTTATGCCAGCCTGGGATTCTGGACGCTACTTTGCTATCTTGAACATCCTCCAGGTAAATCGAGCGCCCTTGCGACAAGGCGAGATGGAACACGTCTGGCACGAACGCCTCTTCGAAACTCATAAGGTTTAGCTGGTCCTTCACGCCTTGGCCAAACCCGAATCTCGCTTCGAACTTCTTCTTTGACGAGTCACGGAAGAACGCGACACATGACACCAATCCAAGACCCTGCATCATAAATTCGAGCACCATCTGGGTAAGCGTCGATACGTCGGTCTCACCGGCGGCAGCCACGAGGTCCGCGTAGGCCTTGTCGAGCCGCTTTTCCGCGTCCAACGGTTTGCCTTCCAGCGGTCGAGGCTGTTGGGCTTGCAGCTCAACCACTTCCTCTGGCTTACGCTCAGATGCGAACATGGCGTGAGCTGATTCTTCGAGGCTGTCTGCGTTGAGCCCTAGCGCTGGCGCATACGTTTCCACTAATTCCCGCACCTTGGCGTCATCGGCACCGTTTGCAAACGTTTCTGCAAGCGTCGCGGAAAGGCTTGCGAGGCAAGCGAGCCAGTCCGCATGCGTCGGCGCTACCGTAAGCGGTTCGATGGGAAGACACACCGACTGGGGGATTACCTGCTGCGGAAGCGACCATTCACGGACCGCCTCCTGGCTCACCTCATCGGGCGTTACGCCCAGCACTTCCAGGAATGCAGCTTCCTCGCACATGCCCTGGTCGCGGCAGGCGCGAATGCGTTGCCACTCATCAGGCAGATAGAAAACGATGAGGAGCCGCCCCAGTTGATGCATCAAGGTGGCTACCGCTGCTTCTTCGCCGAACTTAGCGCCGCTCAATGTTGCAAATTCGCGCGCGAGCTTGCCCGCAAAGGCAGCCTGGACCAGCTCTTCGGCGGCCTCTTTTCGCGTTTCCGCCAGCCCTTCGAAGGTATTCAATAACTGAATGCCCATCGCCAGGTGCGCAACAGTTCCGGATCCCAAAATCATCAGAGCGCGCGAAACCGTCGTCACGTCGCGTCCATACGGCGCGTACATCGGCGAATTTGCAAGGCGCAACACCTTTTGCGTCAGGGTGAAGTCACCGAGTACCGTTGCTGCGAGTTGGGCGCCGCTTGCCATGTCGTCCTGCATCGTCGACACAATTGCCGACAACGCACGTTGCAAGGCCGGAAACTCTCCGCGTGCCCGGGTACGGGTCCAGAGAAGGTTAAAAACCTTTTGCTTCGTCATTGCTTAAAAATTTTGCCTTGTTTGCAAGCGTCAATACGCCGTTCGTCAGTTTTTCTTCAAGCTCAAGTGCGGGAAGGGGACTCGAGACCAGGTATCCTTGAATAGCCGCGCAGCCTTTTTCAAGCAACATGGCGCGATGCTTCTCTGTTTCCACGCCTTCTGCGACCGTCGTCAGACCGAGCTCGCGCGCCAAGCCCAGCACCGCCGACACAATTTTCTGGTCGCTTTCCGATTGGGGCATATCCTTGATAAAACTGCGGTCGATCTTCAACACCGAGAGCGGAAAATTCTTCAAGTACGTAAGACTGGAGTATCCGGTTCCAAAATCGTCCACCGCAAAGCGCACACCGAGCTGACTCAGTTCGTTCAGTACCTCGTAGGCACGGATCGGGTCCTGGGCCAGTGCCGTTTCCGTAATTTCCAGCATCAGTCGCTCGCCGGAAATTTTGGAATCTGCCAGGGCCTGCCAGACCGCTTTGGGAAAACCTGGAAACATAAACTGGCGCGGTGAAACGTTCACCGACATGTATTGCAGCGGCACCCCCCTTTTGTCCCACTGCGCCATCTGCATACAAGCCACGCGCAGTGCCCAATCACCCAGCAGATTGATTAAGGTCGACTGTTCCGCCAAGGGGATGAATTCGGCGGGCGGAACCATGCGGCCGCCTCGATTCCAGCGCGTGAGCGCTTCGACTCCGAAAACGGCCTTCGTGCGCGGGTCACAGATAGGCTGGTAGTGCAGACAAAATTCGCCGTTGCGCACGCCTTCGAACATGCCGCTTTCAAGAGAAAGGGAAAACGTCTGTTCGTCGGCCATCGCATCGTTAAACACTGCAATCGTGTTTTTGCCCTTGGCCTTCGCTCGATACATCGCTAGGTCCGCGTGTTTGAGCAACGTTTCTTCCGACGTGCCGTGCTCCGGGTAGATGGCAACGCCAATGCTCGTAGTCACGTGCAAGGACATGTCGTGAATCTTGAACGGATGTTCTATCGCGGTCAGAATGCGGGTAGCAACGACATGAAGGGTCTTCAAATCAGAAAAACCATTCAGGACAATGACAAACTCGTCGCCCCCCATACGGGTAACGACGTCCTCGCTGCGCAGGGCGGACACCAAACGTCTTGCAGCAGACTTCAGCAACTCATCACCCACGACATGTCCGAGCGAGTCATTGACACGCTTGAAGCCGTCAAGGTCCAGGAGCACGATCGCAAACTGTGTGCCGTGCGTCTCGCCACTTGAAATAGCGCCGGCGATGCGTTCCTTCAGCAACGTTCGATTTCCCAGCCCGGTGAGCGGGTCATGCAGGGCAAGTTCGCGAAGTTGTTCTTGCCCCGCTTTCAGCTCCGTAATGTCCTGCCCCCAGACTGCGAACGTGGGTGAACGGCTATCGTCGCTGCAGCGCACGACCTTGAGTTGAATCCAGAGTAGATCGGTCAGTCCGCGCAGCATGCGTACGGTCGCACCGGACGGCGTTCCTGTGGAACACTCGAGAAGGCAGCTTCGCACCCGCTCGACATCGTCGGGGTGAACCAGCTCGAAAAGCCCCTGGTGAGCTAGAAATTCGCGAGGGTAGTCAAGAAGCGCCGCTGTCGTGTCCGAGACGGCGAGAATTTCCCCTTCGAGGTCGATTTCAGCCGCTAGCCCGTTAGCAAGGTTCATGAGAAGCTGAATGACTGACGGTTGGAGTGCCGCCGCTTCTGCCCCGCTCGCCTCGGGTACCACAGCAATTTTCGCGCGCGCCGCAAGGGTGGCCGAGTGTGTTGCCGCCGGCGCGGCTGGCCGTCCGTCACGCGTAAAGGGTGCTGTCATCTTGTTCTTTCTAGCGAAAACCTACGACGTAGACCGAAATGTCTGTGCTGTTTCCGCTCGTATTCGATGCGACATTCACGCCGCCGAGTGCGCGACCGATGCGGCGCATCCACGCGCGCCGCCGGCGTCTTTCTTTCAATTACCCGATGTGCGTTTTTTTGCCAAAGCGACAGGTGAAATTTTATCAGAAGGATCTCGAATTACTAAAAAACGGCAACAGGTCCCGCACGAGTTGGGCCGACACGTAATGCGGACCGTCGAACAGATACACGCGGTGGTCGCGATACGCGAGCAATTGCGGCGCCAGTTCGGCCGCGGTCGCAGGTCGGAACGCGCCCCCCTGGGCCGGGCGGAACGCTTCGGCGATGATCCGTACGCGCGCCTTGCCGCGCCGCGCCGCCAGCGCATCGGCATAGGCGCGCGCCGCTGCCGGCCCTCTTGCATACACGCCGCAACCGTCCTGCAGGAATACGCCGACGTGGTGCGGCAGCCAGCTGTCCAGCCAAGCGGCGAACGCCGCGCCGCCAATGTTGGCGTTGTCGTACACGCTGATCCAAAGTGGCCGCGGCAACTGCTCGAGCAGCGCTCCGAGCGCGGCAGCGCCCTGCCATGTCGGATCGACTTCGACAGGAAAGTAGTATCCGTCGATATGGACGGGTGGCCGCACGTCCGCCAGCTGCTTTGATTGCGCAATCAGTTGTGCCATCTGCGCGCGCGCCGTGGTCTCGTCGAAACGCCCCGCGAGACCGACGATCACATTGCGCGCCCACCGCTCGCCGGCAATCCGTGTCCAGTCCGGCAGACGCTTCGACGTTTCCAGGCTGGCCGTCACGCTCTTGCCCTTCGCGGCGCCCGGCAAAAACGAAACGTCGTCGACGGCCGTCCATTGCACGAGTAGATCCGTCACGCCGAGCCGGTCCCAGTCGCCATGCGGATCGAGATGGTCTTCATCGAGTTGCCATACGACGCCCTGCGCCACATTCGCTTCGCCGGGACGCGTGGCCGAACAGCCGGCAACCAATGCCGCGCACATGCCGGCGGCGAGCAGCGCGCGACGGCGCGGCGATTCCAGTCCCGAGCACACTTCCGGGAGGTTCGCGACGCCCTCCGGCACGCGCAACGCGGCGTTCTTTTTCATGCGATTCCTCCCAACTCAATACGAATAGATCGTGCCGAAAAATACGCCTCGCGCGCGGTCGTCGCCCGCGATCTTCAAGCGGTACTGCACCGACAGATCGACATACGAACGCGGCACGTCGTACTTGCTGTCTCGGAACCCGTAGCGCGTCGAAACGCCGACGCCCGCGCCGAGCGGAAAACTGTGATCGATGTTCGAGTCGTAATCCGCGCCGATCACCGCGTACGGGAACACCGTCCACTTGGGGGTGTAGCGGTCCATGCGGAAGGTGCGGCCGACTTCGAGATTCGTGGTTGCATAGACGGAACCGGCATTCAGATACGTGCCCGTCTCGGCATAGACCTGCGCCGTCCACCACGCGGGCACGTCCATGCGACGCTCGATGCCGACGCCGCCCGAATAGGCGAGCCGCGCGAGCCAGTCGGGATTGACCTGCGAGCCGACGGGGATGATCCGCTCGAATGCGACGATCGCGTCGACCTGCGCGAACGGCTTGACCCGCGCGCCGACGGCCGTTTGCAAGCTGCTCACGCCCGACTCGCCGCCGTTCTTCACGCCGAAGCTTTCATAGCCGCGCGCATAGAGTTCGAACATGCGCTCGCCGAGGCTGCCAAACGGACGCCAGTAGGCTTCGAGCCCGGACTGCCAGTGGTTCGACGTGCCCGGCGTCGCCGTCGCGTAGCCCGGCTGCAAGCCTGCGCCGCGATAGTTCAGCGAAGCGTCGAAGCCCCAGTTGCGCGTCGCGTCGGCATGCGCGCTGCGCATCGCGTTGAGCTGTTCGGGCGTTGCGGGCGGCGTGTCGTCGTCGGCAGGTTTCGCGTTTGCGTCGATCGCGCGCTCGAAATACCTTGCGGCTTCGCGATTGCGGTGCGCGTCCGCGGCCGCATAGCCGGCGTCGGCCGCGGCGCTGACGCGCATCGCGCCCGCCTTGTCGGCGATGCTGAAACGCTGGTACGCCAGGCGGCTATCGCCCGCACGCTGCGCGATGTAGGCAGCGGGCATGTCGGGCATCGCGTCGAGCATGCCGGCCTTGACCATGTCCTGCGCCTCGCGTGCAGCGGCGCGCTCGTCGCCTGCCGTACTGAGCGCGTTGATCAGTTCCACGCGATGTTGCGGATCGTCCGGCGCGGCCTTTACCGCTTCGCGCGCGTAACCGACTGCGCCCGTCCTGTCGTGCGCAGCGGCTGCCGCCGCCGATGCGCGCTCGGCCGCGAAGCCGGGATCGGCAGCGTAGACGTAGCAGGCGGCGCCGAATTCGCCCACCTGGCAATCGATCACTGGACGGCGCGCGGGATCGATCGACGTCGCCAGCGTATGCGCCGCTTGCGGAGTTTTCGACGCATCCGCCCGGTTCGGCTCCACATCGGTCTGCTGCGCGAGGAACTGCCGCGCCTGAGCGCGCCGCCACGCGATCGGCGGATCGGTATCGTCGCCATTCGTTGCAAGCGGCTCGAGCAGGTCGAGCGCGCGCTGCGCTTGTCCCTCGGCGATCCAGACATCGGCGATGATCAAGCGTGCGATGCGCTTGTTACGCTCGGTGGCATCGTTGGCGCGCAGCGCCCTCGCGAAGTCGGCGTCGGCTTCGTCGCGCTTGCCTTGCACGGCGAGCGTGTAGCCGCGCAGCGTGAGCGGCATGATGTCGGTGTCGTGTGCCGCGATGGCGTCGCTGGCGGCTGCCTGCACGCCTGCCAGATCGTTCGCGGCGAACAGGGCATCCATCAACTGGATTGAATAACCGAGCCGATCCGGGGCATATGCGAGCGCGTCGCGCGCCAGCGAGGCAGCCTGCGCATAGGCGCCCTGCTTGCGCGCCGCATACGACGCGCCCGACGCTTTCGGCGCAAGACGGCTGCCGATGAAGCTGCGGCGCACGCGCAGCGCGTCGTTGTCGCCGAAGCGCTTGACGGTATCGACATCGGCGTTCCACGCATCGGTGTCCCGACCGGCGGCGCTCGCCGCGTCGACCAGCAACAGACGCAGGCGCAACAGATCGGGACGCAGCACGATCGCCTCGTTCGCATACTTCATAGTGCCGCTGAAGTCCTTCGCGTCGTACGCCTTGTAGGCCTGCTGCGCGGCCGTCAGCGCAGCACCGCTCAATGTGTCGGGGTCGCCCGGCCGCGTCCAACGGCCCGCGCGCGCGATGGCACGGGTCGATGCGTTCAGTGCGTCGATCTGCTGGCGTCGCGACACGAGCGCGGGATCGCGGCCGAGTTGCGCAATCGCATCGCCCAGAGAACGGCTCGCTTGGCCATACCGGCGCTGCGCCGCGAGCGCATTGGCCACCAGCACGCGCAGCGGCGCCACATCGGGCCGCTGGCGGATCGCTTCCCGCCCCCGCGCGACTGCGGCGGTGTAATCGCCACGTGCATACGCGGAATAGGCTTCCTGTGCGACCCGGTAAGCGGCGCCCGTGAGCGGCAGCGCGTTGTGGTCCGCGGCGATGACTTGCTGTGCGCTCGCGGTGCTGTGCGCCAACACGGCGCGGCTCGCGCACGACAGGCCCACCGCCAGCGCGAACGCAACGCCTCGCCGCGCGATGGTCGGGATGGACACGGACGAGAACGATTCGATCATTCGGAAACCGTCAGAGCGCCCTGCAGTCGGCGCTGTTGCTCGATCACGTTCTCGAGTGCCGCGCGCGAGATCACCTCGCGCGCCACCATGTAGTCGCCGATCCGGCCATGAAGATCGGGGCGATAGTGGTGCAGCGCGGCTTCGAAAACCTCGCGGCTCACATGGCCGTGCTCGATCAGCAGATCGCCGATCAGCGGCACGTTGCGAGACGGCGCCTGCACGGCGCCTTGCGTAGCGGCGCCTTCGAACAGCGGCGCCGCGATGCCGACACCGCGCAGCGCGCGCAGACCCGTAGCGATCTCGCCTTCACGGACGATGCGCTGCGTGACGCCGCCGGCGACCCTTGCGCCGATTTCCGCGAGCGCGGCCTCGGCGAGCGGGCTCGCGGTCAGCAGGACGGTGCGGGCGCCCGACGCGTCCGACTCGTCCGCCTGCGGCAACACCCGATGGCGCACGATCATTTCGAGCGGCAAACGCTCGACATCCGCGTGCAGCCGCCCGATATTCAAACAACCGCGCGGCAGATCGGACTGAAACGCGATCGCTTCCGCGAGCGTTGCGTCGTCGAGCCAGCCCTTGGCCATCAGCACGCGCCCGAGGGGCGCTTCGCGCGCGTGGCTTTCGCCGAGCGTCTGCTCGAGCTTGGCGGCATCGATTGCCTGCCATGACAGCAGCAGTTCCCCGAGACGCTGGCGCCGATCCTTGAAGCCATCCGCGCACGGGAAGTCATGCATGGTCTTGTCCCATGCGAGACGCTTGCCCGTCACCAGATGGATGATGAACATCCGCCATGCGCGCGACACCGCCATGAAGTTGACGAAATTGCCCACCACCATCCGCGGCACCGACAGCAGACCATGCTCCCAGCCGTACAGACGCGTGACGAAGTAGACCCGCTGCACGACGCGCAACAACAGCGCGCCGCCGTTGATCCACAGCAAGGCCCGCGACCACGCCGAATCGGCGAACGGCGAGGCGATCAGCTGCGGCATCCAGCCGAGCTGGTCCGTGCCGGCGAAGAACAGAAGCTGCAGCACCAGCCAATACGCGAGGATGCCGACGAACGCCGTCACGATGCCCTTGCGGTCGCGAAACAGCAGGTAGCGGTTCGCCAGCGACCCCGTCCAGCCGGTCTGCTTCCAGCCTTGCAGGCCGATGCCGAGCGTCCAGCGCGCGCGCTGCCGGTACGCGGTGCGCAGCGTGTCGGGAAAGAACTCACGCACGCACAGCGGCATCGTCACGGTGATTTCGCGTTCCTTACCGAGGCCGAACCATGCCTTGCGGCGTGTCGAGAACTGCACCGGAAAGCGCGCGAAGATCGACTGCATGCCCATCTTGGCGAGACGCGCGCCGACGTCGTAGTCCTCCGTCAGGCTCTCGGTATTGAACGGCTGGTTGTCGGTCGCGGCGATCAGCGCGAGCAGCGCGCGCCGCGAGAAGCACGTGCCGACGCCCGCGGACGGCACCGAGCCCACGAGGCTCTCGCGCACCACGAGGTCCTTCGCGTGCCATTCGGCGAACTCGTCCATATAGGTGCCCGCCACCAGCTCGAACCAATTGCGTTCGAGCGACGCGACCGGCAGCTGGATCATGTCCTTGCGCGGCAGCAGATAATTGAAAAAGCGCAGCTCGACGGGGTGCAGCACGTCCTCGCTGTCGTGCAGCACAACGCCCGCGAATTCGATGCCGGTCTCGCGCTCATGCCTGAAGATCGCCTGGATCACCCAGTTCAGGCAGTCGGCCTTGCAGGTCGGGCCGTCGTGCGGCACTTCCACGCGGCGCAACTGCTTGTAGCGGCGACGCATCCGTTCGACTTCGGCAATGGTCTGCGGGTCGTTCTGATAGGTGCCGACAAACACGACGTAGTTGCGGTAATCCATCACCCGCACCATGTCCTCGATCATCGCCGCCACGACGTCGTACTCGTGCCACGCGGGCACCATGATCGCGATGGGCTGCTCTTCGCGCTGATACAGCTGCGCGGTGGTGAGCGGCTTGTAGGTGCGCTGCACCGTACAGCGGCGATAGAGCGCGCGCGTCCAGAACCAGAGATCGATGAACAGGTCGTCGAGGCTGGACAACAGGATGAGGACGGCCACCGCCGCCACGACATATTCCAGCCCCTGGTAATAGTGGGCGACCGCGTAGCCCACGTACCATTGGATCAGCGCGAAGCTCACGACTTGTCCCGGTTCCTGCGGCGCGCAATGTTGGCGATCAGCAGCAACACGACCAGCAAGCCGACCAGACCGGCGGGAATGCCCCAGTCAACCCAGCTGCGCGTGAACCAGGGGCCTGCCATGTCGTCCGCGTCGATCACTTCGCCCGGATGAAGCGTATCGAACTGGCGCAGCGTGCCGGTGCCGTCGACGATCGCTACGTCGCCGCGCGAAAGCTGCAGTGAAGCGGGCAGGACCGCGAGCGTGTCACCCACCGTGCGATAGACGATGCCCGGCACGCTGCCGGACTTGACGGCTTCAATCACGCCGACGCGGTTCAGGCCCGATACATCGGCGAGCATTTTGCCCGACGCAGCGGTGAGCAAGAGGCGGTCTTTCGACAGGCGTGCGACGCTCTTTTCGTCTGCCAGCGTCACATCGGCGGCGAGGAACGCGCCCTTCGGCGCGACCGCTTCGCCATCGCGCGCAACGCTGAAGTTCGCGCGCGTCGGCGCGATGCCGCTCGCATTCGCGAGGCGCGCGACAAGCGCCAGCACGCGGGGCGCGTCGTGCAGATACGCGGCAGGCACGATCACGTTCGCATCGGCGGCAAAGTGCGCGACTCTTCCCGTGAAGTCGTCGCCGAGCTGCGCATCGGCCAGCGTCAGGTAGCTGGTCGGCAGCACGGCGATCGGATGATCCTGGCCGCTCGTCTGGCAACCGCCTTCCGGCTGGCGCTGGAACACCACGCGCAGCAGGTTGGTCGGCGCAAGCGCGTAATGCGGCACGTGCGCGGTGATGCGTTGCGGCTTGCCGTTGGCGGTGAGGAGCTGCGAGCCGATCAGCACGTCGTTGAAATAGATCGATGCCGTCTGCGCGGTATGGTTTGACGTGGGTGATGCCGCGATGTCGAGCACCACCGCCTCGGGCAGCTTGCCGCTGCCGGACGCGGCGCCCAGGTCGAAATTCGCATCCCACGTCGCGCGGCCCTGCACGTCGAGCGTGCGCGGCTGACCGCCGAGCAGCGACAGGGCGATCCGATCGCCGCGCGTGTTCGGCGCGTCGTCGATCCGATGCACGACAAGGCTGCTCGCCACGTCGATCGGACGCCAGGTGCGCGCGAGCGCCGCCACGGCCTCGTTGTCGCCGACGACGATGGCTGCCTGTCCGCCCAGGTGTGCGAGACGCACTTCGCCCGCGGCGAGAGGCTTCGCGATGGGATCGATCGCGCGGGCGCGCCATGCGTCGAACGCGTCGCCCGCGCCGGGGGCCGCGTGTGCGACCTGCTCGCGCAATGCGTCGAGCGAGGTTTTCAGCGTATTGCGCAGCGTGTCGTCGGCGACGATCAGATCCGGCGCGAAAGCCGAACGCGGCGCGAGCGCGATCAACGCCCCCGCTTCAGCCGGGCTTGCCAGCTTGTGCGCGCCACCCGCGGCTAGCGCGGCAAAGGCGGGAATCACGCGCAGCGGCGCGGGCACGTCGATCCCGGCGAGATCGACGGTGTCGCCCGCGACCGGCCATGCGCGCGTGACGGGCGAGCGCCCTTCGCGTTGCAGCAGCGCTTCGAAGCGCCAGCCGGCATCGAATGCGGGGGCCGCCAGCGTCCGCGCGCCGAGCATCACCACCGGCTCGTGCGGCAACGCGCTCCACGCGCTGCGCAGGTCGGCGATCGAATCGGGATCGTAGCGATACGTCAGGCGCGAGGTCGGCGCGATGCGCCAGACGTTGCCGATCGCCGTCCGATCCGCACAGACGTTATCGTTGAGCACCGACGACCAGTCGAGCCCCACGCGCACGAAGCCGTTCGGCCGCGCCGTGCCGTCCACGCCCAGACTCGCCGAGCCGTCGCCGTGATCCTGCGTCGGGGTTTGCGAAAACACGGGCGAGCCGTCGAGCGAGACCAGCATCGTCGTGCGCCCGCCGTTGCCGCGCAGATAGCTGCCGTCGATCTGCAGCGCGGCATCGCTCAACGCCACGCCTGCCGGCACGGGCAGAAAGAGTTCCTGACGGCCTTCGGGCGCGCGCAGCACGATGGGATCGCGTAGTCCCAGTTCGGTCAGTGTCACGGTGCGCGTCGCAAGACGGCCGCTGCCGAGATGCGCGAAACTGCCGGCGATGTCGGCTGGCTGTTGGTGCGCGTGGGCGGTCGAGGCGAGCAGCAGCACGGCCAGTGCCTTCGGGCGCGTGCGCATCGCACGTTGCATGGGTGTATAGGAGGTCACGTTACTTGTTTATTCGTTAGCGGGCAGCTGGCGAGACGCACGGTTGCGCCCTGCGATGGAACCGCGCGCTCCAGCGGCGCTATTGAACGGCTTCGGCCAGTTCGGCTGGCAATCCGTCTGCGTCCCGGCCATCGCAGCCGTTCGCGAATTCTTCGAACGCACGCCCGGTGAGCGCTGCCACGATCCGCTGCGACGCGCGGCCGTCCCCGTAGGGATTGACGCGATGCGCGAAGTGGTCGCGCTCGCGCGCGTTATCGAGGAGCGCCGTCACCGCCCGCACGATCGACTCGCGTTGCGTGCCGACGAGGCGCACCGTGCCCGCCGCAACGGCTTCCGGCCGCTCCGTCACGTCACGCATCACGAGCACCGGCTTGCCGAGCGCAGGCGCTTCCTCCTGCACGCCGCCCGAGTCGGTGAGGATGATCGACGCGCGCTGCATCAGACGCACGAAGCCCAGGTAATCCAGCGGCTCGATCAGATGAACGTTGCGCGAGCGGCCGAGCGTTTCCAGCACCGGGCCGCGCACATTCGGATTCAGGTGAACGGGATAGACGATCTGCACCTTATCGGTCCCGGCGAGATCGGCAAGCGCCGCGCAGATGTTGGCGAAGCCCGCACCGAAGCTTTCACGCCGATGCCCCGTGACGAGCAGCACGGGCAGCACCCCGTCGAGGAACGGCAGGCGCGCGTCGAGCTCGGCGCGCAGCGCGGCGTCGCTGTCGATGCGCGCGGTGGTGAGGTTGAGCGCGTCGATCACCGTGTTGCCCGTCACGATGACCCGACCATGGAGCGCTTCTTGGGCGAGGTTCGCCTTCGAGCTCGCGGTGGGTGCGAACATCAGGTCGCTCATCACATCGACGACGCGACGGTTCATTTCTTCGGGCCAGGGCTGCATCAGATTGCCTGTGCGCAGCCCCGCTTCGACGTGCCCGACCGGAATGCCGCGATGGAAAGCCGCGAGCGCGGCGGCCGTCGCGGTCGTGGTGTCGCCGTGTACAAGCACCCGGTCGGGCCGTGCCGCAACCAGCACCTCGTCGATTGCGGCGACGAGGCGGGCGGCCAGGCCGTTGAGCGTCTGGTTTGCCGTCATCACGGCGAGGTTGTAATGCGGCGCGATACCGAACAGGTCGAGCACCTGCTCGAGCATCGAGCCGTGCTGGCCCGTCACGCAGACGACGGATTCGAGCGCCGTTTCGCGCTTGAACTGCATGACGAGCGGCGCCATCTTGATGGCCTCCGGTCGGGTGCCAAATATGGACAAAATTCGGGCAGGCATGGTCTGTACTTTCTTTACGTCTTTATGGCTGCGAGGCCGAACCTCGCATGAACGGCACAACGCTCCTGCGATACACGAATTTCCGATGTGGCAGCCTTGATGGCAGGTACTTCGATACGCTCGATGCCGCGGGAAATTTCTTGACCGAATCGGGGTTAGGTTGTTCGTTTTTCACGTCCCCCGACCGGACCGCATTATAAGCAGCTTTATCAAAAAAAAATTTAGTCTTCCTTTGATTTTGCGCAAACGATTGCGCCACTCAATCCCCTACTCAGCGTTGTTTTTTGTATGCAAACGTTTGCATACATTCTTGATCCGCAGATTGAAAATGGTGAGCACGATGCGCTTCCCGGTTTCCTGCATGCGCCGCGCTGATGCTCCGGTCCGAGAAGGACAGCGTCGGACTACACTTGACCAATGCCGTGGCCAACTCCGGTTACTCCCGTCATACGGATGCATTGGGCGCGGTCTGTGTTACCCATCAGTTCCTTGCCTGTTCAACCTCGAGGAGTGTGTCATGTCCACTGCTGCTCCTGATTCCTCAGCCTCCGTCGATCTCACCGCTGTAAAGGCCCGCCAGCAGGGCGCCTGGTCCACGGGCAACTACGCGGTCGTCGGCACGACGTTGCAGATCGTCGGCGAAAACCTGTGTGAGGCGCTCGATCTGCGCGCTGGCATGCGTGTGCTCGACGTCGCCGCAGGCAACGGCAATGCGACGCTCGCGGCCGCGCGCCGCTGGTGCGAGGTCACCTCCACGGACTACGTTGCGTCGCTGCTCGAAGCCGGGCGCGCGCGCGCGGTGGCCGAGGGACACACTATTCACTTCCAGGAAGCCGACGCGGAAAATCTGCCGTTTCGCGACGCCTCGTTCGACGTTGTGATGTCCACGTTCGGCGTAATGTTTACGCCGGATCAGGACAAGGCGGCCCGCGAACTGACGCGTGCATGCAGACCCGGTGGCAAAATCGGCCTTGCGAACTGGACGCCGGAAAGCTTTATCGCACAGGTGTTCAAGACAATCGGCAAATATGTCCCGCCCGCACCGGGTATCAAATCGCCGGCGCTCTGGGGCACGCAAGCACGACTTGAGGAACTCTTCGGCGGCGCTGCGCGGGCGATCAGCATTACCACGCGCGACTTCACTTTCCGATACCGCTCGCCGGAGCACTGGATCGAAGTGTTCCGCACTTACTACGGCCCGATTAACAAGGCGTATGGCGTGCTCGACGCAGGCCAGCAGGATGCCTTCACGCAAGACCTCATGGCGCTGATGGGAAGCCGCAACCGCTCCGGCGACAGGACGCTGGTAGTGCCTAGCGCGTACCTCGAAGTTGTGATCGACCGGAAATAGCGAGACCGTCTCGCAGCGAGCGTGATCGCGACAAATCGTCGCAGTCGTGCGCTTGTTTGCTGCGCCGGCGCCTTCCGCCGGCGCTTAGCCGTACTGCAGGCGGACCGCCGACACAGACGATCCCTTGCCGCACTTCGTCACGCCTGCGCCGGGCATCGCTCGAAACATTGCCCAGCCGTGGCGAACTCGCGCGAAGCACCCCCTGCGGCAACACGTCGCTATATATAGTGATATATTTCGCTGCGCAGTGAATCGCACAAACACCTCTTTTCACCTGGACATTAAACCGCCATTACCGATTCAAATCACACGATGTCGATTTCGTAAATCGATCTGACACGCGGCGAAAGACCATCCGACAACGCATTGCGCAACGGCCCTGAACTTCCGTCAGCGGCATCGCCCCTGCCCGTCCGGCGCAATGGCCGAAGTACGACGCCCATGGCATTTCGGCGGGATATCACGCTAGACAATTTCGAAATCCGACAGACGTTCGTCGGCCTTATGAAAATCAATTACCTGTTTCTCGCCACACTCGCGATGTTTTCCAGGATCGTGCCGGTCCACGCGCAACAAGCCCCCACGACGCCGCCGCCGGCCGCGCCGATGCAGTTGCCCGCGGTGACGGCCACCGCGCCGGACCTCGGCGGCTACGCGGCAACGCCCGTCTACGGCACGACGAATGCCTCTTTCGGCCCGCTCGGCAGCCAGCCCATCCTGAACACGCCGTTTTCGATGACGGTGATTCCCGAAGACCTGATGGTCAATCAGGGGGCTCGCACCGTAAACCAAGCGCTTAACTACCTGCCGTCGGTCGAGGTTCGCGACCAGCAAGGCGATGAAGTGTCGCGTCCGCAGGCGCGCGGCTTCCAGGGCGGCATCATGCAGAATACGCGCCTGGACGGGATGAACATCATCGGCACCACCGCGATACCGACCGAAAACCTGTCCGGCATCGAGGTGCTCAACGGCCTCGCGAGTTCGCTATACGGCCCGGAAACCGCCGCCGGCGTATTCAACTACATCTTGAAGCGCCCGACCGACACGCCGCTCTATCGTTTCGTGGAAAGCTACGACTCGAACGGCGTGTTCACCGAGCAAGGCGACATCGGCGGCCGGGTCGGACCAGACGGCCAGATCGGCTACCGTTTTAACTTCGTACACGGCGAGGGCGAAAGCTATGCGCCGGGCAGCAACACGAACCGCACGCTGCTCTCTGGCGACTTCGATTTTCACATCGATCCGAAGACCGTCATCGAACTGGACCTGAGCCATTACGAAACCGACAGCACCGGCCTGCCCGGCGCCATCATCTATGGCGCCAAGGGCACGAGCACCGTGCTGCCGGCTGCCGTCAACCCGGCCACGCTCGGCTTGGGCCAGCCGGGCGCCGGTTCAGATCTCACCACCGACACCGCGGCGCTGAAGCTCAAGCACCAGTTCAACGACAACTGGAATGTCGAGGTCGGCGGGCTCTATCAGAACGCTATTCGCGGTCTCTACGGCATTGAGAATGAAATGACTAACAATGCCGGGGATTACAACGCCGTTCAAGACTGGTCCGCGGTTCCGCACTTCACGATCGCCAGTTGGAAGGCCGCCCTTAATGGTCATTTCGCTCTTCTCGGCATGAAGAATGACCTCTCGATCGGCGCTAATGGTTTCGTGGCTGGAGAGGATTCCTATCGGAACCCTAATGCCTTCTTAGTGCCACTGGGTACGGCAAGTCTGTCGAATCCCGTTGTATTCGGCGCTCAGCCCGCCCCGAACGCGGGCGGGGAATACGAGTCCGCTTCGATCGCGCAGGAATCGCTGACCATCGGCGACACGCTGCACTTCAACAACCAGTGGGCGTTGCAGGGCGTGCTCGCGGCATCGTTCATCGATGCGAAGAGCTTCAATACGACCGGCCAGACGACAAGTACGGATTCAGACAACGCGGCATTGAGCCCGACCGTCGCGCTGATCTACAAACCGACGTCGGCCGTGACCACGTACGTGACCTACTCCGACAGCGTCGAGGAAGGCGACCAGGCGCCGGCGCTCACCGCGAACCAAAACCAGTTCATGGCGCCGTATCACGACCACGAGTACGAGGCCGGCGTGAAATACGCGCCGAACGACTCGTTTCTTGTCACCGTCGACGGCTTCGACATGACGCGCCCGCTCGCGCAGACCAATGCAACGACCAACTCTTCTCGGTGGTCGGC